>Ga0315288_10008757_pt1 | contig 12758 bp, 8 predicted proteins | sample YL17G11_20_MG_FD_203454 | JGI IMG/M metagenome (GOLD analysis project Ga0315288, IMG submission 203454) | Sediment microbial communities from Yellowstone Lake, YNP, Wyoming, USA - YL17G11_20 | ecosystem: Environmental > Aquatic > Freshwater > Lake > Sediment | place: USA: Wyoming | collected...
CCGGGTGCTAGGTGCTGGGTGAGGCGCGACTGCTTATATTCGACGTTTGGCTACTGACAACTGGCAACTGGCAACTGACCACTGATTATGGAAGCCTTCCACTACCGCTCAGATCAGCTTCGGTGCGAGGATGTCCCACTTACCTCCGTGGCTGAGTGCTTTGGGACGCCAACCTACGTTTATAGCCGGGCGGCGATCTTGGAGAACTACCGTCGCTTGGCTAGTGGTCTATCGCAGGTCCCCGGTCTGATCTGCTATTCCGTCAAGGCCAATTCCAGTTTGAAGATCTTGAGCTTGCTGCGCGAAGCCGGCGCGGGTTTCGATATTGTTTCCGGCGGCGAGCTCGCCCGAGTGCTGCGGGCAGGCGCCGACGCCGGACGCGTGGTGTTTTCGGGTGTGGGCAAGACGGTGGCGGAGGTGGATGCCGGCCTCGCGGCGGGCATCTTGATGTTCAACGTGGAATCGGGGGGCGAGCTGGATTTGATCGCAGCCCGCGCTCGCGCCTTGGGGAAGCGCGCTCAGGTTTCCGTCCGCGTCAACCCCGATGTCGTCGCCGCGACTCACCCCTACATCTCCACCGGCCAGATCATTCACAAGTTTGGCGTCTCCAAAGACGAGGCGATGGAACTCTATCGCCGTGCCGCACGGTCGGAGCACGTAGCGGTTCGTGGCGTCGCCTGCCACATTGGGTCCCAGATTCTCGAGCTTGAGCCGTTCCTGAAGGCCATGGACGAAATCCTGAGTGTCGCGCAGGAGCTGAGGGCGGAGGGCATCGAGGTGGAGTTCCTGGACCTGGGCGGCGGCTACGGGATTCGCTATGCGGACGAGTCCCCCTTGGCCATGGATCGGCTGATGGATGCGCTCGCCACGCGGACGCGGGGCACAAGCTATCGCCTTATTATTGAGCCGGGCCGCGCCTTGGTGGGCGACGCTGGTGTGCTGCTGACGCGTGTCCTGTACGTGAAGCGAAGTCAGCAGAAGAACTTCATTGTGGTGGACGCGGGAATGAACGACTTGATGCGGCCCACGCTCTATGGCTCCTATCACGAGATTGTTCCAGTCGAACCGCGGCCGGCAGAGAAGCTCACGGCGGATGTGGTCGGTCCCCTGTGTGAGACGGGAGATTTCCTGGCGCAGGACCGCGAAATGCCCGACGTCGCGCCCGGGGACTTGCTGGCGATCCTCACCGTCGGGGCCTATGGCTACGTGCTCGCCTCAAACTACAACACCCGACCCAGACCTGCTGAGGTGCTCGTCGACGGCAACAAGTTCGAATTGATCCGCCCGCGCGAGCGGCTGGAAGACCTGATGGCCGGGGAAGTGACCTAAGGACGGTCCCCCGTTGAGAGCGGGTCTTTACTCCTCCTCATTGGTCAACCGAAGCTTCACAGAATTGGTGTAGCCCGGAGCAACAGATATGGGCCTCTCGTAATTCCCCCAGTCAAGATCCGGGTAATCCCACACGTTGATGACGTGGAACAGGACCCTTCCGTCTGCTTGGACTTGCGCGCGCACGGCAGCCGTGCCGTCGGATTCCGCTCGCGCACCGATATTCGTTCCCGCGAGGAGACAGGAGCCATGCCAGATGTTTTCCTTTAGGCTCCTGAAGTCGTTGGTCCCTCGGCCCCCGGGATCGTCGCGGCCAAAAAGGAAGAAGTCCGACATGTCCTGGGCCCACGGCCATTGCGGCTCCTCTCGATATTTCCCCGTTGGGCCACTTCTGACCTTATTGGCCACCCCAGCGACTCTGCCAATGTGGTCGGCCGGGTACACGGACCATAATCCCTTCCTGTCCCACGTGAGCCGGTCGATCTCGCTGGGAAGCAAGAAAGAAAGCCCCACCTCACTGGTCTCTTTCGGCGGGTTCGCAATTCTGTAGGTGGTTGTTAGCAACCCCTGCCCGTCAATTCGGAGTTCGAAACTGACATTCACAAGATCGGTTGCCCCCTGGAGGGCCGTGTAGCTCCCTGTCAGGTTGATGACTGCTGCCTCCGGTGTATTCGAATAGCTGACGTTCGCGAGCCACCAGGGGGAGAGCTTCGCAGCGCCCAGGTTCAAATATGGCCCACCCTCCAGGATCGTGCGGCCCTGGTAACTGCCTTTCGTGATCAAGCCTGTTACCTTGCTGAAGATGAGCGTGAAATCGGGGCCCGTGACGGTGATGGAGTTGGGGTCAGCGGAGATTGTCGGGGCAGGCCCCTGGGCCGTGGGGAAGACCTTGGTCAGCCTGCCCACCGGCAACTGATACTCATCCACGAGGTTTTCCTTGCCCCGATAGAACTTGAGATTTAGGAGGTCTCCATCGCGCCAGCGGCCCGCAGGTATTGTCAGTATCCCGTGACCATGGGGAGGGATGCGGACGTTCTCCAGTTTCCCCGCGTCCGGCCCTACACTCCACATGATGGTGAGCTCGTTCAAATCGGTGTGATCAAACCAGTTCCTGATGGGAACCAGCAGCGGTCTCTCAGGGCCCGGGTTCGCGACGGGCTCATCCGCGATCCGGACCGGCGAATATGCTTTCTTAGTGAGCCAGTATTCGGGCTTGGGCCTCCGCCAGCCATCCAGGATGCCCCATTCTCCGTAGCCCACGGGCGAGTCGGGTGTCATAAACACTTCGTCGATAGCGCCCCAGATGGCTCCTCCCAGGCAACCCTGCGAATCGAAGCACTTCTCCCAGAAGCGCTTCAGGCTCTCTCCCCAGAAGCCCCTGACGTTAGGGTCGCGTTGGAGCGTGCCGGTGTTGTAGCAGGCGACGTGCGCATACTCATCGTTCAACCTGGGCAGGCTCCTGCTCTCCAAGTTCTCGTCAAAATTCGGATAGTGTTTGCTGATGATGTCGTAGCCCTTGGTTCCTTCGGGGACCCCCTCCGGATAACTGAAGATAACTGGCCGGGTTGCGTCCTCTCGTTCCGCGTAAGCATGTTCTTTCGCGAAGTTTGAGCCCCACCGGCTTTCGTTTCCCAGCGACCAGATGATGACAGAGGGATGGCTCCTATCTCTTTCCATCATCTCCGCAAACTGGTCCAGGTAGCGGGAGGTGTAATGGGGATCATCCTGGCTCGGCGTGAGAACCATGCTCCACTGTTGGTTTACAAAGCAGACCGCCGTCTCTTCCTCGACGTACATGCCGTACCGGTCACATGCCTCCAGAAACTTCTCTGTCGGAGGGTAGTGGGATGTCCTGATGAAATTCAGGTTAGCATCACGCAGCAGGATCACATCTCGCTCATCCAACTCCGCCGTGGTGGAGCGTCCCCTCGTGGGATGAACGTCATGCCGGCAAGCACCCCGCAGCTTCACCTCTTTCCCGTTCACGAGCAGCTTGTTGCCTTGGATCTCCACCTTCCGAAAACCGAATCTTCTTTCGAGGCCCTCGACCTGTGATCCACCGACCGTCAGGGTGGCTTTCAGCGTGTACAGGTTTGGGTGCTCGGCATCCCATTTCTGCGGTGCGGTCACTGGAATCTCCACGCTGGTTTCCGGCGCATCTGCCGTGAGCACCATTGAACTGGGGTGCAAATCCACCCCCTTGCCCAGCGGATCTATCAGCCTTAGATTCAAGATTGCGGTCTTAGCATCGTGGAAGCCCACGGCGGCGGTCACTTTGAGACGCGCCTGGGCATAGGAGGGGTCAAGATCCGTTTCAACGTGAAACCGCGTGACGGGGTTATGGGGAAGAGCGATGAGCTTTACGTCCCGCAAGATGCCCCCGAGGTAGTGCTTGGCGTAGTTGCTCCCGTAGGAGATTTCATCGGCCATATCCGTGACGCCCACGGTGATCCACGCCAGCCGGCCCGGCGTTATGGTGCCCGTAATATCGCAGTCCCAGGACGTGAAACCTCCGTGGTGTTCTCTCACCAACTTGCCGTCCACCCAGACCCTGGCGCGACTGTACACACCGTCAAAGCGCAAGATGACTCGCTTCCCCTCGAAGTCCGAAGGGACCAGGACTGACCTCCGGTATGGGTATTCTGTATCCCGCGCTATGTTGAATCCCTGCATGACCGCCTCGCCCGGCACATTCATGTCGGGCCAGGAGGATGGGTCCACGCGGTTCGACCAGAATTCAGCGGGGGGTGAGAGGCTGAATTTCCATGTGCCGTTCAGATCCACCACGGGGTTCGCGACACCCGGTGTGTGAACGGGGATGGGAACGAGTTGTGGCCTTGGCCATACATCGTTGGCTCGTGCCGCACCGGCAGAGGCCAGCAACAGAAGCAATACCCAGCCTGGGGTTCGCCTTCGGTCTCGACCGCTGTCATGCATCATGTGTATCAACCCCTTCGGGCCAGCAATGGCATGCCGGCGCTCTTTCCCGCGTCGTGGGACGGACCAGGCGCGGGACGCCCCTGCCACACGACGCCCCGTGACTTGCGCCACTCTTGAGGAGCAAGCACGCTACCGCTCGCCCCACTTCAATTTCTGCCGGAGGATTTCGAAGTAGTCCTTATGGGGTGGCTGAATCATTTCCACGCAGGAGGAGGCTTTCTTCAGCCGGACGATATCATCGCTGTGGCAGGCTATGCCCACCTGCCCGTCCACGGTCAGGTAAGCGACCTCGCGCTGGCTCTTGACGACGACTTCAATCTGGACGGAATCAGGTAGGACCAGCGGCCGGTTGGTGAGGGTGTGGGCGCAAATGGGGGTGATGATAAAGGCTTCGACGGTGGGGGTGACGATGGGCCCACCTGCCGCCAGCGAGTAGGCGGTCGAGCCGGTAGGCGTTGAGACTATCAGCCCGTCGGATTTGTAAGTGGAGATGAACCGGCCATTCACCAGGACCTCGAAATCCAGGATGCGCGCGATAGCGCCCTTGTTCAGCACCACGTCATTCAACGCCAGAAAGGAGGAGATCACTTCGTCGGCACGAACCAGTTCGCCTTCGATCTGCACCCGCCGCTCCACCTTGAAATCCCCGGCCAGCACGCCTTCGAGGGCGGGATAAAGCTCTTCGCGGGTAGTCGCCGTCAGGAAGCCGAGCCCGCCCAGGTTGACGGCCAGGATGGGGACGCGCTTGCGATTCAGGGCGCGCGTGGCGGCCAGCAGCGTCCCGTCGCCGCCCAGCACCACGAGCAGATCGGCCTGCCCGCCCATTTCGTTGCGGGTCAGAGATTTTTCCGTGCTCTCCAGGATGGCGGCGGTTTCCTTGTCGATATACACCTCGATCTGGCGCTCGCGCAGCCACTGGAGCAGAGCCGGAACGATTTCCCGGATTTCCGCCTTCTTGGGTTTAGAGATGATGCCAATCCGTTTGATGCTCATGGGCGCCGACTATTCTAGACAGGTTTTCGCCAAACCGCATGCAGGAAATATTCTCGATTCCCGGAGGCCCCGGGCAGGGCACTTTCCACACAGGCAACCTGGGTGAAGCCGAGTTCCAGGAGTAGGCGCGAGACCTTGGCGACCGCTTGCTGCTGGAGACGGGCGTTGCGGACGATGCCGCCTTTGCCTACCTGGCCGCGCCCGACTTCAAATTGCGGCTTCACCAGGACCAGCACCTCTGCTTCTGGCTTCAGGAGCAGAGGGAGGACGGGAAGGATCATAGTAGCGGAGATAAAGGAGACGTCTACGGTCACGAGTTCCACCCGTGCGCCGATTTTCTCGGCCGTCAGATACCGGGCATTGGTCTTTTCCCGCACCACCACACGCGGGTCACGTCGGAGTTTCCAGTCCAGTTGATTGGTCCCCACGTCCACTGCCCAGACCTTGCCGGCGCCTCTTTGCAGCAAGCAGTCCGTGAAGCCTCCCGTCGAGGCGCCGATATCCAGGCAAAGCTTTCCTTCCACCTCGACCCGAAAATGATCCAGGGCCCCTTCCAGCTTCCGACCGCCGCGACTGACGTACTTGGAGCGTTCGCCGAGCAGCCGTAGCGGAGCGTCCGGATTTACCCGCGCGCCGCACTTTTCCACCTTTTGATCGTCCACCAGGACTTGGCCCGCGAGAATCAGCGCCTGACCCTTCTCCCGCGAGTCCGTCAGGCCGCGTTCCACCAGGAGGCGATCTAGACGGATCTTGTTCGGATGTGCCCCCGCCATGCGAGAAGCATACTCTCTGCACCTCAGGATGCAATAGGCCCACGTTTCCATTTTGAGCTTTACCTCCGAATCTTCGGATCGGCGCCGTCCTCAATATTCATGCGGGTGTGAACGCGATAAAGACGCTCCGGAGGTCAGTACTCAAGGGGTGAGAAACAAAACCAGCCCTTTCAGCTCTCCTTCCACGCCTCTCTCCAGGTCGATTTCCCAGGTTCCCGCGTCACTTCCGACCCGTCGGCCAAAGCGCTCCGTCGCCAGAGCTCTGGAGCGTCGGCGACCTCTGGGCGGCAGGCCGACGGCGGCCTGATCCTGGTGCGGGAGGTACTAGGGTTGGGGCAGACGGGACCCTGTCCCGAGCCCCTGGACCCAGCCAAAGAAAAACACTGCGCGGGAATCCCTCGAGGGGTGTATGGTGTGAGGCTGTTGGGAGCCAAAACGGAAATTCCGGCTAGAACTCTCGGGAGTCAATCGTTTCAAGGAGGCACTTATGTGCCGTTCATACAGGGTGCTCGCGATTGCGCTCGGGTTTTCCATCGGGGTCTGGTCGTGGGGCGATATCCCTACCCTCGCCGCCGAGACATCCACCAATCCGGAGCTTATCAGGCAAGAGATTATCCAGTACGGAGTCGGGGCAAATCTAAAGCTACGACTGGCTGACGGGAAGAAGCTGAAAGGGTCGCTGGTCTTGCTCGCCGAAGATGGATTTGAGCTGCGAGTCAAGCCCAAGGAACCTCCACGCCACATCGCCTATAGCCAAGTGACCGAGGTCAAGGCGACCAGGCTCTCCTACCGGGCGAAAGGTCAGCCGGACGCCGTCGAGGCCCGCCGGACCGTGCTGGGCCTGGGCGTCGGGCATCACATCCAGGTCAAGACCACGACGGGCAAGGAATATCACGGGAACATCCAGACGATCGACACCGACACCTTCACGATGCTACCCGACCGCCAGACCTCGTCGGTGCAGATTGCGTTCTCAGAGGTTCAGTGCGTCGAGCAGAACCTCAGCATAGCTGCAAAGATCGCGATTGCTGTCGTTGTGGTAGCAACGATTGTGGTGACGGTGATTCTTGTAAAGTACTTACAAGCCATCAACAAGTCTTTTTAGGAACCTTTCAGTTTCCCCCGGCGCAGAGGGAGAATCGCCACTTACTGCAAGCCGCTCCCTTGGCAGGCATCAGCCCCAAGAAAACCCAAGCTGGTAGCCACGGCACGTCATCTGTGCCGTGGGCTTGTCGATGTCCGGAACCCGCCAAAGCCCACAGCGGGTAGCCACGGTCAGTCCGTCGGCTGACGGATTCTGACCGTGGGCCTTTCCCTTGACCACGAGCCCACGGTCAATTCAAATTGCGAATTGACCGTGGCTACCAGCTGGCAGTGATGAAATGCCGGTGGCTCCACCCGTAATCATGCCGCTGGGGAGGCAGGCCGGGATGGCAGCCCCAAGCCCCGCACACCTGGCACCACACGCCATGTACCTGTCCCGCCCAGCGTGGATGCGCCACCCGCGAACACCCGCTGTGGCAGGGGAAACCACCGACCGCGGCTGGCGTTTGAATCTTATGAAGACTCGGCAACAGCAAGTGTGGTACAAACCGGCTCTGGATATCGATCGCGCCGCAGAGAACAATCAACCATGCAACACCTATTCCTCGACGAGAGCGGGACGCTCGCCTTTGGCAGGGGAGGCACCGCGTTCTTCATCATGGCGTTTGTCGCCCCCAAAAGCGGGAAGCAGTTGAACAAGTGCATAAAGAACTTCAACGCCCACCTCCTCCGCAATGGATGGAATCCCGAGGTAGAAATCAAGGCGAGCAACATTTGGCACGCCGCCAAGAATGAGAAGATTCCGGTCGGGTACGCGTACAAGCACAAACGCGAAGAGCCGATGCAATTCGTGCTGGACCGCATCGCGCACCTTGACCTTTACATTGAATACGTCGTCGTGAAGCTGGACACCATCAGAGAGAATCTGCGCAACGTTCCGAATGCGATTCTCTACAATTACTTCGCGTGGCAGTTGCTCAAGGGGCCGTTGTGTTACTTCCCTGAGGTCAGTCTATACTGTGACAGGCGCAACCGCGAGTACCACCATCTCCTGAAATTCGACGGCTACATCGAGGGTCAAGCCGCTATCGAGCGGGCGAACAAAGACAAGCCCGCACTGAAGCTGCAAATCGAGCATTGCTACTGGCGGTCCACCCGTGAGGTTTCAGGCGCCGAAAGAGTCGCCGCGGAATTCGGAGTCAGAGGTGTCGAGGCCGCGGACTTCGTTTGCTGGGCCATCAAGTCCAAATATGAGGATGGGAAGGAAACCTGGTTTTCGCTGGTGGAGAAGAAAGTAAGGTGGCCCCAGTTCCTGTATTTCGATCCTCAAAACAAAAAAGGCAGCTAGCACCTGCGGCCGGCTGGGGGAAACCCAGCTTACGCTTGCGCGCGGTTCCCGCAGGACTTACGCTTAACTGCCACAACTATTATACCCCCTCTGTCAAGCTAATTCGGCACAAAGGAGGTCGTTCCCCAGCCTTTCCCTTGACCACGAGCCCACGGTCAATTCAAATTGCGAATTGACCGTGGCTACCTACTGGCAGTGATGAGATGCCGGTGGCTCAACCCGTACTAATGCCGCTGGCGAGGCATGCCGGGATGGTGGCCCCAAGCCCCGCACCCATGACCCAACACGCCATGTACCTGTCCCGCCCAGCGTGGATGCGCCACCCGCGTAATACGGCCAAGTGAGCGGCGCTCATTTGACGCTGGAGGGGCAGCCCACCCCAGGGGATGCCGATCCGCCCCGTATGGGCAGCGGATTCGCTATCCCCTTGACAAATTGCCTACCCGAGCGTAGTGTCCGAATTAACTACCTGGTAAAGTTGCCTGCACGGAGGTGCTTTCATGAGCCGGACCTATCTATGGGCATGGGCAGTCGTCGTGTGTTTGTTCTCGGTGCCGATGGTGTGCGCGCAAAGTCAACCTGCGAGTGATGGCAGTTCGGGGCCAGCGAGCGTCGCGGCGGTGCCGCGGCTCATCAAGTTTAGCGGGGCGGTGAGGGATGCTCGCGGCGAGCCGTTGGGCAATGTCGCAGTGCGGCTGACCTTCGCCGTGTACAGCGAGCAGCAAGGCGGCGCGGCGCTGTGGGTCGAATCGCAGGTGGCGCAGCTCGATGAGCAGGGCCACTACAGCGTGCTGCTGGGCGCCACGCGTGCGGATGGCCTGCCGGCGGAACTCTTCCCCGCGGGCAAGGCGCGCTGGCTGGGGGTGCAGGTCGAGGGCCGCGACGAAGACCCGCGTGTCCTGCTGGTGAGCGTGCCGTATGCGCTCAAAGCCGAAGATGCGGCCATGCTGGGCGGGCGCAGTGCTGCGGATTTCGTGTTGGCCGAGCAGTTGAAGGAAGAGGTGAAGACCCAGGTCGAGGCGCAGAAGCCAGCCTTAGTGACCGGCGCGGTGGAGATGCTGGTGAGCAATCCGCCCAAGGCCCCGGCCATCGCCGAAGGGCCTTCGACGTTTACCTGCGCGACAACTGGCGATTGCGTGGCGGTGACGCAGAGCGGCACGGGGCGCGCGCTGCGACCGACAGCGACGTCGGCGAGCGAGACAGTGCTCGTGCAACAGAACGGGACGGGCTACGGGTTGCGGGCACTCGCGGCGGGCAACGTGGCGTTGTACGGGCAGATCACCGGGTCGGCAGGGACGAGCTACGGCGTGAAGGGGCTGACGACGAGCACCACGGGCGCAGGGGTATTCGGTTATAACCTAGCGGCGACAGGGCTCGCCTACGGAGTTCTGGGCCAGACGGCAAGCGCCGAGGGGACTGCCTTCTTCGGCCGGGCCACCGCGACGACGGGCGCTACGATCGGGCTGCGCGGCCATGCGGATAGCACGAGCGGCATCGGCATCCTGGGCCAGGCCACAGCGACCAGCGGCGTGACGACCGGCCTCGTGGCACGCGTCTTCAGCGCCGATGGCACGGCACTGGTCGTGGACAACACCAAAGGCGGAAAGCTGCTCAGTGCTCAAGTGAATGGCGCAGAGAAGTTCAGCGTAAGTGGTGGCGGCAACGTGAGTGCCGGCGAGGCGGTCTTTACGGGCTCGCGAGTGGCCGGTGCGGCTCTTGTGGCCGACAACACCGCCGGCGGCCAAATCTTCAGCGGCCGCAACAATGGCACGGAGAAGTTCAGCGTGAACGGTGACGGCAACGTGGTGGCCACCAGGGTCACGGCCTTCAGCGACACGTTTGGCCCGGCCGTAAATGGAGTTGCCACGGCCGGCAGCGGTGTGACCTACGGCGTGATGGGAGACTCACAGAGCACCAGCGGCGCCGGTGTGAAGGGGACCGGTGCCGCCGTCGGCGTGGAGGGTGAGGCGTTGTTTTCAGGCGGAGTTGGCGTGCGCGGCATAACCTGGGGCACTACGGCCGCGAGCGTCGCCGGCCTTTTCCAGACTAAGAGCATTGGCAGTGGTCCCAAGCTGCTGAGCGGTCGCGACAGTTCAGGAACTGAAGTCTTCAGCGTCACGAACACGGGCACGGTATACGGCAGGTACGTCCAGGGGGGCGCGGGGTTCTACTCCGGGACCTCCGCCGGCGAGGTTGTCAGCGTGCTCCAGAACGGCCCGGGCAGCGGGCTGACGGGGACGACGCTCGGCATAAGCGCCACGAGCGCCGGCATCAAGGGCTTGGCCACGAGTTATCTGCCCGACCCCAATTACAGTTACGCCGCTGGCGTGTACGGTTTGGCCGCTGGCATGTACGGCAGCGGTGTATATGGAGGAGCCAGTTCGCCGAACGGCGTCGGCGTCAAGGGCGAGAGTCTCTCATCCCTAGGGGGCATCGGCGTCCTGGGAGTCACCCCGGGGACCGGCAGTTACGCTATTGGAGTGAGTGGTCAGGCTACAGGTAGCACCGGCAATGGTGTCGGGGTCTTTGGGACTTCTGCCAGCACTTCCGGCATTGGCGTAAGCGGAAATGCTACCAATAATATCGGCGTTTTGGGCGGCGGTAATATCGGCGTGGAAGGTTGGGGCAGTCAAACCGGAGTGTTGGGGTCCCATAGCGACGCAGGGATCGGCGTCCATGGAAAAAGCGACCATGGAACCGCGATCAAGGCCGAAGTCCCAAGTAACGGGTATTACCTCTCCACGGCCGTCCTGGCGACCACGGCCACCAGTCAAGATGGGACCACTGGCGTGTATGGGTGGACGACGAACTTGAGTGGGGCCACCATCGGTGTCCATGGCAGGTCAGACAGCAGCTTTGGTACGGGCGTGCTGGGCGAAGCAACCGATCAATACTTCGCAAACTTCGGCGTCAAAGGCACTTCTCAGAGCCTTTCCGGAACGGCTGTCGCTGCCATTGCCTCGAATGGTGGAATCGGTGTGTATGGCGAGAGCGATTCGGACATCGCCGGTGACTTCAACCGCACGGATGACTCAGACTCGGGCGTTATCTTGCAGGCGCGAAATGGTGATGACGTTGAATTCAGAGTCTTGGGCAACGGCAACGTCTACGCCGACGGGACGTTTACGGGTGGGGGAGCCGATTTTGCCGAGGCCATGGCCGTGCGTGGCGACCGTGACCAGTATGAGCCGGGCGATGTTCTCATCATCGATCCAACGGGCGACCGGCAACTAACCCTGGCCCGTCAAGCCTATTCATCCCACGTCGCCGGAATTTACTCGACCAAGCCGGGGATGTTGGGAAAACCGTACCCCATGGACGACCCGCGCGGTGCAAAGGATATCCCTCTGGCGATTGTGGGCATCGTGCCGTGCAAGGTCAGCGCAGAGAATGGCCCCATCGGGCGCGGGGACTTGCTGGTGAGCGCGTCCGCTCCTGGACATGCCATGAGGGGTACAGACCGGGACCGCATGTTGGGAGCAATCGTGGGCAAAGCGCTGGAATCGTTGGCTTCAGGAACGGGGGTCATCCAGGTTCTGGTCACATTGCAGTGACGAGTGTCTGAGGCGAGCCAGGACCAGCAGGTAGCGCGGACCTGTCGTTTAGGTCCGCGGCTTTTTGTTGTCCATGGGGGACGAACCGCAGACCTCCAAAACAGGCCTGCGCTACAGTCTCTACCCTCACACCCAAAGGATCTTGAGGGCAGCGCCGACACACTGGAAGTCCTTGTCACTCGTGACCAAGGTTGCCTTCCTGGCTTGGGCCAGGGCGGCGGCGAAGCAATCCGCGTAGGGCAGATTGTGCTCGGCTTTGAGGCTGGCGGCGAGCTTGCCGAGTTCCATGTCAACGCCGACAATCTCAATGGGAAGCTGGGCGATCTCCTGGAGTTTGGCCGCCGCCGCTTTTTCCCCGCGCGCGCGCCAGACCGAGTAGTAAACCTCGCCCCAGTTGACCACCGACATCGCGAGCGGGCGTTTGGCCTCCGCCGCCTTGGCCAGCAGTTCTTCGACCTTGTCGGCCCCCGGACGGTCCTCGAAAAACGCCATGAGGGCGCTCGCTTCCAACACGTAGGTTTTCATAGGGTCCGTTCGCGCTTGCGCTCCTCAAGCAGAGCGGCGAGCGCTGAGGGTTCCCCTTTGAGCGACCCGCGCAGCCCGCGGATGAATTCCCGCGTCACCGGCTGAACGATTATATGCCCGTTATCCTCCACAAAGGTAACCATCGTCCCCTTTTTGATCCCGAATCGCCGGCGCAGGCGAGCGGGGATGACGAGTTGTCCCTTGGTGGTGACGACGCTGGTTTCGATCTTCATTTGGCACCTACCATACGTC
>Ga0315288_10008758_pt1 | contig 12758 bp, 15 predicted proteins | sample YL17G11_20_MG_FD_203454 | JGI IMG/M metagenome (GOLD analysis project Ga0315288, IMG submission 203454) | Sediment microbial communities from Yellowstone Lake, YNP, Wyoming, USA - YL17G11_20 | ecosystem: Environmental > Aquatic > Freshwater > Lake > Sediment | place: USA: Wyoming | collected...
GGTGGGGGAGTGGGGGCGGGAGAGGCGCGAGACGGGCGCGCGCGCCGACCCCCTCTCTGCCGCCGCCCCAGCTCGCCCCGATGGAGATGGGCCGCGTCAACATCGAGTACCGCCGCGTGGAATGCGTCCCGCCGCGCAAGATGGTGGTCTACGTCGACCAGTCGCACGGCGCGGACAAATGGTTGCGCCTCTTTGTCGAGCAGGCGGGCGGCAAGGCCGAGGTGCAGAAGGTGCAGATCCGGCCATCGGGCGGGTCGGCCGCCTGGATCGACCTGAACAACAAGTGGGGGTCGGCGTGGGAGATGTCCAACGCGCCGGGCTTCCCGCTCGACGTGAACATCGTGGGCGCCGAGGGCGACTCGGTCGCCGCGTACTCGGTGTTGACCGACAAGGGCGTCGGCAAGATGCCGACCAACGTCCAGTTTCGCATGACGAATCCGGCCGACTCCGGGCTCGTCAACAACATCGGCGGCGCGGGCGGGGGTGGCGGCATGCCGGCCGCGTTTGCGGGCGACAGGACGCCCGCCGTCGCGGGCGGCGCCCCGTCCGCCGCTCCTTCGCCCTCGTCGTCCTCGCCGTCCTCGTCTTCCGGCGGCGCCTGCGACGACATCGCACCCTCCTCGTTCTGGTCGTGCGCCGACCAAAAGCAGTGGGGCGCGTGCGACCAGTGGTGGATGAAGCAGGGGGGCGCGGGGGGCAACGGCCAGCGCGCGGACAAGGGCTACTGCCGGTCGACGTGCGGCGCGTGCACCGGGGGCGGCGCGAGCGGGAGGCGACTCGCGGCGGCGGCGTGAGCGTCTCGCCGCGCGGCGGCCGCCCCACACTTGACCCCCCGTGTCCGCCCCCCCCGGCGCGCCGCCCGCTTTTTGCGCGCGCGCACCCCCACCGTCCCCCCTCCCACCGCCGCGGCGCCGCCCCATATCCTGGTTTCCCTTTGCGCGCGCGCGCGCTTCCTCTGCCCGCCCGCCTGCCGCGGGCGCGGCCGCGCGGCACCGCCCTTCTTTCCCGCACACGGGCGCGCGGGCGCGGGCGCCGCCCGGCGCCCGCCCTGCCGCCGCCCGGCCGCGGCCCTTTCCTTTGCTCTGCCCTGCCACACCCGCACCCACCGCGCGCCCCCGCCGCTCCCGCGCCCGACAAATACCCTAGTAATGTAACGCGAACCGCCACGAGAGAGGATGGGCGCGGGGTGGGCAGTGTTGGTGCGGCGGCCTCTGCGGCGGTCCGGAAGCGCTGGCACACTCGCGCTCGGCCACCCTTCCCACGCGCCGCCGCCGCCATGTCGGCCGACGAGCTCAAGGTAAGCCTGCCGAGGCGGCGGCGGCCCTGGGACCGCGGGCGGCGCCGCCCACCGCGGGCGGCGCCATTGCACGCGGCCGCCCCGCGCCCGCCACCCACCTCGTCACCCCCGCCCACGCACCCCTCTCAGGCGCAAGGCAACGCCGCTTTCGCGTCAGGCGACTTTGAGGCCGCCGTCGCGCACTTCACAGCCGCGATCGAGGCGTCGCCCGCGCCCAACCACGTCCTCCACTCCAACCGGTCGGCGGCCCTGGTGCGGGAGAGAGTGGTGGTGGTTGATGGGTGGAAGGAAGGGACCGGGAGCCCGAGGCGCGCGCGCGCCCACCCCACCGCCGTCCCCTCCGCCCGTCTTCTCCCGTCTAGGCCTCGCTCGGGCGCTACGAGGACGCCCTCACCGACGCCCAAACCACGGTCGCCCTCAAGCCCGACTGGGGCAAGGGCCACTCTCGCCTCGGCGCCGCCCTGGTCGGCCTCGGCCGGCCGGCCGACGCGGTCGCCGCGTACGACGCCGGGCTCGCGGCCGACCCCGGCAACGCCGCCCTCGCCGAGGGGCGCGCCGCAGCCGAAGAAGCGGCCGCCGCGTCCGCGGGCGGCATGTTTGGGCCGTCCTTCTGGGCCAAGCTGTCGGCGTCCCCCGCGGGCGCCGCGCTTGCGGCCGACCCCTCGTTCCGCGCCCTCATCGAGGCCGTCGCGGCCGACCCCGCCAAGATGAACGACCACCTGGGCGACCCCCGGTTCCAGGCCGCGCTGCAGATCGCGTTCGGGCTGTCCGTGCAAGCCGGGAGCGGGGGTAGGGGCGGCGGCGGCGACGGCGAAGCGTCCGCGCGCCCTCCGCCGCCGCCCCCCCGGGAGCCGACCCCGGCGCCGGCCGAGCCGACGGCGGAGGAGAAGGCCGCGGCGGAAGCCAGGGAGGCGGCGGCCACGGAGAAGGCGGCGGGCAACGCGGCGTACAAGGCGAAAGATTTTGACGCCGCCATCGCGGCCTACACCCGGGCCGCCGAGCTCGACCCCACGGACCCGACCTACCTGACCAATCGGGCGGCGGCCAAGCTGGAAGCCGGCGACGCGGCCGGCGCGGTCGCCGACTGCGACGCGGCGGTCGACGCCGGCCGCGCCGCGCGCGCGCCCTACACGGCCATCGCGCGCGCGCTGGCGCGCAAGGGGGCCGCCCTGGCGCGGGCGGGGCGGCTGGCGGACGCGGTCGAGGCCTACCAAAAGTCGCTGACCGAGCACCGCACCGCCGACACGCTCAAAAAGATGCAGGCCGCGCAAAAGGCGCTGAAAGCCGCGACCGAGGCGGCGTACGTCGACCCGGGCAAGGCGGACGAAGAAAAGGAGGCGGGGAACGCGGCGTTTAAAGAGGGGCGGTTTCCCGAGGCGGTCAAGCACTACACGGAAGCGCTCGCCCGCGGCCCCCCGGGCACCTACCCCGACGCGCACAAGCTCCTGTCCAACCGGGCCGCCTGCTACACCAAGCTGGGCGCGTGGGCGGACGGGGAGAAGGACGCGGACGCCTGCATCGCGCTCGCTCCCGCGTTCGTCAAAGGGTACTCGCGCAAGGGGCACCTCCAATTCTTCAAGAAAGAGTTCGACCAGGCGCTGACGACGTACCGGCTGGGGCTCAAGGTGGACCCGGAGTCGGAGGAGCTCAAGGACGGGGTGTCGCGGTGCATCGACGCGATCCAAAAGGTGAGAAGAGACGGGGAGGGTGGAGGGGCCCCTCCTTTCCCGCCCCATTCCACCCGCGCCCACACACCCTCCTCTCTCTTCGCCTCAGTTCAACCGGGGCGACGCGACGGAGGACGAGGTGAAGCAGCGCCACGCGCGCGCGATGGCCGACCCGGAAGTGCAGGCCATCCTGACCGACCCCGTCATGCGCCAAGTGCTGGCCGACTTTCAGGACGACCCTGCGGCCGCGGCGCGGCACGCGGCGCAGCCCGAGGTGATGGCCAAGATCGAGAAGCTGGTCGCCGCGGGGTTGGTGCGCGTGAGTTGACAAGGGGCGGCGGTTGGGGCGAGTCGGCGGTCAGCGGCGGCCTGGGGCGCACTGGGGGGCGGCTCTGCAACGGTGGCCGGGGCGGGCGGCAGCGGGAAGGCGAGGGAAGGGGAGGGAAGGCGACCGCGCGCATTGCCTCCACTCTCCCGCCCCCGCCGCCCGGCGGCGGCCGGCCCCGCCCCCGCCCGACACCGCGCCCTCGCCGCCGCATCGCCCGGGGCCCGGCATGGGCGCCGCGAGGTCGGCCGTGGCGCGCCCCGTCCCGCCCCCCTCGCCCCGCCCCGACGGCCTGCGCACGTTCACGGATGACGAACTGTTTGCAGCGACCAACGGCTTTGCCGCGGGGCGCGTCTTGGGCGAGGGCGGCTTCGGCCGCGTGTTCCGCGGCGCGCTGTTGAGCGGCGCGGCCGTCGCCGACGTCGCGGTCAAGCTCCTCGATCGTGAAGGCATGCAGTCGGAGGCCGAGTGGCGGGCCGAGGTGGGGGCTTTGATCAGGGTCCGCCACGCCAACGTCGTGCACCTCGTCGGCGTGTGCGAGGACGGCGGCCGGCGCCGGGTGCGGGGCACGGTGCTGGCGGCGATCGACGGCCCCAACCTGCGGGCCGCGCTGGACGGCCGCGGCGGCGCGCTCCCCTGGCCCGCGCGGCTCGCCGCGGTCGCCGGCGCGGCCGCCGGCCTCGCCGCCGCGCACGCCGCCGGCGTCGCGCACGGCGACTTTGCGTCCTCCAACATCATCGTCGCGGCGCGCGCGGGCGGCGTGCTGTGCGATTTCGGGTTGGCGCGGCCCGCGGGCGCGACAGAGCCGCGCGTCGGCCAGCCGGGCTACGCGCCGCCGGAGGCCACGTCAGCAGCCTCCCCTCCTCCCGGCGCCACCGCGGCCGCGGCCGACGTGTACGCGCTGGGGGTCGTGCTCGCGGAGGTGCTCACGGGCCTGGACGCGCACCCCGCGCGCGCGGCAGCGGCGCCTGCGCTCGCCGACCTTGAGGCCCTCGCGCCCTTGATCGACGCCACCCTCTTCACCCCCGCCGGCGACGGCCCGTGCGCGGCGTCGGTGGCAGCCGCGGCCGAGGTTGCGGCCGCGTGCCTCGACGCCGACCCGGCCGCGCGGCCGCCCGCGGCGCGCGCGGCCGAGTACCTGGGGAAAGCCGCCGCGGCGGCCAGGAGAGGCTCAGGCGCGCCCTTGAGGCGACCGCAGCCTCACCGCCCGCCGGTGCGCCCTGTGCCGCACCTGCTCGACTCCGGCGCCGCGCCGCCGCCCGCGACGCCGCGCACCGCCGCCCGCCTCGCGTTTGGCGGCAGCGGCAACCCTTTTCTGTAGACCTCAGGTGGAAGAGAAAATCGCGACACACGCCCGACACCGCGCCGGCATCGAGGCCCCCGCCTCCCCCTCCCTCCCCCCCTCCCTCACTGAATGCCCGCCCAGCGCGCCATGTCGATGAAGTTCTCCCCGCCAATCACGTTGTTGACAAACCGAAACGCGAGCGTGGCGGCGTAGGCGGCGGCCGGGAATTTCCGCGCGACCGTCGCGTCGACGCCGCGCTCCAGGCCGTACACGATTTGGTACCGCACGTTGCTCGACACGCCCATGAACAGGCCCCAGGTGAGGCCGGTGAGGAGGACCGGGGGGGGGGTGAGGTCGTGGGGGGAGGGGCCGGCCATGGACCGTTTGACCGCCACCAACCCGTTGGCCGCCGCTTGGCCGACGACGCCGCACACGGTGCCGGCCAGGGAGTACTCCAGGAATTTGACGCCCAGGCACGCGGCGCGGGCGGGCAGGCGGTAGGGGGCGGCGCCCGGGACCGACGGTTCGAGCACGGCCGCAGGCACCCGCGCGAGCGCGGCCGCGAGCTTGCTCGTCGCCGCCGGTTTGGCCCGTCCCAGCACGGCGGTCGGGGCCATGAGGGTGACGAGGACGACGTCCAGGACGCAGCCGACGACGAGGTCGGACAGGTAGAACTCGAATTCCGACCAAAAGTCGTCCCCGCGCTTGCGGACCTGCGGGCGGGGAGGGGGTGGGCGGGGCCGGGGCGAGGAGCCGGAACCCGAAACAAAGGGAGACCAACGAGCCCGCCCCCGCCCCCTCTGCCCGCTCCTACCTCGGCCACCGTCGCGCAGCCCGAGTCGATGGCAACCTCCGCCCCCACCACAAACAGGTACCGTGGGTCGCGCAGCAGGCGGTCGCGCACAAAGGGGAGGGCGGCCGCGAGGCGGGCGGCGAGGGGGCGGGACTGGAGAGCGACGAAAGCGTCGAGCACGGACGCGCGCAGGCCGCCCGACGCGGCCGCCGCCGCGAAGTCGGCCGGTAAAGTGACGCCGGCGGCTGCTGCGATGGCGGCGGCCGCCGCGGCGTCGAGGAAGGACTCGCCGGCCGCGCCGTCGCCCGCGCCCGCGTCGCCGCCGTCGCCGCCCGTCGGCTTGAGCGGGGGCGGCGTGGAGCCGCCGCCGCCGCCGCCCAGCAGGGCGTCCGCGGATGCGCGGGGGGTGGGGAGGGAGGGGCGGGGGGGCTGGGGAGGAAGGGGCGCGGGGGTCGGCCAGGGCGCCGCGCGCGTGGGCGCGCCGGCCGCCCCGCCGCCCATTCCTCCCGCCCCCTTTGCGCCGCCGTCACCCACCCGTGCGACACGGGCGGTCGCACGCTTCGGCGCCCGGCCAACCGCGGGCGCGCGGGCGCCTCCCGGGCGGGCGGCGGCCCGCATCGGGGCTGCCTCGCGGGACGGGAAAGGGCGGGATTGACGGGCGCGGCCCCGGGGGAGGGCGGCGCCGGCGCTGGGTGTGGGGACGGCCCGCCGGCGGCAGACACACCCCGCGCACCCGTCGCCCGCATGCTGCGCCTGCGCGCCCCCCCGACCGCCGCCCGCGCCGATGCGGGGCCGCCCTCGACGTCGGGCCGGTGAGAGAGAGAGAAGAGAGAGCGGTTGGGGAGAGCGCCGCGTCGCCAGCGCGAGCCCGGGCCCTCCGCCACCGCCCCGGCCGCCGCCAGCGGCCCCAGGGACGCGAATGTCGGTTGCGGGGCGGGGACTGAGGGTGCGCCCGACGCGCCGGCCCCCCCCCCCCAGGCCGGCCGCCCTCGCGCGCCGCACGCTCCTCTTCCTCGCGCCGGCCGCCGCAGCCGTCGCAGCCCCCGCGGCTTTCGAGCCGATGGAAGGGCTCAAGGGCAAGGACTACGGCAAGTCGCGCACCCGCCTCGCGGACTACGAGCTGGATGCGGAGACCGGGCTCCAGTACAAAGATTTCGTCGTCGGCACCGGCGACGGCCCCGCTGCCGGCGGGGACATGGTCACCGTCGACTGGGACGGGTACACGCTCGGTGAGAGATGAAAGGAGGGAGTTTATTTCTTTTGGTTTTTCGAGTTTTGGGTCGGGCCGCCCACCCTCCCTCCCTCCCCCTCCAAAGGCTACTACGGCCGCCCCTTTGAAGCCCGCAACAAGGCCAAAGGCGGCTCCTTTGTCGGGGAAGACAAGGACTACCTGCGGTTTGTCCTCGGGTCCGGGTCGGTCATCCCCGGCTTCGACGCAGCGGTCCGCGGCATGCGCGTCGGCGGCGTGCGCCGCGTTGTGGTGCCCGTGGAGCTCGGGTACCCGGACGGCGAGTTTGGCAAGGTGGGGCCGAAGCCGGCCACGTTTTCGGTGAGAAGAGAGGAGAGGAGGGGGAGGTGGGGGCGCGCGCGCGCGCGGCTCGCGCCGACCCTCCCCTCCCTCTTTCCCTTCAGGGCAAGCGCGCCCTGTCTTTCGTGCTCAAGAACCAGGGCCTGATCGACAAGACGCTGCTCTTCGACGTCGAGTTGCTGCGGCTAAAAAAAAAGTAAAGGGGCGAGAGAGGAAAAAGGGTGGTGGTGGTCGGTGGTGGTTGGGGGCCCGGCGAGCGCGCACGGCGCGCGAGGGCGAGCCAGGAGCGATCCGGCGCGCGTTGGGAGGGCGCGTGCAAGCCGCGCGACAGAAAAAAACGGCCGTCTGCGCCCGCGCGCCCGCCGCGCGCACAGCGCCCTCCCACACCCCCCTTCGACCCCGCCCACCCCCTGCACGATCCATGCACATCAATTGGCGCCTCTCCGCGTGGCGCAACAAGCCGGCCATGGTGCGGGGCGGCGGGGCGGGCGCGCGGCCGCGCCGCGCGATGGGGAGCCGGGGCGCGCGACGCCCGTCCCTCTCCTCCCCTTCTTCAGCCGACCCTCATGTACGACCCCTGGACCCGGCTGCAGCCCCCGCTGGACAGCGGGAGCGATGGGGGGGAGTCGTTCGACTGGCCGCCGAGCCTGGGGTCGGTGCGGGCGGTGGTGGCGGCCGCGGCGGCGCCGGCCCGCCCCGTGCTGGAGCTGGTGGACGCCAATATGCGCGTGGAGGCGACGGCCGATGCCGGCAGCGTCTTCTGCCCGGAGAAGGCCGGCGGCGGCGACCCTCTGCCTCCGCGCGCGCGGCCGCCGCCCGCCTCCTCCCCCCTCCCCAACGAGCCCGCCCTGGCCACCGTGGTGGACGGCGTGCTGGCGGAGGCCGCGGTCGTGGTCGAGTCGGTGCAGGGCGCGGAAGAGGAGGGCGGCAACGGCGCCCCTCCCCCTCCTCCCCCCCGTATTGCCGCCTTGCGCCGCGAACTCGCCGCCCTGCGCGCCCGCCTCGCACTGCTCTCCCCGTCCGAACTGGGCCGCTTCCTGGACATCAAGATTCAGTTGGCCCGCCGCGCGGCGGCTGGCGAGGCGGCTGGCGAGGCGGCGGGCGGCGGCCGCCCCGCGCCGTCGGCGCCGGTGCCCGTTCCCAAGCCCAAGCTTGCGCCGGCCGGCGCGCGCCGTGGGCGGGCGCACAGCCCGGTGGCGCGCCGCCGGCCGTGGGCGTGAGAGAAGGAGGGAGCAAGAGAGGTGCAAGGGCCTCGGCGCGCGCAACCCCGCCCGCCTCTCTCTCTCTCACTCTCTCGTTCGCGTGCGTTGCATTGCGCTCCATCCGCTTGCACCGTCCGGTGGCGAGGGCGCCCCACCCTCGCCCCACCCTCGCGTCTCGCGCGCTCGCCAGCGCTCACCCCCTCTCTTTCCTCTCCCCTCACACCACACGCGACGGCGTGATGGGCGCGCCCGTCAGCAGTGGCTCCTTGCCCGCCGCCCGCGGCGACGACGAGTGCAGCGCGCCTCTAGGGCCGGCGGCCGCCGCCTTGTTCTGCAGGTGCGCCTCCACCGCGTCGCCCACCGGGATGAGGAACGCTTGCGCGGACGACATGAGGCACCAGATGGCGGGCCACTCCAGCGCGTAGGAAGCGCCGCGGGCGGCGGTCATCGAGAGGAGCGGGCCGAGGAGCAAGCACACCGCCGCCGTGACGCGGCGCGGCCCGGCGTCCGGGCCGGGCAGCAAAAGGGCGGGCCCGAAAAAGAGGAGGAAATGGGCAAACGGGCCGGGGAGGAAGTAGGAGGACGGGAGGAGGGGGACCGACCAGGCGAGGTGGCGCGAGCCCTGAAAGACGCAGAGCCGCTGGCCGCACATCGCGTCGCCCACGGCACACGCCCGGCCCGCGGTCCAGGCGGGGGGGATGTCGGGGAAGCGCGCGGTGGCGGGGTCGAACAGAGGCAGGTTGGCGAGGGAGAAAAGGCCGCGGCTCGCCCCCGCCGGCCCGGTCCCATTCAGCCACGTGCCCAGGGCCGCCACCGGGTTGCCCGGAAAGGGAAGGCGGAGCGCGAGCAGGATGCCGACGAGCCAGGAGAGCCGCGAGACGAGCGACGCGACGGCGGGGTGGGTGAGGTGCAGAAAGGACTGGTTGACCACGGCCGGCTGGAAGGCGACGTGCAGCCAGGCAAGCGCGGTCAAGAATTGGTTTATGCGGGAGTCGCAGTCGCCGAGCACGGTGTGTTGGAGCAGCTGCGGGAAGGTGGGCGTGGAGGGGTCGGCGCGCACGCGAGAGAGAAAAACGCCCACGCGCCCACCCCAACCTCCTCTCTCTCCCCCACCTGCAATCCCTCCATGGCCGCAAAGTAGGCGAAGAAGAGGGCACGCCCCTTGGGCGCGCCCGTTTTGAGTTGGTAGAGCGCGGCCGCGGCGCCGGCCGCGCCGAAAAAGGCGGAAGCCTGAATGGACCAGCACATTGATGTGGGTTGAAGGAGGAGGAGGCTGGCGCAAGACGCAGGAGGGCGGGAGGCGCGACGCGGCGGTCCCGGCCGAGATTGGGCGCCGCGGTTTGGCCGCTGGCGCGCCGGGCGCCCGGCTCGATGCGCGGCGAGAAGCCGCACGCGTTTGCTGGCCGGACGGCGGGCGGGCGGGGGGCGGCGGGTGGCGGATGGGGGCGGTGTGAACGCCGCCGGCGCGCCCAGGCTGGCCGCACAGTCGTCAGTCGCGCGCCTACACCGGCCACACCGCCGCCAGCAACCGGTTCTCGCCGGTCACCCCCGCGTCCCGCACGTACGCGCGCACGGTGGCGGTGAGTCCGGCGGCGCGCAGGGCGGCCGCGCGGCAACCGTCGAGGAGGCGCTTGGCGTCGGCGCCGCCGTCGGCGCGCTCGGCGAGGGGGAGGCCCGTCGGGCCGTTGCCGCCGCCCGCGGGGGCATCGCCGCCGTCACCTCGACACGCGGGGCGGCGGGCGGCGTGGCCTGCAGTTGCCCACGTCGACGCAAAGGCGACCAGCTCAAACTCTTGCGCGCTGAATCCCGCCTCCAGGAATGCCCTCCTTCCGACGTAGTCACCCCAACAGCACGCGTGGTGACAGCAGGGCGCGATGGCGACGCCCGCGAGGGTCGGCGGGTCTGCCCGCGCGGCGAGCCTCAACGCGGCCACCAGCGCCAGGTCGGTCGCCGCGCCGCACAGGTGCTTGCCCACGATGGCGACGTGCGTGTGTGCGGGGAGGGAGGGAGTGCAGGAACACGTGTCCGCCGCCGCCACCTCCGCCTCGACCTCCACCACTGCCGGCGCCGGCACCTTCGCCGCCCTCACCGCCGGCGCCGGCACCCTGAGCGCCGCAACGTCAACGTCAGCCGCGTCCGCCCGCACGCGCAGCAACCTCCTGTGTCTCAAATGGCGGTCTGCTTTGTTACGCACCGTGTTCCGCTCGATCAGCGCGAGCGCCGCGGACCGCCGCACGCACGCGGCGGCCGCGCCCAGGTAGCCTCTCCCGGCGCCAATCTCCACGATGAGCAGTCCTCTCTCGTCCGGCGACGTCAGCACGCCCGCAGCCGCCGCGGCGGCCACGATCGCCGCGTGCTGGGGGTCGTGCTTGGTCGACGCGGGGGGCGGACCCCGGCCGACGAGCGCGCCGGCGGCGTGGTGGGGGGCGGGGCCGGGGTCGGGGGGGGCGGACGCCGGGTCGAGGTCGGCGGCGGGGAGCGCGGCGTCGGCGGCGGCCGCGACCCGCGCGAGGAGCGCCCGCCACCCCTCAGCGCCGAGGGCGGCCGCCGCCGCCCGCCGGGCGCCCGCGTCTGGCTTGCGCGAGAGAGGGGCGCCACCGCTGGGTCCTGCGCCGCCAGCGTTGACGCCGGGGGCGTGGTGCGGCGCGTGCGCGGCGGCCGCTTTGCAGGCGACGCGGTCGCGCCACGGCGCGTGCCGGTCCACGGCGGCGGGCGCCGCGGACGGCTGGACCGTCATGGGAGTGAGGGGGAGCCAATGCGGCGCCGTCGGCCACACTCCCCGTCGCCCTCCGGCGGGCGCCCGCACCCCCGCCCCCTCCCCACCATGCCGCCCGTCGACAAAGCCCCCGCCCGCAAGAAGCGGCCCGCCGAGGAGGCGCGGAAGGCGATCGAGGCGACCAAGCGCAAGCTGAAATCGCCCGAGGTGGGAGATAGGGGGCGCGCGCGGGGTGCGCGGCGATTGCAGTGATTGCGGGCGGCGGCATCGGGGCCGGGCGCGACCGCGCGGCGTCCAATGCCCGCGCCTCATCCCGCGCGCGCGCCTCACCCCGCCAGGAGGTCCTCAAGTTTGTGCGTCAGCTGGCGGACGCGGTCAAGAAGGAGCCCCTGGTGTCCCGGTGAGAGAGAAGGAGGAGGGAGGAGAGAAGTGGGAAGGAGGACCGCGCGCGCGCGCGCCCACCCCCCTCCTCCACTCTCCAGCACCCTGTCCGACCTCAACATCTCGCAAGAGTGCCGCGAGGTCATCGATAAAGACGCCAACGCGGTGCTGGACGAGGTGGAGGCGGCCATGTACGCGGCCGCGTCGTCGGTGCTCGCCGGCGCGGGCTTTTCGTTCGACGTGCCCTCCCGCGCCAAGGGCAACCAGCTCTACGTCCCCGCCCTGGACCGCATCGTGCTCAAGGCGTCCACGTCGGCGCGCCCCTTTGCGTCGACGAGCACGTGCCGCAAGGCCGTGATCACGGCGCGCGTCCTCGGCCTCGTGCACGAACTGTGCGCGAAGCGCATCCACGTGACGAAACGCGACCTGTTCTACACGGACGTGAAGCTGTTCGAGGTGGGAAGGGAGGAGGCGGGGAGGTCGGGACACTTTTTTCTTTTTTGTTTCGCGCCACCCCACCCCTTTTTGTGCCCCCCTCTAGGACCAAACCCATTCCGACGCCGTCCTGGACGACGTCGCCTGCATGCTGGGCTGCACCCGGTCCTCCCTGCACGTGGTCGCGTCCGAGAAAGGGGTCGTCGTCGGCCGGCTGGCGTTCCGCGAAGACGGCGACGCGATCGACTGCGCGCGCATGGGCGTCGGCGGGAAGGCGATCCCGCCAAACGTGGACAAAGTGACCGACATCGTGTCCGACGCCCTCTTCATCCTGCTCGTGGAGAAGGATGCGGCCTTCATGCGGCTGGCGGAGGACCGGTTCTACCAAGCGTGAGTGAAAAGAGGGGAGAGAGGAGCGAGGAGGGGTGCGGCGACAATCGCCCCACCTCCCACACCCCTCCTCTCCCTCCTTAGCTACCCCTGCATCATCATGACGGCCAAAGGGCAGCCCGACGTCGCGTCCCGCCTCTTCCTGCGCAAGCTGCGCGACACGCTGCGCATCCCCGTGCTCGCCCTCGTGGATTCCGACCCGTACGGCCTCAAAATTTTGTCGGTCTACATGAAAGGTCGGAGCGATGGGGGGGGGGGGGGGGGGGCCGGGCGCCCGGGGCGGGGGGGGGGGGGGGGGGGGGGGGCCCGGCGGCGGGCCCCCCCCCCCCCCCCCCCCCCCCCCCCCCCCCCCCCCTCCTTTCTCCAGGCTCCATGAACATGTCGTACGATTCGTCCAACCTGACGACGCCCGACATCAAGTGGCTGGGCGTGCGGCCGTCGGACCTGGACAAATTCAACATCCCCGCCCAGTGCCGCCTCGCCATGACGGACGACGACGTAAAAACGGGGAAGCGGCTCATGGAGGAGGATTTCATCAAGGCCAACCCGGGGTGGGTCAAGGAACTGGAGATCATGACGGCGACGCGCGTCAAGGCCGAGATTCAGGCGCTCTCCTCGTTTGGGTTTCAGTACCTGTCCCAGGTGTACCTCCCGCTCAAGCTGCAGGAGGGCGGGTGGATTTGAGGAGGGCGAGAGGGGGGGGGGGGGGGGCGCCCGCACCGCCCCCCCTGGCCACAGA
>Ga0315288_10008759_pt1 | contig 12757 bp, 13 predicted proteins | sample YL17G11_20_MG_FD_203454 | JGI IMG/M metagenome (GOLD analysis project Ga0315288, IMG submission 203454) | Sediment microbial communities from Yellowstone Lake, YNP, Wyoming, USA - YL17G11_20 | ecosystem: Environmental > Aquatic > Freshwater > Lake > Sediment | place: USA: Wyoming | collected...
TCGCTACTTACGCCGGTAAAATTCATAGGAGACTATAAGAATGAAGGGGATACCTTAGAGGTGGTGGGCACCTTTAACCGTGCGTGTCCTATGCATAGAGGCGAATTGGATATTCACGCTGCTAGCATAAAGATCATAAAGCCTGGTTTTTTGGTTAAAGAGCAGACGGACAAAAGAAAGCCAGGACTGTCCATGGCTATATTTTTATTGGTCCTTTCAATGGCAATAATATTCAGAAAACGGCTTTAAGGCAATTAAAACTTTTATTAAATTATGATAAACGATATTAGCAAGATCAGGGAGCAGGCCGCGGCGATGTTTATAAATTTCTCGGACATTCTAAAAAAAGACGTCCGAGACGTCGACGGAAAGGTCTTGGGGCGAGTCTGGGACATTTCCGCAAATCTGGGGGAAGTTTATCCCAAACTGGGAGAGCTTCTGATGGCTGTAGGGTCCTTTAAAAAATTATATGCAAGCGTACCATGGTCAAGCGTAATGGCCATAGAAGACGATATAATCATTAATCTGAAAGCGGAGAGCATACGGTTTGAGCGCTCGGTCAAAGAGTACGATCTCTTATTGAGGAGGGATATCCTCGACCAGCAAGTTGTGGATACATTCAATCATAAGGTAAAACGAGTAAATGATGTGCATCTTTTAAAAGTAGACCATGAGCTCGTGATAGCGCACGTTGATATAGGATTGAGGGGGCTTTTTAGGCGGCTGGGATGGGAACGTGCCATAGATTTTTTTGTGAAAATCATAGCCAAGGATTCCAAATATCTTAAACAGGGCGATCTCGTCTCTTGGAAATATGTTCAGCCTGTTTCGATAAACCCCGCCAGCATGACAATGAAATTATCATTCTCCGAAAAACAACTGATGTCGATACCCGCAGCAGATCTGGGCGATATCATATTTGATTTAAATACAAATCAGAGAATGGCGCTTTTCAGGGCCCTAGATATAAATACAAAAGCTAAGGTCTTTGAGAATCTGGAGTTTGACGAGCAGAAGACCATCCTGAAAGAGTTGGATAAAAAAGAGGCGGCCCAGATAGTGACCAATATGTCTTCCGATGAGGCCACTGATTTATTAGAAAGACTCCCCCGTGAGACCATAAAGAACCTTTTGACTCTCATAGAATCTAATAGCGCAAAGAAATTATCGATGCTATTGGGGTTTTCGAGCGATTCCGCCGGCGGGCTTATGACAGCCGAATTTGTCTCTATGCCCGAGACGATGACCATAGAAGCTGCTATCGATTACATCAAAAATCAAACCAGGGAATTTGAAACGGTGCCATATATATACATAGTCGACGACAAAAACCATTTAAAGGGCATGACCACTATAAGACGGCTTCTCTTTGCGGATCCCAAAGAGACTGTTGCGAAGACGGTCTTCCCTAAGACTCTCTATGTTTATCTCAATAACAGCGTGAAAGAGATCGCGCATTTTATGGATAAATACAAGATATCAGCCATTCCCGTCATAGATGAAAATAAGGTCCTGCATGGGGTAGTGACTATGGATGATATTTTAAGCCAAGTTATATCTATAGCTTGGCGAAAACGCCCCCGCGGACCCAAAGGTATATAAAGACAGATGAATGGCGAAGCTATTTCAAAAAAACCGCAGTTCTTACGGAACCTTTTAATATTCTTAAGCATTCTGGGGCCAGGCATTATAACCGGAAGCGTTGATAATGATGCCGGCGGCATAACGACATATTCGGTCGCAGGCGCCATATACGGATATAAACTGTTGTGGACATTGATACCGGCTTTCATTGCCTTGGTAGTTGTGCAGGAGATGAACGCGCGGATGGGCGTTGTCACGGGCAAGGGGTTGGCGGATCTAATAAGAGAAAATTTCGGCGTCAAAATAACTTTTTTTATATTTTTAGGCCTTGTCGTCGCGGATATCGGGAATACGGCCACTGAATTTGCAGGAGTGGCCGGCAGCATGGCGATCTTTGGAGTAAGTAAATATGTATCTGTGCCATTTGTCGCTGTCGCCGTGTGGATACTGGTTGTCAAAGGAAATTACAGGATAGCAGAAAGGATATTTCTATTTTTCAGTTTCTGCCTATTATCCTATATAATCTCTGCGGTCCTCGCAAAACCGGATTGGCACCAAGTAGGAGCTGCTTTCGTAAAACCAACGATGCACTTTAGTATGGACTATTTAAGCATGGTGCTTGGTATAATCGGTACCACCATAGCTCCATGGATGCAGTTTTATATGCAATCAGCAGTTATGGAAAAAGGGACCAAGATAGAAGATTACAAATTTGCCTTATGGGATGTTATCATCGGGTGCACCGCCACGATAATCGTGGCGTTCTTCATAATAGTCGCCTGCGCCGCTACTCTAAATGTAAATGGCATAGTGATAAATGAGGCAAAGGACGCCGCTATATCGCTTAAGCCTTTTGCAGGTGCGTTTGCTTCAATGCTTTTTGCTTTTGGACTTTTTGTGGCTTCGGTATTTTCGGCAACCATACTTCCTTTGGCCACGGCATTTTATGTTTGCGAGGCGTTTGGTTTCGAAGCCGGGATAAACAAGAAAATGAGAGAGGCCCCGCAGTTTTATATATTGTTTGCGTCTATCATAGCGATCTCTGTTTTCATAATATTGATACCGAATGCTCCGCTTATTGCAATAACCATATGGTCGCAGGTTCTAAATGCGGTATTGTTGCCGGTTGTGCTGATCTCCATGATCCTTATGGTGAATAATACGAGGATGATGGGCAAGTATGTAAATAATAAATTTCAAAATACAGTGGGTTGGTCAACCACTATCATACTTATAGTGCTTACCGCTATGCTCATCGGTTCGATGCTCATGCCTCCATTATTAAAGTTTTTTAAATAGAAAGGTGTTTTTATGTCGAGAATCAAACGGTACTTTGGCACAGGATTGTTAATTACCCTGCCAGCTTTCCTTACAGTATATTTTTTATTTATCATATTTAATTTTATAGATGGCATATGGGGGAAGGTCATAAATTATTACTTAAAGAAGTATTTTGGTTTTTCGATACCAGGGCTTGGGATCATACTCGGCCTGATAACAGTCATTATAGTGGGTTTCGTCGCCACTAATTTTATAGGCAAGAGGTTTTTTGAGCTGCTCGAGAGGTGGTTCTTAAAATTCCCCTTCATCCGTCAGATATATCCGGCAGCTAGGCAGATAGTAGATTCTTTTATATCCAAGGAAAGCCCGGCATTTAAGAAAGTCGTGTTAGTGGAGTATCCGTCCAAAGGGATGTGGGCAATAGGTTTTATTACTAATGATAGTTTTAAGGAAGCGAACGAAAAGACGGGCGAGGAACTTTTACATGTGTTCGTAGCCACTACCCCCAGCCCGCTGACCGGATTTTTGATTCTTGTGCCTAAAAAAGCGGTTAAAGTTTTGGATATGTCCGTAGAGGATGGCGTAAAACTCATTGTATCAGGGGGGATAGTCAAGCCTTAGGACATTTGGTAGATATGAGGATATATATAAAAACGTGAAAAATATATTTGAGATAATTCTAATAGCGTTCTTATTGTTGATAGCCGGTATTACCGCTGCTTCCGAGATAGCCTTAATTGCGGTGAGCAGGCTGAGGCTGCGCAGGCTGGTCTCTGACGGTTCCAAAACGGCTAAGATAATATTGAAGATATTGGAGACACCGGAAAAGTTCTTTGGCACGATCTTAGTCGCCAACAGCGTGGTGAACACATTGCTAGCCTCCATTATGACGGCGATAACCATATCTATTATCGGCGAAGAGGGCAAGGGTATATTAATAGCGACGCTCGTTACGACATTTCTGATAATAATTTTCGAAGTGGCAGCAAAGACCATGGCGGCGAGACATTCTGAAAAGCTGGCTTTGGTTTTGGCAAGGCCGGTTCGAAGTTTGATCGACGTCCTAGATCCGATAGTAAAAGTCTTGGCAGTCATGACAAATTTTATAATAGGGCTCATAGGTATTAAGTCTAAAGGAAAAGCTTCGCTTGTCGGCGAGGAAGAGCTGAGGGCTTTGATAAAGATAGGCGAAGAAGAAGATGTGCTTCATAAAGAAAGATACAGGATGTTATCGAAGGTATTTGATTTTAGCGAAACCATAGTCAGGAATGTTATGACCCCTAAGAAAGAAATACTTTCCATAAATATAAACTCCAGCCTTGAGGATATTTTAGACAAGGTATTGGAATCGGGCTATTCGAGGCTGCCGGTATATAAAGATAACCAGGATAATATCATCGGCATTGTTAATATGAAAGATCTGCTGAACTTAGCAGTAAACAAGGAGCTCGTCGTTTTACAGGATATAATTTATCCGCCGATATCGATTCCCGGAACAAAGAAAGTAACTGAACTTCTGAAAGAGTTCCAAAAAGGCCATGCGCATCTCGCCATAGTAGTGGACCAAAACGGAAAGATAGAAGGGCTTGTTACCCTGGAAGACCTGCTGGAAGAGATAGTGGGCGAGATACAAGATGAATACGATGTCCGCAGCTCGCTTATGGGCAAATCTATATAAAGCCTCCTGAAAGATTATGCGAATCAAAGATTCCGCTGTATTTAAAGGCCTCAATAAGAACATCATCGTGTTAAGTATCGTAAGTTTTTTCACTGATGTCTCGTCGGAGATGCTCTATCCTATCATTCCCATATTCTTAACTACCGTATTAGGTGCGCCGATGTCTGTCCTGGGGTTGATAGAAGGTATAGCCGAATCTGCAGCAAGTATTTTAAAGGCATTTTCAGGATGGTTTTCTGATATAGCGAAGAAACGTTATCCATTTGTAATCAGCGGTTATTTCTTATCGTCTTTAGGCAAGCTCTTTTTCTTTTTAGCGTATTCGTGGCCAGTAGTTCTATTCGCAAGGTTAATAGACAGGATCGGAAAGGGTATACGCACTTCTCCGAGAGACGCGCTGATTGCCGATTCCTGCGAAGCAGCATATAGAGGCAAGGCCTTTGGTTTCCATCGAGCGATGGATACGCTCGGCGCCTGCCTGGGACCTCTTTTCGCACTGTGGCTGCTGGTGGTCCTAAAAGAAAATTTAAGGGTAGTTTTTCTCATCGCTTTCGTTCCTGCGATAATCGCCGTGGCTACGCTGATCCTTTTTTTGAAAGAGCCGCATTTACTATCCCATTTGAATAATGCGCCGTTAAAATTTAATCTAAAACTTTTTTCTCCCGCATTCAAACGATTTCTCCTCATCTCGACAATATTTGCCGTAGGGAATTCTAGCGATGCATTTTTGATTATGCGCGCCAAAAGTATAGGGCTTACCACAACAATTGTGATTCTCACATATGTCGTTTACAATGTTTCCTATTCGGTGCTTTCATTTCCAGCCGGCATGCTTTCCGATAGGATCCCTAGAAAAACAGTGATAATAGTCGGTTATATTATATTTGCTGTCGTCTACTCAGGATTCGGGATATGCGCGAATGCTATTTCAGTATGGCCGCTATTTTTCATTTACGGTTTCTACATGGCCATGACTGACGGCGTGAGCAAGGCTTTTATCGCGGATGTGGCTGAAAAAGAAACCATGGGCACAGCGCTAGGATTATATTATTGCATCACCGGCCTAGCCACTTTTTTTGCTAGTTTAATAGCGGGACTACTATGGACCTACATGGGAGTGGCGGCGCCTTTTCTGTATGGCGCGGTTATGGCTATCATATCATGCATAGCATTCGTAATTTTAATAAAATAATGGATACCTCGCGAATTCTTATTAGCCTTGCGGCGATAGTCTATATTTTTGTAACTTGCCCCGCAGCCTCTCTTTCGGCCGAAATCCAGCAACCGGAGGAGAAGGAATGGAGCCCGCCGTCCGCAGGGCCCATCACTACATTGCCAGCGCCCCCCTTGGGTAAAAATAAATTACTCGTGCAACCCTTTTTATTTTATAACAGAACGAGAGGAACGTTCGACGACGAAGGCCATTACAAGTCTTTTAAGGGAGGTGACAGGAAGTCACAGTGGCAACAACAGTTATTTATGGAATATGGCTTAACCGACAGATTAGAGATCGATGGCCAGGCGGTATTTCAAGAGAATCTTAGACATGAGCATGGAGAGAGCGCCGAAACAAGCGGATTTGGGGATAGTTATTTATTCTTACATTATTGCGCAGTGGACGAAAAGGATTGGATACCGTCTGTATGCGGCCTGTTTCAGTTGAAATTTCCCACGGGCAAATATCAAAAAGCCGATGTTGGCAAACTAGGCACAGACCTGATGGGAGCCACCTCAGGAGGCGGTTCCTATGACCACGGCTACGGTATCGTATTAACTAAAAAGATAAAGCCGTTTGCATTTCATGCCAGCGCCGCATACAATTTTCCATTGCTGACAAAGGTGGACGGCGTTAAGACCGAATACGGTGATTATTTACTTTACGATTTCGCTGCGGAATATTTTTTACCCAAAGGGTTCAATCTCCTTGCAGAGCTGAATGGTTTCTCGCAAGGAGATAAAAAAGAGGATGGCTCATACGTTCCCGCGTCCGACATAAATTCCCTGACGATGAATTTCGGAATAGGCTGGTCCAATGATGCGCTACAAACGCTTTTTGCGTACCAAAGGACCCTGGTCGGAACAAACGCTGATGTAAACGATTCTTTCGTTTTCACATTCATTTATACATTTTAGAGAACGGGATTATTATGCACATACCGGACGGATATTTAAGCCCGCAGACAGGCGGCATCTTTTATTTATTGATGGCGCCCTTATGGTTTGCGGCATCAAAGATCGTTAAAAAGACATTGAAGGCAAGGCAGGTCCCATATCTAGCTTTTAGCGCCAGCTTTGTATTCATTATAATGATGTTCAATATACCGATTCCCGGGGGCTCTACGGGCCACGCGGTTGGAGGTACGCTTGTGGCGATACTGCTCGGCCCGTGGGCTGCGTTGATTGCAATTACAGTTGCCCTCGTTGTGCAGGCACTTCTGTTCGGGGATGGCGGCATAACGGCGATAGGCGCGAACTGTTTTAACATGGCCTTTCTACTACCTTTCGTCGGTTATTATACGTATAAATTGATGACCATAAAAAGCGGGAAGACTTCTATGCGCAGGCCGATTGCCGGCGCCATAGGTTCATATCTTGGTCTTGTCACAGCAGCTCTTTTTACAGGTATAGAATTTGGTATTCAGCCTATTTTCTATCACACGCCTGACGGCAAGGCCCTATATTGCCCGTATGGATTAGATATAACCGTACCGACGATGCTGTTTATGCATGTAGCATTATTCGCATGGATAGAAGCTATCGTGACATTTTTAGTTATTAGGTATATGCAGAAGGAAGACCCGTCTCTAATTCAACTGTAAGCTAAAAGCATGAAGACGATAACGAAGCTTTGGATAGGAATGATAATATTGGTAATGTTGACGCCGATAGGGTTAGCGCTCCCGGCTGTTTTTAAAGCGAAAACGGCTTGGGGCGAATGGGGGATAGAGGAGATAAAAAAACTAGTCGGCTATATTCCGCAAGGGTTTGAAAGGTTGGCCTCTTTATGGAAGGCGCCGATGCAGGACTACGAAATTAAGGCATTGGGAGGAAAATCGCTGTTTGGCGCCAGCGTTGCTTACATAATATCATCAGTCATAGGCCTTTTAATCATAGTCGGAATAATTTTTCTGTTAGGAAAGATTTTTAGTAAAAAGGACGAAACGTGAGCTTGCATAACAGCAATACATTTATAGAGCGCTCATTAAAAAGCGCAGCGGACTTTTTGAAATATGCTATTTTTTCTGAGGAGATAGCGAGATCGAAAGGCCTTTTGCAGGCCATAGACCCGAGGATAAAGATAGCGCTCCTAATAGTCTTTTTATTAACCGCGTGCCTGGCAACGAATATGTATTTTATTATCGGACTTTATTTGATAAGTGTGGTCCTGGCAGTTCTATCCCGGGTCAATTTATTATTTTTTATTCAAAGGGTATGGGTCTTCATCCCTATTTTTGCGGTCATAATAGCCATACCCGCCATGTTCATGCAAGGCGCATATTCCGCCATGATATTTATTTTTCGTGTTGCGACCTGCGTATCGTTCGCGGTACTGATGATGATCACCACTAAGCACAACCAATTTTTTAAATCTTTGAGATCTTTTGGTGTGCCCAGCATATTTATACAAATTCTTGACATGACTTATAGGTATATATTCCTTTTTATAAGACTTTTTGAGGAGATGCATATAAGTTTGAAGGCAAGATCGCTTAAACAGATAGATATAAAGAGGGCCCGCCATTGGATAGCGTCGAGAATAAGTTTTTTATTCAAAAGATCGGTCAGGATGAGTGAGGAGGTATATTTGGCTATGCTTGCGCGGGGATATTCCGGGGAGATAAAAAAATATGGCAAGTGATATCGTATACGAACTCAAAGGCGTTTCATATTCCTATATGGGCAGGTTTTCCGCCCTGGACAAAATAGATTTGACTATACATAGGGGGGAACGGATAGCGCTCCTTGGCGCAAATGGTTCAGGCAAATCGACTCTCCTTATGATTCTGGCCGCGCTTATTTTCCCGGATGCCGGAAGTACAAAATTTCTGGACAAGGAGCTCATAGAAGACAGTTTCAAGGAAGATTCTTTCCGCCGGTTTTTCAGAAGCCGCGTCGGGATAGTCTTCCAAAATTCAGATATCCAATTATTCAATTCGAGCGTAGAAGAAGAGGTGTCCTTCGGGCTTCTACAGTTGGATTTGCCAAAAGAGGAGATTTCGGCAAGGCTTGAAAAGTATATGGCACTTATGAACATAGCTCACTTAAGAGATAGGAATCCGCAGTATATGAGCATAGGTGAAAAGAAGCGCGTAGCGATAGCGTCTATCCTGGCTATGGAACCAGAGGTAATGCTATTGGATGAGCCCAGCGCAAATCTTGACCCTCGCACATCAAGACAACTTATCAATATAATATCCGGATTGAGAGAAAAAGGATATACCATAATAACTTCCACGCAGGATATACATATTGCTCACGAGATAGCCGATAGGGCCATAGTCTTAAGCGAGGAGAAGCGCATAGTGCAGGATACCAATATATATGATGTTCTTCAGGATAAGTCATTTCTGGAAAGGCATAATCTCGCTCATATTCATGCTCATAAGCATGATGGTAAAGTCCATGTTCATCCCCATGAACACCCGAGCCATGACCACCCACACACGGACAATCTATAGCTAAAAATTACCTCATAATATATTCTTTTTACAATAAAAATGGTATAATTAAACTAATATCATTATGGAAAAGCGATATAAAATAATTTACGAAGACGACTGGTTAATGGTCATTGACAAACCTTCAGGCATGCTGATCATCCCTACCCCAAGGAAAGAGACGAATACATTGACGGATCTATTAAATCGAGACCTCGATGCGCGCGGGATCGAAACAAATGCCTATCCTTGCCATAGGCTCGATCGCGAAACTTCAGGGCTGATCGTCTATTCTAAAGGGAAAAAAATACAAAAGCTTTTGATGGATGAATTCAAGCAAAGGGTTGTTAAAAAAACATATATCGCTTTCGCTCATGGCACAATTAAGAAAGATTTTGACGTTATAAAAAACCAAATTTACAATAAAAATAAAAATAGAAGCGAACCTGCCGTAACTAGGTATAGGCTGATGGAGAGAAGGAAAGATTTTAGCGTTTTGGAAGTTGAGCCGGTTACGGGGAGGACCAACCAAATCCGCATACATCTTAAATCGATAGGGCATCCGCTGTTGGGCGAAAGCGTTTATGCTTTCAGAAAAGATTTTAAATTGAGATTTAAAAGGGTTGCGCTGCATGCAAAATCTATAGAGTTCATCCACCCCATTACAAAAAAGTGCCTTAGATTCGTTTCTCCATTGCCGAAAGATATGGAGAATCTTATACAGGGTAGATAAATTCTGCGCACCGTATTCCGGTGTTTTGTATAAAAAAATATCGTAAATCGGAGGAGAACATGGGGAAAGACGGCATCTACTTGACGAGGAATGGGTATGAGAAATTGAGAAAAGAATTAGAATTTTTAAAAACCGTAAAAAGAAGAGAGTTTTCAAAGGCCATAGGGGAAGCCAGGGCGCATGGAGACATAAGCGAAAACGCTGAATACGACGCCGCCAAAGAATCTCAGGGCCTAAATGAAAAAAAGATAGCGGAATTAGAAGCCAAGCTCACGCGCGCACAGATAATAGACGACCAAGATATCCCTAAAGATGAGGTTCTGATAGGCGCCACAGTTAAATTAAAGGACATCAAATCCGGAGAAGAATTGGAATATACCCTTGTCGCGGAAGAAGAGGCGGATTATTCGCAAGGTAAGATCTCCGTATCCTCACCGGTAGGCAGCGCTTTACTAAATCATAAAGAGGATCAAACTGTTGAGATACGTGTCCCGGCAGGCGTTTTGAAGTATAAAATTTTAAAAATAAGTCGATAAATGGTAGCTAAACCATGAAAAGCGATAAACCATTAAATCGTGTTGAACAATTGTTTAACGTCTCTCTGAATGATGTACAAAATATTGTAAAAGCTTTTCATCTCGAGATGAAAAGAGGGCTTTCGGGGCGCAAGAGCTCATTGAAGATGATACCGACATATGTGGACAGGCCGACCGGAAATGAAAATGGAAAATTTATAGCCCTAGATTTCGGTGGTACAAATTTTAGGATTTTGGAACTCGAGCTAAAGGGCGGCCGGAAGACGAACCCGCTAAAAATAATGAAATTCGTTTTAAACAAGAGGCTTATAAAAGGCACTGCCAATGATTTTTTTGGTTTCATAGCGGGATGCTTAAAAAATTTTTTGGAAAAGCGAAAGGTCGGCATAGGGGAAGAACGGAACCTTGGATTTACGTTTTCATTCCCGGTGAAACAAACAGGAACAGCTGCCGGGACCCTGGTTTGTTGGACTAAGGGTTTTAGCGTGAAAGGGGTCATGGGGAAAGATGTCGTCGGATTACTTAGCGAAGCGCTCGCGAGGAAAGGAATAACGAACGTAAAGATATCTGCGCTCGTAAATGATACGGTAGGCACTCTGGCAGCTGAAAGCTACGAAGATCAGAATTGCGACATCGGAATAATACTGGGCACGGGTACCAATGCTTGCTATGTGGAAGAGCTGCCAAATATTACTAAGTGGCATGGCCCGGAGACAAGAACGAACCGAATGATAGTTAATATAGAATGGGGCAATTTTAATAAGTTACGGCTTACTTCTTATGACAAGCGGCTCGACAAGGCATCCGACAATCCCGGACAGCAGATTTTGGAAAAGATGGTTTCGGGTATGTATCTCGGCGAAGTCGCGCGGTTGGTGCTTATAGATCTGATAAGCAAATATCTGCTATTCTCCGATAGCGGTACAGGTATATTTAATAAGACAGGTAGTTTTAAGACAGAGCACATGTCAATTATAGAAGATGATGAATCAGGCGATCTGACGAGCATAAGAACATTGCTCAAGAAACTTAATATTCCCAAATCAACTTTAGATGAAAGACGAACGATTAAAAAGACGTGTGAAATAGTGTCATTACGAGGCGCGCGTGTCAGCGCAGCATGTTTAGCAGCTATCATTACAAAAATGGACCCGGATTTGTTTAGGTATCATATGGTAGCGATAGATGGAAGCGTATACGAAAAACATCCATCTTTTTCCAGAAATATGAAGTCTTGCTTACAGGAGATATTTGGAGCTCGCTCCTCTCGCATAAAGATGGTCTTGGCCAAGGACGGTTCTGGAAAAGGCGCGGCAGTTATAGCAGCAGTAGCAGCATCTATGCAGTATTAAAAAAGTATCGATCCAAATAAGGAGCATGATATGTCACAAGATAAAGTTGTGATAATAGGAACAGGTCCTTCCGGAATGGCGTGTGCATACACATTGGTAAACGCTAATCAGCCAACCACTATAATAGAGAAAGACGGAACGGTGGGAGGCTTATGCCGCACGATCAACTTTCATGGGTATCTATTTGATATCGGCGGCCACAGATTTTTATCCAAATCGAAAGAGATAAATCATCTTTGGCATGAAATTATGGGCGATGACATGATCAGCGTGAGGAGGCTGTCCAGGATATATTATAGGAAAAGATATTTTAAATATCCGCTATCCTTTATAAACACATTTTGGAATTTGGGTCCCATCGAATCTCTTTTATGTGTTATCAGCTACTTGGAGTATAAGGTTTTTAAAAAAGAAGATGACAGCACATTTGAAGGCTGGATAACGAATCGCTTTGGGAAAAGGCTGTATGAAATATTTTTTAAAACTTATACGGAAAAGGTATGGGCAGTTCCCTGTGAAAAGATATCTGCGGATTGGGCTGTGCAACGTATCAGGGGCCTGTCGCTTAAAGTAGCTATCCAGAAGGCGCTTTTCGGCAAAAAGAGAAGAGGCCCGAAAACGTTAAGCGAGGAATTTCTATATCCGAGGACAGGCCCGGGTGAATTCTATAATCGTTTAAAGGATAAGATTTCAGAGAGCGGCTCCGAATTTCTGTTTCATAGAGATGTGGTCGGCATAAAGCACGAAGGCAAAAAAATAGTGTCTATCGAGAATGACGGACACCGCAGAGAAAAGAAAGAAATGGCCGTAAATTACCTGTTTTCAAGCATTCCTCTGACCACGCTTATAAAGATTTTGAAGCCATCGCCGCCCGCAGACGTAGTTTCAGCGGCCGAGCAATTACATTTCCGAAGTTTTGTTGTTGTAAATGTCAT
>Ga0315288_10008760_pt1 | contig 12756 bp, 5 predicted proteins | sample YL17G11_20_MG_FD_203454 | JGI IMG/M metagenome (GOLD analysis project Ga0315288, IMG submission 203454) | Sediment microbial communities from Yellowstone Lake, YNP, Wyoming, USA - YL17G11_20 | ecosystem: Environmental > Aquatic > Freshwater > Lake > Sediment | place: USA: Wyoming | collected...
AGGTCCTGGTCACCAGTGTTATACGGAGCGGTGTAGACCGGGTTCGCCACGTACTTTGACGGCGAGAAGCTTCCGAGCGCTAGCGGGGGCATATCGCCGAGATCGAACAGCGTCAGGCCCCAGCCGGAGTCTGCGAAGAGGAGCGTATCGGCCTCCGCGCCCACACTGGAGTTCCGGCCAGTTCCCATGCCCTCGGAGCCACCGATGACCGTAGGTATGGTCGGATTGCTGATGTCCAGCACGCGCAAAGAGGTATGGTCGCCGTTGTCCATGGTGAGGTAGGCTCGGTTGCCGGAGATGGCGCTGTCGTAGCATGTGCTCTCGACGATGGTCGTCCCGATTGGGGTCGGACTGGCCGGGTTCGTCAAATCCCAGGTCTGCACGACGGGCCCGCATGTGACTACGCCGACAGAACCGGCGGCGGCCAGGCTCGAGCCCCAGGCATCCTCCGGCACCGGAACGTCGAGCGCGCCGGTGCGGACCGGATTGAGGGGATCGGTCAGGTCAACTATGTCGAAGCCGCCACTGCCCCATCCATAGCAGATAGAGACATACGCCATCAAACCAGAAACGGCGACGTCGGAGTAGCAGTCCACATTCGCGGCGCACACGCTCGCCTCGGTCGGATGGGCCGGGTCAAGCACATCAATAATATGCAGGTGTCCCTCGCAGCTATGGGGCAGGAGCACGAAGTGGCCGTAGACCGCGATCTCGGAGGGGCAGTTCAACTCTGACGACTCCCACTGACCGACAAGCGTTGGGTTGCTAGGGTCGGCGACGTCGAAGACGGCAACACCGCCGCCATATAGGCTTCCGTAGACATAGTGACCGGCGGCGGCTAGATTGCGGACACAGGGGCCGTTGATCGGGCATTCGCCAATGAGAGCCGGGCCGCCGGGGGCCTCCAGGTCGAGCACCCGTAAGCCTGCGCCAAGTGCGGCCAGATAGGCGTACCGACCGGAGACGATGGCATCGGAGGTGCTGCCGAAGGTATTCTCCGATCCGAGTTCGCTGGGGGAAAGCGGGCTGGCTACGTCAACGACGGAGAATCCCTGCTCCCCGCCGACATAAGCAAGTCCGTTGGCAACCGTTACGGCGGCGGCCGAGTAGGGCGCGGTGGAGAGGCCAACCTCGACCGGAGCGCCGGGGTCCGAAAGATCGAACACGCGCAGACCGTGGTAGGCGTCTGCTACATAGGCGTAGTGACCTGAAACGGTTATGTCCTCAATCGAGCCATACATCGAGAGGCTGTTGACCAGCAATGGATTCCACGGATGGCTGATGTCCAGCACCTGAAGATCACTGTCGCCCAGGTAAGCGTACATGCCGTAAACGGCGATTGTTCTAGAGTACACATCGTAAAGCGTGTTGAGGTAGGTCAATTCCGTCGGGCTATACATCCCGAACACCTGAAGGTCCGGCCCGGCGAGGAAGAGATACTGGCCATACATGGCCATGCCCCCGAACCACCAGTTGTAGTCTGTGCCGACTTCGTTGAGGAGGACGGGCGCGGCCGGGGTGGCGAGACTATAGACGGCGAGCCTGCCCTCATTGAAGGCCGATCCCCAGGCATACAGGTAATCGCCGGACACACCAACCGCATATCCTTCCTCGAGGTTGGGGCACGCGCCCAAGTCCGTCGGCGCGGCCGGATCGGCGATGTTAACGATTCTCACTCCATGCTGCCGGGTCGCAACGTACGCGTAATCTCCACCCGGAGAAAGAGCCAGCCGTCGCCCATCGCCCGGCAGGTCGGATTGCCCGACTCGCTCCGGCGCGCCCGGGTCGGTGATGTCGTACACCGTCAGCCCGCCCTGAGCCGCGCAGTAGGCATAGCTCCCCCGCATCGCAATGTCCGACGGGACCCCGCCATCCAACGACGACACCAGATACGGATCGAAGGCGATCAGGTCACGCCAGTACATGCTCATGCTGTGGGCGAGGCTGTCTGAGCATTGGGCCGACAACTGAGATTGGCCGCCAGACCAAACAGTAGTGGGGTCGGCCGAGATGCTGAGGGTGAGGAAGTGGGAGAGGAAGTTGGCCGTGACGCTCTTCTCCGAGTCCATTTGAAGGCTGGTAGGGTTCTGGCTGCCAGTGACGGAGCCGGACCAACTGTCGAACATCCAGTGCTCGTTCGCGGGAACCGCCTCGAGGTCAACCGTGCTTTCGCACTCGAAACCGCCTGACCAGGGGACTTCGACCAGCCAGCCGTTGACATTGATGTACCCGTTGCCTGTCTTGTTAAGGTTGAGCGTGTAGTAGGTCAAGGAGAAGTACGGGTATATGTAGAGGTCGCTGTAGACGGGGACGTTGACCGGGTTATCGTAGCTCCAGATATCGCCGGCCCAATAGGCGAAGTCATAGCAGGAGTCCGGCACGGCGGTGAGCCAGAAGGTGGTCCCGTACTCGACCCAAGCCGACCAAGGGAGGCTTTGCGGCTGGCCATCCACGAGGATGTGGCCGCCAGTGCCCACTACGGTTACCGAATACATGCGGGGTGAGAACTCGGCCGTGATGCTCTTTGGCGAGTCCATGAGGAGGGCAGTTGGGTTGGCGGCGGTCTGCAGGTCGCCAGACCATTGGGTGAACTGGTAGCCTCCATCAGGGACGGCATATAGCGACACCTCGGAGCCGGAGGGAAAAACTCCGCTGTAGGGAAGCGACTGCGGGTTGCCATTAACCTCGACGTAGCCGTTCGTGCCGGAGATGGAGAGCTGGTAGTCCACGGAGGGCATGCTGACGGAGCCGTCAACCGGGGTCATGAGGATGGGGTCGCCCATGTCGTCGGAGATGAGGCATTGCGTGAAGTGCAGCGGCGAGGTGGCGCCAGGTGGCGCGGCCGCGTTCACGTGGAACGATAACCGGAACATCTCGCCATGCCCGGCCGGCAGCCCCTGCGCGCCGGCATCATAGGCGATGAAGCGGACATTGCCGTTGGTGTTGTCTATGTTGGGCGTGGGCATTGCCCAGCTTCCGGGGAGAAGCGTGCCCTTCACCACGCCGGTGCATTCGAGGACGGCCGGGTCGAAATCCACCCGTGCCTGGAAGCCGGCGATGCCGAGGCAGGTGTCGAGGTTCAGGGAGAGGGTGAGGTTGGCGTCGGGCTCGGCTTGCACTTTGGGAAGGTAGACGCGGCGGATGCCGGAGGCGCGCCAGCTTGAGTTCATGGCCGCGCTGGTAAGGTAGGTGCGGGTTCCGCCACCCGAGGGGAGCAGCCAGAGGCTGTTGCCCGACCAGAGCAGCACCTTGTCTCCCACCGGTGACCAATCCTCTGGCCAGTCATCAGACGCACCCCCCGCCAGTTTCGTCTGCGAACTCCCGTCCTTGTTCATGACATAGGTCTCGTCCCAGTTCGGCGCTCCCTCGTTGCGGGTGAACAGCAGCTTCGTTGCATCCGGAGACCAAGGGTCGCGTGGCAGGGACTCATCTTGGGCGGCGGTCGTGAGGCGAAGCTGGCCGGACCCATCCCGGTTCATTATCCAGATGTCGCCGTTGTGGATGAAGGCAACCTTCGCCCCGTCGGGGGACGGTCGCGGCGCGAAGAAGGGACCGGTTCCGGTCGTAAGCTTCGTCTGCGATGAGCCATCCGGATTCATCACCCAGATGTGCTGTCCGGACAGCGTAAACGGTGCATCTCTATCAGAGCAGAAGAACACCTTCGAGCCATCTGGTGACCATCGAGGATCAACCTCTGACCCCAGCTCAGGACCCCCAGCGGATAAAACAACCAGGTTTGAACCATCTGAGTTTACGCAGAGAATGTTTGACCCAAGCGCCTCCCCGCCCCACATCAGCAGGCGCGTACTGTCCGGAGACCATTGGCTTGGGTACAGTTCCCCACCCGAAGCCAAGAGCCGATCCTCACCGGTGACTAGATCGAGGCAGTAGACACCATCCTCCTGCCCGACGGCTCCTCGGTTGCTGCTCGCGTATGCGACCAGTGCTCGATCCGGCGATAAGATGGGCCAGAAACAGGATACCTCCGCCGGCCACGGATGGAGCCTATCAATCCCACTGCCGTCGGCCATTACCCCGTAGAGTTGGAGCGTAGCGAGATACTGCTTGGCAAACACAATCTCCGGCCACCCCTCCGGATGCTCTGCGCCGGCCGGACCGACCGCCGCCACTGAGGCCACGACCACGACACACAGCGCCACGACCAGCAAACCGAACCGCATTTCCTCGCCTCCATTACCTCCACGGCCGAAGGGCCGTGAGCGGAACACACTTAAGCAGAAACGCGCCTATTGGCGAGCAGGTAGGCTAAGTCAGAGGGGATGGACTACGATGAACACTGCTGGGACAACTCCTCGCCTTACATTAGATACTTCGACCCGCCTTGCTTACTTACCTGCACCGGCCAGCCGGCCGGCGGCGGCTTTTCGGCCACCCGTTTAAAGCCTCAGTAGGACGCCGAAATCGGCCCTTCCGCCTAGTAGATCGTCGGCACCCCCGGGTGGTCGTTGGCAAAGCCGCAGTCGGAGGTAGGACCCCAGGCCTTGACACCATCAATCCCGCCCGCTGCGACCTCGGCGATGAGCGTCTCGGACGGAATCCATTGGGCGTGGCCGTCCAGGAAGCCGATGTTCACACCGTTGCGCGTCCAGGGCGGCGCGGCCGATGCTCCAGTCGCTCGATGGCGCGCATAGGGCAACCTCAGGCTGGGGTTCAGCAGGAAGCTGCCGTCATTGGGGGCGTAGTGGTAGAGCCCGCAGTCCCCTGCCGCATCCGCGCACGCCTCCCAGTCCACCCAGCCGCACAATGAGTTTCCGCACTCCAGCCCACACAGCTCGGGATAGGCCATCGTGCCGACGCTGATCGCCTGAGTCGCTACGCCACCGTCGGCGGTGATGATGAACCGGTCAGGGCTTGCCACCTCCTGCAAAGTCATCTCGGGCCAGTAATTCGTAGCGATTGACTGCTGGAAGGCGCCAACTGCAACGGTCCCGTTGTACGGCGTGAGCGTCGGCACCGCCAGCCTGCCCTGCACCAGGCTGTCGGTGACATCTCCACCCCAGCCCTGTGGCCAGGCGTAGTAGCACGGTCCTCCGTAGACCGCGTTATAGCCGCCCCACACGCCTTCCCAGGCCTGCAGATGGTAGAGCCAGTCCGGCCCCGGGAGAACCCAGGTCGCACCTCCTCGCACCGTTGCGCTGGGGCATAACCACACCTCCCGGCCGGGCAGGTACGGGTCGAAGACGACCGGCCATCGCAGGTAAGGGTTAGCCAGGGTGGCCATGCGGCAGTGCCCAGTCTCATCCTCCCGCAAATAACCGGAACCTCCAGGCATCGTGTCGAAGTAAGCCAGCACCTCCGGCCGGTGCTCCCTGGGCGGAAGGGTCTGGTCGTGGTCGGCCATGTACATCCGAATGGCAGCGACAATGCGCTGCTGGTTGGAGAGACAGCTCTTGGTGCGGGCGGCCTCGGTCTGCTGGGACAGCACCGGCAGCAGCAGAGCCGAGAGCACACCGAGCACGAAGACGACTATCAGCAGCTCGCCAACGGTGAAGCCCGCTTGCGTTCTCTTCATCGCAGACCTCCTGCCCGTCTAGTAGATCGTCGGCACTCCTGGGTGGTCGTCGGCAAAGCCGCAGTCCGAGGTGGGACCCCAGGCCTTAGCGCCGTCAATCTCGCCCGCGGCGACCTCGGCAATCAGCGTCTCCGACGCGACCCACTGGGCATGACCGTCCAGGAAACCGACGTTGACGCCGTTGCGCGTCCAGGGCGGTCCCGCGGAGGAAGACGACGCCCGATGCCGCGCGTAGGGCGCCCGCAGCGCGGGGTTGACCAGGAAACTGCCATCGCTCGGAGACATCCGGTAAAGGCCGCAGTCGGCGCCTTTCGAGGCGCAAGCCTCCCAGTCGCTTCGGGCGCACACCGAGTTGCCGCAATCGAGAGCGCAGATCTCGGGGTAGGCCAGGAGGCCGAGGCCAAAGTCATCGGTTATCACGCCACCGTCGCCGGTGATCACAAAGCGATCAGGGGCCGGCACCTCGGAGAGTGGCAGGTCCGGCCAGAACGTTGTGCCAATGGACTGGACGAAGGCGCCGGGCGCCGGGGTGCCGTACAGCGGAGCCATCTGTGGGACTGCCAGCCGCCTCTGGATGATGCTGTCCGTGACCTCGCCTCCCCAACCGGCGGGGTAGGCGATGAGGCACGGGCCGAGCCCCATGCCCCCGCCCCACGCGCCTTCGTAAGCCTGGAGATAGCCCAGCCAATCAGGCCCTGGGACGATCCATGTCGCGCCGCTGACAATCGTGGCGCTGGGACACTGCCAGACCGCCCTGTTGGGGACATACGCGTCAAGGATCACCACCCACCGCAGGTAGGGGTTGGCCTGGCGGGCGCGGTTGCAGTGCGGGGAACGCCCAGGCGCCCACGGCCTCCCACCCGGACCCGTGTCGAAATAGGCAAGCACCTCCGGCCGGTGCTCATTCGGCGGAAGGATCTGGTCGTGGTCGGCCATGTACATCCGGATGGCGGCGACGATGCGCTGCTGGTTGGAGAGACAGCTCTTGGTGCGCGCGGCCTCGGTCTGCTGTGACAGCACCGGAACGAGCAGCGCTGAGAGCACTCCGATAAGCGCTACGAGGGCGAGCAGCTCGCCCAGTGTGAATCCTCTCTTCCGTCCTGCCTGCATAGCAAGGCCTCCTTTCACATCACCGCTGGGGGGCAAGGGAAGGATCGGCCTTGCCCCCCAAACACAACGATGCTACTTACCCTTGCCCTTGCCGCTTTGGCCCAGGTTAGACGGGATCTCTGTGCCATTGGCGGCGGCAAGCTTTACAGACGTAAGGCTGACCTTGCCATCGGTGCGACCGGTCTTGGTGAAGGTGATCTTGATGACCGTGCCCTGACCTGTCGGCAGCGTTGTGACCTGTGGCGAGTAGGCGATCGCCTTGACTTTCCCGCCGAGGTCATTGCCGAGCACCGACCAACCGCTCTGGCCGGCAACAACGGGGCCGGCCGAGGTCACGGGTGAACGAAGCTTCTTTGCATCGTAGCCGACCTCCACTTGCACGCCCGCGACGCCGGCGCAGTTCGAGAGGTTGATCGAGACCACGGTCTGAGTAGCTGTGCTGGTGGTGGAGGTCGTCACTGTCACAGACCCGGAAGGCGCGGTCAGAGAGGCAGAGGCGGCCCTGGCGGCCGCGCCTGCCGCGGCCATGCCTTCCCGCCCGACCGACGAAGACGCCATCTCTTCCATCGCGGCCCGAGCGCAGAGGATGACGTCGAAGATATTCACCTCGCCGTCGCCGTTCACATCGGCGGCCCACAACTGCCAGCTCTCCCAGGTGCCGCGGCCGATCGCTATATTTGCGACCTTCACCACATCGAAGACGTTGGTGGAGCCGTCGCCGCTTACATCGCCCTTGCCGACTGCGTTGAACTGGTTGCTGTAGCCGCCGAAGTCGCGGAGCTTGGCAACAAGCCGCGACCCGGCCTCGACCACCTTGCTGAGGGCCACGTCACCCGTCCACTCGCCGCCCGCCAGGGCGACGGAGGTGGGGGTCACGCAGTCATCGTAGAGCACGGGGTAGGTGCGTCCCCACTCGTCGGTGGTCATCTCCTCCACATACAGGAGCACCTCTTCGTCGCACCAGGTCAGAAGCTCATCAACATCGCCTCTGGCCTGAATCGTGAGGCTGAAGGGCTCAGGGTCGGTCTCATCGCCCATCACCATGGGAGGCACCGCCGAGAGCGCCGTGTAGCTGAACGGCTTGAGGGCGATCCCGCCAGGAATCGCCGCCATGTCAATGGGCTCGCCCCAATCATCGCTCAACTGGAGCGAGGTGAAGGTGAACCCGGCGGAACTGCTGGAGAAGCTGGAGCCAAGGTCGGATGGAAGGGTGGCGCTGAGCTCCAGCAATTCGCCTGAGCCTGACACTCGGTCAAGCTCCGGGTTAGCGCCGTAGGCCAGCGCCCGGACCTTGCCGAGCGCCTGGTCTATGACAGGATCGGGCATAGCCCAGTGATCTATCATCGCGCCACTGCCGCAGGAGTCAACGGTCTGAATCACGGGGCAGCAGAGGTCGCCAAGTGGGCTGTACATGCGGAAGGCCAGCACTGTTTGCAGGCCCGCCAGGTTCTCCGTGTCCACAATTCCGATCTTCACTGGGACGTTGGTATAGCCGGGCAGGGCGTAGGTCGTGGTGCCATAGACGCCGTTCCTCATGAAAGTGACGTCGCCCCAGAGATGCTCCTGATCGGCGAGCCCGGGGACTTGCTCAGCGGGCGCCGACCCGTCGGCCTTCACTCGCCACATGGTGCGGGAGACCGGCTTCTCCTGTGGAGTTCCGACGGACTCGCGGAAGAAGTAGATGTATTGGCCGTCCGGGCTCCAGTCGGTCACATAGTCGTGATAGTTCGGGTCGTCGGTGAGGACCAGGAGGCTGCCCATGCTCGGGTAGTCAACGACACGCACACCGGCCTTCGGCAGTGGGTCCACCGACCAGTCGTAGTCGGAGGCAACCGACGGGCCGTAGGAAAATGCCAGCTTGGTCCCATCGGGGCCTATAGCGGGGCCGTGTTCCGTGTAGTTGACGGTATTCGTGAGCTGAACCACGGTTGCAGAAGGGGCGTCCAGATCGGTGACCAGGTAGAGATCGCCTCTGAGCTGGTCGCTCGTGTAGACGATGCCAAGCGCGTCGGCCGTCCACGTGAGGTTGTCCCAGCCGCCGGGAGCGAGGCTGCGATAGTCGGAGCCATCGGGGTTGACGATGGCGATGTTGCCGTCGTTGAAGGCAATGCGATCGCCGGCCGGCGACCACTTCGGGAACGCTCCACAGCCGCGGATGATGATGGGCTTGCGGTTGTAGGCCTGCCCAAACGGACAGCAGCAGTCGGTGTTGCAGTCCCCCGGGGGCCAGTCCCCCCAGCGAGGGAGCAGTGAGACCAGATCCAGGACCGCCAACTGGCAGTCCCACCGCAGGACGAGCTTGCGCCCGTCGGGCGACCAATCCGGGTCGGCGATGCAGGCCGGATTGTTCTCGACCCAGTCGCTCTTGAGCAGCCGGACCGCGTCGTAACCCTCTGGATCGGCGACGAACAGTCCCGGGCCATCGTTCTCAGCGTTGAGAGGATGGCAGCCTGCGAAGATCATCCGTCCTGGGGTCGCAAGCGCCGGGGTGAGGATTGCAAGCATTACGGCCAGTAAGACGCACGAACTTAGCCACCGCATAAGCGCCTCCCTTACTCGGCGGCAGGGGACGGCGGTAGTGCAGAAGTGCTGTGGCAGCAGCAAGCACAGCCCGTGGTGCCAATGACCCCCCGCCCTGTGTGGTCAGACGGATTATTCGCCGGGCGACGCGTTCCCACCTGCTCTAGACGCCCGCCAGGGAGACGATTTTTTTTCTGGAGGATAGGGAGCCTCGGAGGCGTCTCCTGGGTGGCTGCGTGAGGTACGAAAGGAGCCAGGAACCGGTGCGGCTAATGAGACGGCAGCAACTACCTCCCAACCCGGAAGCGGCCGCATGAGACAACCTATCAACACGATGATCGTCATGGGCACGCGCCCCGAGGTGATGAAGCTGGGGCCGCTCGCCGTTGAGCTGAAGCGCCATCCCAAGCAGTTCCGGGTGAACCTGGTCGGCACCGGGCAGCATCGTGACCTCGTGCCCCAGCACCTCGGTCTCTTCAGATTGCGGCTCAATCACGATCTCGCGGTGATGAAGCGCCGGCAGACCCTGGCTGACATCACGGCTCGGACGGTGCTGCGGATGGACGCTCTCCTGGCGGAGGAACGGCCCGATGTCGTGATCGTAGAGGGCGACACAACCGCCGTTTTCGCGGCGGCGGTAGCCGCCTTCTACCGGCAGGTTCCCGTCGCCCACGTCGAGGCGGGGCTTCGTTCCGGCGACCCTTACAACCCCTTCCCCGAGGAGATGAACCGGCGGCTGGTGTCGCCGATGGCCGCGATCCACTTCGCACCGACGGTTGGCGCCCGCGACAATCTTCTCAAGGAGAACATCTCGGCCGATTACATCTACGTTACCGGCAACACGACGATAGACGCTCTCCTTATCGCTGGCAAGCGCAAGCCGCACCGGCCCGCGGTGGCTGTGGCCCAGCTCAGAGGTAGGCGGCTAGTGCTGGTCACGGCCCATCGGCGGGAAAGCTGGGGCGAGGGTATACGCGAGATCTGCCGGGCCCTGGCCGAGCTGGCCCGGCGTTTCCCCGATGTGGTAGTCATCTATGCAGTGCACCCGAACCCGGTCGTCCGGGACATGGCAAAGCAAGTGCTCGGCTCGTCGGAAAGGGTGCTCCTGATCACGCCGCCCGACTACGTCGAGTTCGTTGACTTGATGAAGCGGACTTACCTGATCCTCACCGACTCCGGAGGGATACAGGAGGAGGCGCCCTCGCTTGGCAAGCCGGTGTTGGTGATGCGTGACACCACGGAGAGGACCGAGGGCGTGAAGGCGGGCTGCTCGGAGCTCGTGGGGACGGACCGCGAAAGAATCGTGAGGCGAGCGGCCGATCTCTTGACGGACCGGGACGCCTATGCCGCAATGGTCTGCCACCGGAATCCTTATGGTGATGGCCGCGCCTCCGCTCGCATACGACAGGCGCTCGCCCATCATTTCGGCCTTGCGCGGCGGCCCAGGGACTTTGGCCTCTAGCAGCTTCGCGGCGGGAGGTGCGCCATTCAGCGCTAGCGAGAGAGGTAGCCTCGCGGCTGCGTGGAATGACCATCGGAGAGCTGCGTCCCCCGCGGCTTCACTAACCTGATCGGGATTGCGCTTTGCTCAACACCGTGGTCTGCATCAAGCAGGTGCCCGACACGACCCAAGTCCGGATAGACCCCGAGACCAACACGCTTCTCCGGGAGGGCATCCCTGCCATCATCAACCCCTTCGACCTCTATGCCCTGGAGGTTGCCGCCCAACTCAAGCAGACCTACGGCGGGACCTGCACCATTCTCAGCATGGGTCCTGCGCAGGCCTCCGAGTCTCTTCAGAAGGCACTCTCGTTTGGGGCTGATCGGGCGATTCTGCTTTCTGACCGAGCTCTGATCGGCTCGGATACCCTGGCGACTTCCGCCGCCCTCGCTGCCGCTATCCGCAAGTTGAGCCGCGAGCGCAAGGTTGACCTCGTGCTTTGCGGCAAGCAGACGATTGATGGCGACACCGCCCAAGTCGGCCCTGGCATCGCCACTCGCCTCGGGTTCGCGCAGATCACCTATGTGGGTCGGGTCGAGTCCGTGGACCTCGAATCCGGGCGCCTTCGTGCGCGCCGCCTCCTGGAGGGGGCCGAGGAAGTCGTCGAGGCGCCGCTGCCGGCGCTTCTGACGGTGCTAAAGGAGATCGGAGAGCCGCGCTACGCGTCACTTCCGGCACTGATTAGAGGTTTGCGAAGCGCAGTAGGTGTGTGGGGGATCGGCGACCTCGACCTGGAAGCATCCGAGGTCGGGTTGGCCGGCTCGCCGACGCAGGTGCGCCGGATCTTCGCTCCTCCGCAGAGGGAGCGAGGCGAGATGCTGACCAGCGATGACGGCAATCCCGACCGCGTGGCCAATCTCCTTCTTGACCGACTCGTCGCCGACGGCCTGCTGGAGTCATAGCTGCTATGGCTGGTAAGCACGGCGACAACCGATCTGTTGCCCTGATCTCACGCACGGCCTGCATCGGCTGCGAGCAGTGCGTGCCAGTTTGCCCCGTGGATGCCATCGCCATGGACTCCGAAAGCATCGCGGTGGTGGACGCGGAGAGATGCACCGGGTGCGGGAAGTGCGAGGCGATCTGCCCAACCTCGGCCATCACCATGACCGGCGCGATGGCCGAGCCATCTCCGGCCGCAGTTGCAGCGCCCGCGACCGACAGACCTGCCGTTCCCGAGGTGTGGGTGTTTGTGGAGCACAGTGACGGCCGGCCTTCACCTGTCTCCTGGGAGCTGCTTGGAAAGGGCCGCCGGCTGTCGGCCGATCTCGCCGGCCGCACCTGTTCGGTCTTGCTTGGGCACCGAACCGAGCAGCTGGCAAGGGAGGCGATCGCCTACGGCGCGGACCGGGTGTACGTGATAGACGACCCCGCGCTCAGCCACTACCGCACACAGCCCTATCTGCACGGCGTTGTCCGCTTGGTGCAGAGGTACAGCCCTGAGATCATGCTGCTTGGCGCCAGCACCATGGGCCGCGACCTGGCGGGTGCGGTGGCGACAAGCCTCGGCACGGGGCTGACGGCCGACTGCACCGGCCTCGCCATTGACCCCCAGACGAAGCTTCTCGAGCAAACCCGCCCCGCCTATGGCGGCAACATCATGGCCACCATCCTCTGCGAGCGGCGGCGACCGCAAATGGCCACCGTCAGGCCCCGCGTCATGGAGCTGCCAGCTCGCGACCAGAGCCGAACGGGAGAGATAATCCGGGAGGAGCTGGAGTTGGGGGAGCACGACATCCTCCTTCGGATTCTGCAGTACGCCCGAACCGAGGACAGCGGCGAACTCCGCATCGAGGATGCCAGCATCCTGGTCTCCGGCGGCCGCGGGCTGGGCGGACCCGAGGCGGTCAGGATGTTGGTGGACCTGGCCGACGCCATCGGGGGCGCCGTGTCCGGTTCTCGCGCGGCCGTTGACCGCGGTTGGGTAGACCACTCGCGGCAGGTGGGCCAGACGGGCAAAACGGTAAGACCGAAGCTCTATATTGCCTGCGGGATCTCCGGAGCGATCCAGCATCTAGTGGGCATGGAGACCTCCAACGTGGTCGTGGCCATCAACCGCGATCCAAACGCTCCGATCTTCGACGTAGCCGATTAT
>Ga0315288_10008761_pt1 | contig 12755 bp, 11 predicted proteins | sample YL17G11_20_MG_FD_203454 | JGI IMG/M metagenome (GOLD analysis project Ga0315288, IMG submission 203454) | Sediment microbial communities from Yellowstone Lake, YNP, Wyoming, USA - YL17G11_20 | ecosystem: Environmental > Aquatic > Freshwater > Lake > Sediment | place: USA: Wyoming | collected...
ACGAAAAGGTCCAGAAAAGTACCAAAACCTGCAAAATGAAAGAAACATCCACCGATGAACAAACAAAAAGAAACGAAAAAACGGAGAACTCTCATTCAACAAGCAATTTCTAAACAGGCTAGCGCGCTACGTTCTATTTCCCAAAACTCAATAATAGGTAATACACAAAAGAGAATTAGCTAAACGTGCGCGCGTGTACTAGACACGCGCAAATAATGTCTAGCGCGCGCACGCTACTAACTTATATGCAACAGAATAGAACGGTACCGATAACTGACAAGCCTAATGGTGCTGATGCGCACGCTTCAACAGAGAGAGGAGATGATCTTCTGGGGGGGACATGAAGCATGAAACCTGAGGAGACAGTGAGGGGTAGGCTTCTTTCCATAGATATCATAAGAATAGCCGGTTTGATATTGATCCTTCTTCAGCATATGATAGGTACCAAGCTGTTACCATCTTGGATAAGCAACATTGCTATCGATTACCTTCCATATCTGTTTTACATCAATTATGGACGAATAGGTGTATGGCTGTTTTTATTCGCAAGTGGTTGCTCCTTGGCTCTTAATGATACCGAGTTTTCAAATCTCTCGGACGTCAAGAATTTCTATAAGAAACGGCTTATCAGAATCTATCCACCATATTGGGTTTCCTTGCTTTTCAGTTTGCTTATATCCAATTGGGTTATCCCTTCTCTCACTGTTACGGATTTCGTAAGATGGTTTTCAGGGTTCCAGATATTCTTTGCCACAACATCAATCGAGATTACAAAAGTCAACATAACCTACTGGTTCGTAGGTTTAATCGTCTCGCTGTATCTTCTCTATCCCTTGCTCTTCTACGTTGTGAAGAAACATCCAAACATATCATTGCTCTCATTTTTCTTTATTTCATTGGCAAGCCGATGTATCATGTTCTACGTATTTCCAGTGTTCGGAAGTGGATGGGATTGGTTTCCTACATGCAGAATCTTCAACTTCGCATTAGGCATTTATCTGATACAAAAAGGCTTATTCCCAAAAGCGACTTCGAATCGCACAATCGCATTCATAGGTATGATGACTTTCTACGTTTTCTTAGTACATTTTCCAATAATGTGCGCAACAAATTACGATAACATTGGAATACTTTTCTTCTTAGCAGGGATAGCAGTATTCTCATTTCTGCTGTATCTGCTTGATAGTTTTATTAAGAACCTACTTTTCGCGCGCTCGATGACAAAGAAAGAAGGTGCGCAAACTATAGCGTGACCTTGTCCAGCTTGTCAAGACGGCACTTGAGCCAGATAGAGTCATTCTGAAGATACCAATCCCAGATCTTAATCGCTTTCTTAATGTCTCCATGAAGATACTTCACTCTTTCCCAGTCAGCCACAAACCCGCGATGAACCCAGCCCCAAGACCATGACATCCTTGTCCCACTTTCCTGAGACGCCAAATATTGTGTCAAATGACCCGCCAAGCGTGTATCTCCATACGTCTTGCGTATCCACACGACCTTCGCCCTATGTATTTCAACCCAATTCGCCGAAAAGAAGGCATGAAGAGCGTCCAGACGGAAAGAATCACAACATTCAGAATGGAAAAGCATATGGACGACGCCATTACCCTCACGAGTCTTAATCATACAATAACCGAACTGCCCAAAGAACTCGCGACATATCTTGAGCAAAACAATCCAATCTCGCTTCAGAAACTCGTAGCCACACTCAGGCGAACTCGTCAAAGTCAGGAAATACACATTCTTCTCTGAGTACCGACAACGCTTTATCCCCGAAAGAAACCTTTGAAAAGCCCGCCCCCTCCTACTCCTCCCAACCTCTCGATCAAGAACATTGCGACCCCAACCAACCAGAGTAGTATCACGTTTCGCCCCTCCAATACCGCACGTTTCGACAGAACAATCAAGTGAAGGATGGCGAGACCTTCGCTTTCGCTCAGGGGGAGAGGTAACATCGCTCCCGACCTCTCCCCGACCTGATGGTCGGCTCCCCTCACCCGCCTCTAAGGAATGGCTATAATTAATCTGGGTTCGTCCAGAGCGAGGTTTTTGCTTGGAAAAGGTAACGCCAACGGCATCTATGCATCTTGCCCTCACTGATTATCGGCTTTTTTTGCAACTACTATCATGCTCGAAGCCAACGAGGGGATTCTGCTGATCACCCTGTCAATCTTACCCAGTGCTCTGGGAAGACCCTCAGACTCAGCGCCTTCCACTTTTACGATCTTGAAATGGTAGAATGCCAAGAACTGTATCAAAGCTCGATAAGTAAAAAGTCTCAGGTGACCTACAGAGATGAAATCTTGTTTTCCGAATCTTCCAAACTGTTTGGTTACCGACACTTCGGAATGTCGAGGCTGCATTCCCAGAAGCAACAACAACCTATTCAACCAGCTCGCAAGATTTGGCGTGGACAATACAAAGAAACCTCTAGGTTTCAGCACTCTCAGAGCTTCGCAGACTGCGAAGTCAGGGTTCAACAAGTGTTCAACAATATCTCCCATGTAAACTACATCGAAATATTTCTCTTCGAAATGCAGTCTCTCACAGGATATGTCAGCTCTATATGCTCTTACTCCAGCGCTTCGGGCTAGATCAATTGCTTTCTGAGAGATGTCTATCCCGAAGACTTCAGAATGCCCCTTAAACCTTGCTACAAAACTTCCATCGCCACAACCGATGTCCAGAATCCTTTTTGCACTAATGCTATTGGCTGTCTTGGTAGTCAGGCCTACTATTAAATCGTAACAGACCTTGCTTCTCTTTGCCTCGACAACTTCGTGGATCACCTCTGCTCGTTCATAAAAATGTTCCGTATTCATTTTCGTTCCTTCTCATCGGTGCGCGCGAGTCTATCGAAGGTCTTCTTCGTCGTATTGTTTTTCAGTGCAAGCACCAACCTTGACTCCCTTGAGAAAAGTATAGCCTGAAATACTTCTAATAATAGGCAATTTTCCAATTCCTTGGATCATACCCTCAGTATAGCCCGGCGCTGCAGATTGTTCGGTTATCCTGACCCCCAACTTCCTTAAGCGAAAACTCATGTCAATTGAGTTCGTTACGCAAACGGCGTCAGTATCACCACCTTTTCCCTCAACGTCCAATCGCGCTGGCATAAACTCAAAACGCATCATATGGGGCGAGATTGTGGCATATACTGCTTTACGTATCAGAGTCAGTAAGTTCGATATTTTTCGTCTTGGTCCAGCCATGTACCAATGATGCTCTCGGCTCAATCCTATGACCCTGAGAAAGTTTGGAGCAGAAGCGATGATCTTTCCTCCACCTCTCAGGACTCTTACCATCTCAATCAGACAAGTTTCCGGTTTCTTTGTATGCTCTAGAAAGTCATTGAATCCCACCGACGAGAATGACTTGCTCTTAAGTGGAAGATTGGCAGCGCTCGCAATAATAAAATGTGCACTCGCTCCCTCATGCTGAGTAGCCATTCTTATTCCTATCGGAGAAATGTCAACACCTACTACATTGCGATTATGGTTAGAAAGTCTGTTAGCAACTTGTCCAGTTCCACAGCCCACTTCCAGAACCCACCCTTCTTTTGTTCCCAAGGCGAGGCAAAACGCAGAGAACCAAACGTCAAACTTCTTTCTATTCAGCTCCTCAAAGCATTTCGAACAAGTCATGTAATACAGGTTCAGTCCAGTTTCCTGTTTGCTCACCAAGATCTCCCTCCACAATCTTGTTTTGGCGCGCACGCTGCACTATTCACACCCTCAACGCAAACAAAAAGCTACTCCCACATATGAAAGCCTTGCGCCCCCCCGCGCAGGCACACTATGAAACTGCGTCAGGCACGCGCGACAAGAAAATCTGTAGATGGAAAACCACGTTTGCTCAATCAGCTAAAATAGGAGAACTTCTAGAGTTCACCGTGTCGGAACAAGTATGGAGAGTTACAAAGCTGAAATCAAGTGGAAAAGAGAGAATGGCACGTGGATTTATGGCGGAGCCCCATTGGCTCATACAGGAAGAGAAAGTGGCCTATTGTTGCGCCTTAACTTGCTTCAAAATCTCAATCTAGGAGGAAGAGTACTTTCTGTAGGATGCGGAACTGCTGCAGAACTGCGACCATTGACAGAACGAGGTTTTTTTGCCTTAGCGTTAGATCCAGAGCGCAGTTTCCTGCTTGACGGAAAAGCAAAAGCAAATGCTGAGAACTATATTCAAGCCATTGGAGAAAAAATGCCCTTGCACAATAATGTTTTTGATGTAGTATTACTCTTTGAGGTCCTCGAGCATGTCATCAATCCAGATGCCGTCCTAAAAGAGATTAACAGAGTCCTGAAACCAGACCAATTGCTACTTCTGACAGTTCCAAACAAGCTATATCTATTTGAGACTCATGGAGTTCAGATCTGCGGAAAGCAAATCGGCAACCTGCTAAAAACAGGCATCCCATTCTTCTCCATTCTGCCTGATTTTCTGCGCAGAAGATTCGAAAGAGCACGAATATATTCAGAGGCACACGTCCTCTCTCTGCTTAGAAGGAATGGTTTTTATCCATTCATAGTAGAATACATCATGCCTTCATTGGACGCTAGAAAGCAAACACCTTTAACAGAAGCTATGAGGCAAGTTTCTCTCCTTTTGAGCAAGGCTCCTTTGATAAGGAAGTTTGGATCAAACATAGCAATTGTATCTCGAAAGAAAACTGCCGTCATGACTTCACAGTTAGAATCATGAGCGTTCCAACATTCCTGGCCTTCGTGAAAGTAATACAATCTCGCGCCTCGTTTGAAAACTCGTCTATTCGTGACCTTTTGGCGGTTTCAACTTATCAGCAGACCTAGTGCTGTTGAGTATGCTTTCAGAAACAATAGAAAAGCGCATCCCACAATTATTGTTGGCAGTGAACTAAAGTCCTTAACTAATATATTGAGAGCCAGAGTCGCTTGCTTAAGTAGAGCTAGAAATATTCGTTTGTTGGTTTGACGGACAAAAGCTGGCATCGATCTACCATAACGAACATTCTTCAAAAGTATTTCCCTAAGGGAGGCAAGCTCATGGTGATAGATCTCAGATCTGCATAGACCTTCCTTTACGCCTCTTTTGCGGAGTCTTTGATAAAGATCATAGTTTTCGCCCCACAGCAATGCTCTATCAAGGACTTCTCCACCGACTAACTGATTCTTGGCATAGAAACGTGGTTCGCCGTGAATTATGTCATCACTGTCGGCATATAGTATGTCAACTTTTCCGTAGCTGTTTTTCAAAGCAGCCGAACAGCGGCTCCAGAAACTTCCTCCAATGAAGACTTCTGGAATTTTTACCATTTCGACATTTTCATTGGCACATTTCTTAACACACTCTTCAACAACCGACGGTGATAAGACTTGATCCGAATCTACAAATAGGATGTACCTACCAGTTGAGCTAGCCACCCCAGTATTTCTAGCCAAAGCTGGATTGCATTCTTGCTGCACTATTTTTGCCTGAAACAGTCCCGCGATTTCTAGGGTACGATCGACACTAAAACCATCAACGATTACTATCTCACAGAAAGGGTATGATTGGCTTTTCACGCTCTGAAGACACCGTTCTAAAGTTCTCTCTGAGTTGTAGGTCGGTACTATTATCGACACCTTGCGTCTTTCCATGCGCTCACCTTAGACTGCTCAAGGCATCATGTAACAGGCGTGGCAATAACTACCACGTCGTCGACGTAGGCGATATTTTCGATGCCATCGAGGTCCCAGTTCACAAGCTCAAAAAGGAGAGTGTTAGGCAATGATGAATGGAACAACTGATGCCACGACCCGCTCAAGTTGTCACTGAATACGCCCTCGAATCCGGTCAGCTTTTTGGCATTTGCGTAACCTTCGTAGACCCCACCTGGGGTTGTCATAATCATCGACTGGTTATGGTAAATGTTGGAGATCACCACAGCGAAGGTGTCTCTCCCGTTGAAACCTTCAATCGCGTCTAGACAAAATGAAAAGGTGACATCAGAGCAATCCGGCACAAAGATCATTCTGGAAACGGATCGCCCATACTTCCATTCAGATACGGTGTACATTGCTCGCGTCGATATTTTCAGGCATCTTTGTGAATAATGCGTGGGGTCAGACGTTATCGTGACGGCCCCCAGACCACTACCATAATACTGAGTTTGCCAGCCATAGTCCTCCCAATCCTTCTGCTCAAAATCATCAAGGAAGACTACGTTTGCGTCCGCATAGTTATACTTAAACAGGTAGGCGTTACCGAAATTCTTGACCGCATCGAAGTTCGGGTTGCCCAGAAACAGCAGAGGATTCCATCTGTGCATTGCATTTTCATAGGAACTGAAGCCTGCTCCAACATAGATATTCGTTATGTTGAACTGTTCCATCAGCATCAGCGTAGTTGCATTAACCACGTTATCTTGTAACAAGCTAACCAGTTCTTGATAGGAAACCGAGTACGAACTTGCAAACGACGGAAAGACTGCCCTGTAGTTAGCAATACTCGGAATGAAAGCCCCGGCTTGAAAATTACTGATCAAAACTGATGCATTTCGAGGCAAATTACCCCTCATCCACAAGATTAACTGAAGATCTTGAGCTGTTGTAACGCCAAAAAAAGAGTAGGAGCTATAGAGTCCGCCTGCATCAAAAACCACGCTATTATACAGGAAAGGAGAATATATCCCAATAAGCAACACAAACGAAACCGCCATGATCAGAAAATGCCGCGCCCTCGATTCAACTTGACTCGTTCTTGGAAGAAGCCTCCTCGATAATAGTGAAAAAAAGAAACGGTACAAGGGAAAAATGAGGGTCGCAGCAAAAAAGTAGAGTGGAACGTACAGCATAAGCTGCTGAGGATAAAAGGGCAAATCACCTAGAGAAACCGCAGCAAACAGAAAAATCAGTAATTCCCCAATAAACGTAACTATTCCTAGCTTGACAAGTTCATGAGACTGAGTGAAGCTAGTTCTTCTTCGAAAAACCACCATCATAATAACAGCAACTGAAAAAAGTACAACTGAAGCGATCTGGAGAGTGAAATTGGTCGCTATATTCTCAAACAGCCACACGGCACCTGAAAACACAAGATTGAGGCTAGGTTGAGGCATCGGGACTTCAACGTCAGTTGGAATACCTATGTTATGGTAAGGGTAACGAGAAAACGCCACTTCTCTATAAAGAAAGGGGCTTAGAACCATCAAGCTTACCCCTGAGATCGCCAAGAGACGCCCCAGCCTAACCAATCGATCTTTCGGCTCTTTGAGCGCAATATAAAGCCACACAACAAATGCGGAAACGACTAGCGTTTGATAAGGTTGAAGATGCAAGACCGACAGGTGGCCAAAGAGAACTCCTATCGCAAGGATTGTTCTCACCCTTAACTTCTCCTTCATAATAAGTGGAATTAGGCTTAAACAGACAAAATAAAACGGAAATCCCGCCACAAGGGGATTGCTTCCCCAGGTGATGTACTTTGGCCAAGCAGCTACGAAAGCAAACACAAATGCCAAACTGAGGCCTATGCTCCGATTCTTAGAGAGTTCAAGTGTCTTACCCAAGAAATAGGCCCCCAGAATCGTCAGTGCATTGAAAAGCGACGTCAAGCAAAAGACTGCTTGAGGAGGCAGATAGTTCAAGACGAATACAGAATAGGCAGCTATTACGCTGAAACCCTGAGGGTAGACTATGCCCTCATCCAAATAAGGCTGTAACGTCATCGGTATCTGCCTATTCTCAATCACAACCTGAACAAAGAGTGAATGAATAGCAGTGTCACGGACACTACCAAAAACAAGAGTGCTAAGTGGAAAGGATTGTACGACAAGGCCAAACAAGAAAAGCACTCCAACTATCACTAGTTCCAAAGAACCGCGATTTCCGAATGAGAACCTTCTAGATGAAGACAAGCTCTTGATAAAACTCCTAATTCCTCCTCGATGAAACAGGAAAGCTGCTACGAATGATGCTAGGGTGACTGCGTACAACATAGTTGCACTGAAAAGGTGTAATGGAACAATGGCTATGGCGTACAAGAGAAAACAACCAAGATAAACGTCCAATAACAGTATTTGCAGCAAGTTTGCACCATTGAAGAGCCCAAAGAGTTTTCGGAGAACAAGTCTCCAAGGTTCGCCCATTGCAGACAAGCAAAGCAGAAGGAATAGGAGTTGCAGCACTATCTCAATAAGCTCCAAGCGGAAACCTTCCACGAAGCAGATTCTATAAAAATGACCACTCTATAACTTTTTCCCCCTCCCATTTTCGAAATCGCCTCTCAACAAGCTGACCACGTCGTCATGGCGCATCCTTAGCGTAAAAAGCAAATTAGCATGAAATAACACTTAACAACGATGAGAGGAAAAGAAATGTACAACGCCTACAACCGAGTGCGAGCATATCTATTCAAGCTCCTTGATGCGAAATCAGGGACAGAGGTGGAAAGAGCTAAGTATTTTGCTACTTTCGTCACAAGCCCCGTAGATTCTCTTCTGGACATAGGATGTGGAAAAGGACTGCTTTTCGACGTCATTGAAAACCCTAACAAGCTTAGCCTATTGGTTGGCGTGGACCTAATAAAAGGTGGCAACAAGAAATATCGACATGTTGTCGCTGACGCAACAAAGTTGCCCTTCAAATGCTCAACGTTTTCACTTGTGACAGCCTTCAGTCTCATAGAACACGTTTTTGAAAGAGAAAGGGGAAAACTCTACAAAGATGTAGGAAGGGTAATCAAGAGGAAAGGAACCTTCCTCATCCAACTACCAAATAGATATGCTCTTATTGAGAGCCATACCTACCTCCCACTTTTCGGTTTCCTACCTTCACGGACGCACTCATTCGCTTACAGAGGAGACTATGTATCAGTGCCCTCTCTGAAAGCTGTCATCTCTTCTCTGAAAGAAAACGGATTCAACGTATACGGCGTTGAAAAATACGGCGCCCCATTCTTGCCATTTGGACACTTTCTTGGAAAGATCGGGCTTTTCCGATTATTTCCCATGGGATACATAATACGCGCACATGCAGAAAACTGAGAAAACAAAGCATAGAACTAGCCAAATCTGTGTTGGCGACGAGTACTCAAATTCAGAGCAATCACTTTTGCCAATTCAGAAAACTATAAAGGATGACAGTGGAACATGTTGGGACTGAGAATGATGAGGATAGCGGTTTTCGTCGAATACTTGCCGCCGAGACTAGGAAGCGACAGAAGAATATTTGAAATCATGAAACGACTGTCAGGCAAACACGAAATACACTTCATCATCTTCCCTCCCTTCCGAGAACTGCGCAACAAACCAAAACAAACCAGTAACAAAACCCACACCAACTCTCAAAAGAAAGAACTCACCACGTACGAAGGCATCAACGGACACACCATATCAATATCTCCCAGAATCGCAGTGCTGTGGCAACGTTCACTAGTAATAGCATACAGCCTCACCGCCATGTCACTATTCCTCAAATCGACAAAACTTCTCAGAAAAATAGACCCAGACATCATCATACTCAACTACCCAAGCCCCCACACCGGCTTACTGGGGCTCCTGACAGGAAAGCTCTGGCACAAACCCGTCATACTCGACTTCGACGACCTCATCGCCCAATACACTGCCGCTCTCCTCAACATCGACAAAAACAGCTTCAAAGCCAAACTGCTTATCCTTGTCCAAGACTACATCGCCAAAAACTCACGCAAAATAGTCGCACCAACACATTTCATCAAAAACTACACACTAGTACTTGGCGTACCAGCGGAAAGAATATCGATAATCCCAAACGGCGCTGACACGAAAATCTTCACCCCCAACAAGCCCGACACTCTCAGACTGAGAAGTAGGCTAAATCTCAAGAACGAAAGACTGTGCGCTTACTGCGGACGCTTGGACGGCTGGGCTGGATTAAACATAATATCAAAACTGTGCGACATTGCCCAAACACGAAAACTAAACGTGAAATTCCTACTCATCGGAAGCGGCGAAGAAGAAACAGCCCAAAAGACAAATGTCATCGCTCTAGGAGAGAAACCTTACGAAGAAGTACCCTCCATCCTAGCAGCTTCAGACATCATACTAATCCCATTCCCCAACAACGAAGTCTCACACGCAGCAAGCCCATTGAAACTCTTCGAAGGAATGGCCATGCAAAAGCCAGTAATCGCAGGCAAAGTGAGCGGAATAGAAGAAGTTGTCTCAGACGGCAAGAACGGCTTCCTTGCAGACCCCGACAACCTCGAGGAATGGGCCCAGAAGCTGGAGACAATACTAGGTTCTGAAACGCTCGCAGCAAACATGGGGCGGAACGCCAAGCGAACGGTTGAGGAAAAATACGATTGGACCTTCCTTGCCAAGCAGTATGAGGAAGTATTAAATACAGTCTACCTAAAGCAACACGGTCATAGCGCCAGATAAGTCAACATGAGAGAACAGACATGCACATAATACAAGTTGTACCTCGCTTCCCCCCAGCCATAGGGGGCATAGAAGAACATGCCTATCAGATTTCTGTTGAACTTGCAAGGCGAGGCCACAACGTAACCGTCATAACCTCCAACGAAGCTGACGGCAAAACCTGTCCCAAACACGCCGAAGTTGTCCAAGGCGTACGCATCTACCGGTTCCCACTATTCATGCCTAAGAAACTCAGGGAACTCTGGCTGGTACCTGACGTTCGGAAAATCCTCTCCAAGCTCCAAGCCGACATAGTCCATGCCCATGGCTACCGATGCCTGAGCTCCTGCACAGCCATCTATCTTGCCCACATCAAGAATATACCATCAATACTTACACCTCACGGAATATACCCTGCGAGATCTCTCACCAACGGACTTGCGAAATCGCTCTTCGACCATACCCTCGGCCTTCTACTCCTCAGCCTCTCCGACAAGATAGTCTCATTAAGCCAACACAACACTGACCTGCTCTTGCAGATCGGTGCATCAAACAGAAAAATAGTCACAGTCCCGAACGGCGTTAACATCGAAGAGTACGCGAACCTTCAAAGAAGCAAGGAAATTCTCAACGAGTTGAAAACGGACGGCCCCATATTGCTTTACGTCGGGCGAATAGACTGGAACAAACGGATAGAAAGAATCATTGAAGCAATGCCAACCGTCTTAAAAGACTTTCCCACAGCAAAGCTCGCCGTGGTCGGCCCAGACTACGCCAACTACGCGAACAAATTAGCAGAAATCGCCAAGAAACTTCGTGTTGAACATTCAGTTTTCATAACCGGAGAAGTCTCAAAAGAGAAACTCCTCGAATTCTATTCCGCTGCTAACGTTTTCCTGCTGCCATCATCATACGAAGGATTCGGTTTAAGCATGCTCGAGGCAATGTGCGGCAAAGTCCCAGTAGTCGTTTCCCCATCAGGAGGCCCAGGCGACATCCTGAAACACAAGGAGCAGGCATGGCTACTGAAAGAAGCCACCCCTACAGCAATTTCTGAATCTGTTCACACAATACTAACAGACCACCAATTAAGAGAGCGCCTTGTCAAGAACGCTTTCGAACTCGCAGAAAAAAAGTACACCTGGAAAAGCGTTGTTGACAGATTAGAAATAGTTTACGGGCAAACAATCAGAGAAAAGACGACAAGCTAATGCCTTCCTGTTCCTAGGCCTCTCTACTTTCTTTCTAACCCTATTTTCATGATATACGAAAGAAACCCTCTGATCTCATTTTGCGTGAGCTTCGACTTCCCCTTCTTTCTATTCACGAAAATCATGGGAACCTCTCTCACGTCAAACTTTCTTTTGCGAGCCTGCCTTATGGTTTCTATTTGAATCTCGTAAGTTTCGCTGTGCAAGTCGCCAACCATGCTTCTTACAAGCTTCGTCGAGTAACAACGTAGCCCGCTCGTATAGTCATGTATTTTGGCCTTCACCAGAATGGAGGCCATAAGATTAGCCGCGTGGCTCGTAACCAACCGGAAAAAGCTCCAATTTTCAATCCTGCCACCCCTGCAATATCTGCTCCCTATGGCAAGTCCCTTTCCCACTTTCGCAGCGGCAACCACACGCGGAACGTCCTTCGGGTTATGCGAGTAATCAGCATCCATCGTCACTATGTACTGCGGAGGCTTCTTAAGCGAAAGAAAAATCTTGAACCCGTCTGTGATCGCCGTGCCAAGCCCAAACTTCCCAGGCCTCACAAAAGTCAGAATGTTACCATACTTTTTCTGAAGAGCCCTAACAACGTCCGCCGTGCCGTCCGGGCTCGAATCATCAATAACCAGTAGGGAAAGATTCAAGTCTAGGTTTTCAATCTCATCGACAAGCTTACCTATGTTCCCAACTTCACAATACGTTGGAAGGATTATCCCAACCTCGGACTCAACCTCGAGATTTCCTTCCACTGACCGAAAACCCATCTTTCTGCTTTCACCTTTTCAATGATAGTGTTCAGTTAATCGGACACTTGCTATATAAACTCTGCCTTTAGACAACCCAACCCCAAAGATTCAGGTCAAGCCGTCCGGGACTTTCCCCGATAATAACCAAGCGGATGACGCACTCTTCGACACATCTCATCCTGATCCTGATTCACGCAGACCCCATGAGTTTGCAACGTTTCACACCTCGGCGGCGTATACCTGGTTCTAGAACCCCTCTCGCCTGCGATATGCTCAACCTGATAACGTGTCATCCTCTCGCTGTAGTCTGAAAAGCTTCTGAACAGCTCGATAGCCTTTTCAGGCGGCATCCCGATGTTTATGAGAAACGAGGTCAAAGTGAACCGGCCTATGTGTGAGAGGTGACGCCCAGAAGAGAATGATTGATAA
>Ga0315288_10008762_pt1 | contig 12754 bp, 8 predicted proteins | sample YL17G11_20_MG_FD_203454 | JGI IMG/M metagenome (GOLD analysis project Ga0315288, IMG submission 203454) | Sediment microbial communities from Yellowstone Lake, YNP, Wyoming, USA - YL17G11_20 | ecosystem: Environmental > Aquatic > Freshwater > Lake > Sediment | place: USA: Wyoming | collected...
GCCAAGCTTCTCGACCCCGAAGCGGTGGCGGCCTTCCGCTCCCGGGCCATGAACCCCGTCCGCCCGCACCTCCGGGGCACGGCCCAGAACCCGGACACCTACTTCCAGAACCGCGAGGCGGCGAACCTCTTCTACGAAGCGGCGCCGGCGGTCGTCCTGGAGAGCATGGAGAAGATCGCCGCCCTCAGCGGGCGGCGCTACGGCCTCTTCGACTACGTGGGCGCCCCGGACGCTGAGCGGGTCGTGGTGGCCATGGGGTCGGCCTGCGAGGTCGTCGAGGAGACGGTCAACTACCTCGCGGCCAGGGGTGAGAAGGTGGGCCTGGTGAAGGTCCGCCTCTACCGGCCCTTCTCCCGCGAGCATTTCTGGCGGGCGGTTCCGGCTTCGTGCCGGCGCCTCGCCGTCCTCGACCGGACCAAGGAACCCGGCGCGGTCGGTGAGCCCCTCTACACCGACGTCTGCGCGGCCTTGGCCGAGGCCGTCACGGCCGGCGGAGAGGCCGCGGGCAAGTGGGTCGCGGCGAGCCAGGCGTCTAGGGGCGCGGGCGGGACCGGCGGCAGCGGACTGCCCGGGGTCTACGGCGGCCGCTACGGGCTCGGCTCGAAGGACTTCACGCCGGCCATGGTCAAGGCGATTTTCGACAACCTGGCCGCGTCCCGCCCGAAGAACCACTTCACGGTGGGCATCATCGACGACGTCAGCGGGACCTCGCTCGAGGTCGGCCCGACCCTCGACGTCTCGCCCGCCGGCACCTTCACCTGCAAGTTCTATGGTCTCGGGGCCGACGGCACGGTGGGGGCCAACAAGAACAGCATCAAGATCATCGGCGACCACACCGACCTTTTCGCCCAGGGCTACTTCGCCTACGACTCCAAGAAATCGGGCGGGCTGACCGTCTCGCACCTCCGGTTCGGCCGGCAGCCTATCCAGTCCTGTTACCTCGTCGAACTGGCCGATTTCGTGGCCTGCCACCACCCGTCGTACGTCGACAAGTACGACATGCTCGCCGACCTGCGGCCCGGCGGGGTCTTCCTCCTGAACTCGCCGTCGCCGGCCGCGGAAATCGGGGCCAGGCTGCCCGCGGCGGTGAAGCGGGCCATCGCCACCAAGAGGATACGGTTCTACACCATCGACGCCGCCCGCATCGCCGAGGAGGTCGGCATGAGCGGGCGGATCAACTCGGTCATGCAGGCCGTGTTTTTCAAGGTCGCCGGGGTCATCGCGGCCGACGAGGCCCTGGGCTACATCAAGAAGGCCATCGAGAAGACCTACGGCCGCAAGGGCGAGAGTGTCGTGCGGAAGAACTACGAGGCCGTCGACCGTTCCGTGGCCGGCCTGGAGGAAGTGAAATACCCAGCCTCCTGGGCTGAGGCCTTCGACGAGGCGGCCGCGACGAGCGACCTCGCCGCGGCCGCAGCCTCCGCGCCCGGCGCGCCGCACGGCAAGCTCGGGCCGTTGCCCTCGGGTCCGAAGGCGGCGGTGGAGTACGCCCGGCGTATCGTGGAGCCGGTCAACAACCTCCTGGGCGACAGGCTCCCGGTGAGCGCCTTCACCCCGGACGGAGTCGCCCCGACCGGCACGAGCAAGTTTGAGAAGCGCGGCATCGCCCTCGACGTCCCGGTCTGGGTCCCCGAGGGCTGCGCCCAGTGCAACACCTGCGCCATGGTCTGCCCGCACGGGGCCATCCGGCCCTACCTTGTCCGCCAGGAGAGTCTGGCGGGGGCCCCGGCGGGGTTCGTCGTTACGGCGGCTAAGGGCCGCGAGGCCGAGGCCCGCGGTCTCCTCTACCGCCTCCAGGTCTCTCCGCTCGACTGCACGGGCTGCGGCAACTGCTTGGAGGTGTGCCCGGCCAAGGTCAAGCCTCTGACGATGGTCTCCATCGAACAGGGCGTGGCCGCCGAGGCCGCCAACTGGCTCTTCGCCGACAAGCTCCCCGAGATCACCGATGTCTTCGCCACGAGCACCGTCAAGGGCAGCCAGTTCCTGCGGCCGCTCTTCGAGTTCTCCGGGGCCTGCGCCGGCTGCGGCGAGACCCCGTACGTGAAGCTCGTCACGCAACTCTTTGGCGACCGGATGCTCATCGCCAACGCCACCGGCTGCTCGTCGATCTACGGCGGCAGTTCCCCGACCTGCCCCTACACGGTGGGGGCCGACGGGCGCGGTCCGGCCTGGGCCAACTCGCTTTTTGAGGACAACGCGGAGTTCGGCTACGGCCTCGGGCTCGGCGTGGCCCAGCGGCGCGACAAGCTGGTGTGCCTCGTCCGCCAGGTCGTGGAAGCGGGGGTCGGAGGCGAGTTCGGCGAGACCCTGGCGGCCTGGCTTGAGGCCAGGAACGACCCGGCGAAATCGCGGATGCTGGGGGACAAGATCGTCGGTCTCCTGCCGGCGGCGAAGGCCGCGGCTCCGGCGGCGGCGAGGGCCTTGCTTGAGGAGATAGGGACGCTCAGCGACTTCCTCACGAAGTGGTCCATCTGGATTTTCGGCGGCGACGGCTGGGCCTACGACATCGGCTACGGCGGCCTCGACCACGTGCTGGCCTCGGGGGCCGACGTGAACGTCCTGGTCCTGGATACCGAGGTCTACTCGAACACCGGCGGCCAGTCGTCGAAAGCCACGCCGACCGGCGCGGTGGCCAAGTTCGCCGCGGCCGGGAAGTCCACGAAGAAGAAGGAACTCGGCCTGATGGCCATGACTTACGGGTACGTCTACGTGGCCTCGGTGGCCATGGGCGCGAACCGCAACCAACTCCTGAAGGCCCTGGCGGAGGCGGAGAGCTACCGCGGCCCGTCCCTGGTCATCGCCTACGCGCCGTGCATCACCCATGGCATCGACATGACTCACAGCCAGGAGGAGGCCAAGAAGGCGGTTGAGGCGGGTTACTGGCCGCTCTACCGCTACAACCCGGAGGCCGAGGCGGGCGCCAACCCGTTCACGCTCGACTCCAAGGATCCGACCGGGAGCTTCCGAGACTTCATCCTGGGTGAGGTGCGGTACTCCTCGCTCAAGACCCTGTTCCCAGACAGGGCCGAGGCCCTCTACGCCAAGGCCGAGGCCGACGCGAAGGCCAGGTACGAAACCTTGAAGCGGCTCGCCGGGAAGTAGCGGGGGAGGGCAGCCGCTCGCGGGCTGTCCCGAAGTGAATAGGCCTCGGAAACCACGAACGCGGAAGGGGAACGCGCCCCAGCGCGTTCGTTCTTTCTTCCAGCGGAGGCTGTAGGCCGAAAGGCGCATCGCCTGGCCCTAGGTGATTGCCCGCGGGAACTGAGCCCGCCTTGGCATACATTGCCTGCTGGGCCACCAGCGGGGGGGCGGGCCGCCTGCCCCGTGTGTCCGACGAGGTCTGGAACGCGCCTGACGCGGCGGCTCCCGAGGGCAGCGCCACGGCCGCGGGCAAGACCTTCCTGGAGGCCCTAGTCAAGGGCGACTACGAGGCCGCCCTCTCCCTGTACGCCTCGCCCCAGCCCGAAGCGGCGGCGGAGCTTGAGACGGCGGTCAAGTACGCGGGAGGGATCAAACGGTATCGCCTGGTCACCGAGGAAGTGACGGAGCCGGGGCCGGAGTGGCCGTCTTTCGCCGGAGGCGAGGCCCGCACGGTCTGGGCCGCCGTAGGTACGCGGAAGATGGGGGTCCACTCGGTCGGCATCACCCTGGCCCGAGCCCGTGGCGAGAGCGGGTGGAGGATACTCGCGGTCGTCTCCGCGCCCGCCTATGACGGCCTGGTGGGTCCCCCGTCCTACGCGGTTTCCCCGGAGTGTCTGGTTCCGCTCTCCCGGCGGGCGGGGCCGCTCGACAGCTTCGACGACGCCATCTTCTCCGCCGTCGCCGGAAGCGACAGGGCGGAGGGTCGGCGGACCGTGACCGTAGTCGTGAGTCAGAAGGTGGAGTTGTTCACCGTCCTGGCCGGGCTTTCGGGAGCGGCCCCGGAGTGCGGTGCTCCGCCCTGGGCGGGCAGGCCATGGCCTGGTTCAAGGACCACCCCGACCATCCCGCCGTCCTGGCCATGGGCCGCCTGGCCCAGAGCGGCTTCCGGTTCGATGCGGTGGCCTCACTCGGGCTCTCCTTCTCCGACCCCCCGGACCTGGAACCGGTCCTGCCTCTGAGCGACTACCTCGTCGGGCGCGGCTACGGCCTCGACCGGGTTGAGAAGGTGAGCCGCCTCCTGGAGGTCGTCGAACTGGCGCGCCGCTTCGCCCGGGAGGCGGGCTTCGGCGCCTACCTCGCGGCCAAGAGCCGGGACTACGATGCCCTGGTGCAGGCGGTCAGAGGACGCGTCGCGCCGGGAATCCCGGCCGCCCTGGAGGGCTACTTCGGGTCTCGGAAGGACGGCTACCTCGTCGTCTCGGGGCTGGTCGGGAAGCACGCGTATGGGCCGCGGCTCAGCGATGGCGATTGGACTTGCTTGGTGACAATCATGAGCCCCGACGCTACGACCGACGCCTCGGCCATCCGGACGATCCTCCCGCACGAGTGGGGTCACAGCTTCGTCAAGCCGGCCATCGAGGACTCGCGCGAGCTGGCCGGACGCTACGCGTACCTCTACCCGGCCGTCCGGACGGCGATGACGAAGCGGAACTACGGCATCTGGAGCGCCGCGCTCGAGGAGCATGTCCTGCGGGCTGTCACGGCGAGGATCGTCCGGCTCAGCGACGGAGCGGAGACCGCCGAGCTCATGCTCCAGCGGGAGGAAGGACGCGGCTTTCGGTACATCCGCCCGCTATACAACCGCCTGGCCGTCTACGAGCAGGACCGCGAACGGTATCCGACCTTCGCGGACTTCGTCCCGGAGCTCCTGAAGGCCTTGGGGAGTCCGAGCGCTGGGGGCGGCTGAGCGTCAGGGCTCCAGGCACTGGGAACCATTGTTCACCGGTCAACGTAGTGGCTGGTGAGGGCTCGCGGGGGGCCGCACTCGTCGCCTGGGCGACCACCCGGTGAGGAGGGGGCTAGCGTCTGATGCTCACCGTGGCACGCTCCATCCCGCAAGGCGCGACGATTCTGGTCTCTCCCGGGCAGGAGGTCGGGCCCGAGACGGTCGTCGCCACCCTCGAACTTGACACTCTGGCGATGCGCAAGGTCCAGTACGCCCGCGTCTTGGGCTATCCTCCCCGGGAGGCGGCGAGGCGCCTGATGGTCGGCCCGGGTGACCCCGTCGTGGCCGGCCAGGCACTGACCGTCCGGACTGTCCTTGAGACACCGGTGACGGTCTCCAGTCCCAGCGCGGGCAGGGTGGCCCTCGTCTCCGCCGGCCTTGGGAACATCTACATCCGGGAGACCGTCCAGCCCGGCGATAAGCCGGTTAGAATGGACCTCTCGGAGAGACTAGGCGTCCCCCGTTCCCAGTGCCGCCTGTGGGTCAAGGTCAAGCGCGGCGACGAGGTCTACCGCGGGCAGGTTCTCGCTTCGCTCCCACTTCCGGTAGGGGCGAAGACGGTCACGGCCGTGCTGAGCGGCACGGTCTCCGAAGTATCGGCCGACGGGTCGGTCCTGACGATAGAGCCGGCTCCCCGCCTGGCCGGCGTCTCCGCTCTGGTCGCGGGAACGGTGAGCGAGGCCGTTCCCGGGCGCCGGGTCAGCATCACCACCTCCGGCGAGAGGGTGGAGGGCGCCTTCGGCGTCGGCGGGCCGACCTGGGGCCACTTGACCGCGACGGCCGCCGAAAGCCATCCTCCGGGCAGCCTCTCCGGCGCCGTGGTCCTGCTCTCCGATGCCCCCGACGGCGCCCGGCTCCGCGAACTCGCCGAGGCGGGCGCCGTGGCCGCCGTCGCCCCCCATGTCGATCAACTGGAGTTGGTCAACTACCTCGGGTATGAGATTCGGCTGGGCATCACGAGCGGAACGGAAGGCTCGGGCATGGCCCTCGTCTTCCTTGGAGGCTTCGCCGCTTCGGACCGAAACGTCGCTGGCGCCCTGGACTGGCTACTGAGCCGCGCCGGGCGCCCCGCGTACGTGGACGGTCGGACCCAGGTGCGGGCGGGTGTTCGCCGCCCGGAGATCATTGTCGCGGCGGCGGCCGAGGGAGGCGCCCAGGGTCGGGACGGGGCGCAGCCGGCGCGGTTAAGCTTTCTGGAGGACCGGGCGGGCATGGCCGAGCCTACCTGCGCGCCGGAACCTCCAGCCGGGGCCTCGGCCTCCGTCCGTGTCCCCGGTCAGCCCCGGCCGGCAGCCGGCTCGCCCATCCCCGACCCCGAGAGGGACTGGGTCTGCGCCGTCGCCAGACCACGGACCGCCCAGGGCTACGCGAAGCGGTTCCGGGTCTCCGCCCTGCCCTCGTGGCGTGACCTCACCCGGCGCGGGCCGGAGGTGTTCTCGACAGGCCTGCCGGTCGTCGCCGGGGCCGTGGCGGAGCGATTGGCTGGCCTGGCCGCCGAGGTCGCCGTCGCCGCGCTCCCTGCCCTGGAACGAGCCTTGGCGGAGGCGCCGGAGCGGCTTGGCGCGGACCGGGAACCCGTGGTCGCCAACCTGCTGGTCGGAGGGTCGATGCTGCGGAAGCTTCGGCGGGCGGAACTCGACTCCGGCTGGGGAGCGAAGAGGACGGCCCGCGAGAGAGAGTGCCCCGCCTTCGTGCTGACCGGCCGGTCGCCGGCCACGGTGTTGCGGGCCATTCCGATCCGGGGCGGAATGGCCTTGCTTGTTCCCCTCGGACGGGCCTGCGGGTGGACGCCCTGGCACGTCGAGGCCCTGTCGCGGAGCGACTCTCTGGCCGCGCTGGAGTCGGCCAGCGCGGGCGGCGTCGTCAAGGAGCCCGGCAGTGGGCCGGCGGTCCTTCGGGCCATGGGGCTCGGGCGAGCGGGGTTGGCCGGGCCGACCTCGCTGGCGCTGTCCGTCCTTGATTTGGGCGACGTCACGGCCTGCTACGGCTGGCTGGACGCGGCCGCCGGCCGCCTGGCCGGGGCCTTGGCCGGACACTGGGCGACGCTGGACGGGTTGCTGGCGGGACTTCTTCCGCCGCCTGGCGGCGAGAGGACGGAGGTGCCGGGGTACGGCGACCTGGTCGAAGCCTTCTACGCCTGCCTGGCCGACGCCATCCTGGTAACGGGCCAGGCTCGGGGGTTCCTGAGCCGCCCCCTCCCCCCGCCGACCCGGGAGGAGTTCGTCGTCCGGACCGGCTTCGCGCCGGAGAGGACGCGGACCAACGCGCCGGGGTAGGAGGACTACATCTTCTGAGGACGGGAGGGTCAAAAAGTGCCGAGACTGCCGAATAGGCCCAAGCGCAAGGCCGCACCTGGCGTAGTCCTGGTCCGCGACGTGGCGCTGGTGGCTGAGATGATCCTGGGGGAGCGGCCGGCTTCGCCGGATGACGAGGGGCGACCCCCGAGCGAGGGTGATGAGGGATGCGCGGGCAACGGCGCCAAGGGCAAGAGCGAGTTCGATACGTCCTTGCCGACGTAGGCAGCACCACGACCAAGGTCATCGCGCTGGGGGGAGACCCCCTGCGGGTCCTGGCCCAGGCGGCCCACCCGACGACGGTGGAGCTCCCGCTGGAGGACGCCTTCATCGGGTTCGAGCGGGCGGTGGAGGCCCTGGGCCTCGGCCTCCCGCCGCCCGGAACCACGGACGGCGAGGACACCGGCGCGGAGTTCCCGGACGCGCTCTTCACCAGCAGCGCGGCCGGGGGCTTGAAAATCCTCGTGGCCGGGCTTGTCCGGTCCATCACGGCCGAGAGCGCCCAGCGGGCCAGCATAGGCGCGGGCGGGGTCATCCTGGACGTCCTGGCCGTGGACGACGGGCGCACCGACGCCTCCAAGGCGGACCTGGTCCGCTCCGTCCGCCCGGACCTGGTCCTGGTGGCCGGGGGCTTCGAGGGGTCACGCGGCGAGCAGATCCTTCAAACCTGCGGTATCCTGGCCATGGGCGCGAGCGGGGACGCCAGGATACCGCTCATCTTCGCCGGCAGCGCGGCTCTGGCCGAGGCGGTGGAGGACATCCTCTCGCCCTACTACGACGTGCGGGTGGCCCCGAACTTGCGCCCGGGGGCCGCGCAGGAGAACTTCGCGCCGGTGACCCAGGCCATCCAGGAAGTGTTCATGGAACACGTCATGGCCCACGCCCCGGGCTACGGGCGGTTCAGCGGGCTCGCCCGGGCGGGGGTCATCCCGACCCCGTTCGGTGTCGGGCGGACACTGCGGCTCCTGGCCGAGGACGAGCAGACCTCGGTTCTCGCTGTCGACATCGGCGGGGCCACGACGGACGTCTTCTCGGTGTCGAAGGGGGTCATGTTCCGGACGGTGAGCGCCAACCTCGGGATGAGCTACTCGCTCGGCAACACTCTGGTTGAAGCGGGTATCGACAACTTCCGCCGCTGGATGGAGCCGCCGCCCGACGAGCGCACCCTCCGCAACGCGGTCTACCGCAAGGTCGTCGATCCCACTCGCTTTCCGGAGACCGAACTCGAATGGCAGGTGGACCTGGCCGGAGGCATCGAGGCCCTGCGGATGGCTCTGGCCCAGCACGTCGAACTCGCTGTCACCTTGAGCCCGGTCCGCGCGAGCGGACCCTTCGTGTCGCGCGAGGAGGCGGTGCTTGACGGCGGGGTCAAAAAGCAGCGCCTGCAACTCAAGGATGTCGGGCTGGTCATCGGATCCGGTGGCTGCCTGGCCTACGCCCGGTCACCGCGGGACGCGACCCGCATCCTGCTGGAGAGCATCCGGCCGGAGGGCATCACGCGTCTGGTCCTGGACACGCGCTCCCTCCTGTCGCACTTTGGGAACCTGTCCCGGGTGGACGAGGCCGCGGCGATGGCTCTTTGCCGGGCCAACCTGACGGAACTCGCCACGGTCGTGGCGCCCGTCGGGGGAGCGGCTCCCGGCAGGGGAGGCGTGCGGTGGACGCCCGTTGGCGGCGCCTCGGACGCCCTGCGGCCGGGAGAGGTCGCCGGGGGTCAGATGGCCTGCCTGCCCCTGGCGGCGGGAAGCCGGGTGGAGGTTCGCCTTGAGCCTTCCCCGGGCCTGGACCTTGGCCTGGGCGCGGGGAACCCCGTCACCGTGGGAGTCGCCGGTTCGAAGGTCGGGCTCATCATCGATCTCCGGGTGCGGGAAGACTATCGTTCGCCCTCGATTCCTGCGCCCGTCTCGCGGCACGGACCGCCGGCATCCGACCTTGCCGGCCATTGACAGGTTGAGCGTCGCCCCGCTAGACTGAGGGCGACCTCAGGTTCTTCCTCGGTTCGAAGTGAAATGCCCCCTGTTCATCACGCAACCATCGGTTGGTCACCGGACGCAACCCCCGGCCGGGAGGTGAAGTCTGGTGTCTTATTGGCCTATGGCTCTCTCCGAGTCCCTGAGAAGGGTTCGTCGCTTCGTCCGCGCCGTCGTCGGCAACCGGCGGCTCGACGAGCGTGGGGTCACCACGGCCGAGTACGCACTCCTTCTCGCCCTCGTCGTGGTCGTGCTGATCTCCAGCCTGACGACGCTCGGCGCGACTCTGCAGGACAAGCTGCAGGGCATCATCGACACTCTTACGGGCGTCGGGCCCTAGCCGGGTCCGGCCCGGGCGGACCGGGGCTAAGGTTCCCGGAGGAGGGGGCGGTTTCCAGTGGCGATGGAGGAGCGGCCGAAGGCGCGGCGGGGGGAGCGGGGGGTTGTCACCGTGGAGTTCATTCTCACGGCGACGCTGCTCTTTCTCATCCTCTTCAGCGTGGTGGAGTTCGCCTTCATCTTCAACGCCAAGCTCATCATGACCGGGGCCGCCCGGGAGGGCGCACGGCGGGCGGCCGTGACGGGTGGGGCGACTCCGGAGGCCTACTCGTGCATCCAGGAGTATCTGGTCCTGGGAGGCATCCAGCCGGGCGAGGTGGCCACGACGATAGAGCCGCGCCAGGCCTCCTACGGGACGACAATCCGCGTCCGGCTGGTGTACGAGTACCCGGTGATGACGGTCTTCCTGCGCCCCATCGTCGGGGAGAGCCTGGTCCTCACGGCCGAGGTCCTCTCGCGCGGGGAGAAGGTGAGGGCCACGGATGGGTAGGCGGGTCGGCTGGACCAGGCGCGTCGCGGGAGAGAAGGGCGCCGTGGCGACGCTGGTGATTCTCTTCCTGCCGTGCCTTCTAGCGGCGGCGGCCCTGGTCATCGACGTCGGTGCGCTTCTCCTCGCCAGGGCCCAGTTGGCGGCCGCGGCCGACATGGGGGCCCTGGCCGGCGTGCAGGACCTGGACTACGAGCTTCTGGCCCGCGGCCAGATCGTCATCCGCGAGTCGGAAGCCGTGGCCGATGCCGCCAGTTGGGCCAGGGCGAACCTCGCCGGACGGGCCTTCCTCGTGGAGGAGGCCATCTCGGTGCGGGTATCCGTGCGGAACATGCCCCGCGGAGGTGATGCGACGTGCCCGGTCACCGGGCGGACCCTTCTCCAGCCCACGGTCTGCGTCCTCATCCAGGCCGTGGTGAGACCGCCGTTCCTGCCGGTCAGTGGTTGGGTGACCATGTCGGTGCACGCGGACGCGAGCGTGGTCGGCAGGCCGTGAGGGCGCACGGGGCGGCTCGCCGTGAAGACGCGCCGTGGCGGGCGCCTCTTGAGCGGGGCCTGGAGATGCGGTAGGCTGGTGTCGACCATGAGACGAGTGACGCTAGACCCCAAGCCCTGGCCCCTGGTCATCGGGTGCGTTTCCGACACGCACATCCCGACCAGGGCGAGCTACCTTCCGGGCCGGCTGCTCACGGCCCTGGCCGAGGTCGATCTCATCCTGCACGCGGGGGACCTCGTCATCGAAGGAATCCTCACGCAGCTCAGGCTGGTGGCTCGGGTTGAGGCGGTGGCGGGGAACATGGACCCGCCGGGGCTGGCCGAGGACCTCGACCGGGCGGTCCTTCTCAGCGCCGGCCCGTGGCGGATCGGGCTGACCCACGGGGACGAGGGCCCTGGACGGACGACCCCGGAGAGGGCTCTCGGGATGTTCAGGGGAGTAGACGTGGTCGTCTTCGGTCACAGCCACCGGCCGCTCAACGAGCGGTGGGGCGGGGTGCTGCTTTTGAACCCGGGGTCGGCGACCAACTCCCGGCGGGAGACCCGGCCGTCTTGCGCCATCCTGACGCTGCCGGACCCGGCCGCGAGGCTCAGACCCGAGGCCGACATCGTTGAGCTTGAGGGCTGACCGCCGCGGCTACGAGCCCCTTTCCAGCGAGGTCGCCAGTTTCTCCCACTCCCCGAGAGACCCCTCGATGGCCTCGAGAACCCCGCGGTACTCGGCCGAGAGCGTGGCCCCGGCTCCCTCACGGTAGGAGGAGGGGGCGGCCATGAGCGATTCCAGTTCGCCGCGCCGGCGTTCGAGTCTGCCGATGCGCTCCTGCGTGTCCTGAAGCTGCTTTTCGAGTTGGGCCCGGCGGCCCTTGGACAGGCCGGGGGTGCCGGATGCTCGGTCGGCCTTCGGCGGGGACGGCCGGTCACCGGACGACGACGCCGGTCCGGCCCTTCTCAGACGTTCCTGGGCCTGCCACAGCCGGTAGTCGCGGTAAGGCCCGGCGAAGTCGACCAGAGCCCCGGCGTCGAGCTCCCAGACCCGGGTGGCCAGGCGTTCGATGAAGTACCGGTCGTGGGAGACGAAGACGACGGTCCCCGGGAAGTCCCGGATGGCCTTCTCCAGGCCTTCGCGGGCCGGCAGGTCAAGATGGTTCGTCGGCTCGTCCAGGACCAGGACGTTGGGCTGTGAGGCGACCAGACAGGCCAGGACGAGGCGGCTGCGCTCACCGCCGCTCAGGGCGGAGACCTGCTTGTAGACGTCTTCGCCGGAGAAGAGGAACCGCCCGAGGTAGCTCCGGGCGTGGGGGATGTCGTACCCGGTGGCCTCCATGATCTCGTCAAGGACGGTGCTCTCGTTGTCCAGGTCGTCCAGGCCTTGGGAGAAGTAGGCGGGCTTCACCCCCGCCCCCCAAACGGCCTCGCCCGCCGTGGGCCGGCGTCGCCCGACGATGACCTCCAGGAGGGTGCTCTTCCCGACCCCGTTGCGGCCGACCAAAGACACGCGCTGGCCTCGCCACACCAGGGCGGTGATGTCGCGGAACAGCCACCGCGGCAGGGCGCCGCCGGGACCGCCGGCGTCGGCGCCGGTTGGTCCATCCGAGAAGGCCAGGCCCACCCCATGCAGCTTCAGGACCTCCCTGCCCGTCACCTGGGTCGGGACGAACCGGATGGCGGCCTGCGGCCCGGACCCCACCGGCTTCTCCAATCGTTCGATGCGCCCGATGGCCTTGAGGCGAGACTTGGCCATGGTCGAACGGTTACCGGCCATGTAGCGCCTCACGTAGTCCTCAAGCCGGGCAATCTCCTCCCGCTGGCGGTCGTAGGCTTCGCGGGCGTGGGTCAAATGGGCTTCTTTCTGGGCGGCGTAGGCGGTGTAGTTGCCCGTCCAGGCCGTGAGGCGATGGCGTTCGAACTCAAGGATCCGCCGGACGGCGTGGTCGAGGAAGTACCTGTCGTGAGAGACGGCGACCACCGACCCCGGGAAGGTCTCGAGGAACCCCTCGAGCCACTCCACGGCCTCCAGATCGAGGTGGTTGGTGGGCTCGTCAAGGAGCAGCAGGTCCGGCTCCTCCAAGAGCAGCCGCGCCAGGTGGGCGCGCGTCCGCTGCCCTCCGCTCAGCTTGGACAGGGGGAGCCCGAAGTGCTCCTCGCTGAACCCCAGGCCGAACAGGACCTCCTTGATGCGGACCTCCTTGACGTACCCGCCCTCGCGCTCGAAGGCCTCGCGCAGGGCGCCGTACTCCTCCATGAGTTCGGGCAGGTCCGGGCTGTCCGGGCCCTGGGTGGCCATCTCGGTCTCGATCTCACG
>Ga0315288_10008763_pt1 | contig 12754 bp, 21 predicted proteins | sample YL17G11_20_MG_FD_203454 | JGI IMG/M metagenome (GOLD analysis project Ga0315288, IMG submission 203454) | Sediment microbial communities from Yellowstone Lake, YNP, Wyoming, USA - YL17G11_20 | ecosystem: Environmental > Aquatic > Freshwater > Lake > Sediment | place: USA: Wyoming | collected...
GCGCTCAGTGCCTTTTCAGCGATTTTCCCGAGACGAACCATTCGACGGAGATGTCGATAAGCCCTCGTTGCATCCTTGATGTCTGGGTTTTCGTCAATAACAAACGTCGGGGTTTTAGACATACATCATCCTTCCATCACTTTTTTGACATTGAGCATCCTGACTGTTTCTACTATGTCAATATCTGAAATTTCGCGAGCCGCTTGTTTATATTGGCGGCAGTACGAAAATAAGGACTCAGTGTCATCCCGTCGAGAGATATATAATCTCATCAGAAGAACAATGGACTCTGAGTCGTAACCTTCTAAAACACCAAGATGTTTTTCTTCAGAGAAGAAATTTAGAAGAGTCTCACGGTTCCTTTGAACTCTCTCTTCTGACACACTAAAAGTTCCGACGTGAATGTCAATATTCTTGATGTTTAAAGGAGTTTTCATGAGTCCATTACTTTCTTGACTCGAACCAAGTCCATGATTAGTTCGATCTGTCCGATCCAAGTACCTGGACAACCTGTCGATTCCCGACATCGAGACTTTAGTTATGCATTTCAGATGTATATTCAATAATGGATCAAATAGCCATCTATTGTAAAGTCTCAGAAATGATGAAACGACGTCCATGCGAGTCGCTGTTTAACGCCGCCACGCGAATTGAGGATCGAATGAGGCGACGTCGGACCGGTCAACAGCCACGGGAGGAAGCCAAAAGGGCGGCTGTCGCTGTTCTCTCGATCAATGGTCGACGCGGTGACGACGCCTGGTCAGTATTAGCCGGAATCGTTCAAACGCCATAGCGGCAAAATATGCCATGATTTTGACTAATATATGGCATAGTGAAGCCCGACCCCTTTCGGGGCCGGGTCTCAAAATCCCGTTTGGATTCAATACCCATACTGAATATTGAATCCAGCCGCATCAGATTTCTCCAATGTCCCGGAATCGGACCGGGAATGAGTCTTATGCACGAGATGGATTCAGCTGAACAACTCGTCCAAAGGACGGCTTGAACTCCCGCTTATTGGTGATAACCCACAACAACTCTTGGTGGCGAGGCTTCAGAGACATTGGAATATGTCCGCAGTCGCCATCGGTGATGATGACCACAATGTCCCATTTGATGCCGACTCGCTTGGGGAATTCGGCGAAGAACTCATCGAAAACCGTACCGCCACGCCCAACGACCTTAGTGCGCTTCAGGTCTGTGGTCTTGGTGATCTTGGTTGCCTGTTCCCAGTACACCGCTGCGTCGCAAGGGACCACAAGTCCCTCTGCACCGACGTTTGTCACACAGGCTAGCTCCTTGAGACCATTGGCGACGTCGATATCGGACATTGAGCCAGAACAATCCAGCAAACAGAGGAAGCTTGCCTTATGGTCATGCTTGCGTGGGAGGAACTGTTGGGGTGTCATCGCAAGCTGCCGCCTGCGAAGACGCTTCCAATCATTCCGCGAGCCAGTGTCGATTGCCTTCTGCATGAAGGCTTGACGAATGAAATCCGAGGGGCGAAGCGTAGGCTTCTTAAGCTCAGACAGAGCTTCTTCTACTTCCGAAGGAGCAGTACCGCGCCCCCCAGCCGTTGCCTGTTCTGCAGCGCGCATCATTTCCCCCATAACTTCATCTTTCGTCATACCGGACGGAAAGTGGGAGTCCATCGAACCAGGCCCATGATTTGGTTTGGCACCACACTTCTGACAGGTATCTTGATCCCACGGAAGCGGGATAGATGACTTGCCAGTCTTCGGATCGATCGACATGGCACCGCAACCACCCTGATGCTCCTTGCAACGACGTGGGCTTGAGAGTTCGGCCTGAATGATATCGGCATAGATTGATTCAGGCGACCGACCGTGAAGTGTCGGGTCTGCGAACATGCCAGGCTGAGGCAACTCTCCCTTCAGCGTACCGGCGATCCAGGCCAAGTAGTCACTGAATGAAATTGGGCTGCCGAGGACACCTCCCCAGAGCTTGAATGCAGCTGAGCGACCACTCTTTTCATGATCGTGCTCGATGACGCCGTTGACGACATAATCTACGGAGATGTTCCACGTCTTCGGGTTCTTGCCTGCGGCACGTTCTGGACTGCAGTGGAAGAATAGCACGTGGTAGGACTCGTGCGACATGACTGTCTGCACTTGATGGATTTCCATACTCTCCAGCCACTCCGGATTCCAGTAGAAGTTCTTTCCATCAGTCGCTGCTGTCGAAATTGGCTGGCCGCCAATATCCCGCGCAAGATAGTGCGGCTTCGGACCAGAGAGCGCGAAGAGGAAGGGATTTCCGCCGTTCTTTGGATACTGGAACATCCGGGTCATGCAGGACGAGACTTTCTCGCAGAGTTCCTGGTACTGACGCGGAGACTTCGCTACCTCGTTTGGGTCCTTGAGACGAGTGATTGATGCCGCGATCGATTGTTGTGCCATTCGCCACCTCCACTTCGTATACTGATGAGGCGTGCGGATCTACACGATCCGCACGCCTCATCAGTATCAGTCAAACTGTTCTGGAGTTTCAAATTAATATATGGTCATCCAAAATATGTCGCTGTCCCAGTTTCGCGTGCATTTATTGGAAGATCCAGGCCAATTGGCCAATCAAATCAGTTCAATAATTTGGATTCATGTCTGCCTCACTTAGAGAATGTGGTACTGCCACTGGAATTTCAAATACATTTTTTAATGGTTTTTCAACATGTGTCGCTGTTCCAGTTTCGCGTGCACCCGCTGAACCCATCTTACATACCAGTAATACTATTTTAATATCTTACTACCTTTTTACTATCTTTTTATTTTACTTTAAGAATTCATCACTTGGTACAAGTCGAAGAGACTGATCTTCTTCGACAAAATCAAAGCATTTTTACGAATTTTCGGAAGTGTCTTTCTTGGACACCGGAATTCATAAAAATGCTTCACGGACATATCGTCGACAACCGTAGCGCACATGACGCTCACCTGATGTTTTGTTACGCCACACGAAACGCGAAACGTTGATCCTGTTGCGAGCGTAACCGTCAAGGTTGGTCGACCAAACTCACGTCTTTCTTCGACCGATATTGTTGTGTCACGTTCGAGCACATTCTTGAAAACTCCAAGAATGTGATTTCGCTCATCTTCGAAATTGACAACCTGTGTCATATCCAAGGTACCAAGTCGGTTGCTTGATCTGCGGCCCCACCGATCATCATATCATGACTGTTGGACTGATGAAACTTGCGCAAGTTGACGGAGGTCAATGAGAAATTGTTCGACGTCATGCACACAGAAAATCACGATACGCTCGGCTGGCGCGTCGGATGAAGTCGATGATGTACGGAAGGACCCCGACACAATCATAAGCTCGCATATATGATCTGCTCGCCTACCCTCAACCCAACCATCCGCCCAGCTTTCCATGTGATCCATATTAGAACGGAAATCTTTACTTGTTTTACTTTTCGAGCTGATTACTCTGGCTTTTACGCATATGAGACTGAAAGTATCCTGAGACTCTTGCATCGTGAGGACTGGGAAATCCGTCAGGATATTTCGGATTCGAAGACCAAGTGATGACGTTCTGATTTCTCGAATCATACACACTCCGATCATGATTCATGAACTTGAAAAACAGTAAGAAGATCCGGGTTTTTTTGAAGAGTTCGGATGATTTTTCTAGCCTCTCCTATCTCATACTGTCGACAAACATATATCATTCTAAAGAAAACATCCCACCCCTGACTGATAGTCATACCGGTTCGTTGTTCGTTATCCAGTCGGATATCATAAGCACAAAAGATATAATCATGCTGATCAGCTGAAAGTCGCTCGGCTGTTCCTTCACTGAAATTAAGTGAATCTTGAAAATCAGTACATGGGATATATCTGACCACTCTCGATGGGATGTATCTGACCACTCTCGGCTCCCAGCTCATATTTCAAATATCAAATATCACCCATATACTCGAGAGGGGTCTGCCAGTATTCACCAGCAGACCCCTCCATGTCCATCTCCACTATCAGTCCTTCATAGCCTTGCGGACCGAGAGGTAGACTTCCATGACTTCCTGGATCTTCGTCAGCTTGAAGTCCTGAATTGTCTTCATGTTGAGAGCCGACTTGACCGCTGCGATCTGGAATTCAGACGGGAGCTTCTTCAGCCATCCGAAGACATTCTTGGCGATCTTGTTGACGTGATCCTCCTGCTTCTGGCGATCGGCGGGGTTCTTGGCGACCACCTTGCATTCCTGGGCAACTGCATTCACGGCAGCAATCGCGCAGACCAACTGGCGGTCGATGGTCATGTCGTTGATTGAGGGTTGTTCTCCCTTTTCAACGAGCTTGTCGATGATTGGCTCCACATGCCGGTAGTGGTCCAACCACACCCGGAACTTCACTGCAGCGGCCATTCCGACGCGACCTGAGACCAAGAGGGTCTGGAAGTCAACCGAGTCCTTGCTGGACGTCTGATCCAGGTCGGATGCGGCCATGGTCCACGAGCGTGGACTCTCGCGGCAGTACGCAGTGGGATCCCCCTCAATCGGGGCGCGCGAGAGGTATTCCTGATTCTTGGACAGGAAGCCGATCACGAGAGCGTTGATTGAGGCATTCTGCGCCCAATCGCGCCACGTTTCGAACGAGCTGGTCAGCTTGAAGACCTTGCACCGGTTCGTGAGAGCGTGCGAGATCGGTTGGCTGAACGCGCCCTCTTCGGGCAGATTGCCGGTGGCGATGATCGCCTGGATGTTGAGCTTGGTTCCGTTGATGGAATGGAACTGAAAGAGTTCCAGTAGTGGATTCTGAAGCTCGGGCTTCGCCTTGTCGATCTCATCGACAAGCAAGACCACTGGCTTCGGCGTGAGATCCATCCGTGGAAGGAATCGTGGGCTTGCGTAGTCCACCGTCTTGTTCTCAGCGATGATGGGAAGGCCGATGAGATCGGGCGCTTCCAAGACCGAGAGATTCAGGTAGACGTACTCGAAGCCCTCAGCTACGCACGCTGCTTGCGCCATCTCGGTTTTGCCGGTACCTGCCATTCCAAGAACGACAAGATTGCCGCCACTTCGGATGTTGAATGAGAGGACGTTCTTGTAGGTCCCCTGGTCGATTTCGAACACGTTCGTTAGCACTTTGCACCACCTCCATGGTGTGGACACTGCGTCCACAATTCCAATACCCAGACAACCACCAGATTTCCGGCGGCCCGTGCGTTAGTTGTCTTCAAGCAAGATTGTTTCAACTACTAACTCGGGAGCAAGAAGAAGAGCTACCTTTTCCAAAGTCTGTACAAAGGCGTAACCGTTCGGTGAGATTGTGTATATTTTCGTGCATCCAAGTTTGACGATCAACATCCTTCTCAGAAAATGCGAAACCCTTGGTTTTACCTGCTTTAAGATCCAATTTCTTGAGCCTACCATACGCTCTCACGTTCTTCGGGTCGAAATTGGGTCATTCTTCTTCAGACTCGTCACGATACGTTCCGTCGCGCCATTCAAAGACGCCCGTGTATACAACCACTTGACCATCACTGTCATGATCAAAGCTCTTGTTCTTAACCAGAGCTTTAATATGCTGGTCGAATTCCTGTCTTGTGTAGATTTTCATCGGATACCTCCAGTCATTCGACGTGCATCGTCCACCAGCATCAACTGATGATCCCAGTGAACCTTACACCATGGGTTTACGACAAAATTTGGGTTCTTGTCATATGCTTGCATCGCAGCTTGCATCGCAATTTTGCAGTCTTTACATTCAAGTTTCTCATGCTTTAAAGTCATGATTTTACACCTTTCGCATGTATCTGCTCGATTTCCAATCGTGACTATTCACCACCACATCACGATTTCATGACTGCTTCAACCTCAAACAGATTCCAGGCTTCGCAGTATACGTTATCGGGAATGTCCTCGTGAGACAACATTTCCTTGAAGATTTTGCCGGCTCTATCTTTGAAAACTCTCCCACGATATTTTGTATCATTGAGTACAGTCTCATGCAGAGCCAATAGATCAATTCTTGTGCGAATTGGTGTCAAGGTGAAATGTTCAGGTTCTGGACGCGCCCTATTAAATGAAGAAATTTCTTTGTTGAGACGTTTCAATCTCAACAACACCATTTTCACCATGACCTTTTCAGGATTTTGCTTAACCTCCCTGTTAACTGTGCGGTAACATTCATCCGCAAATGCTAGGGCATTTTCTATCAAATACGACCTCATCGACACTGCACTGGTGTGGTAGTGCCTGACAATAGATGTTGAGATCGGACTCGAAATCGAGAGTGCTGCCTGATATCCGAGACAAAAGTCATTACTCTGGTGTGAGGCAATAACGCCAGGGAGAGTTCCAAGTCTGTCTAAGAACTGGATTTTCTTTGGTGATGCATTATAAGCATCGGCCAAAAGTTTTCTCAGTTCTTCAGCATCGCTCAAATATTTCTCTAAATGAGAGTGTTCCATCTGAATCTCGCCCTCCGGTCCAGATACGACCGCGTAGCGCGGATCTACCCGACACGCCCAACGTGGTCGTAAAAGCTAACCTTGGACTTGCGCCCCTTGCCCTTGCTCGCAGTCCATGCGTGAACCCAAGCACCGAACTTCCGGGTGCACGGACCACAGATCACAACAGTTTCTGAATGTTGACACCCTGACTGAGGATGCGCCACGCCCTTACACGCAGGGCAGCGAAAAGTTGTGAATTGTTGTTCCATACATGAATTTTATCAGGTTTGAGCAGGTCGTCAATCAAACGTGAATGAGGATATCTGGGAACTCAGTCGGCAGGACTTGATCCGTAGGATATTTGATGTAATCTACGGATCAAGTCGGGCGTCAGGTTATGATGATATGTTCCATCACGACCTGATCCAAGGCTTCTTTCAGAACCTCGGGACCGACCTTGTCGTAGTACTTCAGAACGACCTCGCGGATCTCTTTGATCACGATAGTTTCGTAAAATCGTTCTTTGTCTCGGGCGAAGTCTTCACTCGACTTGATGGTGAGGTACTGTTCCTTGATCCGATTGCTTGTCTCTGAAACCAGAGCCACATTGTCCTGGACTAACCTGACTCGGGCAAAATCTGCCCACTTGGTCATCTTCTTGTTGCCCTCAAGAAGCTTGATTTTGGAGCAGTTGTATGTCGGGCACTCACTTGTCCCGAACATCTGGTTGGGAACAAAGTTGAGTTCCACATCCTTCAACATGTTCATGTGATTGGAGAGTTGGAATCCTTGCAACGAATCTGGCTCCAGAAACCTTCTGGTTCCGAAAAAATTCAGGAGGAACTTCGGGATGACGCGTTGACGATCATCCTCCGCCGTACCGTAGGTGACGTACCTGAATTCGCCGAAATCCAACTTACACTCATTCAGATGAATGCAGAAAGCCTCGTTCAGATTTTTCCACATCTGAGTTTTCGTGAGTGATTCATAAACCTTGTCGTAACTTGACGCCATGATATTAGTGCCTCCACCATCGGTACTGGCTGGTTCCGCCGATCCACGGGCTGTTTGGGACAACTTGAAATAAGCCTCCCGGCGGGTGTAGATTGTACTGTCGTCTGTGTACTCGGTGCGGAGGCTAAATGAGCGAAACTTTCGGAAAACAGCTGGATGATTTGCTCAACCAGGTAACTGACCCTGGTCCGGAGCCTACTGAACAGCCCAAACAGGTCGAGACTGAACACGATGCGCTCGCGCATCTCATCGGATCGAATGATCCGGACGCAGATCGTGACCCGTTCCAGATGATACTCGATGGAATGCTTGCTGGGGAGGGAATGGACAAAGAGTCCGAGACTCCAGAGTACAAAATGAGTTCGTTTGAAGAACACCAGTGGGAGTTTAAAGCTGCGCTCGTTTATGAAGAGGACTTGGTTGAGGCCATGTGCAAGAAATGTTGCCGCCAAATGAAAATGTCAAGGGACCAGTCCTGGAATGAGGCTATGTCAGAACATAAGGTCAATCCGGACTGCAGTCAAATGCTCACGCAAGACATATGTGATGCCTGATGAACCACGAGTTCGTCAGACTATCTGAGTATCATCTGACGTGCAAATGTGAAAAATGCGGCTATGTCGCCGTGATTTTTAATCTGGATGACTTTGACCCGGAAGAACATCCAGAGTGCGAAATCATCCAGATTTCAGAGGTCATGGAGGATTAAGTCATGTCTTGTCCAGTTCAGGTTCCAGCTCAGGCTCCAGGAAAAAGTTTACGGAATGGGAAGGGTCGCGCTCAAGAAACCTATCGGTGTGGCAAAAAGTCTCACACTCTTTTCAAGGTGACATACTCAACTTTGAGATTCGACAACTCCAAGTACGATGACATATTTGGATTGTGCTGTGATCATGCCCCACAATATTACTCTCCGCAGCCATGGAACACGTCAAGTCGGACGGTAGGAAAATGGCATTTTCCGATCATTTCCAAGCTTCGGGGTAATGTCGCTGGCGTAGAAATTATTAAATCAGGCGGAGAGCCGGATGGACAGCTCTTGAAAGAAAACAAACGCCAGTTGATCATATCTGACCTAAAAAGATCCATCAAAAGGACGATGTGTCAGGAAAACACCAGAAGTTTGACGACCGAAGACTGGCACCAAGTTTTCGATGAATCTTTGGAAGAGTGGATTGTGGAGGGTGTCCAGAACTCGTGATACTTAGTCGGTATATGCCATATACCGAAGCCAGGTAGCTGGTAGATCGACGGACCGACCGGGTACGCGTGGCAGGGAGGAAGCGATGCATTTCTACTGTGAAGTTGACAGCCAGGACGACGATTTTCGCCTAGTCCGTGTCCACCGGTCATGGTTCGGAAAATTTCCCAAGGACACGGCCCAGAGCGTTTTCGAGAAGATCGAAATCCCAGACTACGACTCGGACGACCCAACTTTGTTTGCAGTCGAGCTGCAGCCCGACGAAGCTGTAGAGGCCATGTCGGCTCGCATGAAGGGCGGACTTGTGCTAACCTGTAACCCGGAAAGTTACGGCGATCCATCCGTTCGAGAAGCTGAAGGAAAGAAAGCACCAGTTCGGTTGAAGTTTGAGGAGTGGGTGCCAGTTCTTTAACTGGCGGACTTAGTCTACTGACCCGGTAAGATGATGAGGCTGCCATACCGAGTCATTTTATTAGCTCTCCCCCTGAGGGTCAGTAGACTAAGTCCGCCAGTTGCAAATCGAACAGCAGCCTCCAGAAATCTGACGCTTTTGATTCCCTTTGGGGCAAAATGAAACTTTCGACCGAAGTCCAGGAAGCAGTTGAACTGATACAAAGCCACCCATGGGTGTCAGATGAAGAACGGTTCAGGGTTGTCTTTGTTGGATACGTTCACGACATTCCTGAAGACAAATCATCTGAATGGTGGGAACGAAATTCCGAAGCAGTGGCACATCTTGGAGACTTCAAGCTTAAAGCTGGAGATGAGTTTCCAAATATGATTTTTCTTTTCGAATACTGGAGTTCGGCTTCCATGGAGAGGGTTCAATCATCTTAGCCCAGGTCGATGAGAAAGCCTATATGAAGAAATCATTTTTCATCTTAATGATTCTTGCCAGTCCGGCAATCGCTCAGGAGTTACCGTATCCAGATGCGGTCGCACCGGACCCATTTCCAGCGGTTGCAGCGTCTGAAGATTCGGATTGCTCGGGATTGATCAGTCTCCCTCCTGGACCACCAAGAATTGGGACTTGGGCAGTCGGGGAAATACTGGGAAGGGTATTCATTCCGATCCTATACTTCAATACCAGACAAGACGCGCGGGACTGTGTAGGTTCGGCTGACTTGGCGGTACGAAAGTTGACCCGAACAGGCTGGAAGTGACGATAGCCTGGGTGGCGGAATGGCATACGCAGCGGAAAGAAGGGAGGAGGAAAGTTTCAAACGGGCTCTTGGCGGAATTGGCATACGCAAGGGACTTAGGTACCATGAGCTTTCTGTGAGTAATCATAGAAATGAATCCCCGGAAATTGCTGGAAAATCCTGAGAGTCTGACGAACCACAACGTAAGTGGGAACACTAAGCGTGATGGTGAAAAATCGTCAGAATTGGACAATCAGCAGCCGAGCCGGAAGAACTCCGGAAGGTTCAGAGACTTGCGCTCGGGGCACCCTAACAAGCAAGATGAGGGTGGTGATACAGTCCGGACTACAACGCTTAATGCGGTTGGTGAAAGCCAAAGTAGTGAAGAAAATCCCTGGCCGAAAGGTGTGAGGGTTCGACCCCCTCAGAGCCCACTAAATGAAAAAGGAATTATTGATCAGTATGCAAACTTTAAACTACACGAATGAAGGCGGGTGAATAATCTCTGGACGCAAGTCGTGAGGGTTCGAATCCCTCCCTAGGCACAATTGGCTTTGAAGCCCCAATCAGTGACGGCTTTGAATCGGGTGATCATGTACTCGATCAAATATATGCCATATTTCTTCCATGGAGGTTTTGTGAAGATCACACGCAAGGCAATCTATCTCTCGAGTGCGACGCAATACAGCGTGTTCGCGGATGAACAGAGAATCGGTACGCTGTCGATTGACGTAAGGTCATACATCGACGGTGAAGAAATCAGTACAACATACGGTGCGCACATCGACGGTGAAGATCCGCGCCCACCGATTCAGTATTACGGAATCAGCGAGCAGGCTGCGATTGATGCGCTGATCGCATATCGCGCCGAACGCGACGTGAAGGTCCCAGACAAGGTACTTGAAGTTTGATGAAATCCTACGGTCACAATTCCAACGCTCCTGTCGACTGTTGCCCTGGCCATACGAAGTGGGCATGTCAGTCCAAGCACAACGGCAGTGGACCACGATTCAATCGCGCTGCGAGCCGCCGACCTTGGAAGAAGGCCGAGCGTCGTCGGGTCAAGCAAGAGATTGCGCTCGCCATGGATGAAGAATAGCTTTTGAAGAATAGCTTTTTGAATCAAAACATGAAGCCCCGATCCCGATTAAATGGGATCGGGGCTACATGTTTTGATGGGATGGCCCCCGAGTGGGGGCCGATCCGACTAGGCTGCGCTGAAGAGGGCAGCAACTACCTGAAGCGCGGGCTGTTCTGCAATCGCCTTCGCACGGAAGTACACCGCGAGCTGGCGGGTGTACCGAGGCGCAATCGCGCTCACGTGAGCTTCATCATCAGGGGAGAGATCCTCACCAGCGATGATCTTGCGAGCCACTTTGCTGCCGTTCACGGCATGGCTGCTCATGAAGCCCTGGCGGTTCTTGTCCTTGGTGGACGAGGTATTCTGCTCCCAGCTGGTCTGCAGCGCAAACAGGATCACGATCGCTTCCTTGCGGAAGGAGGGCTCCTCCTGCAAGCGGGTCTTGAGTTGGGCCTTGGTGAGGAAGGGATAGAGATTGGCTGTCGTCATGGTGGCTCTCCGAGTGAGGGGAAATCCGGCCTGCCTGCCGTCGTCCTCACAACACCGGTACGCCCGACGCGACACAACTTACAGCCAGTCGGCTGCGGCTCCCTTGGTTGTCTGTCTTTTGAAGAATTTGTGGTAAAGCGTGGATCGGACTCGCTCTCCCGTACGATGCGGGAATCAACGCGAACAAGAGGTGAGACGATGGAAAGTCTGATCCAAAAGCGCGACGAGTTGTTGTTGGCCTGGTGTTCGAAGCCTTCTGAGGCATCACGATCGGCCTATCAAAAAGCTGCCGAGATTGTTGCCGTTGCGAGCGCTTGTACCCGTCCTTCTATGAACGGAGTTGTGAACTGATGGCCGGAACCAGGTGATCTTCGTATCTTTTGTAGGCTGTACAGCCCCGTCGTAGCAGGCATGTTACTGCGGTGTAAGCTGGAGACGTCTGGCGGATACTCTGTACAGCCTACAAAGGAGTTGAGGAACCATGCAGTTATTCATTTTGAAGTTGAACGAAGACGAATCGTTCAGCCAATTCACTACAACGGCTATGCTTGTTCGTGCTTCAGACGCTGTAGAAGCACGAAGTATTGCCACGGAGAAGCATGGACATGAAGGGCGTGCTGCCTGGACTGATCCAAAGCGTACCTCGTGTAAGTTGGCTAATCCGCATGGTAACCCATGCGTGTTGTTGGTAGAAGCCAACGGAGAGTAAAAGACCCACACGATACTTGCCGGAAGTGTCAGAGGACCGTAAACTGTCAGGTGCGAATCGTACCAGTCGGGACAGAGCTGGACGTTGAACGCTAAGGATTGGGTAAACAGGATAGAGCCCTACGAGACGAAAGACATGCTCTTGCCCAGTAGTTGAGTAGGTTCTGTTGAGAAGGTTCGATTCCTTCCCCTTAGCGTTGAACGCCCAGCATTTCAAACGAAGGTTTAGGAGAATGGTTCATGATCATCCCTCACCCAAAGAAGCATGGGTTAGTAGTCAAATGTGACTACTGTGGAGTCTTAGCAAATTATATCCGAACGGACGCTGGGGACGCCGCCGAAATGGCGCGCAAACAAGGTTTCAAGCTCCGTCCTGGTGCAAGCTTGACTGACCCGATGAAGTGGTCCTGCGGTTGCAAATAAGCTGATCCCTTTAGTCGACCGTCGTGGATCGTAAATTGACGACGCGCCCGAGTATGAGCAGAAACGACCACGCTGGGATTGTCTCAGATCATGCCCGATCTCACCTTAGAAACAAGAGCCGTCTGCGAAACCGTTTTGGGTTTCACGACCGAGGTTAGCGGAGCCAAAGGTGCTGTGTACACCGTCAGTTTCGGAGAATCGGTCTCCGGTCGGTATTCGCATGATTGGACGTGCGATTGCGCGTCGTTCCAGTTCGGACGCAATCGCGGACGCACATGCAAGCAT
>Ga0315288_10008765_pt1 | contig 12750 bp, 11 predicted proteins | sample YL17G11_20_MG_FD_203454 | JGI IMG/M metagenome (GOLD analysis project Ga0315288, IMG submission 203454) | Sediment microbial communities from Yellowstone Lake, YNP, Wyoming, USA - YL17G11_20 | ecosystem: Environmental > Aquatic > Freshwater > Lake > Sediment | place: USA: Wyoming | collected...
CACCGGCATGGAACGAATCGGGGTCCATTATTACAGCGCTCATATAATCCAAGAGACTGCACTGAAGTGTGCCAATGTTGAAGTGGAAGGGATTTTCTCCCACTTTGCCAACGCCGACTCACCCGACCTGACGCACGCCCACCTGCAGTTGGAACGGTTTAACGAGGTTCTGTGTTTTTATGAGAAACACAGCTTACCCGTACCCATCCGCCACATGGCGAACTCGAACGCGATTTTACAATTGCCGGAAAGCTATTTTGATATGGTACGGCCTGGGATCATGCTCTATGGAGTGTACCCCTCTTCAGAAGCAGCGCGCAGCGTTCAGGTCCAACCGGCCCTTTCCTGGAAGTCGCGCGTGGTGTATTTTAAAGTAGTCAAGCCGGGGCATCCGGTTAGCTATGGTTCCACCTGGCAGTCTGACCATCCGGTACGCATCGTCACACTCCCGGTTGGGTACGGGGATGGGTATTTTCGCAACCTGTCGAACAAAGCACAGGTTATCATTCGCGGCAAGAAATATCCACAGGTGGGGCGTGTCTGCATGGATCAGATGATGGTCAATATCGAAGCCGATTCAGCCTTCAACGGTGATGAGGTGACGCTCATTGGCGAATCGGGCAGCGAGGCGATTACTGCCCAGGATTTGGCCGATTGGGCTGGTACAATACCATACGAGATTTTGACGAATATCAACACGCGCGTACCGCGCGTCTATATCACGGAGGATAAAACTTGATGGAATCTCCCCAACCGACCGTTCGGGCAAAGCGTTTGAACCTGGAGGCTGTGTTCAGTTTCCTGAAAGATCACCGCTTTGATTATCTCGTCCTGTTTATTATTGGCGGGTCCATCATCGGCATCGACCAGTGGACGAAAGCTCTGGTTCGGGCAAGAATCCCGCTGGGCACCGATTGGTTGCCGGAAGGGCTGGTGTGGTTGGAGCCTTATGCGCGTATTCGGCACTGGTATAACTCCGGTGCGGCGTTTGGTATATTCCAGAACGGCAACCTTGTTTTCACTATTCTGGCAATTATCGTCATCCTGTTGATCCTGTATTATTTTCCGCGTACGGAACGAAACGATTGGTGGTTGCGGGTGGCCATGGCGATGCAATTCGCGGGTGCTGCCGGAAATCTGATTGACCGGTTGGCGTTCGCCCATGTCACCGACTTTATCTCTGTTGGTAGTTTTGCTGTTTTCAACATGGCAGATGCGAGCATTTCTGTCGGCGTGGCGGTCCTGCTGCTTGGTGTATGGCTCAAAGAACGGGCCGAAAAGAAACAAGTTGCAATGACTGCCTCGCCCGATGATGAGGCGAAGAGTGGGTGACCGAATTGAAACCTTTCGTTATGAGAGACAAGAGAAGGAACGGCTGGACGTTTTTCTGACGACCTGCCTGCCGGAGTTTTCCCGTTCACGAATTCAGGGACTTATCAAGGACGGATTTGTCAAGGTGGAGGCCGGGACTGTCACGAAAACGGGGCGGGGTCTGGAACCCGGCGAGCAGATCGAGATACGGATTCCCCCACCGATCCCAAGCGGGTTGGTGGCCGAAGACATCCCGCTCGATATTGTCTTTGAGAATAATGATTTAGTGGTGGTTAATAAGCCAGCCGGGATGGTGGTCCATCCTTCGCCCGGGCACATCAGCGGCACGCTGGTTCATGCCGCACTCGGTCATATTCCGGAACTTGAAGGTATCGGAGGCGAGGAACGTCCGGGGATTGTCCACCGGCTGGATAAAGATACCTCCGGCCTGATCGTAATAGCACGGAACGAACAGGCACACCGCTGGCTGCAGGAACAGTTCAAATCCCGTAAAGTCGAAAAAATCTACCTGGCGCTGGTGGATGGAAAGCCGCCCACACCTGCCGGGCGCGTGGAAGCCCCGATTGGACGCAATACCAAGCACCGCAAACTAATGGCGGTTGTTCCGCTGGATAAAGGCCGCGAAGCCATCAGCGAATACCGCACACTGGAAAGCTTTTCCGCCCACACCTTGCTCGAAGTCCATCCGCTAACCGGACGGACGCACCAGATCCGCGTCCACTTGGCGTTTTTGGGCTGTCCTGTGACAGCAGATATGGTCTATGGAAAGCGCAAGCCAACAATTGAATTGGGAAGGCATTTTCTGCATGCACAAAGACTTAAGATTGTCCTTCCCGGCGAGAAGCAGGCCAGGATTTTTGAAGCTTCTCTTCCTCAGGAATTACGGCTCGTACTTGAGCAATTACGAAAGAAAAGGGAGTAATTTATGGAATTCGTTGATCTCCGTTCCGACACCGTTACCAAACCCACTCCTGCCATGCGTGAGGCTATGGCGAAAGCCGAAGTCGGCGACGACGTTTATGGGGAGGACCCCACCATCAACCGCCTGCAGGAGATGGCGGCTGAGATGATGGGCAAAGAAGCCGGCCTCTTCGTCGCTTCGGGGACGATGGGTAATCTGGTGGGGGTTTTAGCTCACTGTCAGCGTGGCGATGAGGTGATCGTAGGCAACAAGGCGCACACATTTTTGTTTGAAGCAGGCGGGATTTCGGCATTGGGTGGTGTCCACTCATGTCAACTACCTAACCAGGCTGATGGCTCACTGGCGCTGGAGGATATCGAAGCAGCCATCCGCCCGGATGACCCGCATGAGCCTATCACACGGCTGATCTGTCTGGAGAATACCCACAACCGCTGCGGTGGCACGTACCAGACACCGGAATACACGAACCGGGTAAGCGAATTTGCGCGTGGGCGCGGGCTGTCCGTCCATTTGGATGGGGCGCGGATTTTCAACGCCGCGGCTGTTCAGGGAATTAAGGCGAAGGACCTGGCTGGACCTGTTGATTCGGTTACATTCTGTCTGAGCAAGGGGCTGTGTGCACCGGTCGGATCGGTGTTGTGTGGATCGAAGGAGTTTATCTGGAAAGCGCACCGTCTGCGGAAGATGTTGGGTGGTGGGATGCGCCAGGCCGGGATTCTGGCGGCAGCTGGAATTGTCGCACTGGAGACAATGACCGGGCGACTATCGGAGGACCATACCAGAGCCAGGAAGCTTGCCGATGGCCTGAAGCAGGTTCCCGGTCTCATTCTTGACCAGGAAGTTCCGGCGACAAATATGGTTTTCCTATCACTGACACCAGAAGTGAAGTCGGATATAAGTGAAGTTGAGGAAGAACTAAAGAGGCACGGCATCCTAGCAGGTGTGACCGGCCAGAGGAGTTTCCGCCTCGTATTGCATTACTGGATTGATGATACTGGAGTGGAAAAGACCGTCGCAGCGTTCCGCGCTGCTGTGTAGTAATTATCCATCCTAAAATCGCTTGAACCACCGAGAACTAATTGTATGGATAATTCTAAAGGCATAAAAAATCGCATCCAATAAGATGCGATTTTTTATGCCTTTAGGAATTCTTGTGATTGAGGAAAGGTAACTACTCAGCGCATGGTTCTGTGAACGCCGAATGTGGTTGCATGTGACCGAAATAGTGCAAATTCGTCACAGGTTGGACTGCCATATATGACTAATAGTCGCAAATTGTGCGTATTTCACCACATATGGTGGTTTTCGCTCGAATAGGCTGAGTAGTTACGAGGAAAGGATTAGGGGGTGATGGACTGACGAGGCCCACCCATCACCCTCAATTCACTCCATCGCTCCAGCGATTCCAGAAGAACCTTCCTTTTAGCGAGTTAAGATATAATTCTCTTAACAAATCGAACTTTTGAAAGTTCGGAGAGATGATATGCAGATCACATTGGAAATAATTGACCGGGTGACTCAGAGTATTCGTTCAAGAATAAATTCCCAACCCCAGATCGGGTTGATATTAGGCACAGGATTAGGCGGACTGGCACAAGCGATTCAAAAGGCAACGATCATCCCTTATCAAGAATTGCCAGATTGGCCTGTCTCCACAGTGATGGGCCATACCGGGCAATTGGTAATCGGCGAGTTGGAAGGCCAGCAGGTATTGGCAATGCAGGGGCGCATTCACTTTTATGAAGGCTACACGATGCAGCAAGTCACACTACCGGTGCGTGTGATGCAGCGTTTGGAGATTAAAATCCTAATCGTGACCAATGCAGCTGGAGCCATTCATCCGGATTTTATTCCCGGTGATGTGATGCTGATCACAGACAACCTAAATCTGGCCGGGATGTCTGGCCTGAATCCGTTGATTGGGCCGAATCTCGACGAGTTCGGGCCGCGCTTCCCTGATATGAGTCAGGCTTATGATAGACAATTGTGCGACCTGGCGCGTAAGGTTGCAAGGGAGGGCAATTTGCTTCTACGTGAAGGTGTATATGCCGGACTGAGCGGTCCGTCGTTTGAATCTCCCGCGGACTTGCGTTTTCTTCGTATGGCGGGAGCAGACTCGGTTGGCATGTCCACTGTCTCAGAAGTGATTGTAGCACGTCATGGCGGGACGCGAGTGCTGGGTTTCTCCGGGATCAGCAATAAGGCCAATTTGGATGGAAATACCATCACCTCGCACGAAGAAGTTCTCGAATCAGGCCGCTTGATTGTTCCTAAGTTGGAAAAACTCATCCGAGGCGTTTTACGTTCACTTTAGTGGGTGGAATGGCTGCTATTTTGCATTTTTTTACCAATTATGCAATTCTAATTTATCTTCTCCTAGTCATTGGGATGATTTTTGCTTGTCGCAGCCTGGTACGGGCACGATTAGAGATGAGTGAATCCCTGTATGGTCTTGAACGTGAGACCGCCCACCAACATACAAGCCAGGCAGTAGCTGCCCTTTCACTGATTGTCTTTCTGGGCATTGCCGAACTGGGATTGACAGTATTTCTGGTACCTAACTTGCCGGCCCTTTCCCTTCTCGTCACACCGACCATGAATCCGTTGATAACACCGACAAATACCATCCCACCCGAGTTATTAGCAACTATCGGAGGGTTGACACCTGTGTCTACCCCAACGGCCCAAACAACCGGTTGCATTCCCGGTCAAATTATGATCACATCACCCAAACCAGGAGATGTAGTCAAAGGCCAGGTTATCTTGGTAGGGACGGCCAGCATTCCTAATTTTGGTTTTTATAAATACGAGTTTGCTCCTTTAGGAACAGATGTATGGTCCACCATCCAAGCCAATAATAAGGTGAGACAGGATTTTGAATTGGGACGTTGGGATACCAGCGAGGTTTTACAGGGCGATTACAATCTACGCCTGGTTGTCCTAGATAATCAGGGTAATGCACTCCCGCCTTGCATTGTCCCGGTGCAAGTCGCAGCCCCTTGAGGTGACTAATGCCCGATATCCAGATACGATCCGCAATTGCGACCGATTTATCCGCTCTGATGGCGATTGACCATTCCTGCCAAACCGACTATGTCTGGCAAATGGATGTACAACATGAGGCCGGTCAAATTGGTGCTATTTTCCGGGAGATCCGCTTGCCTCGTACAGTATCTGTCTTGTACCCACGACCGGTCAGTTCATTATCTGAATCCTGGAGCCGCCGGTCAGGGATGCTGGTCGCTGTCATTAGCGGGCAGACCGTGGGGTATGTTCGCACGAATGATACAATTATTCCGGGCACAGCCTGGTTGACGGATGTGGTGATCGCTCCCCGTTTTCGCCGCCAGGGGATCGCGGGCGCGCTGGTTTTAGCAGCGCAATCTTGGGCAGTGCAACGTAAAGATCGCCGGGCCTTGCTCGAAATGTCATCGAAAAATAATCCGGCCATCCGGTTTGCACAAAAACTAGGTTATGAGTTCTGCGGGTATAATGACCAGTATTACGAGACACAGGATATTGCGCTATTCTTTGGGCGTTACATTCGGTAGCTGCACGGAAGGTTTGAATGCTTAATGGTTGGTTGCATGATTTACTGGTGGGGATAAGAACCATCAACGATATTCTCACAGCCGGGATTGCCATCACGGCCTTTTCGTTGTTACTGTACGCGCTTTCATTTAACTTACGTGACCGGGTAGCGCGTTCGTTCGCCATCATCCTGTTGTGTGTGGTGGTGGTGTTTACATCTGAGGCTTTGGAGAGTTCGGCTGTTTCTACGGACATGATAGCCTTGTTCCTCCGCATGGAATGGTTGGGGATCATTTTTTTACCGCCCGCATATTTGCATTTATCTGATGGTATTCTGGTCACAACCGGCCGACCTTCGCGTGGGCGCAGGCGTATAGCTGTCCGTTCGATGTACTTCGTATCGTCGATATTTCTTTTGCTGCTGGGATATGGTTATCTGTTAGGCCCGATTGTGATGGCAGGCCAGCCTGCGCCCCATCTCCAGCGTACCATATGGACAGAAATCTTTACGGCTTATTATGCTGTCACGATGGTCTTGGCCTGGGTCAATTTTGGACGCGCTTATCGCCACACTTTGACCCGTTCGAGCCGCCGACGTATGATTTATCTTTTGGCGGGTGCCACTGCTCCGGCACTCGGGTCGTTCCCATATCTTCTTTATGGTTCAGTTTTAGCGGAAAGCCACCCCTATCTCTTCTGGGGGATGGCGTTGGTCAGTAATCTTTTGGTGGGTGGGTTGATTATCATCATGGCTTATGCGGTGGCATTTTTCGGCGTTTCCTGGCCTGACCGGGTGGTGAAGAGCCGACTGTTCAAGTGGATCATGCGCGGACCCGTAACCGCCTCCGCCGCGCTGGGCGTGATGACCATCGTCCGGCGTGTAGGTGAATTCTTCGGGACAATCTATTCCGGTGCAGTCCCCGCCGCCATGGTAACTACAGTACTATTGATGGAACATACCATTACCCTTGTCGCTCCGGTATGGGAACGTGCGATCTTTTTTGGCCGCGACCGAGCAGATCTGGCCTTACTGCAGAACCTTGAAGAACGGCTGATTACGCAAAACGACCTGCGTCAATTCATGGAATCCGTACTGGCTGCTGTGCGCGACCATTTGCAATCACCGGCGGCATTTGTCGCGGCGTTAGATGGAGGGGAACTCTCGTTGGTTGTATCAACGAGAAATTTACCGCTTCTTAAAGAGTCCAATCTTTCAGAAGCATTGCAGGTGGCCACTCATGAAGGAAACGGGAACGGTGACGAATATATTTGGGGCGATTACTGGTTATTCCCGCTTCACCTGCCGCCAGAGAATTTGGAAAGTGAGCCAATCTTGTTAGGTTTACTGGGGGCTGTCCGTCGTCCGGACCAGGTGATTCTCCCAGAACAACGCCAGGCTCTCAGGCTACTTATCCAGCGGGCTTCTATGGCCTTGCAGGACCGTCGTTTGCAGAAAAGCGTTTTTCGGTCTCTGGAAGACCTGCGTCCACAGGTGGATTTGTTCCAACGGTTGCGGGCGGTCGGTCGATATGACAGTAAAACCAGCCTTCTGGAGGAGGCTTTACCTCCTGAATCGGATATGGCGGAATGGGTGCGAGACGCCCTCACACACTACTGGGGTGGTCCGAAGTTGACCCAGAATCCATTACTTAACCTTCAGATTGTCCAGCAGGCCCTGTTAGAGCACAATGACAATTCTGCCAATGCTTTGAGGTACATCCTACGCCAGGCGATGGACAATGTCCGGCCGGAGGGGGAAAGACGCTTTACCGGGGAATGGATCTTATTTAATATCCTTGAAATGAAGTTCGTAGAGGGTCGCAAGGTACGTGAAGTCGCTACTCGCCTGGCAATGTCCGAAGCGGACCTGTATCGCAAACAGCGGGTTGCGATTGAAGAAGTGGCGCGCGTGATCCTCGAGATGGAGCACCAAATACAGGTACGGATTGATCGGGAGGAGGTAGGGCAAGTTAATGGTGCATAATCAATTTCCTGAACAAGATACACCTATAATTGATGATGGGTGGTGGGCGTCGGTTTTGGCAGAAGAAGAAAACCGTTCCGTACAAGCCATGGCCAAGCCCCCGAAGATCGAGGAACCGGCAAAACCATCATCTGATTGGAAGCGGGCGATGTCGTTGTACCGTCAGGATGGAATTGTTGAACTGACAGTCATAGGATATAACCGGGGAGGCTTGCTGGTTGAAGGAGAAGGGTTAAATGGCTTCGTACCATGTTCACATCTGGTCGACTTGCCTTTTCAACCAACTGAAGACCGTCGCGAAGAATGCCTTTCTGTTTACGTCAGTAGGGTGTTACGGCTGAAAGTTATTGAGTGTGTGCCTGAAGAGGGCCGCATGGTCTTTTCAGAACGCGCTGCACGGGCAGAGGCTGGGAAACGACCGGTACTTTTCAACACCATACAGCCAGGCCAGCGTATCACCGGCGAAGTGACTAATGTTACTAATTTTGGGGTCTTTGTTGACTTGGGTGGCGTTGAGGGTCTTATCCATATTTCCGAACTCTCTTGGGGACGCGTCTCTTGTCCTGGTCAGGTGTGCCAGGTTGGACAGCATGTTGAAGTCCAGGTGATGGAAGTTGCACCGGAACGCTGCCGGATTGCACTCAGCCTGAAACGGTTATTGCCAAACCCCTGGGAATTGGCTCAGGAGCGATATCCGGTTAATGCGATTGTCCCGGCAGTTGTAACAGCGCTTGCGCCGTTTGGCGCGTTTGCCCGGCTTGAAGAAGGTCTGGAGGGTCTGATCCACGCTTCGGAAATTCCACTGCCTCCTAACAAGACGGTCAAAGATGTCCTTTTGCCGGGACAGATTGTGCAGGTACGGATTCTTCAAGTGGAGTCCTCGCGCCAACGCCTTGGTTTAAGCATGAAGATCACCTGATATGTCTACTACTTCACACAAGTCCCAATCGCGATCTGAAGACGACCACCCTGGGGCACGCCATTCCATTAACTGGATGGATCGCTTGTCCCGCCTTGAAACCCACTTTGGGCGTTTTCTATGGGATATCCTTGGCGTTTTCCTGCTGGCTTTTGCCTTGATGACTCTTTTAGGAATTTTCGGTCTGTCAAAAGGCACGCTGCTTGAAAAATGGATCTCTTTTCTCGGAATCTGGCTGGGTTGGGGTAGCTTCTTGCTTATCCTAGCAACCGGAGCAGTGGGACTGTTGGCCCTTCGCCGCAGCCGCCATGCTGTGAAAGTGCGCTGGGGACAAGTGATTGCTTTGGAAATGGCAGCTTTTTTGACGCTGGCGGTGTTGTCGGTTCTCAGTGGCAACCGGTTGACTGAAGGGAACATGTGGGGCGGGCAAATCGGTTGGGGATTGTCAATGTTGGTGACCCATTTCATTGGTCCGATCTGGGGTGGGCTGATCATCTTCTTATCCTGGGGACTGGCAATGATGGCCGCATTTCGTCTCTGGCGTCCCGTCGAAGTCTGGTTGTTGAAACTGTCTGGTGAACCACACTCACCGGTACCAGGAACTGCCGCGCCGGAAATCCCGGTTGTTTCCCCACTTTCGATGGATAAACCCGCCGTAGGTACCGCCAATGGCGTCAGGAAGAATGCCCAGAAGTTACCACCGGAATTTCGCAAATCGTTCAAAATTCCCGAAAAACAGGACAACCGACCGGTCTCTCCTCCACCGCGTGGAGAACGCCTGCCTCCGCTGAATGTGTTGCTCGGTGAACAGGTTGTTCGCCCTGACGAGCGGACAATCAACCAGACCGCAGGGCAGATTGAAAAGTCACTTTCTGAGTTTGGCATCCCGGCCAAAGTAGTCGGATTCCGTATCGGGCCGACGGTCACGCAGTTTGCTGTCCAACCAGGGTTCATTAAAAAGGGTACGGAAGAAGATGCACAGCAGATGAAAGTTCGCGTGGCGCAAATTGCCAGTCTTCAGAAGGATCTGGCTCTGTCCCTCTCCGCTGAGCGCCTTCGCATCGAAGCACCGGTACCGGGACGCGGGTATGTGGGTATCGAAGTACCGAATCCGCGTTCTTCGCTGGTACGTCTGCGCCCCCTGTTGGAGACGGAAACCTTCTATAAAAGTGGCTCTCCGTTGACGATTGCGCTGGGGCGGGATGTCTCAGGCAATCCGCTCGTGGCGGACCTGGCACGGATGCCACACCTGCTTATTGCCGGGACAACCGGTTCGGGTAAATCGGTCTGTATTGCTGCGTTGGCGGTATGCCTCTCCATGAATAATGCTCCCGAAGATTTACGCATGGTTATGATTGACTCGAAAATGGTTGAATTGATCCGTTTCAACGGTCTGCCACATTTGTTTGGCAAAGTCGAGACGGATGTGCAGCGTATCCTGGGTGTGCTGCGCTGGGTGGTCGTGGAGATGGAACACCGTTACAAGTTATTGGAGGCCGCCAAGGCCCGTGATATTGATGCCTATAACCGCCAACTCCACCGCCGCAAGGATGTTCAGACACTGCCACGCATTGTCGTATTGATAGACGAGATGGCAGACTTGATGATGTCGGCACCCGATCAGACAGAACACAACCTGGTCCGCTTGGCGCAGATGGCGCGCGCCACCGGCATTCATCTGGTGATCGCCACGCAGCGCCCAAGCACGGACATTGTGACCGGTCTCATCAAGGCCAATTTCCCGGCCCGCCTGGCGTTTTCTGTGGCTTCAGGCGTGGATTCGCGGGTTATTCTGGATTTGCCCGGTGCAGAGACTTTGCTCGGACGTGGCGATATGCTCTTCTTAAATCCTGAGGTGGGCAGCCCGGTACGTGCCCAAGGGGTGATGGTAACCGACCAGGAGATAGAGCGCGTCATCTCCCACTGGCAGAAAACAGTACTGCAGAAGGATGTTCGTCCACCATGGGAGTCACTGTTGAATGAGGCTGCCACCGTAGGCAGTGACGATGTATTGATTGAGCAGGCGATTACAGTGCTCAAGAAGGAGCAGCGTGCCAGCGCGTCCATGCTCCAGCGCCGTCTACGGATCGGGTATCCACGGGCCGCGCGCCTGCTGGATCAATTGGAGGAAACTGGGGTGGTAGGACCCTCCATGGGAGGCGGACGCGACCGCGTGGTCCTGCTCGAACCGGACGAGGAGAAAGGGAACGCGCCTGTAGATGGGAATGCCTAGTGTGGTATGATTGCCCAGTTTTGATCTTTGTCCTCAAAGGAATTCCATTGAATCAACCATCCGAACAAAAGAAAAAATCATTTTCCGATAAAATGCGGGTCTGGTTCCGCTGGTATTTGAATCCGATTGCCGGTTTCTTAAATCGTCTCGGTATTCGACCAAATACAGTCACTGTGATTGGTCTTATGGGAACGATTGGCTGCGCAGTCCTGATTGCTTTAGGTCACATGACCTGGGCTGGTATTTTGCTGCTGATCATGGGGCCGGTGGACGCAATGGATGGAGCGCTGGCGCGCCTGCGCAACGAAGCCAGTGACTGGGGCGCGTTTGTGGATGCGGTTACTGACCGCTATTCGGAACTATTCCTCTTCCTTGGTTTTCTTATTTTCTATATGCTCAAGGCAGATGCTGCTGGCATGATTTTGGCTTACCTGGCAGCAGCGGGGTCGGTGCTGGTATCATATGTCAAGGCGCGTGCCGATGCATTGAAATTGGATGCAAATATTGGTCTGTTGACACGCGTCGAGCGTTACATTGTGCTTATCCCCGGTTTGATTTTCAACTTGCCGTTGCCTGTGTTGATTATCATCGCCGTATTGGCGAATTTCACGGCTTTACAACGTATTCTACGCGTGCGGCGAGATGCTCATCGTCGCTTATCTCAGTCTCAGGAGTAGATCATGCCAACCTTGCCAAACGGTTTTGATATTCCCATCCCATTTCTCAACCAATCATTTCACATTTACTATTATGGGATTTTGATCACGCTCGGCGTGATAGCGGCCGCTTTCCTGGGGCAGGCTGAAGCGAAGCGCCGCGGAATGAATCCGGAATTAATTTGGGACGCGCTTTTCTGGGTTGTCCTGGCCGGGATAATTGGGGCGCGTATCTGGCACATCCTGACACCGCCGCCTTCGATGGTTGCACAGGGGATCACCACCAAGTGGTACCTTATGCACCCACTGGATATGCTTAATATCCGCAACGGTGGATTGGGAATTCCCGGAGCAGTGATTGGCGGGGCGCTGGCATTATGGATATATTGCCGCAGGAAGGGAATCTCTTTCCTTACCTGGGCGGATGTGGTTGCCCCGGGCGTGGCGCTGGCCCAGGCCATCGGTCGCTGGGGGAACTTCTTCAACCAGGAAGTATATGGTTTACCCACGAACCTCCCCTGGAAAATCTACATTGATCCTCTCCACCGCGTGGAAGGCTATCAAAATTACGATTACTTCCACCCGCTGTTCCTGTATGAATCCCTCTGGAATGTGATCAACATGGGGGTGCTGCTCTGGCTGGCGCGCCGCTTCGAGAAATGGTTGAAACCCGGCGACATCTTCCTTCTCTACATGATTATGTACTCCATTGGGCGCTTCAGTCTCGAATTCCTGCGCTTAGACGCAGCGCAAGTGGGCGGTATTAACTTCAATCAAACGTTCGTAGTCATCGTGGCACTGGTTGCAGGTGTTATCATATTCCTCAACCACCGACCCCGGCGAGCCTAGGATGCGATGATCCAGACCGAAGACCTGAGCAAACAGTTCGGCGACTATTGGGCTGTGGATGGCGTCAGGCTCGAAATTTATCCCGGGCAGGTGCTGGCCCTCCTGGGCCAGAACGGATCTGGAAAGACCACTACTGTCCGTATGTTGAGTTCGGTATTGGCTCCTACCCGGGGCCGGGCGCGCATTGCCGGGTTCGACGTGGTTCAGTCCCCGGAACAGGTGCGAGCTTCAGTTGGCGTCCTGACGGAACAACACGGTCTATACCTGCGCATGACCGGTCTGGATTACCTGGATTTTTTTGGAAAGGTCTATCGTTTGAATGCG
>Ga0315288_10008766_pt1 | contig 12750 bp, 14 predicted proteins | sample YL17G11_20_MG_FD_203454 | JGI IMG/M metagenome (GOLD analysis project Ga0315288, IMG submission 203454) | Sediment microbial communities from Yellowstone Lake, YNP, Wyoming, USA - YL17G11_20 | ecosystem: Environmental > Aquatic > Freshwater > Lake > Sediment | place: USA: Wyoming | collected...
AAAACCCACGGTTCGGCCTAGATCCGAGTCGGACATACAGGTAGTCCCCCCATAGTCAGGGACAGCGCACCGTGTTGTGCCAGAGCTGACACTCCTGCGATTCCAGAGCGGAAAACACCGGCTCGCGCCCCTCTTCCACACACCGATACGCATACATATACATCCCCGCGGACCACCCCTGATCCGCGGACCCCATTGGCTCGCCGCTCACCCCGTGAATCCACTCGTTGAACTCCCACGGGTGCTCGCGACCCATTCTGTCCGCCTGCGCCAGTTCGTGAAGGGCGCGCGCGGCGGAATCCATGCATCCCGCCCGAACCAGAGCCGCGACGTATAACCCGCCCACCCACGGCCACACGCCGCCGTTATGATACTGATCCGGCAGGTTCAGGTTGTGCTCGGTCCGATAGTACTCCCGCCAGTGCTTGTCCTCCGGCTGGGTCGGCGGATGCAGCACCCGCACCGGATACGGCTTCTCAAGCTCGTTCTCGCTCATGTAATGCAGTATGCTGTCGGTCTGCTCCAAATCCGCCAGCCCGAAGGCAACGGCGAAGCAGTTTCCGGCGGTGTCGAAGTAGTCCGCGTGTTCCTGCTTCCACGACCAGGGCCTGAAGTAGCCCAGCTCATCGCTCCACAGGAAGCCGTTGACGCCTTCCCGCACGAGGTGGGCCTCTCTTATCTCGCGCCGAAGCTCCAGGGCCGCGAAGTAAAGGACATTCGTGTACAGGACATGTCCACGGTGCGAGATTATGTCCATCCAGTCCGAGGCTTCCTGCTGCTCGATCAAGCCCTCCTCGTGCGCGTCCTGATACTTCAGCCAGACGAGCCCCCGATCGGCCGCTTCGTGGAATTCAGGATGCTCGCCGATCAGTTCTTCCGCGTACGCCAGCGTGAGTATGAACCAGAGCGAGGCATCGGCCGCCCCCAGCGCCACCTGCCGCGGACGCGACGGGATGAACGTATCCACGCAGTTCGGAATCTGCCCGGACGGCGACTGCCGGTCCATGAGGGTATCCATCGTCTTCCACCACTGGCGCACGAATCGCTCCTCGCCGGAGATCAGTCCCCCGAGCGAAGCGATCAGCGCGTCGCGGGCGTAGAGTGCGTTGTATTTGACCGGCGACGCGAAAAACCCGTTCGGAGTGGAGCAGCGGTCCAAGACGTCCTTCGCCTTCTCGAACGCCTCAGCCGTCAGCGTCTGCGCGGTCTCTGTCTCCCGCGCCTTTGACCGTGTCATAGTGACCCTCCTCACGCCGCACGGGCGGCGGGCACCCTGTCGCGCACGAGCCCCGCTATGCTCTTCGCGATGTCCAGGTGGTCGAAACGGTCCTCCACATTCCGTCTCGCCGCGCGACCCATTCGAGCCGCGAGATCATCGTCGCTCATTAGTTTCAAGATGTACTCCGCCAGGTCGTCCGTGTCGGCGCGCACGGCAACCACCTTCGGCTCGTCGAACTTGACCAGCCGCCTGTCCGCGAAGCCTTCCGCCGAGTCCACCTCGCACTCGGTGATGGAGATCCATTCCGCGACGCCCGCGAGGTACCCGGTCTCCCCGTGTATCACCGTCTCCTTGACGCCCATTGCGTCCACGCTGAGAACCGGCTTTCCGCACGCCTGCGCCTCCACGTGCGGAAGCCCGAACCCCTCCTGCCGGCTGGGAGCGGCGTAGATGTCGCACGCGTTGTAGAGATACGGCATGAATTCGCGCGAGAGGATGCCCTCCAGATACGTGATCTTCTCGCGTATGCCCAGTTGCCCGGCAAGCGAGAAATCGAGCTCGTTCTGCCTTTCCGTGCGCTCCTGCTTCCAGACCTTGCAGACGTAACGCCACTTTGGGAACTGGGAGTTCACCTTCGCGAGGGCGGTCATTACTTCCTGGCTCCCCTTGCTGGCCGCGTCGCCGCCGATGGTGAGTATCAGCTTCTCATCGTCGGCGACCCCCAGCGCATCGCGGATCGCCTTGACCCTGGGATGTCTCCTCGGCATGGGCCTGAACGCGCTCACGTCGCAGCCGATCGGTTGGACCACGATGTTCTTCGGCGAGATTCCGTCACGCGCGTAGGTTTCGGCGACCCAACTGCTGGTGGTCAATATCAGGGGCAGCGAGTTCAGATCGTCCTGGTAGTTCGCGACACAGCCGTCCGCGACGAGCCATGGGACGGCCTCCACGCCGAACCTGCGCGGGTGGATCACCAGCTCCCGCAGATAGCCCCACCATCCGATCCCGATCGCCACGTGGGGCTTGTAGCACCTGTAGAGCCATTCCTTCTGCAGATCGCCCGTTCTCGGCGCGGGCACACAGTCTACGCCCGCCTCCCGAAGCCCGCGGAAGAGCAGATCGCCCTGGGTGGAGAGCCCCGCGGGTTGGGGCGGGTAGTCGTACAACAGCAGTAGTCGCAAAGCATTCCTCCATCAATGATCCGGCGTCTCGAACCCGGACCGCAGTTGCGCCACGATCTGTTCGGACGCCGAGGTCGTGAAAGCCTCGACGGGTCCGGCCGCCCGAGCCTCGAAGCTGTCCTTGCCATAGCCATATACATTCCAGACGATGTGCATCTTGCGAACGTATTCCTCGGTGGTCAGAGGCAGGATGATCCGGGCATCCGTCGCCGCGCGCGGCGGATAGGCGCCCCCTCCGTCCTCATATGCGAAAAACACCAGGTCACCCGCAAGCCGCCCGGAGTCCCTCATCTCCCTCACGGCCCGGTGAACCTGCTCGTGGCGCTCGTGCCAGGTGTATTCGCCCCTCGCTCCGTGCGTGAAAACAAGATCGTACCTGCCGCACGCCGCCGATCGCACATCGCACACGTCCGGCCGGGCGTCCGAAGCGCCTTCGAGAGCGACCCGAATGCGATCCTTGATCTCGCGCAGGTCGGGCGAGAGCGCCTTCAGGACGACGCTGTCATCCAGGTCCGAAACCGAGACCTTAGCGTGAAGCTCCCGTCCCGCTCCGCGAAACCGCGCCACGCGGTCGAGATCGTCCACCCTGGAAAGAGCCAGCACCCGCCAGCTCCAGCTCGGATGCCGGAGGATGAGGCCGCCCATCCAGATCGTCTCGTCATCGGGATGGGCGACTACGACCAGGCAATTCAACTTCGCACCTCATGACCGGCTCCGCAAGCTCCACAGAACGGTCTTACCCAAATCGCGCTCGAATGTGGGAGAATAATCGCCGACTGGCAGGAAAGTCACCTTGCTCGCGCGGAAGATTCCCAATGAACCGTACGCGGGGGAATGGAAATGAGCACGTCCAAGAGAGTCCTGATTCGCCAGGCGAGGCCGGAGGACGAGGAGCGCCTCGCCGAGATCATCGTGCTGGCCTTCGGTGAATCCTGCATGCACGCGGTGCGCGAGAAGCGTTACGGAATCCTGGGCGGCAGGCGCTGGCAAGAGCGGAAGGCCGATGAGATTCGCGGCGCGCTCAGGAGTCGGCCGGATTCCGTATGGGTCGCGGAGACCGATGGGAAGGTCGTGGGCTTCTGCACGTACACGATCCTGGACAACGAGCACGGCGAGATATGCAACAACGGCGTTGACCCCGCATACCAGGGCCGCGGCATTGGGAACGCTCTGCATAGGAAGGTTCTCGATCTGATGCGCGAGAAGGGCTGCAGGTTCGCCGAGGTCGAAACCGGCATGGGGGACGGGTTCGCGGCCGCGAGGCACTCATACGAGAAGCTCGGCTTCGAGCCGATCACCCGCTCGGCCCGGTACACGATGCGGCTGTAGAACCCGCCTCCGAATCGCTGCACCGGGGTCGGGAGGACTTCGGGCCGGGTATCGCTAACATTACGCGGGAACGGCGATGCCTGAGAATCAGGGGAAATGGATTCGGAAGGCGGGACAGGCAAGCTCCATCGGCCTGGTGCTCGTGATCTCGATCGCGATCGGCTATTTCTTCGGGAGCTGGCTGGATCGAGTATTTCACACGGACCCCTGGCTGATGCTGCTTTTCACGCTGATAGGTATCGTGGCCGGATTCACTGAAATGATACGCATCGCCAACAGCCTTTCGAGCGACGAATGAACGGCGAAGACCTGATCGCGAAGTCTTATCGCTCGATCGCTCTGGCGTGGATCATCGCCGTGAGCTGGTGCATCGCGCTGTGCAAGCCGTGGATCGCGCTGAGTATCACGGTCGGCGCGGCGTTGGGGATGGCGGTGCTCCTGACGTTCGACCTGGTCGTGAGAAGGGCTTTCGTCCCCGGAGCGGCGAGGCCGGGGCGCGCGCTGCTCAAACTTGCGCTGTTGAAGTATCCGCTGATTGGCATAATTCTGTATTGGTTGGTGCGCTGGAACCGATTCGATCCCCTGGCGTTTTGCGGGGGCATCGTGCTGGTTCATTTCGCAGTTCTTGTGAAGGCGATGGGCATCAGATTCGTCGGGAATCGGGAGTCGGGAGCGCCCCCACGGGCGGCGAGCACGGCGCCCGGCGGCAAGGAGATTCAGTAGTGGAAGAAGAAGCCGGTCCCTGGCTGCTCTTCGGCATGTCGTGCTTCGTCATCGTGGTGCTCGCGATATTCGCCGTACTGTCCACCCGGCGGCTGGAGAAGATCCCGACGTCCAGGCTGCAGAACCTCGTCGAGCTGCTGGTCGGCAGCCTGAACAACTTCATCGTGGGCATCATCGGCCCCGGCGGAGAGAAGTATACGCCATTCATCGGCACTATCTTTGTCTACGTCCTCGCGATGAACCTGCTGGGGCTGGTGCCCGGGTTCAAGTCGCCGACGAGCGGGCTGAGCATCACAATCGGGCTGGCGCTTGTCGTTTTCGCAATGTACAACTACTACGGCATCCGCGAGGTCGGCCTTCTCAAGTATCTGAGGCACCTCGCCGGGGAGCCGATCTGGCTCGCGCCGCTGATGCTTCCCGTGCACATAATCGGCGAACTCGCGAGGCCGCTCTCGCTCTCCGTCCGACTTTTCGGCAATATCTTCGGCGAGGAGACGATCCTGGTGATCCTCGCCGCCATGAGCTTCGCGATCATCGGGTACCATGGAATCCCGGTGCTCGCGATACCGGTTCAGTTCCCGATGATGCTCTTCGCCATGTTCACTTCGTTCGTGCAGGCGCTGGTCTTTGCGACGCTCAGCGCCATTTACATAGCGATCGCGGTATCCGGCCACGAAGAACACGAGGGAGCTTGATCCCGCGGCGTGCGTGTGGGATCTGAGATCGACAAGAGGAGGTATCGAATTGCTGTATCTTATGGTACTGGGATTTGCGGTTGGGCTCGGCGTGCCGATCGCGGTACTGTCCGCGGCGATGGGACAGGCGCGCGCGGCGTCCTCTGCGCTGGAGGGCATTGCAAGGCAGCCCGAAGCGTCGGGAAGAATCCAGACGGCGATGATCATCGCGCTCGCGTTCATTGAGTCCCTGGTCATCTACGCGCTGCTCATGTTCTTCCTGCTTGTGGGGAAGTTGCCCCCGACTGCCGACGTGCTGAGCAAGATCGCGGGTCAGTAGCGCCGAGATTCTGATGCAGGCGTGTGCGGCGACCGCGCATCGGCGCGGTCGGGCCCGCGCTCCACTGGAGTTGCACCATGTCCGAACTAATGCACACTCTGAACATTGACCCGATGGTCATAGCGGCGCAGATCATCGGCTTCATCCTGCTCTGGGTCGTGCTGGCGAAGTTCCTGTTCCGGCCCGTGCTCGCGCTGTTCGCCTCGCGAGAGCAGGACATCCGGCAGATGCGCGAGAACGCGGAGGCCGAGCGGGCGAAGGCCGAAGAGTTCCGCGCTGACTATGAGAAGCGGCTCGCCGGGATCGAGGCCGAGGCGCGATCGCGCATCCAGGCCGCCGTGAAGGAAGCCGAGGACGCGAAGAACCAGATCATCTCCGAGGCCCGGAGCCGGTCCGACCAGATACTCCGCCGCGGACAGGAAGACCTCGCCCGCGAGCGCGAGAAGACGCTCGCCGAGCTTCGAGAGCAGGTGGTTGACATCGCGCTCTCCGCGGCGGGAAGGGTCATCGGCGAGTCCATGGACGAGCCGAAGCAGCGCAGGCTCGTGAACGACTTTATCGACAAGATCGGCGTGAAGGAATGAGGCAGTCCGCGCTTGCGAGAAGATACGCGGGAGCGCTCTTTCAGGCGGCGAAGGAGGCCGGCGAGATCGAGAACGTTGAGAGCGATCTCGGCCTTGTCTCGTACTCGCTGGAGGCGAACCCGCGCCTGCGCGAGGTACTGACACACCCGCTCATCCCCGGCTCTCGAAAGAAGGAGATCACCGCGGAGGTCTTCGCGGCGAGCGTCCAGGACGTGACTCTCGATTTCCTGTACCTCGTGACCGACAAGCGGCGCGAGGCGATTCTCCCGGACATCGAGATCGAGTACGTTCGTTTCGCGAACGATTATCGGAATGTCGTGCCCGTGCAGGTCACGAGCGCGGTTCAGCTCTCGCCGGATGAGATCGGCCTTCTTCGCGGGAGGTTGGAGCGGTTCACGGGCAAGAGTGTCGAGCTCCAGTTCTCGGAGGATCCGCTGATCATCGGGGGGCTGGTGATCCAGATCGGCGATACGGTGATTGACGGGAGCGTGAAGGGATATCTCTCATCGCTTCGCGAGAAGCTGCTGGGAAGGGAATGAAGCAAATTCGAAATTCGAAGCACGAAACTCGAAACAAAGAGCAAACCCCGGAAAGAAGGAAATGCTCCAAACGAATGCCGTAGGTCCGACGTTTTGAGCATTGCCTTTTCGAGCATTTGGGATTGTTTCGAGTTTCGGATTTTCCCGCCGCTGGCGGGATCCCGTCCGCGAGGCGGGACGGGTTTCGAGTTTGTCTCTGGAACGGAGAATCTGAATGCCTACAAACATACGGCCTGAGGAAGTAACATCAATCCTGGAGAAGGAGCTGAAGTCCTATACGAAGGAGCTTCAGGAAGTCGGCGTCGGCACCGTTCTCCAGGTCGGCGACGGGATCGCGCGGCTCTATGGGCTGAGCGACGTGATGGCCGGCGAGCTGATCGAGTTCCCGAACGGCGTCTTCGGCATGGTCTTCAACCTGGAAGAGGACAACGTAGGGTCTATCATCCTGGGTTCGGATGTCGAGATCAAGGAAGGCGACGTGGCGAAGCGGACCGGCAGGATCGTGTCCGTGCCGGTCGGCGACGCGCTCATCGGCCGAGTAGTGAACGCGCTCGGCCAGCCGCTCGACGATAAAGGCCCCATCGTCTCGGAGAAGTACCGAAACGTTGATGTGATCGCCCCCGGCGTCGTGGACCGCCAGCCGGTGAAGGAGCCGCTTCAGACCGGCTTGAAGGCCGTTGACAGCATGATCCCCATCGGCCGCGGGCAGAGAGAGCTTATCATCGGCGACCGCCAGACCGGAAAGACCGCCATCATCATTGATACGATCCTGAGCCAGAAAGACACCGACGTCAACTGCATCTACGTGGCGGTCGGCCAGAAGCTCTCCACCGTCGCCCAACTCGTGAAGACGCTGGAAGATCACGGCGCGATGGAGTACACCACCGTGGTGAGCGCCGCCGCGAGCGATCCCGCGCCGCTGCAGTATCTCGCCCCATATTCCGGGTGCGCGATGGGCGAGGAGTTCCGGGACGCGGGCAAGCACGCGGTCGTCTTTTACGATGACCTCAGCAAGCACGCGCAGTCCTACAGGCAGATTTCGCTCCTTCTCAGGCGTCCTCCGGGCCGCGAGGCGTATCCCGGCGACGTCTTCTATCTCCATTCCAGGCTGCTGGAGCGCGCGGCGAAAATGAGCGACGACCTCGGCGGCGGATCGCTCACGGCGATCCCGGTCATCGAGACCCAGGCAGGCGACATCTCGGCGTATATCCCCACGAACGTGATCTCAATCACGGACGGGCAGATATTCCTGGAGACGGATCTCTTCTACGCGGGCGTCAGGCCGGCGATCAACGTGGGCGTCTCGGTTTCACGGGTCGGCGGCAACGCGCAGATCAAGGCGATGAAGCAGGTCGCCGGGCGCCTGAGGCTCGATCTCGCTCGCTACCGCGAGGTACTCGCGTTCGCGCAGTTCACGACCGATCTGGACAAGGCGACGCAGGAGCAGATCACGCGCGGCGCGCGGCTCACCGAGATCCTTAAGCAGCCGCAGTTCCGCCCGATGCCCGTCGAGCAGCAGGTGATGATCATCTATGCCGGCAATTCGGGGTACCTGGATGACGTGCCACTGGAGAAAGTGAAGGCGTTCGAAAGCGAGTTCCTCCAGTTCATGCAGGATAAGTATCCGGACGTGGGCCTGGAGATCAGGACTGCGAAGATACTCAACGAGAAGGCGGAGGAGCTTCTGAAGAAAGGCATCCTGGAATTCAAGGAGCAGTTCGGCGCGTGATCTGTCGGACTGGTCGGACGTGTCTGACGTGTCGGACCGGTCTTACAACATACAACCATGGCAACAATGAGGGACATCCGGCGGAGGATACGGACCGTCCGGAACATCCAGCAGATAACGAAGGCGCTGAAGATGGTCGCGGCGGCTCGGCTGCAGAAGGCGCAGAATCGGGCGACCGCGGCCAGGCCGTATGCCGACGAGATGCTCGCCGTCATGAGCCGACTTGCGTCCATCGGCGGCGAGGTGCGGCACCCGCTTCTCGAGGTCCGCGAGCCGGTCAATATCGGCATACTGATGATCTCCTCCGACCGGGGGATGTGCGGGGGCTATAATTCAAACGTCGTCCGCAAGGCCCTGGAGGTCGTCGCGCCATATGACCGATCGCGGGTGAAGCTCGTCACCGTCGGGAAGAAGGGCCGCGCGGTTCTTGAAAAGCTCGGGTACGAGATAGTGGACGACTTCCCGATGCCGACGTCCGAGGTGCGGTTCATCGAAGCGCGCGAGATCGTTCGCCCCATCCGCGAGTTGTTCGAGAACGGGGTGGTTGATGAGGTTCACATCGTCTACACCAGGTTCTACAGCGCCATTCGGCAGAGCGTGACGGACATGAAGCTCCTGCCGGTGACGAAGCCGGAAGGAGAGCTGGATGCGGAGATCGAGGACTACATATTCGAGCCGGCGCCGGATGTGCTGCTCGGCTCGCTGCTTTCGCGATACGTGGATATACAGGTCTACCGCGCGATGCTGGAATCTCTGGCAAGCGAGCACGGCTCGCGCATGACCGCGATGGCCGCGGCAACCGACAGCGGCGGCGAGATGATAGAGCGGCTGACGCTCGATTTCAACCGCGCCCGGCAGGCGACGATCACCAAAGAGATCGCGGAGATCGTCGGCGGCGCGGAAGCGCTGAAATAAGTCATCAGTTATCAGTTGCCAGTAACCAGTGTCGAGGCCGGCTACTGATCACTGGTCACTGATCACTGGTTGGCGGAGGTACGCATGGCTGAAGGCAAGATAGTCGAAATCGTGGGCCCGGTGGTGGACTGCAAGTTCCCCGCCGACGCGCTGCCCCAGATGGAGAATGCGGTCCATATCGAAAAGGGCGATGGCACGCACCTGGTCGTCGAGGTCGCCCAGATGCTCGGGAACGACGTCGTCCGGTGCATCGCCATGTCGAGCACCGACGGCCTCGTGCGCGGCATGAAGGCGATTGACACCGGCGGCCCGATCACCGTGCCCGTCGGGCAGGAGACGCTCGGACGCATCTTCAATCTGCTCGGCGAGCCGATTGACCGCCTCGGCCCCGTGGAGACGAAGCTGCGGTATCCGATTCATCGTCCCTCGCCTCCATTCGAGGAGCAGAGCACCGAAACCGAGCAGTTCGAGACCGGCTTGAAGGTCGTGGACCTCCTCTGTCCATACTCGAAGGGCGGGAAGGTCGGTCTCTTCGGCGGCGCGGGCGTCGGGAAAACCGTTCTCATCATGGAGCTTATCAGGAATATCGCGACCGAGCACGGCGGCGTCTCCGTCTTCGCCGGCATCGGCGAGCGAACCCGCGAGGGGAACGACCTCTGGCTGGAGATGAAGGAAAGCGGCGTCATCGCGAAGACCTGCATGGTCTTCGGGCAGATGAACGAGCCGCCCGGTGCGAGATTCCGCGTCGGGCTCGCCGCGCTCAGCATGGCGGAGTATTTCCGCGACGATCTCGGACAGGACGTGCTCCTCTTCGTAGACAATATCTTCCGGTTCGTGCAGGCCGGCTCGGAGGTTTCCGCGCTTCTCGGCCGAATGCCGTCCGCGGTCGGATATCAGCCGACCCTCGGCACGGACATCGGCGCGCTCGAAGAGCGGATCACCTCCACGCTGAAGGGATCCATCACCTCGATTCAGGCGATCTACGTCCCGGCGGATGACCCGACCGATCCGGCGCCGGCGACGACCTTCAGCCACCTGGACGCGACGACGTATCTGGAGCGCAGGATCGTGGAAATGGGTATCTACCCGGCGGTTGATCCGCTCGTCTCTACCTCCAGGATTCTCGATCCGCAGGTCGTCGGGGAGGAGCATTACGCGGTCGCTCGGCAGGTGCAGGCGACTCTGCAGAGATACCGCGAGCTTCAGGACATCATCGCCATTCTGGGGATTGACGAGCTTTCCGACGAGGACAAGCTGGTCGTCGCCCGCGCGCGCAAGATTCAGCTTTTCCTGTCTCAGCCGTTCTTCGTCGCGGAGCAGTTCACCGGCATGGCGGGCAAGTATGTATCGCTGAAGGATACGATTCGCGGGTTCCAGGAGGTCGTCGAGGGCAAGCATGACGACCTTCCGGAGCAGGCGTTCTACATGGTCGGCGGGATCGAGGAGGTCCTCGAAAAGGCCGAGCAGATGAAGACGGCCGCCGCCGCATAGCGCGGCGCGTTCAAGGTTGAAAGTTCAAAGTTCAAGGTTGCTGCTGCGGGGATTGCCAACTTTGAACCTTGAACCTGGAACCTTGAACCTGAGCACCCAATGGCGAAGACATTCAAACTCGAAGTCGTGTCTCCGGAGCGCGTCGTCCTCTCGCAGGACGTGAGGTCGCTCGTCGCGCCCGGCTCGGAGGGGTATCTCGGCATTCTGGCGGATCACGCGCCTCTCATGGCCGAGCTTCGCCTCGGCGAGATTCGCATCACCGATCCGGACGGCCATGAGATGCACATCGCCACATCCGGCGGGTTCATGCAGGTGGCGGACAACACCGTTCGCATCCTGGCGGACACGGCCGAGATCGAAGAGGAGATAGACGTCGCCCGCGCGGAGGAAGCCGTCAAGCGCGCCGAGGCCCGGATCCGGGAACGCACCGAGGGCCTCGACCACGCCCGCGCCGAAGCCGCCCTCAAGCGCGCGGTCAACCGCCTCCGCATCGCCCGCGGGGTATAATGGAACCCCGACGATGCCGGGAACGTAGGTAGACTAGGGGATTTTAGATTGCAGATTGCAGATTGCAGAATGGGGAGATTCCTGCGCGCGCTCGTGCCGACCGTCCTCGCGCTGTCCGTGGCCATCCCGTGCTTCGCCCAGAAGGTGCCGAGCGAGGCGTGGATGGGCATCTACGTCGGCAAGATGAAGCTCGGGTGGTCGCGCTTCTACGCTGACAAGTGCGAGTTCGAGGGCAAGCCCGCATACCGTCTGGAAAGCTCCAGCCACATCAAAGCGCCCGTCCTCGGCACCGAGGTCGAGCAGAAGATCGAGATGACAGTCTATCTGGGCAGCGCGTTCGAGCCTGTGTACGAGACCTTCAAGACCTCCTCCGCCGGCTATTCGATGAACGTCACCGCAAGGTTCAAGCCGACCGAGATCGTCGCCGAGACCGACTCCGAGGGCAAGAAGACCACGAAAACCATCCCCATTCCGCCGGGCAGCAAGCTCTTCGTGGAGGACAGCAGCTTCCTCTCCCAGACCATGAAGCTGAAGGTCGGCGACAAGCGATCTTTCAAGTCGTTCAACCCGCTCACTCTCACGCTGGACGACATCGAGATCGAGGTGCTCCGCGATGAGGACATAATGATGGACGGCGAGCGGCATTCGTGCCAGGTGATCAAGAGCACAACTCCGCTCGGCGACGCGACGTCCTGGCAGAAGGTGGGCGGCGATCTCCTGAAGATCGAGACGAGTATGGGGATCACTATGGTTCGCGAGCCGAAGGGGGTCGCGCAGTCGCTCGAATCAGCTTCGGGCGAGTACGTCCCATCGTCCGACTTCGCGGTTCTCACCTCGGCTAAGACGAAGACGAAGATCGCCCAGCCGCGCGAGGTGAAGTACCTGAAGATTCGGCTGATCGGCTTCGATGACAAGACGGCCGTGATCAGCGATTCGCGGCAGAAGGCGACCTTCCACAAGGGCGATCCGAACGTCGCGGAGTACGTGATCACCGCGTCGGATTTCGATCCCTCGAAGGCGGTCTCGCTCCCGATGAACACCGCCGGCATGGACGAGTTCCTCGCGCCGTCGCAGTACATTGAGCCGGATGACCCGGAGATCAAGTCAGCTTCAGAGCAGATCGTGGGGAACGAGAAGAACGCGTTTCGGGCGGCGTCGCGAATCCGTGACTGGGTCGAGACGAATGTGCAGACAAAGGGTGATATCGGGCTCATTCGGAACTCGACGGACATTCTTCGCTCGCGAAGCGGGGTCTGCCGCGACTACGCGGTGCTATACGCGGCGTTGGCGCGCGCGGCCGGGATTCCCACGAAGATCGTGGCCGGCATGATGTACTTCCGGGAAGGCTTCTACTATCACGCCTGGGCGGAGAGCTTCGTCGGCGAATGGATTCCGATGGACCCGACGCTCTCGACCGACTTCGTGGACGCGACGCACATCAAGCTCAACGAGGGCGACGCGCTCGCGATGTTCAAAGCGGTGAAGGCGGTCGGCAAGCTCAAAGCAGAGGTCGTGGAGT
>Ga0315288_10008767_pt1 | contig 12749 bp, 14 predicted proteins | sample YL17G11_20_MG_FD_203454 | JGI IMG/M metagenome (GOLD analysis project Ga0315288, IMG submission 203454) | Sediment microbial communities from Yellowstone Lake, YNP, Wyoming, USA - YL17G11_20 | ecosystem: Environmental > Aquatic > Freshwater > Lake > Sediment | place: USA: Wyoming | collected...
GGTGCAACCGGGTCGCGGCCGAGCTGCTCGTGCCGCTCGCTGTTCTGCGCGACGAGTACGACGAGGCCGCCGAGCTGGGCGACGAGGTCGGCCGCCTGGCGCGGCGCTTCAAGGTGAGCACCCTGGTCATCCTGCGCCGGGTCCACGATGCGGGCGGGCTCACGCGCGAAGGGCTCTGGGAGGCGTACGAGAAGGAGCTTGCGCGGCTACGCGCGCTTCCCAAGGGCAGCGGCGGCGACTTCTATCTGACCCAGGCCGCGCGGGTCAGCAAGCGCTTTGCCCGTGCGCTCGTCGGGAGCACGCTGGAGGGGCAAACCCTCCATCGCGATGCCTTCCGAATGCTCGGCTTCTCGAAGCTCCAGACCTTTCACGAGCTCGGGCGGAGCCTGGGAGTGATGGTCTGATGGCGTACCTGCTCGACGCCAACGTCTTCATCCAGGCCAAGAACCTGTACTATGGCCTCGACTTCTGTCCGGCGTTCTGGGATTGGCTCATCGCGCACAACACGGCGGGCCGGGTCTTCAGTATCGAGAAGGTCGGCGACGAGGTCGAGTCCGGCGGCGATGAGCTCGCCACGTGGGCCGCGATGCTGCCCGCGCTCAGCAAGGTCAGCGCCTGGGCCACCGGCCAGCACTACGAGCCTGCGGCCATGAGCACCTTCCTCCAGGTCGCGGACTATTACCTCGTGGCCCATGCGCTCGCCCACGGCCACACGGTTGTCACCCACGAGATCGCCTCGACCTCGACGAAGAAGATCAAGATCCCGGACGCCTGCAGCGGCCTCGGCATCAAGTGCATGACGCCGTTCGAGATGCTGCGCCGCGAGCGGGCGCGCTTCGTCCTGGGGCCGTAAACATGACGCAAGCGAACGAGAGGGCCTTCGAAGGTTACGTCGAGGAGATTCTGCATCAGCGTGCGGGATGGGGAAGCGCACCCGTCGCCTGAAAGGAAAACCAGTGCAGCTTAAAATCGCGCGGTGCGGGCAGTGCTACGCCTTCCAACACCGCGTCCAGCCGAACCGCCGCCGTTGGCGTCTCTGATTGGGGCGGGGGACGCTGCTTAATAAATTAAAAACCCAGAGCGCTGCTGCCTTTTTTAAGGCGCATTTATTTCGTCGATTATTAAGATATTAAGCAGCGTCCCCTTGCACTGCACACGAGTCCCCTATTGGCCATCACGCCCCACAAAACCGGGAGTCCTTCACGGGTTCCTTTAAGGACGACTCAACGAAATCATCGGTTTTTCAGAGGTCCCTGGATATTTACTTGACAAATATTTTTGCAGAATATATAAGGGCAATGATAAGAACGACCCCGAAGTCGAGGAGACGAAATCTTCGTTCCCAAAACCAAGCTGCGCATTCTAAATACCCCCTGCAACCCGACGGGCAGCATGATTGAAGAACAAGAAATGGTCAAGATCGCAGCTCTGGCGGTCAAGAACCATTTTTATATCATTGCGGATGAGATCTACGGTGAAATTATTTACGATAATCATAAACACGTGAGCATAGCCCTCCTCGATAAAAAGTGAAAGAACGGACCATTACGATCAACGGGTTTTCCAAGGCTTACGCCATGACCGGCTGGCGAGTGGGATATGCCGCTGGCCCAAGGCCGATTATCGCCGCCATGGGAAATCTCCAAGGGCCTGTGACCTCGGGAACCAGCGCGATGGCCCAGGAAGCAGCGATCACGGGTACCCAGCAGCAGGCTCGCTCCACGGATTTCCGGAACACAGTGGAGAAATAGAGTCAAAATGAACGGGATGCGGTCCGGAGGGCTCCAATCCGACCCTGTTCGTCCATCCGAGAGGACGTCTGGACGTAATTCGTCTTTCGGTTGACGCCGAAGCCCAAGCAATCTCACGGAGGGTTGATGCTGCAAACTCGCCAAAGCCGAGATGTCTTGAGCAGCCTGGTCTTTATGGCTATTGGGCTGATTTTCTGCATCGGCTCGATTACCTACGGCGACGTGCGTGGAGGGGTCCCGAGTGCCGGGCTCTTTCCGTGCCTCGGCGGAATGACCTTCATTCTGCTCTCAGCAATCAATCTGGGACTTACGCTGAAAGCGGGAAGCGCCAAGGCGGGGCTATTCTTCCCCCAGGCCGATAGCCCGAGGAAGTTGTCCCTCCTCCTGGGAGCCCTTTTCGCCTACGGGGTAGCGCTGATGTTCCTGGGGTTCTTCCTGACCACTCTTTTATTCATGATCTTCTTGCTGAAGGCCATCGAGCCCCAGAAATGGGGTGCGAGCCTAATCGCTTCTTTTTCGGTCTCGGCGGCGGCCTATATCCTTTTTGAAGTGCTGCTGAAGGTACAATTGCCCGTGGGGATTCTGGGGAACTTTCGTCTCTGGAATTTGTTCTGACCGGGGAGCCGGATTCGGGTTCAATTCGGCCTTTCTTTTCCTTGGGGAGACAGGATTGGAAATCGTTAACCATCTTTTGTTGTCCTTCCAGATCGCCCTTGACTCGGGGAATCTCTTCTGGTGCTTCATGGGCTGCCTCCTCGGGACCCTGGTGGGAGTTCTCCCCGGCTTGGGTCCGCTGGCCAGCATGTCTTTGCTCCTGCCGATCAGCTTCAAGTTGAGCCCGGTCCACTCCATTATTATGCTCGCCGGGATCTACTACGGCGCCGCCTACGGAGGGTCCACTACATCCATCCTGCTGAATATCCCGGGCGAAGCGTGCAGCATGATCACTTGCCTCGACGGATACCAGATGGCGAAGAAGGGCCGGGCTGGGGCCGCCCTGGGGATATCCGCCATTGGCTCCTTTATCGGCGGGACCTTCGGCGTTATCCTGATCACTGTTCTGGCCCCGCCTCTGGCGGGAATCGCTGTCAAGTTCGGCCCGCCGGAGTACGTGTCTCTCATGGTCCTGGGACTCACCTTTGTCACCTATCTTTCGAGCGGGTCCATGGTCAAGGCTCTGATGATGACCGTCTTCGGGCTGCTCCTGGGCTGCATCGGGACAGACTTGGTAACCGGGTCGATCCGTTTCACCATGGGTCTGACCGGTTTGAGCGAAGGGCTGGATCTGGTCCCGGTAGTGATGGGCCTCTTCGGCATTTCGGAGGTCATGCTGAACATCGAAGAGAAGATGTTGGAAAGGGAGGTCTTTCACACCACCCTGAGGGGGCTCATCCCTAATCGGCAAGAGTTCAAGGATTCGGCGGGGCCCATTGCCCGGGGTTCGGTAATGGGGTTCTTTCTTGGGGTCCTTCCCGGCGGCGGAGCCATCCTCGCTTCCATAGTCTCCTACGCCATGGAACGGAAATTTTCCAAACACCCAGAGAGGTTCGGAACCGGCTACATCGCCGGCGTGGCCGGTCCGGAGACGGCGAACAACGCCGCTTCCCAAGGGGCCTTCATCCCTCTCCTCTCCCTGGGGATCCCGGGCAACCCCGTGATCGCCTTGCTCATGGGCGCTTTGATCATCCATGGCGTAACCCCGGGGCCCTTACTGATGGAAACGCATCCGAATTTGTTCTGGGGCGTTGTGGGCAGCATGTACACGGGAAACGTGATGCTCGTCTTTCTCAACCTGCCGCTCATCAGCATATGGGTAAAGCTCCTCCGGGTTCCCTATGTCCTCCTCTTCCCCGTGATTTTGATGCTTTGTCTGGTGGGGGCCTATTCCATCAATAATAATATTCTGGATGTCTTTATCATGGTCTTCTTCGGGGTCGTTGGCTATTTGATGAAAAAGTTTGAATACCCTGCGGCTCCCGTGGTGCTGGCGTTGATCCTCGGTCCCATGCTGGAGAAGAGCCTGGGCCAGTCATTGATGATGTCCAACGGGTCCTTCAGGATCTTCCTCACACGGCCTATCCCCTTGACGATGCTGGGGATAACCTTCCTCCTGCTGGTCTCCCCTCTCCTGCTCAGATTATGGAAGAGGCGGCGCCCCGGTCTGTTGTTAGAAGGGCAGGAGGATTAGGGCTTGGAGTGCTCAAAATGGATAACCGGGCGGAGCTCAAGATCCACCTCCGCCCAAATAAAAAAAGGAAAGGAGAGCGAGATGTACAGGAAGATGGTTGTCTTGATCGGTATCTCCGTCCTCTGCGCAGTCTGGACGGGGGCAGCCGGAGCCCAGGAGAAATACCCCGAAAGACCTGTGCAAGGAATCGTTCCATACGCAGCTGGATCTTCCACTGAGAATGCCGTCCGCTTGCTGGGCGAGTACCTGCAGAAATACTGGGGGCAACCGCTCGTGGTGATGAACAAACCCGGGGCGGGCGGGGGTATTGGCGGGAACGAGCTGTATAAATCCAAACCCGACGGGTATACAGTGGGAATGTTTAACCTGACCAACACCACCCCCGAACTGCTTATGGACCCCCAGCGGTTCATCTATAAGAGCAAGGATCTGCAGCCCATAGTCCAGTTCAGCGGCACCATGCCCATAATCACCGTCAAGGTGGACGCTCCCTGGAAGACCCTTCCCGAGTTCATCGAGGACGCGAAGAAAAATCCCAACAAGTACCGCTGGGCCCATCACGGGCGGGGGAGCCCTTACTGGCAGATCGGAACGGCCCTCTTCCAGCATGCGGGAGTGAAGGTCCTGGACGTCCCCTTCGAAGGGGACGGGAAGAACCTGATCGCGCTGCTGGGCGGACACGTGGACATCTCGGTCATGACCTTTGCGGCCACCAACCGGGAGCAGATCAAGGCCCAAAAGATCCGACCTCTGGCGGTACCAGCAGCGACCCGGTATGACGAATTGCCCGATGTCCCCCGGGTAGATGAAGTTGGGTTTCCACCCCATACGATTGAAATCTACCTGGGCGTCTTCGTCCCGAAGGCGACGCCCAAAGAGGTCATCGAAAAATGGCGGGCGGCCGTCAAGCGGGCCGTCGGGGAGCCGGACTTCAAGGGGCGCATGAACCAGATCGGTTTCCCCGTGTGGTATAAGGATACCGCCGAGTTCGAGGAGCATGTGGTCAAAATCGGGAAGGCCCAGCATGATCTCCTGAAGAAATTTGGATTGATCTGAACCGCAAACCCGGGCCGGGACTTCGGAAACGGGGCCCCGGCGAACTACGAAAGAGCGAGCCAATGAAGGAGGACCATGAGCACGCAAGCGGTCGCTGAATTTATCTGCGATACCCGTTTTGAAAGGCTACCTTCGACAGTCATTGAGCAGGCCAAACGGTGTACCCTCGACACTCTGGGTTCGGCTATTGCCGGGCGGAACCGCAGGACTGTGGAAATCATGGATCGTCTTTTGCGTTCCCTGGGCGAAGGGAAGGGTGAGGCGACGGTCATCGGGGGAGCCCGTAAGGCGTCATCGCCAAACGCCACGCTGTTGAACAGCCTGATCTCCACTGTCCTCGACTCCGACGACGGGTCGATGTCTTCGGTGGGACACTTGGGCCACATCGGCGGGTGCGTGATTCCGGCCGCTCTAGCCATAAGTGAACGGGAAGGGGCTGGCGGGAGGGCTTTCCTGGAAGCGGTGGTGGCGGGGTACGAGGTCTTCCTGCGCACGGGCTGGATCCTGACGGAACCGGAGTTGAAGAAGTTCTCCATCTCCGGTACTCCGGGGACCTATGCCTCGGCAGCCGCGGCGGCGAAACTGCTCAAGCTCCCGGTCCCTGAGACCATCCATGCCCTGGGGATTGCCGAGCCCCACGCCCCCGTGCCCCGAATGGGGCGCATCGCTTTGACCGGCCCCATGACGAAGGAGGCGATGCCCTGGGGCTCAATGACTGGAGTTACCGCTGCTCTTTTGGCTCAGCTTGGTTTTACCGGACCCAGGACCCTCTACGATGATCCGAACCCGCAGAACGACTGCCTGGAGCATCTGGGGCGAAGCTACGAGATCCTTAAAGTCTACTTTAAACCCTATTGCGCCTGCCGCTACACCCATGCGGCCCTGGACGTCGTCCTGGAGTTCATGCGTTCTGGAGAATTTGCACCTCAGAATGTGGAGCGCATTACGGTAGAAGCGGGGGCCGGAGCAGCACTTCTGAGCGCCATCCGGCCGAACACGATCGAGCACGCTCAATACAGTTTCCCTTATGTCATCGGAGCAGCCCTGGCGGACGGGGAAGTAGGCCCGCAGCAGATGGAAGATTCCCGCCTGCGGGATGAGAGGATTCTCACGTTTGCAGAAAAGGTGAAGATCGGGTACAGCGAAAAGATCAACTCCCTTCTGCCCAGCCGCTTTGCGGCGTCGGTAACCGTCCTGACCCGAGACGGGAAGGAACTGCGGGCGACCCGTGAGATCCCCAAAGGGAACCCGGAAGACCCGATGACGGACGCCGAGCTGGAAGCAAAATTCCGCAAGTGGACGGAGCCAGTCATCGGCCGGGAACGAGCGGTGAGGATTGTCCAAACTGTGCGGCACTTAGAGGAGCTGGCGGGCATCGACGCCCTCATAGGGCTGATTGCGTCATTTTAAACCGGACCTGCCCGAACCTGGAAGTGATGTGTGGACCGCTTCACTCCCGGGCGAAAGGCCGAGAGTCAAAATCGATCGAGAGGACAAGGCGTGGCGACTTCGGTTATTATTCCGGCCATGGGACAAAAGGAATCCCGGGGCATGATCGGTATGTGGTTCAAGAAACAGGGAGACACAGTAGCCAAAGGGGAAGCTCTTTGCACGATTGAAACCGAAAAGGCGAGCGTGGAAATTGTGGCTCCGTGTTCCGGGATACTCAGGCTTATCTTATGTCCCAGGGATGCTGAAGTGTCTCTCGGAGATTCTATCGCCATCCTCGGCAATGCAGTTGAAGATATTACTGCCCTGGAAAGAGAAGTTCGGCAAAAGAAAGCAGAAGGATGACAACCCTGCAAGGGGGTAAGTTCAACTAAAATCGACCGTTTTTTGTTAATCCAAGGGGTAGGAAAACAATTGAAAGGAGGGTGACCGATGCCCAAGTCCAATCAAGGACTCAAGGGAGGGTATTCTTTGCAGATCCTGAACCCAGTGGGGGTTCTTCGATTTAAACCGATCCCCCACGCCAAGAGATTAAGTGATCTGAATAATAAGAAGATCGGCCTGTATTGGAACCATAAGGCTCGGGGGAATATCGCTCTTGACCGGGTCAAGGAACTATTTTCCGAACGGTACAAGGGCATGACCTTTGAGTGGTTTGAGACGCCGGTTTCAGTGGAAGCGCCCAAAGAATGGTTTGAAAATGTCAAGAAAAGGGGGGTGGATGGATTAGTTGCCTCCACCGGGGACTGAGGGTCCTGCACATCGTGGTTGGTCCGTAACCACGTGGGTGTCGAGGAATTGGGGATTCCGGGAGTCTCCATTGTACAGCAAGGGTTTGTAGCGGATGCCAGGGCCACCGGAGAAGCTTTTAGTTTGCCCAATCCCCCCGTAGCCATTACACCGCATGTCTTTACCAGTCTGAATGCTTCTCAGACTCGTCAGGCCGTTGACGCAATGATTGAGGATATTATCAAAGGCTTGACCGTGCCCTTACCGGAGCCGAAGGAAAGCGTCGTGGAAAGGATAACGACCCGAGGTCCCAAGGACGACAACCTCGAGTTTCGGGGTGGGGATTATCGCGAATGCTTTGATCGGATGAACGATGCCTTTTTGGATTGGGGGTGGAGTGACGGTTTTCCCATTATTCCTCCGACAGAAGAAGCAGTGCGGGAGATGCTGAAAGGGACCCAGCGATCCCCTGAGGATACGGTGGTGGAGAAGTTTGTCCCCGGGATGGCTCGGGCCACGGTCAAGAATATTGCCATTAATGCAGTCATGGCCGGGTGTAAGCCCGAGTTTTTCCCGGTGGTCATCGCGGCCATAGAGGCGATGCATGACCCGGCAATTGCCTTACGGGTGGTCACCATGTCGACAGGCCCGCATGCCCCTCTCTTCATTGTGAATGGGCCGATCGCCGGCAAGCTGCGCATCAATTCCGGCTTATGTTCCTTGGGGCCGGCAGGGCCCGAGAGGTTGTCTTTCCCCAACGTGGTCATTGGGCGCGCGGTGCGGTTGACTTTAATGAACGTGGGGAATGCCTATCCGGGGATTATGGATCAGGATACGATTGGGACCCCGGCGAAATTTAGCATGGTCTTGGCAGAGAATGAGAAGGCTAACCCCTGGGAGCCCTACCACGTGGAGAAAGGTTCTCGCCCTGAAGATAGTACCGTCAGTTGTTCTTACGGTCATTCATTGATCGAAATGTGCGATTTGGAAAGTGAGACGGCGGCGGGTTTGATGAATACCTTTGCCCGGCATCTGATTGGGATTGCCGGAATCAGCTTGACCTATTATCACCCTACCCTTCTCATTTCTCCCGATCATGCCACGATCTTGGCCCGGGACGGCTGGACGAAGGATGACGTGCGGCAGTACCTCCACCTCCATTGCCGGATATCGGCAGAAGAGTACCGGCGGTCGGCCTGCACTTGTCATCCCGTTCCTCGAAAGTGGCTCGAGGCGGCAGACTCCAAGGCCATGGTGCATTTGTATGAGAAGCCGGAGGACTTACAGATTGTGGTGGTCGGAGGGATGGCCGGCAAAAGTGCCGCCTATTCCGGCCTTTATCCAGCCAACCCCCATATCATAAGAAGCTGAAGACGCCTCACGGCTTAAGCAGTAGGAGGAACCAGAATGATCCTTTTTCCCAAGAAGAAGGATCATTCTCGGAATTATTTTCACTCGCCAAAGTTCAAGGTGTCACGTTCAGTTCAAGGTGTCAGGCCTTGACAATTGACAATCTCAAACTCTTAATAGTGATTCAAGCTCCTGGATGATTTCCGTTAACCCCTTATCCGATACCATCTTCTCCCCTATCCGACGGGCCCCTTGACTCACGCTGCTGGAATGAATTCCTCCGAAATATTTCCCGATTTCCCCATTGTTCAACCCCGCACACTTATGCGCCAAATATAGGGCCACTTTCCTTGCCGGATTTAATTTCCCTCCAACTATTCTCCCCTCCTCCACCCCAAAAGCCTCCGATACCTGCTTGACAATCTCCCTAAGCCTCGGATAATGACTGCACTCTTTCCTGCGGAATTGGAGGAAGGGGACGTAGCTCCGATATGTCCGTTGACAATAATGGATAGAGGGCGTTGCCTAATCTCTTAAGAATTAAGGAGCCCTGCTGCCTTTTTTCAATCGCATTCATTTCGTTATGACTATTAAGCAGCCGCCGGTTTACAACTCAGATAGGGGATACCTCCGACGCCGGTTGCTAAGGGAATGAATAAATTCGTATAAAGCGTTCTTCCTGGGGTGGGAGGGGAGGAATTTCAAGAAAAAGAAATGGACGCTCGCCGATTTCTTATAATAACGGAAATATCGGAGCTGCGTCCCCTCCCCTCCCTTTACAAAGGAAAACAAGGAGGAAAGGCAGAAGTTTGGCAACAAAGAAAAGGTTGATTTGTAGTTTTCTCATTTTCCCTGCCTCTATTTTCATATTACCAAGATTGAAAGACGATTCAACTTCTTTTCGCTGTCCCTTTTTATGATCTTACCACAGAGGGCAAAGCGCTGGGGCTTGGTCTTGAGGATAGAAATTTGGGAAAAAGGGGAAAAATTCTTCCACTTTCCAAAAATGAAAAAATTGAAAGTCCTTTAATTACACGAGAATTTCTGCTCCCATACCTTGGCACCGATTTTGCGAGTGAGATAACTAAAATTATCAGAAAAATATCCTGAAAAATTTCGGATTCCATTTAGAACGCATCGTGGAGAATTAGGACAGCTAGAAAGTAGCGGGCATTCGAAACTAGGAAACGGGGATTTATTTTTTCTATTTTGTGAATCGGTTATTAATTTTTAAAAGATTCGGGGGATCAGCATGTTAAAAAAGAGCCTATGCCTTTTTATTGCCCTGGTTATCATGCCTGTCATGACAGCCATCATAACCCCGGGGGATGGTGGGGTCACGAAGAATGGAACAACTGTGTTTGCGGAGACAAGAGCCGACCATGCTCCGGTGGCCAACAGCCAGAAAGTGAAAACGGCCGAAGATGAACCCAAAGTAATCACGCTGCGGGCAAAAGACCGAGACGGCGATGCGGTGAAGTATGAAATTGTTTCTATGCCTGGGCATGGCACGTTGACTGGGACACCCCCGATTGTTACCTATACTCCCAACCGAGGCTATTCGGGTCCCGACAGTTTCACCTTCAAGGTAAAAGATGGCAAGCTGCACAGCAATGTGGCAACGGTTTCGATTACGGTTGTAGGGATGAATCATGCGCCGGTGGCCCAGGGTCAGAGTGTGTCCACAAATGAAGGTATAGCGAAGCCGATCACCCTGGCGGCAACAGATTCAGACGGAGATACTTTGACCTACCAGGTTGTTTCTCAGCCAGCGCATGGGACGTTGAGTGGAACGCTTCCTAGCGCGACTTATACGCCTACCGCAGGTTATCGGGGTTCTGACAGCTTTACTTTCAAAGCCAGCGATGGAAAATTGGACAGCAATGTAGCGACAGTTTCGATCACGGTTGTGGCTGTAAATCATGCCCCCGCGGCCCAGAATCTGAGTGTGACCACAAATGAAGGCATGCGAGAATGGGGTCAGGCTTAGGTATTTAGGTATTGGCTGGCCGCCACTTTCTGGGTAATCTGCCGTTATGGCGAGGAACCAAGAATTCACTTCCCGGGGCACTTTATTATATAACTAACAAAATCAACAAAAAATCCTTAATTGATTTCCCTCCCGCGATTCCTCAATCAGGCCTCCAGCCTGGGCAACAATAAAGAACCGAGGTGGACAAAACTGCAATTATACTTGACATTTATTCCGAAAATATGATAAGTATGATTGCATGGTAGAAAGACCATTTTGGATTGATCGCATCGAGAAAGCATGGAGCGAAGCATCGATTGTCTGGCTCGCCGGTGTGCGACGCTCCGGAAAGACGACCTTGGCCAAGAGCCTGGGGAGCGACCGGCTTCATTATATCAATTGTGACTTACCGGCCGTAGCGGACATGGTCGCCGACCCTGAGTTGTTCTACCGGAATTGTGACCGCCCCATCGTGGTTTTTGACGAAATTCATCAGCTCCGAGATCCGAGCCGGTTGTTGAAAATTGGCGCGGATGTTTTCCCGCATCTAAAGATCCTCGCTACGGGTTCTTCCACGTTGGCCGCGAGCAAAAAGTTCCGGGATACGCTGACGGGTCGCAAACGTCTCGTGCATCTGACACCGGTTCTGTGGGATGAACTTCCGGCTTTCCAGAGCTCATCCCTGTTAAAGCGAATTTTCCATGGGGGATTACCCCAGGCCCTGCTTTCGGAAACCAAGGCACCGGGCTTTTTTCGGGAATGGATGGATTCCTTTTTTGCCCGAGACATTCAACGTCTCTTCTCCTTCCGTGACCCGGATAAGTTTAGCGCGCTGTTTGAGTACGTGATGAAGCAGAGTGGCGGGCTGTTGGAAACCACACGTACCGCCGGTGCGCTAAGCGTCGGCCGCCCCACGGTCGAAAGTCATCTCCGGGCGTTGGAAGCTACGCACGCCGTAACGCTGCTGCGGCCATTCTATGGTGGGGGTCAGAAAGAGATCATTAAAATGCCGAAAGTCTATGTCTTCGATACTGGATTTATAAGCTTTTCCCGGGGCTGGGACCCCTTGCGCCCCGATGATTATGGTCTGCTGTGGGAGCACCTGGTATTGGAGTATTTGCAAGCACACGAGCATGAGGGAAAAATTCAGTATTGGCGCGATGCGGCCGGAAGAGAGGTTGACTTTGTAATTTCCCGCAACCGCGAAGAAGTGGACGCCATTGAATGCAAGTGGGACCCGGGACAATTTGATCCTGCGGCGATGAAATTATTCCGAACGTACTATCCCCGTGGGAACAATTACGTTCTGAGTCCGCTGACTGTCCCGGGATATGCGAAAAAAGTCTCTGGCTTGGAGATCTACGTCTGCAACCCAGACGGATTGCAGAAGCACGCAGAGAAAAAGAGGCCGCGTTCGAGAACGTAAGGAGGGAAGCACTATAGCCAGGAAAATGGCAGAATAACGCTGCCTGGATTAGTTTTTGACCTGGCCATCAGTTTCTGCTATTATTGGGCCGATTTCGTACTTTTCCGTAAAACCTTTCCCTGGATTTTGAAATCCAGGCCTGCCATTTTGGAGGCAGGTAACAATGTGGGGTGATCAGTTAGCCCGGCAGTGGCGCATTATTCGGGCAATTGAGACCAATCCTAGAGATTTGATTGCTGCAGAAATAGTACAGCCAAGGAAGCCACCCGTTTTTCGAAGGGTGTTGGGTCCTCTAGACTCCGATTGTTTCCAGAGGGTTTCTTTGAAATATAAATGCCAGTACCGCCGTTGGAAGAACAACGAACTACTGTCGCCCACATTTCGGCGGAAACGGCTAAGCTCGACACCTTAAGTGCCCAACTCAGGGTGGCCCATTGGGGGTGGGGCGGGTGCCGAGAAAGACATCCATTCCGCGCTGGGAAGATCTTTCGTAGATCGACTCCATCGTTTCCAGAAACCGTTCTTGCCCCCGCCAGAAGGGAAAGCTTCCCAACCTCTTGGGCAAAGCTGCTGCCACAGGGGGGATCCGGATCTCGCCGAATAGATCGTCGGGTAAAGTTTCTCCAGCCCAATAAGAGGAAAGATCGGCGGATAACGGCTCGGATGGCGGATGGGTTTCCTCTTCCACCTTATGGAGGTTGCGCTTGCGCCGGGGCTTTCGGGGGATGGCTTTCTCTCCCGCTTCAGCCCCCGTGTGTTTATCCCGACGCAAGAGGCCGACCACTTCCTCCCGGCTTATTCCCCGCAGCTTGAAGATCAGGAACGGGT
>Ga0315288_10008768_pt1 | contig 12747 bp, 13 predicted proteins | sample YL17G11_20_MG_FD_203454 | JGI IMG/M metagenome (GOLD analysis project Ga0315288, IMG submission 203454) | Sediment microbial communities from Yellowstone Lake, YNP, Wyoming, USA - YL17G11_20 | ecosystem: Environmental > Aquatic > Freshwater > Lake > Sediment | place: USA: Wyoming | collected...
TCGCTATCTCCCTGGTATAGAAAGGTCTGTCAGGGTTGGTGAAGAACAGCTTGAGTAGGCTGCGCTTCGTCTTTGAGGTTATGAAGTATTCCAGCATCGATTTAGTTGAACACAATTTATGTTCTATCGTATACAAATTGTGTTCGATTGTCAAACCAGGTTCTCAAGAGACATTTCAATTTCCTTCAGCTCTTCAGAATCTCGTGTATTCCGGAGGGCATAGCGCCTGATTTGTGGCAGGCCTGATTGGTGTGGTGTCCCTGGAATTCCACACTAGTCAAATATGCAAAGTGCGACTAAGCCTGCTGTTCAAATACTCCACTTCGGCGCGATTCTATAAGCTCCAGACCGGAAAGTACTTGCATAACATATAATTGAAAAGACGTTTTAGGTCTTTAGGGTCATTTAGCAAATTACTCTTCAAGAATAAACGATATCTTCATCTGAACACGGTACTCGGATATTTTCCCCTTGTTATCCAGTAGGATTTCCTGATTCCAAATCCAGGCTGATTTGACATTTTTAAGAGTCTTTTGAGCACGGGCAATTCCTTTTTTCATTGCATCATCAAAGCTAACTGCGGAAGATGATTTGATTTCAGTAATTCTTGAAATAGACATTAGAGCCTCCTTCGATGTTCAATATTTGATTAGATTGTTGTATGGTATGTTGTGGAATCTAACCAAATTAATCCTAGCGTCTTTACACTGTGGATTTTACTTTATTTCTCTTCGATTTCGGCTATGGGTGCATTTTTCTTAACGGATTCAATACCAGCCTTAGCGCTCTCTTTTGATTTATAGCCTTCTCCGGCGGTGGCTATGGTTTGTCCGTTAGATGCCACTAATCTCCAACGAAAGTCACCTCTTGTATCTTTGTAGAGTTCGAATTTAGCTGCCATGTTGTTCCCTCCTTTCTTATGCTTTTTCTTGAACCTCGTTATATTCAGATGTTGAGACTAACGTCTATATTACTTTCTGCACCAACCATATAATCACCAAGATGATTCCAATCACAAGTAAAACGTGGACTAAACCGCCCCCGAAAGGGGTAATTTTAAAACCAAACAGCCACAAAACCAATAGGATAATACCAATAATCAAGAGCAAACTTAACATATTGACCTCCTTTTACTTATCGGCACTACTCACTTAGCTGCCCAGCAAGGTGAGCCTGTTTGGTTATTATACAAGCCTCCCTGATAATGACGCTTTGTGTTATGCAAGGCACAAGCAAAACGCTAATTATCGGTGGCTAACTCAGTACCACCAGAGTCATCTTTACCTGAGGTACGCTATAATAGCCATTATGCCAATGATGATAAGGTAGATACCAATCAAATAATTTAGTATCTTGGGGAAAATCATAACAACAACGCCAAAAATAAGGCTCGCTATCCCCATCCATAGACCTAAAGCTGGAAACGTAATTGCTGGCATTAGAATTTTACCTCCTTTCTGAAATGAAGGGTGTTAACCCTACTATTTCTTGCCCAACATTGTGAGTATGCCCCAGACTATGAGGAAAATACCGATTATCCATCCCAGTAAATGAGGAAATATGAGTATAAGCAAACCGGCAACAATTGCTATGACACCTAAAACTATTTTGCTCAAACCAAACATGTTACCTCCTTTTTTAGATTCAAAGAATATTGGGTGAACCTTGTATCACCCTAAAAATAAAAGCCAAATCTTACCCGGCTTTATACTGAGCGCTAGAACCTTTTCCACCAACTCGTTTTCTTTTTTTCCTTAGATTCATTTGGGGTCTTGTAATGCTTGATAATTTCTTTGATAGCTTCTTCGTTGCTTTTGTTGTTGTGTTCGATTCTGTAACCCTCGACGATCTTATCCTCTTCGTCTGATAATTCAATCTGGACTCTTACTGTCATGCTAGTTGCGTCCTGTAATTACCATTAGCCGGGATTTCCCATTTCAATTCGCAACTAATCCGTTGTCGACCGTCATCGCCCTTAAGTATCATATCATATACCATTTATATACCATAGCTATACAGTTGTCAATATCGCTTCCCAGTTATCCAGTTCTACTGGAGTGTCCCCTTATCCGGGGGCTGTCACCCGCTAATTAGATACTAGTGATGTGTGGCCGGGTAACAAACCGCCCTATTGTTGCGTCAGAAGTAACAATCCAAGTTTCTGTTACTTAACTGCAATTATGGCATGTTGTTGTCAGTTGAATGTAACGGGCAACTCAAAAGTCGCCAAACAGCAAACCTGCTCACTGGCGTTTCTTGAGCGTAATCTTCATCCAGATATCTGTTAGCGCCATCTGGTAGTTGCCTTTGAATGCGGTTTGCTCCAGCATATCCGTAATTGCGCTCTGGTATTCTTCCCTGGTGAAACCATGCAGTGTAGAGACTCTATGTCCAAGCCGCCCAATCAGGAACCCATATTCCTTCTTCGCTTTTCTTCTATCAGCCGGGTTGGCGAAAACCTCAGGGCACCCATCGTATATCCAGGCTTCCTGGCCGGGTTTGAGAATGCGATAGCATTCCTCAAACACCAGCCGTGGTGTTTTCCAGTGGTGCGAAGCGCCTGTACTAACCACAAGATCTATTGAATTATCCTTGAAAGGGAGTCTGGCTGCATTGCCTAAAACAAACTGAGCATTATTAACGCCCTTGGCATGGCGTCTGGCAATCTTGACCATTTGCCTGCTGAGATCAATGCCATGGACCTGTAGGCCAGGTGCCTTCCTGGCAATCTCTATCGCCAGGTAGCCTGTTCCTGAGCCTAAATCAAGAATAGTCCCTTTTCCCATCTTCGTTACAACGTCATTAGCTATCTTTGTTTCAGGCTTGCGCAGAACTTTGGCCACTGTCGCGTTGTAGAATATAGCGCCAGGGGTCGGGATTGATTCAGGTTTCCTCAGTAAATCTTTGATGAATCTTGTTAGAGACATGACCATTCCTCGAGCGAGATATCACTGAAATCACGCCATAATGGAAGACCCATTTCACCCATCTTAACATGTCCCTTGGTATCCTGGGGACACAATACCTGATTTGTAGTAGGCCTAATTGGTATGGTGTCGTTGGAATTACTCTCAAGCTTTAAGCATCAATTTGGCCTCTGCAACTCCTATAAAAGCTATCTATCTTTGTTTCGAACTCATCAAAAAGTCTGCTCTTAAGCGCGAAGACACTCATAACGATATTATCATGAACTTCTTTTGCCAGCCGAACATCTAGGTCAGGCTCGCGACGTAGGGTATCTAACCAATAAAGCACCTTTGCGATAACTTTCTTACTAGCGCCCCTATGCCTTAGGGAAGCTTCAAGGTAGTAAAGCCCTTCACCCACTGGGATTGAGTCAGAGATACCCCATATGCCGTTGTGTCCCCTTTCCCAATTCAGAAAGGCGTACCAGTAATCCCTTCTTGGGGACTCACCGATAAAGGTTTTGAAGACTTCGACCGCCTTGGGAATTTGTTGCTCAGAAGCAGTCTTCAGGGTTTTTGCGAGTCGCTCGAAACACTCAGTGACTTTTTCATGACTGTATTCGTGTGAAATAAGCAATCCCTCATAGTTGGCATCATCACGAAGTTTTCGTGCCTTTGTTAGTATCTGTCCCCACTGATTCCTGTTTTCTGGTGAGAGCCCTACCATGCAAAAATCCCTGATTGGCTCGACACGATTGTCAAGCGGCCGTAGCCTCCTGTTAACCCACGAACTTCTGACTGTCAGACTGCCTTGGCTAAATAGGTCGCCCAATTCTTTGTGTCCAGTGGGGAAATCCCCCGTTTCCACAAAACAAGTAAGTCGCGCTGCGTGTACGAGCGAGTAATACAGCACTGTACAAGCCCAGTTTAGTTTCTTGCGAAGCCTAAGCGCAGTGCCAACGGCATAGTCAGAGCAGGCAGATGCCAAAATGCAAAGAGCAGCATAAAATTTTTGGTCACTGGAAGCGCTATTGTGTTCCCAATACTCGTTAGGTTTCACATACTACCTCTGCAAAATACCCGCAACATCAGAGGGATGCGTTGATAATGCCCACTGCCATCTGCCGAATCCACCATGCTCACTTACCGCCCTTACCCATTCGTCCAAAAATTCGCGCTTTGTCCTATCTTGCTGAGTATCCTGCCCCTTTACCTCCAGAATTAGATGACTCCCAGTCTTCAGCTGAATGATAAAGTCCGGCCTGTATTTCTGTACCACTCCCTTAAAGATGTACAGAATTTCAAACCCTAGATGGTCATTCTTAACCCATGCTTGAACATTGGGATTTCGGTCAAGTTCAAAAGCCTCAGTAGCTTCCCATGTGCTATCAAAGACGCAGAAGTTAATATGGGACTTTTGGGTATATTCGCACGGTTTTCCTGTCCACCAGGTTCTCATATCGCCGGTAGAGCGGATTGGATTGTCGGTGTTAAAAACAGGGGTAATGGCTTCAGTATTCTCAAAGCGGATTTCCTGCCAGATGTGCTGCACTACTTTGTTCATGTTAAGCATAAGCAAGATGCGGCGCTTCAGGTCGGCTTGATTGAAAAATGGTGGAATTATCTGGATCTTACCCGAGGAAACAAAATCCTCTACCAGTCTAATCAACTGTGCCAGCAGAAATTCCTTGTTGCCAGGCCACGCTGGTTTCATCTGGTCATAGACATCTATAGCTGCGGTAAATATTACCTTTTGCCAGCGGTATTTCTCACCCAGGTTTTCCAGGTCAATCTGAGAGATTTTCGTGACATCCGGTTTACCAGCGATGATGGGTGCCAACTCAGCCAGCATTGCCGTGTCATGAGCATCTAGTATTAACGGCTTCACCTGGCTCGTATCAAGTGTTAGTTCAGGACGATAGGTGTGTTCAACACGAATTACGTTTGGCCAGCGTATTTCATATTGCTGTTTTTCTGCGACAGGTTCTATTCGCGTCTTGGGAGACGGTGGCGGGGGCGGTGGGCCATCGTGGGATTCGTGTGGCAGGAAAGTAAAAGGAACGCCAAAGATGTTTACATACTCAGCATCGAATAAGCCTGTCTCCTTGTTCACTTCGTAAGATGTCCTGCGCAGGCCTCTGCCAACGACTTGCTCGCATAATAGTTGGCTGGAGAAAGCACGAAGTCCCATGATGTGGGTGACAGTCTTAGCATCCCACCCTTCAGAGAGCATACCTACGGAAATAACCTTTTGAATCTGTGCGCCAGGTTTTCCTACTTTTCCAATGGTATCAACCTTAGTCCGAAGTTGTTCGGCAAGCTCTTTCTTAGAGAGCCTGTGAACAGGTTCATTATTCTCCTCAGCCTCCTCAACAGGCTTCTCAGCCGGGGTTTCTCCCTCCTGAGATTCCGCCATTTCCAGAACTTTGGAATCAATATGGAGTATCCGCTCTGGGACACATAATTCATCGATATGGATTTTCTTATGGTTAAAAGCATATTCAATTCGCGCCGCGGTTTCGACCCGGTTAGCTACGGTAATCATCACTGGAGGAGTTTCATGGCCGGATTCCTTCCATTTATTGACCGTTTCTAGCCAGTCCTTCCCCAGGAGATAATAGCCGTTAGCCACTAAATCGGGCAATGGTTCATGCTCCTCAGCTTTCCTGCTTAAGTCATCCTTAACCTCAGGGTCGTTGTAAATATGATAAAGCCGTGACTTGTAGTCCTTGCTCAGCCTACCGTCGTCTCGTATGACCACACGAGGAGTCTTGACTAGCCCGGATTCTATGGCATCATTCAGGCCGAAATCGCTAACTATCCAGCCAAATAACGCTTCTTCATAGACTTGCTTTCCTGACGGAGCAAATGGGGTTGCCGAGAAATCGTAACAGCTAAGGATGCCACGGGACTGATGAATTCTATCCAAGCCCCCTATCCACTTGGTGGCTTCCTCTATATCTTCTTTCTTCAGACCTTTAACCTTTGATTCTGCCGGTATACGCCAGGCATGATGAGCTTCATCATTGATGACGAGCATATTCCGGGCACTTGCTATGTCTCCCAACACCTCACGGACATATGCCTCATCACTCTTGGCTCCGCGCTTATCCACGCTTCTCTTCTTGCTGAGCTGTTCCTCAGTTTCCCAGTTCAAGGTATGCCAGTTATGAATCAACACTTTGCCCTGGCGCAACTTTTCGAAAAGGCCCGGAGGAATGATATTAAATTCGTCGTAGTAGTTCCCGATTGAGGATGGAATCAGCACCTGAAGGCGACTTTTTACTGTTAATCCTGGCGCCACAACGAATATATTCTTGGAGAATCGGGTATCCTGTGGGTAGGTAACCTTATTCAATACCTGCCAGGCAATGAGCATCGCCATGACAATGGTCTTGCCAGAGCCAGTCGCCATCTTAGAGCATAGGCGTTGGAATGAGCCACCATCCGACGGAATATCAATACCAACCTTTTCTGCCTGTGGTGCTTCAGTCAGCCAGATAAGTGTCTCTATTGCTTCGAGCTGGCAAAAGAAGAAACGGCGGTCTTGCCGCTCGTCTAGATTGTACCAGTGCTCCAACAGTCTCTTAGTGATGCCGGTAACGCTGGCATAGGGATTAGTCGGATGTTCGCGCCAGGCTTTAACCCGAGGTCGAATTTGGTTGACCAGGGGTATCTCGATGAATCTACCTGGGTCGTCAAATGCCTTTGAACCTTCCGAGGCGACTACATATCCGGCGGGGCGACGGCCAGCTTCCAAGGTAAAAGAGCGGGTCTCACGGTCATAGCTCCAATACTGCGTAGGTTCTTCGTATGGAGAATTTATGATGAGTTTATCTACCGTCTTTTGTCCCATCAGTCTACGTCCGCGATTTTGCTACGAGTGCTCATTGGCTATACCAGGTCGGTTTAAAGTTAGATATGGCCTTCACGGCGCGCTCTAAACTAGGCGAGTTACGTGTGGCCTCCGTGATGCTCCAATGGTTTTCGACAAAATAGATTAATTGTCCGTTGTAGTCTGGCCCAATTTTTGCGGTGCTTCTAGGCGCTGGTACAATAGCCTCGCACAATACCCTTTTGCGTGACCTCCTGGCCAAATTAATCAAACACTGTTTAGGATCAGCAATTTCATCGACGTTATTTGGTATCAAGTTTCTATTTATATATAGAAATGAGGCAAAGCCTATTCTATCTGCCAAAAGCCAGGATTCAACCTCCCTAATCGCAATACGGAACAACAAATTAGGGTGTATAGGTACGGATAACCACTCTCTTATCTGTATTGGCGCACATTCAGCCTCCAGATCGGCCAAAACCAGAAAAGGAGTCCCCTTAGCAGCATTATTAAAGCCACGTATGGTCCGCTTAATATAGCCATAGCCCCCCTTGCTGTAACAGTATCCCATACTAAATCGAGAATGAGACTGCCCGATAATCTTCCTTAGAACGGCCTCGCTTAAGGAATCTTCAACGGCAATATTAATGTTAATGGGAATGGATACCATCATTTGAAAAACCCAAGGTCCAGTTGATGAACGTTGGTGGGTACGGTGCGCGGCATAACCGCTTCAGCAACACTTAAACCTCCTCCCAGCAAATCTCTCACTTCCTGAATCGACGAAGCTAGTTCAACCTTAGTACCCTCTGGGGATGGTGTTAAGAGAATGACTTCCTCGCCTGCAATGCCTTTATCTGTCAACAAATCGGCGCTGTGGGTACTCAGAATGATTTGCCTTCTCTTCCGACGCTGTAGGCGGTGTATCAAAGCTGGTAGCTTATTAACTATACCGGTGTTTAGGGAGAGCTCCGGTTCCTCCAGAAGTAATAAGGAATCCCCCTCCAGCAATGACCAAAGCAGGCCGAGAAGACGCAATGTCCCATCTGAGAATTGATCCTCTCGTTGTCTTGCTCCCATGGGGCGCCAATGTTCGTAAATCGCTTCCAGATGTGGAATACCAGATTCATCCTTTGTTTCAGTAAGATTCTTTAGCTGTGGGACAGCTACACGCAAAGCCACCTCGATTTTTTTTAAGCGGGATTGTCGTGTTCTCTCAGGCGTTTTAGCTATGCGTTCTAAAAAGTTTCTCCCAAATGGGTCTCCCTCGATCCCTGGCCCAGAAAATGCCTGTGGATTACGAACCAATTGAGGGACCAGATGCAGGTACAGAATGGACTCAAAAAAATTGGCGATTGCTCTGAAAGATTGGTTGGCGTTAATCTGCTCGAGATGCGTCTGTGTTAAACGCTGTTTGTCCCCCTCATCATCGGTGTCTGGTCGATTGAGTAGCTGCTCATTCCCTTGCCATACTTTTTCATGGCCCACGTATGGTAAGTGGAGACCATGTTCTTGCTGTTTTATACACAAGGAATACTTCCAAGTTGGCTCTAGAGTTGAGGATCCCGAAAGAGTTACCTCTAATTCAATGTTAGGCTGTTTTCGGGCTGCAAGACAGCGGATCTTAGATATACCACCTCGATCGTTGACAGCCTTCTGCAATCCGCCTCCGGGTTTTGCAGTATCGCGCAAAAACCGAAACACATCAAGGAAATTTGATTTCCCCGAAGCATTGGGGCCAACCAAGAAAGCCCGATTACCTAGTGTTACATCTGCTTCGCGGAAGTTCCGCCAGTTCTTCAGAATAATGTGAGAAACTATCATGATCCCACCTCCATGATTTTGAGGCTTTCAATTCCACGGTCGTCGATAATCTTGACAGCGATGCGCTTGTTATCGCCTGGCTTGAAAGGCAGCGAGACGGTACCCCGGTAAGCCTCAATCAGGTCCTCGTCAATCTCAGCCTTCAGATTTCTGGCGAGGCGGGACCAGCCTTCTTTCTCTCCTGCCATGGGAAAGAAAACCTGCCTCGGGAAGAGGCTTCTGCCGTCGTAGTCAGTGTCGAGCAGCCACATGGCAATATTGGCGGTGCCACCGGATTCAAGAGAGCCAGTCTTGGTGTTGTAGTAATCGAAGCCGCGGACTCTCACCTGGTATTTGCCTTTATCTTTACCTTCGGTAATCTTTTCCAGAGTTGCATCCGGCTGACCAATAAGCCAGTAACTGTCACTGCTGGCTCGCTTCTTCTTCAGATCCTCAGTGAGCAGGTCAGCGTTCATCTGTGCCTTTAGCAGCGTAACGCCGGGCCAATCCGTCTCATCAATGTCTTTGGCTGCCTCAGGGTCAAACTGAAAAGCGGCGAAGACGATAATCCTAGGCTTTGGAACAAGCGTCTGCGCCTCCTCAATGGCGAGCGCCACTTGCCTCTGCTCCAACGGGGCATGCTCGGGGCCAAAAGAAATAACTACCCTTTGTGGCTCAGCGAATATTGCTCGGCCTTCTCTTACGGAATCGGCACCTCTGTCGCTAGGTTTGGTTTCAGCTTCGGCATGCAGCCAGCGGGTGCCAGGGAGCGGCTCCACCCTTGAGAACAAGATGTATTGGCCACGTTTTCCCCTTATGCCAGTTTTGAGCAATTCGTCTCGCCACTCGGCCTGGCGCAAGGTCTCACCGGAATGGCTAATTGATTCGTCTGCCGGAAGTTCCCCTTCTATCTCGGTAAGTGGCTTAACCACCGGTGCTGGCACGGCCTCAACGGTAAAAGGCCCGCTCACTCTGGCTTTGGAGTTATCAACAAAAGGCTGGTCGTAAAGGGCTTCATGTGCCGGTGGCTCGTTATTAGCGATTGATTTCAGAGTTATATGTGGCATTGTCTGATACTTGAAGCCACTGCTGACGCCTTCTTCTGGATGGGAAAGCTCGTAGTAATCGTATAAGGCGGTCATCAACCTCAGCTTTGCCAATGTAAGAGCGATACGTGAGGTGTCACACGTAATCCAGCGCCTACCCCAGTGCTCGGCAACATAGGCGGTGGTGCCAGAACCGCAGGTGGGGTCAAGGGCAAGGTCACCCGGGTCAGTGGTGAGGAGAAGGCAACGTTCTATTACTTTGGGGTTTGTTTCCACTACATACGTCTTAGCAGAAGCGTATGTACTTCTGATTGTATCTTCCCACATGTTGTTAAAAGGTGCGAATGGAAAATCCTCTTCATACCTTTTAAACGTCAGTGTGTTTCCGACCGCGAATAGCCGATTATTCTCTGCGAGCCGGGCCAGACCTTCCCGATGAGTCTTCCAGTGCCGATTTGCGCCGACATCGAATGTCTTTCCGTTGAATTCGAATGCTTGTGAACCCATTTCTGAAAAGCCTTGAGAAGTTAGATTGGAACTTTGGAACCTCTTGGATTTAGGAGGGTCGTCAGACACGCGTGTATTGGCTTTGGCAACCTTCCCATCATTAAGTTCAATCCAAGTAAATCCTGATTCGATCATCTCAGAATCTCTTGGTTTATATAGACGGCGGACTTTGACTTTCTGCGTGTCCTTTGCATACCAGAGTAAGAAATCACATACATTCGCCAAAAGGTTTGTTTCTTGGTAGGCTGTCTTCTTAAACTGAATCAGAGAGACGAAGTTTTTACTCTCGAAAACCTCGTCCATCATCTCTTTAACATGATGCACATTCTCGTCAGATATCTGCACAAAGATACTGGCGCTTTCGCTGAGTAGTTCACGTGCCAGAAGCAGCCTGTCTCTCAAGTAAGTCAGATAGGAGTGAATCCCGAGTTCCCAGGTATCCCGGAAGGCCTTAATCATCTCTGGCTCTTGGGTCAGATCCTCGTCTTTTCCCTCCTTCACATCCCGTTTGTTGACGAAGGGTTGAAAGTTGGAGCCATATTTAATGCCGTAGGGCGGGTCGATGTATATCATCTGCACCTGTCCGGCTAAGCCTTCTTTTTCGATGAGGGAGTTCATCACCAGCAGACTGTCGCCGGCAGTCAGGCGGTTCGACCAGCCGTGTTTGTGCTTGTAGAACTCGATTGCCTCACGCAATGGCGGATTCTCTTCCACCAGGTGAAAGAACGACGCCTGTTCATAATCCTTGCCATTGCGCTTGCGAACTGCCTCAATTATGCTGCGGGGGTCAATACGCTCGTGAACATGGAGCGAAACGGTTGGGACTTCAAAGGAAGTGTGCTCTGCCTTGCCAGCCCAGACTAGCTGTGGGTCAAGGTGGGGATCATAAGAATAGGTCTTTTTGCCGGTCTCCCTGTCAGTTTCCGGGGTAACCAAGCCAACAGGCGGATTATTTACTCGCGTCTTTCCCTTGTGGTCATATTGCTCAATAGGTTTCTTCCCTTTAGCCATAAGCACCAACTCCTTGGCTTACTGTGAGCGTACCCTACAACTTTTGTATGTTCAAAATATAACGACGATATCGAAAGAAGTCAAGCAGAAAACTCTTAGTAAGACATTTAATTTGATAACCGATCAGATAGGAGACTTTTTAGCGCAAAGTCTAGGCAAGGGCGGTGTCCTCAGGCTTCAAGCAGACCCGCCTGCCAGAGAACTCGAGAAATTTTTTCCCTGGGCACGGAGATCCCCGCTTACGTGGGGATGACAAGTTTGAGAGCAGGTGTTCGGCGGGCAGGTGCTCCTATTAAAAATACTGGCAAAGCAGGGTATACCAACTGAGTGCGAGGCGAAGCTATGTGGTATTCTGGGGACATAATACCTGATTTGTGGTAGGTCTAATTGGTACGGTGTCCCTGGGATTCGTTAAGAGCTATCCTCGCGCCATTCGATAACATCGGTTGACCAGACGGTGCTGACGGCTTTTTCCAGTACCGCTCTGCGTGGGTCCGGTATATCCAGCAGCATGCGCAGGATCCGGTCATCAAATTGATTCAGGAACGGGCACCGTTTACGCAGTAAGAGGATGGTAGTCCTGGCTCCGCCGTAGACCAGATAGTCCAGCGACCGCGCGTGCGGCTCAATATGCTCCCGCGCATGACCGCAAACCCGGATCAGAAACTGCTCTATCTGCTTTTCTCTGTGTCGTGCAAACCGCGCCTGGGAAGAGCCTCCCTTTTTATGGCGGGCGTGCACCAGGCCTGTCCCCGTCTTACTGTCTATTAGCTCTGCGCCCCGGCAGATGCCAATGCTGTATGCTCCTAAACGGACCAGGACCAGAGCGATGAGGAAGTCATGACTGAGGAGGGATCGCAAGGGCTCTACGTCATAGCCGTTGCTCATATACTCCTCGGCAATTGGGAACGGGGGCAAGACCAGGTACATTTGCGACGGGCTCCAGAAAAACACCGCTCCCGTTCTTGAGCCGGCAGCAGCCTCAGCCACGCCTGGCGGTACGACACTTGCGGCAAGCACCTTCCCCAGCAGATCTTCAACCCTGTCTTGAGTCGTCCCTTGTGGGACATATAACGATATTGCTTTGTTTTCAGTCAAAGCCAACTCGTCCAGGAAGTCGAGCATCTTCAATCTGCCGAGATGGGACCTCTTTGATATAAGCATAATATCAACGGCTCAAACGAAATACTCTGGCTACAGACTGACTATGGTGACGCCGTCGCCACCTTCACCCTGCTCCCCGGGCTGGAAAGACGTGACCAGGGGATGAGAGGCCAGAGCCTCTCTGACAATCTGACGCACGGTGCCGGTGCCGATACCGTGAATGATGCGGACGCGGCTCAAGCCACCCAAAGACGCGCCGTTAAGGTAGCCGTCCAGCAGCGGCTCGACCTCCTCGGCCCTCTTTCCCCGCAGGTCAAGCTCAAGAGGGACCCTGGGCCTATTCATCTCCCTCCTTATCAAGGTGCCGCCCGTCTTCACCTCGCCAGTTGATCCTATCCTCTTTTCCAAGCTGTCCAGCCTGAGGGTCATCTTTACCTTCCCGGCCTGGACTTCGACAAGTCCGCGTTCTTCAAACACTGAGAGCACCGTGGCTGGCACGACAGCATCCTTCAACCAGACGGTATCACCGGCGGCG
>Ga0315288_10008769_pt1 | contig 12747 bp, 12 predicted proteins | sample YL17G11_20_MG_FD_203454 | JGI IMG/M metagenome (GOLD analysis project Ga0315288, IMG submission 203454) | Sediment microbial communities from Yellowstone Lake, YNP, Wyoming, USA - YL17G11_20 | ecosystem: Environmental > Aquatic > Freshwater > Lake > Sediment | place: USA: Wyoming | collected...
CGTCCACTTCTCGGCCATTCAGATGGAGGGCTTCAAGACCCTCAACGAGGGTGAGCAGGTAGAGTTCGAAATCGTGGAGGGAGCCCGTGGGCCGCAAGCTGCGAACGTGACCCGCGCTGGTTCCGGTTCCAGTTTCTAAACCTACCGCGAACCGATGCCCCCGGCGCGCACCAGCGGGCCGGGGGCTTCTCATTTCCACAGGATTTGCCTGGCAGCGGCGGAATACTAGTCTCGAGAGAGGTTGCCCGACTCGGGGGAAGGGGTGGCCGCGGTGAAGGTCGATCTCGTCGCCAGGAACCTTGATGTGTCTGAGGAGTTGCGGGACTACATCACCAAGAAGCTCTCGCGGATTGAGAAGCACTTCGACAAGGGAATCCCGGCCCAGGTCGTGCTGTCGAAGGAGCGGGGCCGTCAGACGGTTGAGATCACCCTGCCTCTGGACGGTATGGTCGTGCGGAGCGAGGAAGCCACCCTGGACATCTACGCCTCCATAAACCTGGCGGTTGACAAGATCGAACGGCAGATAGAGAAGTACCGGGCCCGTTTCCAGCGCCGCAAGCGCGAAGGCCGGGCCCAGGCCCGGTCGGTCGCGCCGGATGGAGCGCTTTCCCCGCCGGCGGCGGGGCTTGCGGGCCGGGCGGAGGATGAGCCGCGGCTGGTGAAGGTCAAGCGGTTCAACATCAAGCCCATGAACGTCGAAGAAGCCATCATGCAGATGAACCTCTTGGGTCACGACTTCTTCATGTTCACAAGCTCAGAGACGGAGCAGGTGAACGTTCTCTACCGGCGGAAAGACGGGAACTACGGCCTTATCGAATCCGAATGAGACCGGAATGAGACGGCGGTAGCCGCATGTCCCCCAAGACGGGTGTCATCATCTTCGAGGGCGGTCTCGACCCCCGGACTCTCCTGGCTGAGGTCAGGCGCTGGACCACCCTGGACACGACCGAGAAGTTCCTCGGGCACCCCGGTGTGGACACCGTTATCCTCGCCACCGACCAGCCCGACCTGGCCCGCGAAGCCGAAGCCCTCGGCGCCGCCGTCCACCGGACAGGCCCCGAGTTTCATTTCGGACAGACCCTCCAGCGGCTCGTCTCCGAACAGGCGTTGGGGCGCGTGGTCTTCCTGGGGGGCGGTTCGGTCCCGCTGCTCCGAACGGACGAGGCCGACCTGCTCCTGGAATGGGTCGGGCGGGGCGGCCGCCGCTTCGTGGCCAATAACGCCCAGTCTCCCGACATCATCGGCCTCGGGAGCACGGAAGCCGTAGCCTCCCTGGCCTCGCTCCGTACGGACAACGCCACCCTCTTCACCCTCACCGACAGCGGCTACGAACGGCTCCTGCTGCCCGAGACGGCCACCGTCAGCTTCGACCTGGACACCCCGTCCGACGTGGTCTTCCTGGCTCACGAGGTCTCGCGCCTGGCCCGCCGCCGCCCCGCGGCCGGCGCTGCCGACCGCCGCGGCGCGGGGGCCTCCGGCCTCGGGCCTCGGACGACGGCCGGACTGGCGGCTCTCCGGCTCGACCTTTCGACGCTCGAGCGGGCGGCCGACGTCCTCCGCCGCCCCGACTATCTCCCGGTCAGCCTGGTCGGTCGGGTGTCCGGTCCGATCATCTCCTACCTCAACGCGAACCTTCGCGTTCGGCTCAGAGTCTTCTCCGAGGAGCGCGGGATGAAGGCCCTGGGGCGCCTCGACGAGGGCAAGGTCCGCAGTCTCCTGGGTTTCGTCCTGGAGGACCTCGGGGCGGAGTATCTCGTCGAGCGCCTGGACGGCATTTCCGATGCCATCTTCTGGGACACGCGCGTCCTCATGGGCCATCTCGGCCGCCGGCCCGACGAAGCGGACCGCTTCGAAGCCGACCTCGGCCGCTGGGAGAAGGTGCGGGACCCCGCCCTGGCTCGCCTCTGCCGGGCGGCCGGGCAGGCGGAGCATCCCTTCGTTCTGGGCGGCCACTCCGTTGTGGCCGGAGGTCTGAGGCTACTCGTCGAAGGCTTGCTGGAAGACTCGCGAGGCGGCTAGGGGCCGCCCGCAAGCGTCACGACTTGTCAAAGCGCCATTTCCAGTCAATGGAACTCTGCCCTGGCAGAGGAGGATAATCCTACGGCAAAGAGAACATGGGTTAAGCCCCCGGGCATATCGCATCGGAGTGCAGAGGGGCCAAGGAGTTCCGGTATGGCGAAGAGTCACGAGTCAAGGAACGGCGCGGAGGTGAGCGGCACCCTGGGGGACTACGAGGACGCCATCCGTCAGATACGCGAAGTGATGGCGGTTCGGGTGGTGGCCGGAGACCGCGGCGGAATTGACGAGATCCACGTCCTCGCCGGGAACGGGCGAAACCCGAAACAGATCGTCCGCGACATCGAGTCCTCCCTTATGGCCCAGTTCGGTCTTTCTGTCGACCACAAGAGGATAAGCGTGGCTCAGGTCGAGGAGGGGGCATCGACGACCTGGGGGTCCGGCCGGCTGCGGCTCCTCGGCGTGAGGTTCACCACCGACGCGGCCCGGGCCGAGGCCGAGGTCAAGGTCGAGTTCGACGATGTCATCCACGCCGGCAGGGCCGGCGGCCCGGCCTCCGGGGCAAATCGCCTGCGGGTCGCGGCCGAGGCCGCTCTGGCGGCCGTCTCGGAGTACTTCAACTCCGGCTACCAGTTGTCCCTTGACGATGTCCTGGTCGTCGGGGTGCGCGACAAGCGGATAGCTCTCACGATCATGACCATTCTCACCAGCGGTGGAGAGGACACCCTGACCGGATCCAGCTTGATCCGGGGCGCCGAGCAGGACGCGGTCGCTCGGTCCGTCCTCGACGCCCTCAACCGGCGCTTCACGATGATGGTCAGAAAACCGGGCGCGAGGCCCGGACCCAACGGCTCGTCGACAGCGACGGACGAAATCTCGAGCTAGGGCTCGAGTTATGTTTGGACCGGCGCTAGGCCCCGCACGCAAGTGACAAGACTACCTAGTTACGCGAGCGAAGTCGCAAGAGGAGCGGACAACCCAGGTTCTCGAGTGGAGTCGACTGCCGCCTGGTCTAGCGGACCCGGGCAGGCCTCTCGACGATGGGGGGTCGTTCCGTGAATAAGCTCATGAAGGTCCTCTTCGCGCTCCTGATGCTGCTTCTGTCTGGCGGTGCGTTCGTTCAGTGGGGCGCCTAACAGCACATCGGTAGCGTAGCGTAGTCTGACGCCGGTCCACTTGTTTATGAGAGGGGCAGTTTCCGTGGCAAAGCAGCCACAGCAGAGGATGCAGCCTCTTGGTCTGGCTTATGTGGCCTTCGTCATTGCCTTGGGTGCTGGCGTGATGTTGTGGCTCGTCCCTTCTATCCCCAAGACTCGCTGGCTCGAGGTCATGGCCTTTGCCGTCATTACCTTCCTTGCCGAGGCCATGCCAGTCGAACTGCCCAGGCGGAGCGGCACCGTGTCGGTCAGTTTTGCCGTGGTCTACGCGGCCATACTTGTGTTCGGTCCGGGCACTGCCACCTGGATATCAGCTTTGGCTACCATACGGCTCCGTGAGTTCTCCGGCCAGGTCTCGCTGGACAAGATTTTCTTCAACCGGGCCCAACTTGCCCTGTCTGCCGCCGGAGCGGGTCTTGTCTACGTTGCGCTCGGTGGCGTTCCAGGTCGTGTGGACGTGCTGCATACCGTTCCAGCGTTGACGGCAGCGGCCGTGGTCTGCTCGGTACTGAACTTGACCATCGTGGTCTTGGTGCTGTGCCTAACGACCAAGAGTTCGTTCTGGGGTGTCTGGGTGAAGGACATCAAGTGGATGATTCCCCACTACCTGGCCCTGACCCCGTTGGGCATTCTCATCGGCGTCGTGGAAACCACGGCCGGGTTGTCCGGGGTTCTCCTGCTTTTCGTGCCTCTTCTGGTGGCCCGGTACTCTCTCCAACTCTACGCTCGCATGCGGCAGGCCTACCTTTCGACCATCCAGGCCATGGTGGCCGCCATCGAGGCGCGGGACCCATACACCGCCGGTCACTCCCGTCGCGTAGCGACCTACACGGTGGCAACGGCCAGAGCGATGCGGCTTCCCGAGGAGCAGATGGGCCGCCTGGAGTACAGCGCTTGGCTGCACGACGTCGGCAAGCTCGCTGTACCGGACCAGATCCTCCAGAAGAAGGCCAGCCTCACGTCCGGGGAATGGGAGCAGATGAAGAAGCACCCCGAGACGGGGGCCAACATCGTCAAGCAGATCCAGCTACTGGGCCGCGACGTCGACGTCATTCTCCATCACCACGAACGCTGGGACGGCGAGGGCTACCCCGACTTCATGCGCGGGAGCGACATCCCGCTCGGGGCCAGACTCATCGCCATCGCCGACGCTTACGAGGCCATGACCTCGGTCCGCCCCTACCGCAGCCGTCCTCTCACAACGGAAGAAGCGATCGCCGAACTCAAGCGCAACGCCGGCACGCAGTTCGACCCTGACCTGGTTGGGGTGTTCATCAAAGCGGTGGTTTCCCTGCCGGTCGGGGCCGAGACAACCGCTCCTGCTCCACCCTTTCGGACCGGCGCGGCCACGCTCTCCCAGAACTCCTACAAGCCTGCGGTGCGGGAGGCAGCGGCCACGATCGACTCGGCGAAGCCGGCCCAGGGGTCCGGAGCCATCGCCCGTTCGGGAGATGACAAGTAGTGTTCATCTTCGCGGTCCTGCTTTCGGTCGGAGTGGCCCTGCTCCGGGGCGGCCGGGCCGACCGCCTAGCTGACTTTCCCTTCCGGCACGTATGGCTCATCTTCGCGGCCTTCGGCGTCCAACTCCTCGTCCATCTCCCCTTCTTCACGCGCTTCGCCGTCATCCAAGGGGTTGCCCCCTACCTCTACCCCGTCGGGTACTGTCTCCTCCTGGTGGGCTTCGGCCTCAACTGGCGGGCGCCCGGAATCGTCTGGCTGGCCGTCGGGACCCTCTCCAACCTGCTGGTCATCACCGCCAACGGGGGGAAGATGCCGGTCGACGGGCAGGCTCTGGTGGCCCTGGGCTGCCAGGCCGCTCGCGACCACATCGCCGCCGGGGGGAGCCTCATTAACATCCTGACCGGACCGTCCACCCGCCTCATCTGGCTCTCCGACGTCTTCGTCGGAACGCCTCCCTTCCCGCGCCCGACCCTCTTCAGCGCGGGCGATGTCCTCCTGGCCATCGGGGTCTTTATCCTCGTTCAGAAGACAATGGTCGAGAGCCGGCGGAAGGCGGCGGCCTGAGCGCGAGCTGCCCGCGGCTGCGCCACAGGACGTAGACCGTTCCCGCGGCCAGGAGGCCGAGGAACACGACCGCGAAGACCACGCCGTCCGGCCGGGAGAAGAGGTCGGCCGTCAGCAGGATGACCGTCAGGAACGTGAGCAGGATGCCGACGCTGGGGGCCACGTGGTACCAGGCCCCCTTCAGCTTGTACGGGGCGGCCTCCTACTCCTTGGGCGCGAACCGCTTCAGGCGGAGCGCGGCGACCATGACCGGGGAGAGGATGAGAATGGCCCCGATGGAGGCTAGGGCGGGGAAGCCGGTCAAGGCCTTCTCTCCGAAGACGAGGAGCGAGCCCATCGAGAAGAGGTAGATGAGGAAGAGGAGCCGGTGCGGCGTGGCGAACCGAGGGCTGATGGCCGTCAGGGACTTGGGTATCCAGCCGTCGTCGGCCATGCGGATGAGCGACTTGGCGCCGAACATGAAGGTGGCGTTCAGCGTGGTGATGATGGCCAGCACCCCGCCGCCGACGACAAAAAAGGGGAAGAGCCCGCCACCCAGGAACGTGGCCGCCGTGGCCGTGAGGGTCTGACCGGCCGAGGCGGTCCAGGGGCGCGCCCAGGCGGCGACGAAGGCGATTAGGATGTAGAAAGACGACGACGATGGGCACCGAGATGAGGAACGACCGGGGATGGTCCGGCCCGGGTCCTTTATCTCCCCGCCCAGTTCGATGATGCCGTTGGACCCCGTGTGCGTGAAGGTCAGGAGGGACGAGGCCAGGACGAGGCCTCCGATGCCCGCGGTGACGGCCTGCAAGGCGACGGCGACGACGAGGCCGAGGACGTTGACGGCGAAGAGCACGGTGAGGACGGCGAGGGCGGTCGGCAGGGTCGGTAGCGCCGGCCAGACGGCCTGCAGGCACTTGGCGCAGCTCACCGCGTAGAGCGGGAAGGCGCCCAGCAACGCGCAGATGGTGTAGCCTCAGATGCCGACCACGGCCGCCTTCGGCGAGAAGAAGCGCCTGACGTAATAGTAGGTGCCGCCGGTGGTGGGTACGGCCGGCCGAGCATGGCGATGGCCGAGAACATGAAGATGATGGGCACGGCGGCCAGGATGTAGGCCAGCGGGAGTGAGCCGCCGCAGTAGGTTATGGCCAGGCCGGTCAGGACGAAGACGCCGGCGCCGATGGTCTGGCCGACCTCGATGGCCACGACGTCCCGGAGCCCCAGGACGCGCCTTAAGCCGAACTCCGAGGTTGCCGGCCCTTCCTTGTTCGCTCCGGCAGCCACCTCCAGGTTAGGGCAGTTTGGCGAGCAGTTCCTCCGGGCTGGCCGCGTCAGCGATGTTACGCGCGTAGCGGGCCCAAAGAATGGTTCCGTCCGGGCCGATCACGAACGATGCCGGCAGCTGCCGCTCCTCGCCCTCACGCGGGCCGTGGGCGAAGCCGGCCGCAGCCGCCTCCTTGGCCCGGGCCAGTACGGCCGGGGCGGCGCATTGGAGCAAGTTGCCGGGCTTTACGTCGTAGAGGCGGTAGGACTCGCCGGCGGGATCGGAGACGAGGACCGCGCCCGGCGCGAGTTCGACCAGAGGGCCAAGGTTCCCCGGCGAACTCCGTGCGACGATGACGAGGGTGGCGCCCTTGGCGGCAAAGGCCGTCGCGTTCCGGCCAAGACGCGCCGTCTCGAGCCGGCAGATGGGGCAGCCCGCGTAGCGGGTGAAGACCAGGACCGCCGGTTTGCCGCGCCCGGCGAGGTCGGCCAGGTCGCGCCTGGCGCCGGTGTGATCGGTGAAGCCGAAGAGCGGCGCCTTGTCCCCGGCTTTCAGGGCCATCACGAACAACTCCCTTCGCGTAGGTTCCTGCCCCCCCTCGCGGCGCCCCGCGGGACGGGTCCAGCTCCAGGCCGGGCGCAGCGGGAGAAAACGCGCCGCTTCCGGCCCAAATACCATATGGGGGTTGACGTAGGTGAAATCGCCAATACGGGCGTGGTCGCCGGCTACCTGGCGGCCACCGGCGAGGGCCTCGTGGCCGACGGCCGGCCGCCTTACGTCCTGACGACGGGAGGCTCCAACGCTCGCTCCAGCGTGGGCTACCTCAACGCCGTGCTGGAGCTGGCCAGGCAGCTGCGGGAGGCCGGCCAGCCGGACCTGGCCGCGCTTCTTGCCGCCGCCGGGGGTCCGGCTGGCGGGGCGGGCCCGGCTCGCCCCGGCCCCGCACCGGAAGACCCGGCGCCGGAGCCCCCGTGGTTCGCCCCGGCCGCCTCCGGTCGCCCGGTGGTTTTCCTGAACACCTTCAGTTCCGCCGACCCCGCCGGGGTGGTCGTGGGGACCGAGCCGGCCGATCTCGTGGCCCGGGTGCCGGAACCCCTGCGTTGGTGTTTCGATCGCCCCAGGCGCGACTGCCGGTGCGCTCTGGCCGGCCAGACCCGCCTTTCTGCGAAGCGGTCCGGAGCCGGGACGGCTGGGAGTGGGGATAGAGGCCTCGTGAGGCCAGCGATGGGTTGGAGGGTGAAGTCCCGTGGGCATGGAGCCGACCGAGCGCATCGCCCGAATCCGGGCCGAGCTACTCGTAACGCCCTACTCCGTCTGCCTTGAGCGTCCCGTTCTACTAGACGAGTTTGCCCGGACCCCCGAGGGCCGGGCGTCCCGGAAGGAACACCCCTTCGTGAGACGGGCGCTGGCCCTGGCCTACATCTACCGGAGCCGGAAGCCGCGCCTCTATCCCGGCGAACTCATCGCCGGCAACATGACCTCCAAGCGTATCGCCGCCAACTACTACCCGGAGGGCGGTTCGGTCAGCATCCTTGAGGACGTCCTCCTCGGCTACCTCCGGGCCGGGCGGCAGCGCCGCCAAATCCCGCTCGAGCTTACGGCAGCGGAGCGGCGCCGGCTGCTGAGCATAGGGGTAAGGGGTATCCGGGGTTCCGTGGCCGGCCGGGCCCTGCTCCGGCCTGGCCGCATCCCCTACTTCCTCGACTTCTTCCGGGCCAAGCGCTACTTCATCACTGAGGAGGCCGTCGCCCACCAGGTCGGCGGGTACTGGAACGTCGTCCACCGCGGGCTGCGGTGGGCCGACGAGTTCGCGACGCGGCGCCTCGCGACGGGAACCAGTGAAGACGAGAAGTCTCCCGGCGCCCCGCCGTTGACCCCCGACCAGGTCGCCTTCTACCGCTGGTGCGGATCACCATCGAGGGTCTCCGCCGGATGGCCGCCAACCTGGCCGGCGAGGCCGAGCGCCTCGCGGCCGACCCGGCCACCCCGCCCGAACGCCGGGCCGAACTCTCCGAGTCGGCCGAGGCCTGCCGGCATGTCCCCCATGAGCCGGCCCGGACCTTCCTTGAGGGTCTCCAGGCCTACTGGCTCGTGCACGTGGCCATGAACCTGGAGGACTTCGAGCAGGGCATGTCCTTCGGCCGTCTGGACCAGATACTCTGGCCCCTCTACCGCCGCGACGTGGACGAGGGACGCCTCACGCCGGCCCGCGCCGCGGAGATGCTGTCTGTCTCAAGACCTGCGAGACGATGCCCCTCTACTCCCAGCGGGTCGACCATTACTTCAGCGGCAACGGCGTGGCCCAGGGCCTCACCGTCGTCGGCGTCGACGCCGCCTTGACCGACGTCACCAACGAGCTTTCCGGTCTCATCCTCGACGCCTACGCCCAGGTGCGAACTCGCGAGCCGGCCCTTCACGTGCGGGTCCACGCCGGGATGCCGGCCTGGTTCTGGGACAAGGCCGTGGCCGTCGTCCAACTCGGGTGCGGGAAGCCGTCCTTCTTCGGCGATCCGGCCGTCGTCCGGGCCCTGGAGGAGGCGGGCGTCTCCACCGAACACGCCCGCGACTACGCGGTCATCGGGTGCGTGGAGATGGCGAGTCAGGATCGGACCTACAACTCCTCCGACGCGGCCCTCTTCAACCTGCCGCTCTGCCTGGAGCTCGCCCTGAACGAAGGCCGCCGGTTTCCCAACGTTCGGGTCGAGAGCGTGGGGCCGGACGGGGAGACCGGCCGGCGTGGCCTCGGCTGGGGTGGGCGCCGACGGCCGCTCGGGGCGGCCACCCCGCCGGTGGCGACCCTGCGGACCTTCGACGACGTGGTCGAGGCCTTCCGCGCCCAGGTGCGGGACGGCGTGGACGACATGGCCAAAGTCCTCGGCTGGATCGAGGAGACCTACCGGGTCTGGCGGACGACACCCGTGAACTCCATCATCACCGAGGGCTGTCTGGAATCCGGGCAAGACGTCACCGGAGGCGGCGCCCTCTACGATTTCACGTCTATCCAGGCCGCCGGCCTGGGCGACGCGGGCGCCTCGCTCTACGCCATCAAGCGGTTGGTCTTCGACGAGAAGCGCCTCAGCCTCGGAGAGTTCGTCGCCATCCTGAAGGCCAACTTCCGCGGGTACGAGGCCCTGCGGGGCAACTCGCCAATCGCCTTCCCCGCTTCGGGAACGGCGAGGCGGAGGTCGACCGGATGACGCGGATCGCCGCCGATGCCTTCGCCAACGCCGTCCGGGCCCACACCAACACCCGCGGGGGCCGCTACATCCCGGGCTTTTACTCGATGACCTGTCATCATGGTTTCGGCCGGATGACCGGGGCCCTCCCCGACGGGCGGCCGGCCGGGTGGCGTCTGTCGAACGGTCTCTCTCCGGTGGACGGGGCCGACCGGACGGGTCCCACGGCCGTCCTGCGGTCGGCGGGCGCCCTCGACAGCCGCAAGTGGGCTAACTGCTTCGCCCTCAACCTGAAGTTCGACAAGAAGGTCGTCCAGGGCGACGTGGGGCGGCGGGCTCTGGTCAATCTCTTCCGGAACTATTTCGACCAGGGCGGCATGCAGGTCCAGGCGAACGTTACTCGACGCCGATACCCTGCGTCAGGCCAAGGTCGCCCCATCGGCTTACCCCGGCATCGTCGTGCGGGTCGCCGGGTACTGCGCCTACTTCAACGACCTCCAGCCCGCCATCCAGGACGAAATCATCGAACGGACGGCCCACGGGGTTGGCTAGCGCGGGTCCGCCGCTGGTCTTCTCCGTCCAGCGCTTCTGCGTCCACGACGGGCCCGGCGTGCGGAGCCTGGTCTTCTTCAAGGGCTTCCCGCTCCGGTGCGCCTGGTGTCAGAACCCCGAGTCCTGGCGTCCGGAGGCCGAACTCGGTTTCAAGGCCCACCTCTGCCTCGGCCGTGGGACCTGCGCCAAGGTCTGCCCGAGCGGGGCGATGGCCCGGTCCGGCCGCGACCCGGCCCGCTGCCGTCTCTGCTTCACTTGCGCCGACCGCTGCCCGGGCGGGGCCCTCGTCCGCTTCGGGGTTCCCCGGACCGTGGCCTCGCTCCTGGCCGAACTCCGGCCGGAGTTCCCCCTCTACCGCACCTCCGGGGGCGGGGTCACCCTGACCGGCGGGGAGCCGGCGCTCTGGGCCGGCTTCGCGGCCGACCTGGCCGAAGCGCCGCGGGCCGAGGGCATCCCCGTGGCCATGGAGACGTGTGGGCTGTTCCCGACGACCGGCGTCGCGGCCGACGTCGGCCGCCTCCTCCGCTCGCTGGACCTCGTCCTCTTCGACGCCAAGGTCTTCGACGAGGCCGAGCACCGGCGCCTCTGCGGGGCCGGGAACGCCCGGATAAAGGAGAACCTGCGGGCGCTGGCGGCCACCGCGGGGCGCGACGGGAACCCGGTCGTCTGGGCTCGCCTGCCCCTCGTGCCGGAGGTCACGGCCGGCGAGGGGAACCTCGGGGCGTGGGCCGGCTTCTTGCGCCGGTGCGGCCTCTCCCGGCTCACCCTCGTGCCCTACCACAGCCTCGGGGAGTCGAAGCGGGGCTGGCTCGGGCTTCCCGCCGGCCCAGCCTTCCGGGCCCCCACGGAGGCGGAGATCGTCGCCGCCCGGGATGTCCTGGCCGCTGGGGGCATCTCCGCCTGCGCCCCGGGCGAAGAGGGTTAGAGGTCGCGCCGTCATTGCCGCACCCCCCTGGAAATGCTAGAATCCCTTAGCGGAAGGTCGCCGTCCTCATGTCTCTCTCCGGAGGTCTGCCGTGCTCAAAGGCTTGTCCAAGCTGATGCTGGGTGACTTCAACGCCCGCGAGCTGAAACGCATCGGACAGATCGTGGACAAGGTCAACGCCCTGGAGCCTGAGGTGTCGGGGCTCGACGACGCGACCCTGGCCGGGAAGACGGCCGAGTTCAAGGGTCGTCTCGAGCGGGGCGCCACCCTCGACGATCTCCTGCCGGAGACTTTCGCCGTCGTGCGCGAGGTCGCCAAGCGGACGGTCAACATGCGCCCCTTCGACGTGCAACTCGTGGGTGGCGTGGTCCTGCACGAGGGCAACATCGCCGAGATGAAGACCGGCGAAGGCAAGACCTTGGTCGCCACCCTGCCCCTCTACCTCCACGCCCTCCCCGGCCCTGGCGTCCACCTGGTCACGGTCAACGACTACCTGGCCAAGCGCGACTCGGAATGGATGGGCAAGATCTACCGCTTCCTCGGCCTGGAGGTTGGACTTATCGTCCACGGGCTGGACTTCGCCCAGCGGCGGGCGGCCTACCGCGCCGACATCACCTACGGCACGAACAACGAGATGGGCTTCGACTACCTCCGCGACAACATGGTCATCTCCGCGGACCATGTCGTGCAGAGGCAACTCCACTACGGCATCGTCGACGAGGTCGACAGCATCCTGATCGACGAGGCGCGCACCCCGCTCATCATCTCGGGTCCGAGCGAGAAGCCGACCGAGCTCTACTTCCGCTACGCCGAGATTGTCCGCCGCCTCAAGCCGGAACGCGACTACACGGTGGACGAGAAGGCCAAGTCGGCGGCCCCGACCGAGGAGGGCGTGACCCGGGTCGAGAAGCTGACCGGGATCAAGAACCTCTTCGACGACCGGAACATGGAGCACTCGCACTACCTCATCAACGCCCTCAAGGCCCAGTCCCTGATGCACCGGGACGAGGCTTATGTCGTCAAGGACGGCCAGGTCATCATCGTCGACGAGTTCACCGGCCGCCTCATGTTCGGCCGCCGCTACAGCGACGGGCTCCACCAGGCCATCGAGGCCAAGGAAGGCGTCAAGATCGAGCGGGAGAGCCAGACCCTGGCCACCATCACCATCCAGAACTACTTCCGGATGTACAAGAAGCTAGCCGGCATGACCGGCACGGCCCTGACGGAAGAAGAGGAGTTCCGAAAGATCTACGGGATGGACGTCCTGGTCATTCCGCCGAACAAGCCCCTTGTCCGCACGGAGTACCCGGACGTCGTCTACACCACGGAGAAGGCCAAGTTCGAGTCCATCGTGGAGGAGATCGTCGATTGCCATGAACGGGGCCAGCCGGTCCTCGTGGGCACGGTGTCCATCGAGAAGTCGGAGCGACTGGCGAGGATGCTCGAGAAGCGGGGCGTCCCGCATGAGGTCCTCAACGCCAAGCACCACGAGAAAGAGGCCCAGATCATCGCCCTGGCCGGGCGGAAGAATCAGGTCACGATAGCCACCAACATGGCCGGCCGCGGAACCGACATCGTTCTCGGGGAAGGCGTCACGGAATTGGGCGGCCTGCACATTGTCGGCAGCGAGCGCCATGAGGCCCGGCGCAT
>Ga0315288_10008770_pt1 | contig 12747 bp, 16 predicted proteins | sample YL17G11_20_MG_FD_203454 | JGI IMG/M metagenome (GOLD analysis project Ga0315288, IMG submission 203454) | Sediment microbial communities from Yellowstone Lake, YNP, Wyoming, USA - YL17G11_20 | ecosystem: Environmental > Aquatic > Freshwater > Lake > Sediment | place: USA: Wyoming | collected...
CTCGGGAATTGCCACCAGGATATTATTGCTTTTGTTAATTAACTTGGATATTTGTTGTTTTGCTCCCTCCATTTTAGTGTCACTTTTAAAGTTATCTATCTAGTTTAATCTAAAAATAGAAATAGGTCAACTAATTACGATGTGAATAACTTTGCGACCATTGCCAGCATTTTACAGGCATGCTAAACTATTATGTTAAGCTGGTCTTTGACAGTTTAATAATTTTATGCAAAGAGTCAGGAGGTTAAGATGATTAGCATATTGCGAATTAAAAACACCAAATTTATTGAAGGATTAAACAGATTGCTTCCGCAACTCACGCCATCTAAGAATACGTCTATTACCCAATCCGATTTACAAGAAGCTTTGCGAAATCCTAATTTTTATTTATTGATTGCAAAAGATTTATCGCAAAAATATCCCAATAATTTTGTCGGAATGGGTTCAATCTTTTTTCAGAGAAATTTAGGGCGTTGGATTGCTGAAATTCACGACATTGTTGTAGATGAAAATTACAGAAATCGCGGCGCAGGCAAGAAGATAGTAATGGAATTAGTAAATGTTGCACAAGATTTTGCCAGAAAAAAGAAAAACAAAATAAAATTATATCTTACCAGTCGTCCGTCTCGAACCGAAGCTAACAACCTGTATTTGAAACTTGGTTTTGTGATGGTTGCGCAAGCCACAGGAGAATGGGGAACCAATCTCTATAAAATGATGATATATCCTTAATATTCATAGCCCGGAAATTAACCGGGCTTTTGTTTTTGGGATAAATCTGCCTACCGACGAATACTTCACGATCGTGAAGCTTGTGTCGGTCTGAGATTGGACTCTCTTTTTTTATCCCTCAAAACCTGATAAAATTAAGATAATGACTGAAATTATTAGTAAAAGTGAGCGGGAAACGAAAAAAGTGGCAAAATTGTTGGCACAAGAACTCATAAAAAAGCCGCTAAAGGCTAAAGGAGCTTTGATTATTGGCCTGGAAGGCGAGCTGGGTAGTGGGAAAACAAGATTTGTTCAGGGATTTGCCAGGGGGCTTCATATTCGTCAGCGCTTAACTAGTCCTACTTTCGTTTTAATGAAAAAATATAAGAATTTATACCACCTTGATTGTTATCGGTTGAATAAACCGAAGGACCTTTTGGACCTGGATTTTAAAGAAATTATCTCTAATCCAAAAAACATTGTTTTAATTGAATGGGTAGAAAAGGTTCGGAAAATTTTACCGAGAAATTTAATTTGGATTAAATTTGAAGTTATTAGTCAAAATAAGAGAAGATTAGAAATATTATGAAAAAGCGCTTAGTTTTAATTGACGCCAATGCCTTAATTCATCGAAGCTTTCATGCTCTGCCTCCTTTAACCACCAAAAAGGGCGAACTTGTTAATGCTGTTTATGGATTTACTTCGGTGCTTTTGAGGGTTTTAAAGGAGTTGAAGCCGGATTATATAGTTGCTACTTTTGATTTGCCAAAACCCACCTTTCGTCATTTGGAATATGGGGCATACAAAGCCACCCGACCCAAAACCGCCGAGGAATTGATTCCGCAGTTTTCAAAAGTCAAAGAAGTCGTTAAAGCTTTTGATATTCCTATTTTTGAAAAAGAGGGATTCGAGGCAGATGACATCATTGCTACTATCACCAAAAAAACCGGTGAAGATATTGAGGACATTATAGTTACCGGAGATTTAGATGCTCTGCAGCTCGTTGATAAAAATACAAAAGTTTATACCCTTAAAAAAGGCATAACCGATACAGTAATGTATGATGAAAAAGCAGTGAGAGAAAGATTTGAGCTAGAACCAGCTCAACTCGTAGATTTTAAAGGATTAAAGGGTGACCCATCGGATAATATTCCTGGCGTGCCGGGAGTGGGAGAAAAAATAGCAATTAATCTATTAAAAAAATTTGGAACAATAGAAAATCTATATGACAGACTTGAAAAAGATGAAGACATTTCTAAAAGTTTAAAAAAGAAATTATTAGACAATAAAGCCCAAGCTTTTTTCAGTAAAAAATTAGCCACTGTAAGATATGACGTTCCTTTGGAATTCGATTTGGATGCTTGTCGGGTTGAAACTTATAATTCTCAAGAAGTTATAAAATTATTTCAAGAATTAGATTTTAAGAGTTTAATTAATAGATTGCCAAATAAACAACAATTAACGATTAACGATTCACAATTAGCAGACAAAAAAGATAGATTAAAAGATATTGAAAGGGCCTATAAAGAAAAAATACTTTCAAAAAAAGTTTATCAATTGGAAAAAGAGTTGTTGCCGGTTTTGGAAGAAATGGAAAAAATGGGGATAAAATTGGATATCGGTTTTTTAGAAACCCTTTCTAAAAAAATAAATTTTAAAATTCAAGAACTTAAAAATAAAATTTATAAATTAGCCGGCATAAATTTTAATATAAATTCTTCCCAGCAGCTTTCTGAAATTTTATTTAAAAAATTAAATATTTCCGTTGATGGCTTGAAAAAGACACCAGGCGGGGTAATTTCTACTGCCGCCCCTGAGCTTTATAAATTAAAAGGCAAGCACAAAATCATAGATTTGATTTTGGAGTATCGGGAATTAATGAAATTAAAGACTACTTACATTGATACTCTACCGAAATTGGTTGACGAGAGCCGTAGAATTCATACAAGTTATCATCAATTAGGAACTACTACTGGCCGTCTTTCTTCTTCCGAGCCGAATCTTCAGAATATTCCTATCAGAGGTAACTGGGGAAAGGATTTGAGAAGGGCATTCATTGCCGATGATGGCTATAAGTTACTTTCAGTTGATTATTCTCAAATTGAGCTGCGAGTTGCTGCTTGTTTGGCTAAAGATAAAAAAATGATTAAAGCATTTAAAGATAATCAGGATATTCATAAAATTACTGCCGCTGAAGTAAATAATGTTTCTTTAGACAAAGTAACGGATAACATGAGATTTGAAGCAAAGGCTTTAAATTTCGGCGTGCTTTACGGAATGAGCGTGGTAGGATTTAGCGAAACAGCCGGGATTTCTCGAGAAAGAGCAAAAAAGTTTATTGATGAGTATATGCACGATTTTGTCGGTATTGCCAAATATGTTGAAAAAATTAAAAAAGAAGCCAAGAAAAAAGGTTACGTTGAAACAGTTTTAGGTCGCCGTCGTTATTTGCCCCAAATTAATTCTTCTGATTTTCTGCTCCGTCGAGCCTCGGAGAGAATGGCAATTAATATGCCAGTTCAAGGAACAGCTGCTGATATTATGAAAGTGGCAATGGTGAAATTGGCTAAAAATTTACCCCCAGAAGCCCGGTTATTACTTCAAGTTCACGATGAGCTGGTTTTGGAAGTTAAAGAAGATAAAATAAAAGAAGTTGCAGAAATTGTTAAAAAATCAATGGAAAATGTTTTGAATGAGCCAATTTTTAAAAAAGTTAAATCAATCTTTAAAATTCATCTAAAAGCTGATATAAAATTCGGGGATAATTGGGGAAAAATATAAATTTATGCCTGAATTACCTGAAGTAGAGACAATTAAAAGAGAATTGGACAAAGCGGTTTTGGGCAAGAAAATTACTGATGTAATTGTAAATAACCCCAAAATAATTAAAGAGCCAAGCAGGGAAAATTTTGTTAAAGGATTAAAAAATGTTGCCGTAAAATCTATTTTAAGAAAGGGAAAACTTTTGATTTTAGAATTATCATCAGGAAAATCCTTGACGATTCACCTTAAATTAACGGGCCAACTTATTTATCCAGGAAATGCTAAACAAAGTAGAGTAAGTTTTAAATTGTCTGATAATAAAATATTGGATTTTAATGACCGCCGACTTTTGGGAGAATTAAGATTAGTAGATGATTGGAAATCTTTAAAATTTATCAAAGAATTGGGGCCAGAGCCATTTGATTTAACCATAGATAAATTTAAAGAAATGCTCGCTGATAAGAAAACTAAAATCAAGCCGCTTTTGATGGATCAAACTTTTATTTCTGGAGTAGGAAATCTTTATGTTGCCGAGGCATTATTTCGAGCAAAGATACATCCCGAAAGACTGGCTTTATCTTTGTCGGATAAAGAAAAGGGAGTGCTTTTTAAAGAAATAAAAGATACGTTTCTCGAAGCAATTAGTTATCACGGCTCTTCAGTAGACCAGTATGTGCAATTATCTGGAAAACCAGGAGAATATGTTAAATATCACAAGGTTTACGATAGGGAAGGAAAGCCCTGCTTTATTTGTAAAACTCCAATAAAAAGAATTAATCTCGGGGGCAGGGGCACTTATTTTTGTCCAAAATGTCAAAAAATTTAAAAATTTATATTATTTTGATAGCCCTTTTAATTTTAGGGATTATTTTGTTTTGGCAGTTTGGAAATAGAAGCATTGAAGTAAAAGGTCCTGATAATAAAGGACAGGAAGAATCCCTTAAACTGGCAAACGAAGGAGACGTCAATCTAATTACTGGTTTGGAGTGTGATAATTATAATCGTCGGCCAATTGCCGTGATGCTGGCCGAAGACCCAACTACCCGTCCTCTTTCAGGTATTTCAATGGCAGACTTAGTAATTGAAATGCCGGTGATTACTGGTAGCATCACCAGATTAATGGCTGTTTATGTTTGTGAGGATCCAGCGGAAATTGGTTCAGTACGAAGCGCGCGTCATGATTATATCCCCCTGGCAATGGGACTTGATGCTATTTTTGCCCACTGGGGCGGTTCCCATTATGCTTTAGACAAACTTAATGCCAGGATAATGGATAATGTAGATGCTATGAAAAATCCCTATAATGCTTATTGGCAAAAGTCAGGGATTCCAATGCCGCATAATGGCTTTACATCAATGGCAAGATTAGTTAATGCTGCTGAAAAATTGGGTTATAGATTAGTTAATAAATTCGAGGGATACCCACATCTAAAAATCTCAAATCTCAAATCCCAAAGCTCAAAAGGAACGTTGACGGTTGGTTATAGTGGTAATTATAGAGTTTATTATGAATACAATCCGGAAACTAATTCTTATTTGCGTTGGCGCGCAGGAATACCTGAAATTGATAAATTGAGTAATAAACAGGTTGAAGTTCAGAACATTGTCATAATGCGAGCTGAATCGAGAATGATTGAACCGCCTGATTATAATGATGTTGATGTTGAGGGGACCGGTGAAGCGATAGTTTACAGAAATGGCGAGGAAATTAAAGGGACGTGGAAAAAAGAAGGTAGTTACAGCAAATCGAAACTCTATTTTTTGGATAGCAAAGGAGACGAAATTAAATTTGTTCCGGGAAAAATCTGGATAGAAATCGTCGAACCATACCAGGAAATTAAGTGGGAGACAGAATAATTTATGATTATATTTTTATACGGACCAGATACTTATAGGTCTCGGCAAAAGCTAAAAGAGATCGTTGAAGAATATAAAAAAAACCACCCAAGTGGTTTGAATTTTATCAGAATAAATTTTAGCGAGAAAAACCTGGATGATTTTAGACGGGCCGCAGAAACAGTTTCGATGTTTGATGAAAAAAAACTGATTGTTGTGGAAGGGGTATTTCAACAGCCTGAATATTTTCAGGAGCAACTTATTGACTATTTAAAAAAGAAAAAAATAGACAGTGATAAAGATGTTGTAGTTGTTTTTTGGGCCGAGGAGACTGAATCAAAGAATAAGATATTCCAATTTTTAAAGAAAAATGCAAGGGCTCAGGAATTCAAATTACTTCGGCCGTATCAGTTGAGAGAGTGGATAAAAAAATATGTTAAGGAAAAAGAAGGAAGTATCAATAATATAGCCATTGAAAAATTAATAAATTATGTTGGCAATGATTTATGGCGGATGAGCAATGAATTGGATAAATTATTAAATTATAGTAAATCAGTAGAAGTAGAAAATATTGAACTTTTGATAAAGCCGGAAATTGATTTAAACATTTTTGAGATGGTTGATGCCTTGGGGCAAAAAAATAAAAGCAAGGCACTTAGATTATTTAATCAGCATATAAAGAAAGGGGAAGATGAGTCTTATTTGTTTTCAATGTTCATTTACCAGATCAGAAATTTGATTAAAGTAAAATCAGGACCAGTGGCTAAATTGGATATGCATCCCTTTGTGATTAGGAAAACCAATCAGCAGGCAAGAAATTTTAGTTTTGAAGAGTTAAAAAAGATCTATCAAAAATTATTAGAGATAGATCTTGATGTAAAAACGGGGAAAGCAGATGTGAGAACTGCTTTAGAAATGTTTATTGCGGGGATTTAGGTTTATTTATCAATTTCGTTAACCTTGATTTTTTCCGGTCAGCATTATTTTTCTTGATTAAACCTGTTTTAGCTGCTTTATCAATCAGTTTATAAGCTTTGGGAAGAAGTTTTAAGGCTTCTTCTTTTTTATTTTCCAAAACCAACTTTTGGATATTTTTTATGATATCCCTCATTGCCCTAAGTTGGCGAAGATTTTTTATTCTTCGTTTTTTGTTCTGTCGCAATGCTTTTTTAGCAGATTTAGTTATTGGCATATCAGTAATTTAAATATTAGCAGGAATTATTTTTTTTGTCCAATTTTTAGAATTCAATTTTTTTAATTTTACGGATTTTTTAATGTCGAAATTTCCTGTTTTTGTTCTGATTAGTTTTTCTAAATATGCGCCAGAGCCGAATTTTTTACCCATATCATTGGCTAAAGAACGGATATAGGTTCCCTTGCCGCATTTAACTTCTATTTTTAAATAAGGCCATTTATAATTCAGCAGCTTGATATTATAAATTTTTACTTTTCTTGGTTTTAATTTTGGTTTAATTCCTTTTCTGGCTAATTTATAGGCCCTTTCACCATTAATTTTGATTGCTGAATATACAGGAGGAGTTTGCCTTATTTCCCCAATAAAGGTTTTTAGTATTTTTAGGATTTGCTTGTCCTCCGGAGCCTTGGCGAAGGAGGAAGATTTTATTTTGCCCGTTATATCATAAGTATCCGAAATCTCCCCTAATTTCAGAGTTGCCATATAGGTCTTTGGCATCCCCATAAATTTAGACTGGAGCTTGGTTGCCTTTCCAATTAAAATAATAAGCACTCCTTCAGCAAAGGGGTCTAAGGTGCCAGCGTGGCCAACTTTTTTAATCCCGGTAATTTTGCGAATTTTATCAACAATGTCATGGGAGGTTGGACCGGCAGGCTTGTTTATAATTAGAAGTCCAAAATTAGTCATTGATTCAAGGACAAATAAGAGTTAAGATTGGAGTATATGATAGGTTCTCTTGAAGGAAAAATTGAATTAAATACTGAAAGATATGTTGTAATCAATGTCAACGGTGTTGGCTATAAAGTTTTTATTTCTACCAGTACATTTAAAAACTTACCAGAAAAGGGCGAGAAAGTAAAATTATTTACTCATCTTCACGTTCGGGAAGACGCGATGGAGCTTTACGGGTTTTTAAGTATTAAAGAATTGGAATTTTTTGAACTTTTGATTTCTATTTCGGGCATCGGGCCCAAAGGAGCGTTAAATATTTTAAACGTTGCTTCAGTTGATACTTTGAAAAAAGCAATCGTTAATGAAGAAAGCAGTATTTTGACTAAAGTTTCCGGTATCGGCAAAAAAACGGCTGAAAAGATTATTTTGGAGTTAAAAAATAAAGTTGGTGAAGAATTTTTAGGCGAGAAAGTTAGCACTGACAGCGAAGCAATCGATGCTTTAACGGGCTTAGGATATAAGCTTAGAGAGGCCAGAGAAGCCTTGAAAAAAGTGCCAAAAGAAGTGGAAGGAATGGAAAATAAAGTTCGCGAAGCCTTAAAGTTATTGGGTAGATAAAATTTATGGATTCTTTTTTACAATCAACTAATTGGCTGGAATTTCAAAAATCTTTAGGTCGGGAAGTTTGGCAAATAGATTCTATTCTAGTGATTAAACACAATCTGCCTTTTAGAAAATCATATTTTTACTCTCCGCGCTGCGAGAGTAAATTTTTATCCGAGTCATTTTTAAATAAAATTAAGGAGATTGCCAAGCAAGAAAATACGATATTTTTTAAAGCCGAATCATTCGACTTAGCTCGGGGCAAGCCCGATTTGGAAAAATTCGGATTTAAAAAATCTACAAATATTCAACCCAAAAAAACATTGATTTTAGATACTTCAAAATCAGAGCAAGAACTTTTAAATCAAATGCACTATAAGACAAGATACAATATAAAATTAGCAGACAAAAAAGGGATTTCTGTTAAAAAAGACAAGAGTAAATTTGAGGACTTTTGGCAATTAATTCAGGAAACCAGCAAGAGAGATAGTTTTAGGCCGCATCCTAAAGAATATTACAGAAAAATGCTGGAAATTCCAGGAATTGAATTATTTGTTGCCGAATTCAAAGGAAAAATAATTGCGGCTAATGTTGTAGTGTTCTATGATAAGCAGGCGATCTATCTTCACGGCGCTTCGGATTATGAATACCGAAATCTAATGGCACCGTATTTACTTCAGTGGGAGCAGATTAAAGAGGCCAAAAAGCGCGGATGTTTAGAATATGATTTCTGGGGAATTGATGAGAGAAAATGGCCGGGAGTTACCCGTTTTAAAAAGGGTTTTGGCGGCCGCGAAGTTGAGTATCCCGGCGCTTTTGATTTAGTTTTTCAGCCGATTTGGTACAAGATTTACAAAATTGCGAGAAAAATTTTATGAAAAAACTGATTCCGAAATTTGTTTTTGATATGTATCATTTTTTACTCGTCTTATTGGGTGCGGTTATTTATGGTTTTCCTTCAAGAAAATTGATTGTAATTGGCGTGACCGGGACAAATGGGAAATCAACGGTAGTGCATTTAATCGCGGAAATTTTAGCCCTTCGAGGAGCTCAGGGTAAAGTCGCTTCCCTGTCATCGATTAGATTCAAAATTGGCGAAAAAGAATGGCCAAATATGCTGAAAATGACTATGCCGGGAAGATTTAAATTGCAGAAATTTTTGAAAGACGCGGTTAAGGCGGGATGTAAATACGCGGTTATTGAAGTGACTTCCGAAGGAATAAAGCAGTATCGTCATAAATTCATTGATTTTGACGGAGCGGTTTTTACAAATTTAACCAAAGAGCATATTGAGGCACACAAGGGTTTCGAAAATTACAAAAAAGCCAAGGGAAAATTGTTTAAATCTTTGGAAAAGAGCAGAAAAAAGAACAAATTTGCGGTTTTAAATGCAGACGATGAAAATTCTGAATATTTCGGAAGTTTGTTTTCTGGCAAAAAATATTTTTATGGCATTAAAAACAAACAAGCGGAAATTACACCGGAAAAAATTGGATTAAAATTAGATAATTTAATGGGTGAATTTAATGCTTATAATGCTTTAGCCGCGTATTGTGCGGGGCTGGGCCTGGAAATTGATAAAAACAAAATTCTTGAAGTTTTAAAGAGCGCCAAAGGAATTCCCGGTCGTTTGGAATTAGTAATCGATAAGCCATTTAAGGTTTTTGTTGATTATGCACATACACCGGATGGTTTGATAAATATTTATAAAAAACTTGGCATGGATTTAATTTGCGTTTTGGGGAGTTGTGGCGGTGGGCGGGATAAGTGGAAAAGGCCGGAAATGGGGAAAATTGCGGCAGAGTATTGCGACAAAATAATTTTGACAAATGAAGATCCCTATGACGAAAATCCTTTTTCTATTCTTGAGGATATTGAAAAAGGATTTTCGCAAATCCAAAATCCAAAATCCAAAATCCAAAAAATAATTGACCGGAGAAAAGCAATTAATAAAGCATTATCCTCAGCTCAAGACAATGATATAGTAATAATCACTGGCAAAGGCTGTGAGCCGTGGATATGCGTTGAAAATGGTAAGAAAATTGCGTGGGACGACAGAAAAATAGTTAGAGAAGAATATAATAAAATTTATGGACAAGGGATATAAAATCTTAGAGCATCCAGCTGATGTTAGGGTTCAAGCTTTTGGTAAAACAAAAGAGGAGTTGTTTTTAAATGCGATGAAGGGAATGACAGAGGTTTTACAACCCAAAATCCAAATACCAAAATCTAAATGCCAAAGAAAAATTAAGGTGAAATCAGTGGATTTGAATGCGCTTTTAGTGGATTTTTTGAGCGAGGTTTTATATTTGATTCAGACAAATAAAGAGATTTATAATGATATAAAGTTCATCAAATTCACTGATACCGAACTTGAGAGTGAATTATCTGGAAATAAAGTTGAATCATTTGGCGAAGATATTAAAGCAGTAACTTATCACGATTTAAAAATAGAACAAAAAAATGGCTTATTTGAAGCCACGGTTTTGTTTGATATATGATTAATAAATCAGATTTTAAAAAAATAAATGACTATCTCTGGGAATATCCAAGGAGAAGCGGAATGAAAGTTCCGGCGAGGATTTATGCTAGCGAAAAAATGCTGGGTGAGGTTTTTAAAGATAGGTCAGTTGAACAGTTGATAAATACAGCAAGCTTGCCGGGAATTATCAATTATTCGATGGCAATGCCGGATATTCACGAAGGATACGGATTTCCAATTGGTGGAGTCGCGGCAATGGATTCGGAAAAAGGAGTGATTTCTCCGGGCGGAGTGGGTTATGATATTAATTGCGGAATGAAGCTTTTAAAATCCGAACTTTCAGAAAAAGAAATTTTTCCCCATTTAGATAAATTGGCGAGCAAAATTCAGCAAGAAGTGCCATCTGGACTTGGTCGGGGTCGGCAGATTAAATTAAATATTGATGCTCTGGACAAAATTTTGAAAGGTGGCGCAAAAGAACTGGTTGAGCAGGGATACGGCGAAAAAGAAGACATAGAAAATTGCGAATCAAATGGTTTTATTGAGCAAGCTGATCCAGAAGTGGTTTCATCTCACGCCAAAAATCGTGGCAGAGACCAGGTTGGGACATTGGGGTCCGGAAACCATTTTTTAGAAATTCAGAAAGTTGAGCAAATTTTTGACGAGGAAACTGCTAAAAAATTTGGCTTGTTTAAAAATCAGGTTGTAGTGATGATTCATACTGGCTCTCGCGGTCTTGGCCACCAGATTGCCACTGATTATATTCAAGTAATGATGAGAGCAATGCCAAAATATAATATAAATCTACCAGATAGAGAATTGGCCTGCGTACCTTTCAAATCTCCTGAAGGGCAAAGATATTTTACCGCAATGTCCGCTGGAGCGAATTTTGCTTGGGCTAATCGCCAGATGATTGCCCATTATATTAGAAGGGTCTGGACCGAGATTTTAGGAGAAAGATCGCAACTTAAAGTGCTTTATGACGTTGCTCATAATATTGCAAAAATAGAAAAACACCTGGTAAGTAATAAAAAAGCAGAAGTAATTGTTCACAGAAAAGGCGCAACTCGGGCTTTCCCCGGCCAGCCGGTTTTAATTCCCGGCTCAATGGGAACAGCTTCTTATATTTTGGTTGGAACGGAAAAAGGCAAAGAATCCTGGTATTCAACTTGCCACGGCGCAGGCAGGATGATGTCGCGCCATGCGGCAATAAGAGCGCTTTCGGGCCAAGAAATTATTAATCAACTAAAAGCCAAGGGAATTCTGGTAAAATGTTATAGCATGCGCGGAATTGCCGAAGAAGCACCGCAAGCATATAAAAATATTGATGAAGTGGTGGAAGTAGTTCATCAAGCCGGATTATCTCAAAAAGTCGCTCGTTTCGTGCCACTAGCAGTAATAAAAGGAGAATGAAAAAATTGCCCAAGAGTATTAAAAAATATATCAGAAAAGAAAAAGTCCGCCTTAGGCGAGAAGTTTTGGATTTAGAAAAACAGAAAAAATTAATTGATGAGTTATATAAAAAATTCAAAAATGCCTAATATTCGTCGTCTTCAATTAGAAACTAAAGTAGGTCTGGTAATTATTGCGGTTGTAATAACCATTATGTTATTTACTCTGTATAAAAGTCTTAATAATTTTAATAAATCCATGAATAAGATTAACGTTCAATATGAAGAAATACGCGAGCCTTGACTTAATTTAATTTTTATGTTAAAATTAAGTAGTAAGAATAAATAATAATTAAGGAGATATATTATGCCAGAAGAATTTTATGAAAAACAATATTCAGGACTTTCCGAAAAGGGCAAGCAGGAAGTTGATGGATTGTTGGAAAAAGCAAGAACGCTTCGCGAAGAAATAAATAGGCAGGAAGAATTCGCGAAAAAGTTTTATATTTCGCCGGATGCCGAATCCAATATTATGAAAAAACAGCACGAAATAGCCTCGGACCACAGCAAGAAAGATCTTGAAAAAATTGAACAGAGATTGAAGTCCATTTACGGAATAACTGAATATTAATTTGGAAAAAAATTATGAGAAAAAAGAGCGGTGCTATGTGCATTGCTCTTTTAATTCTTTGAGCATCCAAGTTATAATTAAAGCATATGAAGCTTAAACATTTAAACATATTTTGGAAAGAAGCCACTTTGTTTACTTTGACTCAAATTTTGGGAATTTTTGTTGCCGTTCGACTTTCAAAAGTTTTAGAGCTTGCAAAGATAAAGTCCCAGCCGATTTCTTTTTTTAATCTATTAATCTATTTTTTAATTATTATTCTGATTAGTTTGGCTGTTTTAAAAATTTCCAAAAAAGGAAGCGGTATAATGTTACAGATCTTTTTTATTCTGGCAGTTTTTTCCGGACTGGATATACTTTTTGGTACTGTTTTAGGTGAGCCGGGAGCAACTATTTTAGCCGTTGCTCTAATTGTTTTTCGTTTTTCTAAGCCAACCGTTTTAATTCATAATTTAGTTATTGTTGG
>Ga0315288_10008771_pt1 | contig 12746 bp, 12 predicted proteins | sample YL17G11_20_MG_FD_203454 | JGI IMG/M metagenome (GOLD analysis project Ga0315288, IMG submission 203454) | Sediment microbial communities from Yellowstone Lake, YNP, Wyoming, USA - YL17G11_20 | ecosystem: Environmental > Aquatic > Freshwater > Lake > Sediment | place: USA: Wyoming | collected...
AAAACAAAAGAGCCCAATATGACCAGTTTGGCCAGGTTTTTGAAGGCGCTGGCCCGGACCAAACCCGGCCAGGATGGGATTTTAACTGGCAGTCATCAAATCAAGACTTTGATTTTGATTTTGGCAATTTAGGAGATGTTTTTGAAGAGTTTTTCGGCTTTGGCAGCCAAGCCAGAAGAAAAGACTCCAAAAAAGGAAGAAATATTGAAGTCGCCATGCAAATGTCTTTGGAAGAAACTTTAAAAAATCAAGAAAAGGAAATCACCTTAGAAAAACTTGTAAAATGCCAAAGGTGCCAGGGCTCTGGCGGCGAACCAGGGTCTAAGATAAAAGAATGTTTTACCTGCCGGGGCGCTGGCCAAGTTCAGCAAGTTAAGAGAACTATTTTAGGATCTTTCAATAGTATTGTCTCTTGCCCTGAATGCATGGGTGAAGGCAAAAAACCAGAAAAACCATGTCATATCTGTTATGGCGAAGGCAGAATCAAAGACAAAGAAACCATTAAAATATTTATCCCGGCTGGAGTTGACCAAAACCAGTTAATTAAAGTTGAGCAAGCTGGAGAGCAGGGCAAAAGGGGAGCCAGAGCAGGAGATTTATACATTAGAATCTCCCTCAAAGACCACCCGGTCTTTGAAAGAAAAGGGGATGATCTTTTAATGAAGTTGCTTTTAAACTTTTCCCAACTGGCGGCCGGAGATAATGTTGAGATAACAGACTTGTCGGGGAAGAAATTTATCCTAAAAATTGCCTCTGGTTCAGAGCCTAAAAAGATGCTAAGATTAAGCGGAAAAGGCATTCCTCATTTCCAGGGCCGCGGACAGGGTGATTTGTATGTTGAGTTAAATCTTAAAATCCCCAAAAAACTGAGCCAAAAGCAGAAAGAGCTCTTGGAAAAGTTAAGGCAAGAGGATTTGTGAGCCCTCGTAGCTCAATTGGCAGAGCAATTCCCTTTTAAGGAAAAGGTTGGAGGTTCGAGTCCTCCCGGGGGCACCTAATGTAACTTGTTCGGAATTGACTGCTCCGCGCGGCGAGTACGCCGCGCTCCGCAGGGCAAAATCCACTTTTGTTTTCGCCGTAAAATCCCAGAGTTCGCCCCAATTGATTGAAAGCGTTTTGTCCTTGATTTCGGGGTTAGAGCCGAGGGAACGGAAAAAGTTGCGCCATTCGATGTCGCCAATAATACAATTATAAAAATTGAAGCTGGTAAAAACCAGAATCCAACGCTTGATACTCTCAAAAAAATAGCGAAGGCTCTTGAGGTAAGCGTTGATGATTTGATAAAATAAGAAAAATATATGAGCAAAATTTTAGTTGATATTGGTTCTTCCACGATAAAGATTTACAAATATACCCAAGAAGAGGTAAGTCTTCTAGTTCAAAGGACCATTCCTTTTAAGGACGGATTTGATCCAGAGGGAGGAATTTCTGCCTTGGCGAAAAAGGAATTTTTTGAGTTAATAGACTCTGTTAAGGAAGAAAACAAAAGTTTTCCAATTAAGATTTACGCTACCGGTATTTTTAGGAAATTAATCAATGTGACAAGGATTTCTTTTATTGATGAATTTTTTGAAAGAACGGGTCTGTTCTTCAACATTGTCAACCAAGACTTAGAGAGCTTTTATCTTGGAATGGCTTTGGTTGACAAATGCCAACTCAACGAGCCTATTTTATTGATAAACATCGGCGGTGATTCAACCGAACTAGTGGTTATGTATGGCAAAGAAGCGGTGGAAAGAAAAAATATAGATTTAGGGGTCGGGGCGGTAAATACCAAATTCCCACAGATAAACGAAAAGATGTCAAAAATATCATTACAAGAAGTGATGAATTTTATCAAAGAGAGTCTCCCTGATTTATCCAACAAGGTGAAAGTTGCTTTTTATACTGGTGGAGAATTGAATTACATGCAATTAGCCGGTTATGCCCTAAAACCGAATAGATTATTTAAAGATGACGATCATCCCTCTTTAATTTCTGTAATTGATTTTTCTAAACGGAACAACGAGATTTTTGAGAAAGTTTCGTTAAAAGAACTCGAATCCCTTATGCCAAATAATCCAAAATGGATGCACGGAGCAAGAGGTTGTTCGGCTATTGCCCAAGCAATCTGCCAAAAATATCGAATACAGACAATAATTCCGTCTAATTCAAACATTGTAAATGGTATTGCAAGACAAGAATTCAGATATGTTACTATAAGCGGTAGTTTCAGAAAACACTTAGAATACATTTTAAAAATCAAGGAAAAATTAGAAGCACGAGGAACAAAAGTTCTTAGCCCAAGATTTACAGAACCAAAAAATCCCGGGGAGAGGTTCGTGGTTTTTACTGGAGAAGAAGGGTTGAACCCGCTTGAGCTAGAAAGATATCACTTAAAATCCATTTCTGAATCTGATGTGCTTATTGTTTGCGATCCCGAAGGATATGTAGGAGCTTCAGCTTTACTTGAAATTGGTTTCGCTAATGCTATAGGTAAGCGGATTATTTTTGTAGAAAAGCCTGAAGAATTTATGTTGAATGCTTTGCCAGCCGAAGTCGGTTTGTAAATTTTAGGCGGCGTGCCAGCTTCGCTGGCATGAAATTCGGCGGCGGAAAGCGAGGGCGGGCAAAAATTCCTTCCCCCCAACTCTTCGAGCCTGAAGGCTTTTCAGAACCTGAACGGCCCCTTTCCTTTTTGCCCGCCCGAGCGTCAGGATTCGTTCCAGCCGCGCGAAGCGCGGCAATGGGTCAGCTTCTTTCAAAAAAGGTTCGCGCGAAGTGTATAATTACAGCACCAGAAAGGAAATTACAAGCCAGAGGAAGCCGTCTTGCTTCGCTCGGCGACCAATTCCGTATTGTTTTTTTCTGCTATAATATTAATACTAAAACCGTGGTTCTCTTCTATCTTGAAATAGACTTTTTGTATTAATTCTGGTATCTTAAAACCTATGAAAAGATTTTCTAAGATAATAATTATTGCTGTTCTGCTTATTGCAAGCACTTCTTTTGGTTTCTACGCAGGCCAGCAGGAAGGAGAAAGAAAAACAGTTAATCAGTTTTTCTCCCAAGGAGCCGGGGAAGATGTTTCCAATTTAGACTTTACGCTTTTTTGGGAAACCTGGCAGACCTTAAAGGAAAAATTCATTGACAAAACCAAGTTTGATAACCAGAAAATGCTTTATGGGGCTATTTCCGGAGTGGTCAGCTCTTTGGAAGATCCTTACACCATTTTTATGAACCCGGAAGAAAGCAAAAAGTTTTTAGAAGATGTCTCTGGCAAATTTGAAGGAGTAGGCATGGAAATCGGCCAAAAAAAAGGCCAACTCCAAGTCATTTCTCCTTTAGAAGGAACTCCGGCCCAAAAAGCAGGATTGAGAGCTGGCGACAAAATAGTCAAGATAGACGATGTCTTTGCCAACGAACTGACAGTTGACGAAGCTGTCAGCAAGATTCGCGGCGACAAAGGAACCGAAGTAACTTTAACTATTTTTAGGGAAGGCTGGAATAATACTAAAGAATTTAAAATCGTTAGAGATGTTATTGAGGTTCCTTCTTTGAAATGGGAGATAAAGAATGATGACATTGCTTACATCAGACTTTACCAATTCTCAGAAAAAGCGGGTTATGATTTTAAAAAAGCTTCTCTGGAAATCCTAAAATCTCCGGCAAAAAAGATTATCCTGGATTTAAGAAATAATCCTGGCGGTTATCTTGAAATTTCTAAAGATATTGCCAGCTTCTTTCTGGAAAAAGGTTCTTTGGTTGCCATTGAAGATTTTGGCGGCAAAGCTGAGTCCAAAAAATACATCGCTGACGGCAATGACATCTTTTCCGGATTTCCAATAGTAGTTCTGATTAATCAAGGCTCTGCTTCAGCCAGCGAGATTTTAGCCGGAGCCCTAAGAGATAATCGGGAGATAAAGCTGATTGGCGAGACTTCTTTCGGCAAGGGATCGGTTCAAGAAATCGAAAATCTTAATGACGGATCATCTTTAAAAGTAACCGTGGCTAAATGGCTGACTCCCAATGGCCAGTCAATCTCAGACCACGGCTTGGTTCCAGATATTGAAGTGGAGATTACTGATGAAGATTATCAGAATGATAAAGATCCTCAATTAGATAAAGCCCTTGAAATCCTGGAAGCAATCAGGTAAGATAAACATAGGATAAGCTTAAAATTATTTAAAAAGATGAAGGTCGTTCTATTAGAAGACGTTGAAAAAGTGGGCAAGAAATACGAGGTTAAAGAAGTGGCAGACGGCTTTGCCCGCAATTTTTTAATTCCTAAAAACCAGGCTAAATTAGCCACCAAGGAAATGATGGAATGGGTCAAGATCAAAAAAGAAATCTTAGAAAATAAAGCTGAAAGCGAATTAAAGAAAGCCCAGGAATTGGCTTCAGCCACAGACGGCCTAGAAGTGATTATGCAGGTTAAAGTTGGCGATGAAAACCAGCTTTTTGAATCAATCACAGCTCAAAAAATTGCAGACAAGTTAAAGGAGCTGGGGTTTGAAATAAAGAAAAACCAGATTGATTTGGCTGAACCGATCAAAGAAGTAGGGGAGTATCCAGTCAGAATAAAGTTTGACCACAACCTAGAATCTCAAATTCAAGTTATTATTAATGGGGAAACAAAAGCAAAGGAAGAATGAAACAGCCCCTTTCAGGGGGTTGTTTTCTTTTATATAGTTAGAAATAGGGGAGTTGTGCTATCTTTCAACAATACTAACTACCTTGGCCAGTCTTTGGGAGCCATCGAAACGCTTTACTTTCTTGGTTGAAAATTTAACCGTGCCTGGTTTACCGGCATAAAGAGTATCGTCGCTGCCAATCCTAACATTTTTGCCTGGCAAAAACTTGGTACCCCTTTGCCTGATAATAACCATGCCAGCTCTAACTTGCTGATTGTCGCTGATTTTAACGCCTAGATATTTTGGCCGGGAACTTCTTCCTAAAGTTGATGATCCTGTAGCTTTAGTCTTAGCCATATTATTAATAATCCTAATTTTTATTTCAGATAAATGTATGCTAACAAAACTTAAAAGCTTTGTCAAAACCCATCTTAACGATATTTTAATGCTTATGGCTGTAATTTTAATCTCTTTATTTTCTTTTGCCGCCGGTTATTTAATTTCCAGTTATCAGGAAAAAGAACCAATTAAGATAGAGTCTCTGGACTAAAGTGGAAAATATCAACAGTTTTTGTAATTTTTCACACTTTTTAGCTTAAATTAGGATTATTAATAATATGAGATTTAGCCTTAAAAAACCAAGGGAAAACACGGCTAATTTAGCTAGAATTTTAGGATATAGGCTCTTAAAGGGGATTGATAATGAATTTAATCTGGTCAGGCCCTTGGCCAGAGATTACCCAAGATTTCATATTTATTTAAAAGAAGAAAATAATCTTCTGAATTTTAATCTTCATCTTGACCAGAAAAAGCCTTCTTATTCAAAGCAAACAAAACACAGCGGCGAATACGACGGCGAACTGATCTTGGGAGAAAAACAAAGGATTGAAAAAATAATAGAAAAATTACTTATTCCTTAGTTTTGCCGGCGCCATGAAATTTGCGATGAATGTCTCTGAGGCTTTTACTGGTTACGTGAGTATAGATTTGGGTAGCTGAGATGTTCTTATGGCCTAAAAACTCTTGGATTATCCTTAAATCCACGCCCTGGCTTAAAAGATCTGAAGCGAAGCTATGCCTCATCACATGAGGCGTAGTGTTTAAGGGCAATCCCGCTAAAAGAGCATATTGTTTTATCATTTTCTCAATTGAACGAACCGTCAGCCTTCTGTCTGATCCTTTTCTGCTCCGGTAGTTAATAAACAACGGTTTTTCATCATCATCTCTAACCATTAAGTATTTGCCCAGCCATTCTAAAGCCTTTTCTGAAAAATAGACTGTTCTGGCCCGACCGCCTTTGCCGATAATGCCAAGCTCTAACTCTTTGGTATTTGACTTTAATTTGACTTGTTCGCGATTTAAAGCTACTAATTCAGCAATTCTCATGCCGGTAGAAAACAATATCTCTATAATAGCTCTGTCTCTCAAACCCTGAACTTTATTGGTATTAACTGCTGAAACTAGTTTTTCGATTTGGTCCAGATTAAGAAAACGAACCTGTCTCTCGCTTTTATCTTTAGCTAGTTTTATCTTTTCTGAAGGTAAAGATAAGATATCACGATCGGCAAAATAGTTTAAAAGAGACCTGACAGCGATTAGGTAATAGTTTTGGGTGGATCTTTTAAGCGCGGTTTTGGATTTAGGCCGATATTGGCGGGACAGGAAAACCCGATACTTCCAGATATGATCGGGAGTAAGATCGTGGGGTTTTAAATCTTGTAAATTATTTTCTCTAAGCCAATTTAAAAATCTTCCTAAAAATCTGGCATAATTTTCCTGGGATTTAGCAGATAAGCCCTTCTCTATATCCAGCCAATCCAAAAAATCTGTTAAATGGGCGGGGATTGGCTTTGAATCTTTATTCATGATTAGTCACTTAAGTATAATTATGCGAACCTTCCTGTTTCTATATTAACGGGTCTAAAAAGGCCCGTCAAGTCCTCTCCTATCGTTTTTGTATCGCCAAATTATTACTTGATTATTTCCTTGAATTTTTCCAGAAAAGTTTTTTGTAATTTTGGAATTTCTTTTTTAACATCTTCGCCCATCTCTTTTTTCTCCTTATTAAGCTCTTCTTTGAAAATAGCTTCTCTTTTGAAAAACAGGCTTTTGAGCCATTCCCAGGTACGGTTTACCCAAGACTTGAATTTATAGGATAAATTGGCACTCCACCATCCTCTAACCCACATATAGAGCTTGTTCCAGATGATCTTAGCCTGTTCAAAAGCCGCTTTAAAGCCGGCTGGAAAGGCTGCCAGGGCCTTTAAAACCATTGTTTTTAGGCCCTCAAGCGTGTCTGGAGGCTCAATAAAGGCTTGAGAGCTATCTTTGGACATTAAGGCGTTTGGAACCGTAGAAAAGCTAAAAACAAGAATGGCAAAGAAAATGATAAAGTAATAGGATTTCATCTTTTTATGGTGGAAATGGTTAAATTTAATTATTATAGCACGTAGTGATATATCGGGCACCCGCCCGCTATAGTCCACTCTTACGATATTTTAATTTCGAGCAAAGCGAGAAATCAAGCTCTGCTTATAATTTTTATTGCTTCTTTAATTCTTTTAATAGTTTTTTCTTTTCCCAGAGCATCGGCAATTTCAAATGGATTGGCAGAAAATTCTTTGCCGCTCAGAGAAATCCGCAAGGGCCAAAGTAATTTTCCCCTATCCCCTATTTTCTCTGCCTCAGGCATAAGAATGTTTTCCAGATTTTGTTTTTGCCAGTTTTCTGGTTTTACTTTTTCCAAAATTTCTTTTAGCTTTCTCAAAGATTCTTTGATTTCTTCATTTGGCATTTGCTTCCAGCGCAAAAGTTCTAAAGTCAAAGAAATATTATCCTTAAAGAAAAAATCTGTTAAATCTGCTATTTCTGATATCTTTTTTAACCTTGGCTGGGAAAGACTGGTTATTTTTGTTAAATAGTCAAAACCAATGACTTCTTTGGTTTCAATAATTTCATATTCTTGTTCTTTCCAAGACTCTTTGATTGCGGCTGGAATCAACTGTAGCGGCACTGATTCTTCAACGACCTTAATAAAATTATTTTTAATCAGATAAGGTAGGCATTTTTCGGTGAGATTTTTTTGGCTAAGATTTCTGATGTAAAAGCCGTTAAACCAATCCAGGCGCGGCTGATTAAAAACCGCTCCGGATTTTTGCACCCGCTCAAGAGAAAATTCTTTAATCAAACTCTTTAAAGTGAAGATTTCCCTGTCGTCTTCAGGATGCCAACCCAGCAAAACCATAAAATTCACCAAGGCTTCGGGTAAATAGCCTTCTTGTTCATAGTTTAAAATCGGAATTGCCCCGTGACGTTTGGACCATTTGCTTTTGTCCGGAGCTAAAACCATGGGCAAATGAGCATATTTCAGAAGAGAAAATCCTAAGGCTTCCTGAATCAATATTTGGTTTGGCGTATTGGAAATGTGTTCTTCGCCCCTGATAACGTGGGTGATTTTCATTTCATAGTCGTCAACCACGTTAGAAAAGTTAAACAAGGGCAATCTAAGGCTTTTGGCAATGATAAAGTCCCCTATCAAAGCTGAATCAAACTCTATCTTCCCCCTAATAATATCTTCGAAAACAACTTTTTTGTTCTGGGGATTCTTAAACCTGATCACCGCGGTTTCGCCTTTTTTGATCTTTTTTTCCGCTTCGTCTAAGGTGATATTCCGGCATTTGCCCAAATAGCGAGGCGCTTCTCCTATGCTTAATTGATATTGCTTTTGGACCTCAATTTCCTCGAGAGAACAAAAGCAATAATAGGCCTTGTCCTCTTTTAAAAGCCGCTTCAAATAGTTTTCATAAATATCCAATCTTTGGCTCTGCCGGTAAGGAGCGTATGGCCCGCCAATATCAGGGCCCTCGTCGTATTCGATTCCAATCCATTTCAGGCTCCAGAAAATGTTTTCCTCAAACTCCTTTTCTGATCTTTCTTTGTCCGTGTCTTCAAAACGCAATACGAAAATGCCTTGGTTTTTTTTGGCAAATAAATAGGTAAAAAGCGCGGTTCTTAGGTTTCCTAAATGCAAAAGCCCGGTTGGCGAAGGCGCAAACCTGGTACGAATATCTTCTTTTTTAGAAATTGGCGGTTCCATGATCTAACTATGTTATCATACTTTTAAAGAATCAAAAATGATCTTGGCAATGGTTTTGCCTGCCTCGGGCCTGGCAAAATCTAAAGCAGCCCGCTTCATTTTTTCAAGATCATTGGGGTGGGAAAATATGTATTTCAGCTTTTCTAAAAAGAAATTCGGGGTTGTATTTCCTTCTTCCAAAACAATCGCTGATCCGCTGGCGGCATAGGCATAGGCATTTTTTAATTGATGGCCCTGGGCTGAATCAGGCAAAGGAATAATGATTGAGGGCTTGCCGACAGCAGCGATTTCAAAAATGGTGCCGGAACCGGCTCTGGCGATAATCAAGTCTGAAGCAACTAAGGCGTGTTTTAATTCCTGTTCTCTGAAAAAGGCCGTTGGATGATAATATTGTTCCAGGCCTTTGGGAATGGTAATATTAGCCTCTGGCAAGTATTTTGCAAAATTCTTTTCGCCGATCTGATGTAAAATCTCATAACTTTCAAGTAGATTAGGCAAAATAGCCAAAATCATATCATTAATGGGCTGAGCTCCCTGAGACCCCCCCAAAATCATAATGACCGGCTTTTCCCCGGTTAATTTAAAAGCTTCCTTTGCCCCTTTTAAAGTTCCTTGAAGAATTTCTCTTCTGATTGGATTTCCGACCAGAATTGCTTTTGCAAGCGACAGCCTTTCAGTCTTGGGAAAAGAAACCAGGATTTTCCTGGCAAACTTTGAAAGCAAAAGATTGCTGAGGCCAGCGTCAGCGTCAGACTCGTGCAAAAACACCGGTATTCTTAATACCCAAGCGGCAATTACAACTGGAAAAGAACCATATCCCCCTTTGCTAAAGATTAAATCCGGAGCAATAAAAAACAGATAAAAGAACGATTGCAGAACCCCAAACGGCATTTTAAAGAAAACGTCAACTATGTTTTCCAAAAGGCTTTTCCAATTAAAATATCTTCTTATCTTTCCGGCAGAAATTTCCCTAGTCCTGACTCCTTCCTGGGAAAGTAAAATTAAATTAAATTCGTCCCTGGGCCCAATATAGTAAAGATCTAAAGACTCTTTAGGATTTTCATTCTTTTTTGCCTCAGCAAAAACATTTAAATTCCTTTCAAGTTTTGTTTGAAGATAAAGACTCTTTATTTCCCTGACTACGGCAATTAGGGGAAAAATATGTCCTCCGGTCCCGCCGCCGGTAAAAACTATTTTCATATAATTTATCTTGTCTGCTTCGATATATTTAATAATATACCTAAAGCCGCTAATTCTGAAGCCAGGTGAGAGCCGCCATAGCTGATAAACGGCAGCGGTATTCCGGTTAAGGGAAAGATTCCAATCATTGAACAAATATTAGTTAAGAATTGAAAGCCTATCCAAACGCAAATGCCAACCGCAACAATTTGGGAAAACTTGTCTTTTGAGAGTCTAGCTGTCTTAAATCCCTGCCAAATAAAGATAAAAATTATTGAGATCAAAAGCATGGCTCCTAAAAAACCTGTTTCCTCGGCAAAAATTGGAAAGATGGCATCGCCGATAGTTGCCGGCAAAAAATTAAATTTCTGCCTGGACATTCCCAGCCCTAAGCCGAAAATACCTCCCGAGCCAATGGAAATCAAAGACTGTTTTAATTGATAACCAATTCCCATGGGATCAAGGTTTGGATTTATAAAGACCAGCCAGCGGTTCATGCGGTACGGGGCCAACTTAATCAAAATGCCCAAAGCTGCCAATCCGGAAAACCAAATCAAAAGATTCTGCCAAACAGGGGTTCCAACCACGAAAAACATAGCGCATCCTATTGAAATAATAACCGCTAAAGTGCCAATATCAGGCTGAAGAACCAATAAAATAGAAATTATTCCGATGATTATTAAAAAAGGAACAAATGATTTTAGTTTTGAAAAAATATTTGTTTTTAGATAATCTTTCCCGGAAAAATCCTGTTTTGTCAGCCAAGCCCCAAGGTACAAAATTAAAGTAATTTTAAGAAATTCTGAGGGCTGAAAAGCAATAACGCCAAGGTTTATCCAGCGGGAAGCGTTAAATAGCTTTAAGCCTGTTTCTGAAACAAATAGCAGACATAAAGCCAAAACGCTAAAAAGGAAAAGCCAAAGAGAAGCTTTTTTAATTTTTTCAAGGGGAGCAAAAAAGCCCACCAATCCCAGAAATAATCCCGGCAGCAGGCCGAATAGCAATTGATGCCTTAAAAGATAATTAGGATCTTTGAATCTTTCCATTGAAAGGACGGCTGAAGTGCTGGCTAAAATTAAAGCTCCAAGCAAGATTAAGAGAAAGCTTGTTAAAATTAAAATGAGATCTGGACTTTTTAATTTTTTCATTTGTTCTTAAACTGACTGACATATTTTTTAAACTGATCTCCCCTATCCTGATAATTTAGGAACAAGCCAAAACTTGGAGAAGCGCAGGAAAGAAGACAAATTTTACCCTGGCCCGTATGTTTAAATGCCAAATCCACTCCTTCTTTCATATTATCAATAAAAAAGTGGTTAAAAAAACGGTTCTTGGGCTTTATCTTTGTAATTTCTTTCCAAATTCTTTTGCCGGTGCCGGGAAAGAAAATCAATGTTTTAAGATTGCTTTTAATAATTCTCCTGGCTAATTCCTCAAAATTAAGATTCCTGTCAAAACCTCCCAAAAAGATAGTCTCAACGCTATCTCCTAAAGCATTTAAAGCGCCAATGGTGGCTTGCGGGATAGTTGCTAAAGAATCATTATAAAATCTAATTTTCTGGTATTGCCCGATAAATTCAAGCCGATGGGGCAAAGGCTTAAAATCTTTTATGGCTTGGGCGATTTTCTCCTCAGGAATTTCAAAGATCCGGCCAACTTCAATCGCCGCCGAGATATTCAGAAGATTAAAGTTGCCGACGAGCTTGGCTCTCCCCCACTTTTTTAAAAATCTTTCTGCCGTCTTTACGTTTAAAGCAATTGTTTTAGCTTTAGTAATCTTGGAAGCTTTTAAAGCATATTTATTGTCTGGATTAAAAAGGAAAAAATCTGTTTTTTCCTGATAGCGGCAAATATTCTGCTTAGCTTTAAAATATTCATTAAAGCTGTTGTAATAATCAAGATGTTCGGAATAGAGATTCAAGAAAACAGCCAGTTGGGGAGATTTCTTTAAATTGAAAAGCTGATGGCTGGACAATTCATAAACATAAATATTATTTGGCTTTGCTTTGAATAACAACGAAAGAACGGGTTTGCCAATATTACCCACTAAATGAGCTTTCAGTCCCCTGCCCTTTAAAACCGCATAGATTAATGAGGCTGCTGTGCTTTTGCCTTTGGTTCCGGTCACGCCGATGATTTTCCCTGGACAGTTGTCAAAAAAGATTTTTGTCTGGGAAGTTAGCTTCTGATTTTTGCTCAATGCCTTAAAGGGAATGCCCGGAGATTTAATAATTAAGCTGTAGTTTTTTAAAGATTTTAAATAATCTTTGCCAAGATAAAGTTTTAGATTTTTGTCTTTTTTAATTAGTTTTTGGAATTCAGAATTAAGGTTCTTTAATTCTGATTTATCGGCAATGCCTAAAACTTTTTTAGGAAACAGCTTTCTTAAGAATAAAAAAGTGTCTGCGCCTTCACGGGCAAAGCCTAAAATCAGAATGTTTTTATCTTTAAGGTAATTTAAATTCATTCTAAGGTTAAAATAGCATGAAAAACGGGTTAAAGAAAGTCATTTTTTAACTATTTAAATAATAAAAGATGCCCCATTTTCAAGAGGCATCTAGTGAAACTTAGGCGGTGAGGTAATGTACGACTTTAACATTGGCGGATGCTTCAATCGATTTAATTTCCTCTTCACTGAGAATAACAGGTTGCTCCCGGCACTCGGCAAAAACTGCGATCTCAAATGCCAGTCTATAACCCAATGCCTTCAGCGATTTTATTAATGCCTGAGGGCGTTCATATTGAGATCTGGACAATAAAATCATCTGCGCCATTACTCTTTACCTCCTTTCATAAAGATAGGGGTGATTTTAACTCACCTCTTCGGGATTTAGAATAACACAAAGCACGGGTATGTC
>Ga0315288_10008775_pt1 | contig 12742 bp, 13 predicted proteins | sample YL17G11_20_MG_FD_203454 | JGI IMG/M metagenome (GOLD analysis project Ga0315288, IMG submission 203454) | Sediment microbial communities from Yellowstone Lake, YNP, Wyoming, USA - YL17G11_20 | ecosystem: Environmental > Aquatic > Freshwater > Lake > Sediment | place: USA: Wyoming | collected...
TTTTGTGTCCAACTATCTTGGGTTGAACAGTGTTATTCTGAAATGGGCAAACGCAAACGGTGTCGCACAGTCCAATTGGATGCCTCTTTCAGTTGAGTATCTTGTCTTGGCGATTCTTTTTGTCCTAATCATTGTGCTGGAGTACGGGGTGAAGGGATTGGAAGATTTTTCAATATCCCCCATCTTCCTTGCAGCCATCGGTTTAGTATACACAATAGACAACGTGTACATGTATGGAAGTTTTTCGCCATTCCAGATTCTGGTGCCGGCAGCGGCAACGATGGCAGCAACCATGCTGAGCTTCATGGGATATCAGGTTCAGTGGAAAGGAGAATCATCCGGAACGCCAGTCTTGCACGTGGAAAATTCGAGGGGAGCCGCGGAAGCTGGCATCGCATGGCCATGTTCAGGAATTGAAAGCCTGATCATCTATTCAGTGACGATCCTCTTGTTTCTGAAGAACATGGCCATCCCCTTAAAACAGAAAGTAACCTATTTCGTCATTGGTGCCGTCGTCACATTCTTCATCAATGTTTTGAGGATAGTCAGCATATTCGTGATTGCGGTCGACACAGGGGGAGTAGGAAGCGCCCCAGCACAACTTTTCCATAACTATTATGGTCAGCTGTACTCTATAGCTTGGATCATATCCTACCCCTTGATAATAGTCGGAAGCCGGTTCTTCTGGGGAAAGATAATGAGCCTAAGAAACAGCCACAAGCTCCTACTGAAAGAAGCTAGCAGGAGCAACGCTCGCGGCAGCAAGACTTGACAAGATTCTTCTTTCCGTTTAGCCAGGTTCGACTTTCTCAGCTGATCCTTGGTTGACCAGTATGTTGGCATTCTCGACTGGCAGAGACGCAAGGTCTTCAATTTCGAAGGGTCCGTATGTTTTCATGTCCAGGCCTATTACTGAGGGAACTTCTTTCAAGAAGCGCAAGATTGCCCTCTTGTGTCCCTGCACAACCCTGACTTTAGGCGGACGCCCTTTCAAAAGGTCATCTATAAAACCGTGAAACTGTTCAGAAAAGGCGGAGATGGTCTTGCAAATCACTTGTTCCTCTGAACTCAATAGCTCAGGCGGCACAACCTCCATTTTTGCTGCTTTCTTGATTATTTTCATGTAGCGCACTTGCACTAGTCCCTGGACCATTTTTCTCGTGTTCCGCATTTCCTTTTTCAGAAGATTGGCTTTGATAGTGCGTTTGTCAAGCATTCTTCCTTCTTCTTTCAGTCGTTTAATGTAGTTGGCGACTCTTTCGTAGAAGTCCAACGGGATCTTGTTCAGTTCGTCTTTTCCCGTTTCCTGTTCGTAGATTTGTAGGAGTTCACTATACATTTTGTTCTGCCACCTCGGCTCTTTTTTTGCAGATCAACAGCATTGCTGCAGCGGTCGACAGCTTGACTTCCTCGTTCATGTATGGACCGTAAGTTTGGTGGCCCAGTCTGAATTTGGGCGCTTTTGAGATGCACACCGTTGTTGTTCCACCTTTAAAGGCTATCGCGCTGGTGAAGGGGTCGAATTCACGGATCGTCGACGCGGGGAACTCGACTTTTTTCAGGCCAGTCTTGTTGTGAAGCGTGCCGGTCAATCGGATTAGTCTGTGGATGTCTGTGGTCACTACCGTGTCGATGTGAGCGGTCTTGAATTCTAGCGTCTGTTCAACAATTTTTTTCCAAGTTTCCGGACCGAGACCTTTGAGTTTTTTCGGATTTCTTCTGCCTTCGAGGTTCTTTAAAAGGGAGTCTTTGTTCTTGTCTATGACATTGAGGATGTTCTTTCCCAGTCCACCGGTTGCATAGTCATGGAGTTCTGTATTCAAGACAAGTTCGCGTATGCCTTTCGCTACTCGGCCTCGCCAGCCATAGTCTTCGATGCTTAGAGCCTGCATGTCGTTGGCGTCAACTTTTTGGAGAATTGGGTCAAAACCCAAGGCACATGCATAGTCAACTATTTCTTTGCGTGCAACTGTATCCATGCTCTGCATGGTTTCGTCTGTTATGTGAATGTGGTAACCGCGATGTCCTGAGAAGAAGACTTGTATGCTTTGCTCAGCGACGCCGAAGTCGTTGGTCAACATGTCCAGAAGCTTGATGGTTTCTGACTTGGCGGAATCCAAACAGACTTCGCATAGCCAAGTGTTTTCGGCGAATCTCTCGCCTCCGCAAGCAGGACATTTTTCGGGTGTTATTCCTTTTCCTGAGAACGCGCATTTTTCACAAGTCCATTCATCATGGGTTCTTTCACATGATGTTGGAATGTGGTCGGCGTCGATGTCAAAGATTAGATCAGCTCCAATCCAACCTTTTGCGCCCATTTCGCTGGCGCCGGGTCGTTCATAGTAGGCGCTTGAGTAATAGACATCAGATGGGACATCGGCGCGCAACCAGTTTTCCAGTTCGCTGAAAGTTGTGAAACTCTTGTGTCTGACCATTATTCTGTTCCTAAGAAGCATGGCGGCGAATTCACGTTTTTCGAACGATGGGGGAATCCCGATTTCGTGAAAACATTCGGTGTAGTACTTGAGGAACATGTTTTGAACGAAGTTGCCGGTAGTGGACGACATTTCTTTCATAACAGAGTCTTGGCGCAGAGTATTTAGGTTTCTCTCTGAGACAAGTTTGAGTCGAAGCTCGCTTTGGAGCATACGTAATTTGGCGTCTGATCCTCAAATGTGGCCTAGCAAATTTTTTATACGTACCATCAGGTTATATCACCAGCGCCGATCAAAGTATGATCAAAGACTACGGTGATTCTTGATGGACCGAGTTCTGGTCACAGGTGGATGCGGGTTCATAGGCAGTCATTTAGCTATGGAACTGTTTGAGAAAGGGTGTTTTGTAAGAATTGCCGACGTGGAATCCGGCAGTTATGTCCTCGAAGAGCATTACAGTGAGAAGCTGAAACTTGACTTGAGAGTCTTGGAGAATTGCCTGTCTGCGACGAAAGGTATTGACGTTGTCTACAATCTTGCCGCAAACATGGGGGGCATAGGTTTCATCACGAAAGTCGGCGCGGAAATAATGTATGATAATGTTCTTATAAACGCGAACATGCTTGAAGCTTCCAGGCGCAACAAGGTTAAGAGGTATCTCTTCAGCAGTTCTGCATGCATCTATCCGACATACCGGCAAAAGGACCCGAACGTCAACGGGCTCAAGGAGGAAGACGCGTACCCTGCCTGTCCTGACAGTTTCTATGGTTGGGAGAAGCTCTACTCGGAGAAGATGTGTGAAGCTTACCACCGTGACCATGGGATGAGCATTAGGGTCCTCCGTTATCACAACATCTATGGTCCTGAAGGAGCCTATGATGGAGGAAGGGAAAAGTCGCCTGCAGCACTCTGCAGAAAGGTTGCGGAGACAAAGAACCCTGGGAAGATTGTGATATGGGGAGATGGAAAGCAGACGCGAAGCTACTGTTACATAGATGATGCGGTTAAAGGAACAATAATGCTTATGGATTCTGACTGTGATGAACCCATGAACATAGGTTCTGACAGACTTGTTTCAATCGACAATTTGGCAGGCATGATAATCAAAATATCTGGCAAGAGAATCACGAAAACGTATGATAGCTCGGCCCCTCAGGGGGTCAGGGGTCGAAACGCGGACATATCGTTGGCAAGGAAGATTCTGAGATGGGAGCCCATGGTCACTCTTGAAGATGGACTGGCTCAGACCTACAAGTGGATAGAAGCGAAAGTAAGGAAAAAAGGAAGTTAGGCAAGTTTTCGACGTTTAGATCTTGCGCATTGTACGGTGTTTTTTCGCGGCTCTTGCTTTCCAGGCTTTTATGACGCCTTGGTTGGGCGTGAAGAAGAAAAAGTTTTCCAGGGCGTACAGATAATGTTTGTTAAAGTCGATGAATCCCATGTTTTTCATTCGCCGCGCCGATGAGTAAATGTAGGTGTCGAGGGGGAAGGCGACATCTCCAATGTTGAGTAGTTCTTTGCCCATGAGTCCGTCAGCGTTTATGTCGTCGACCAGGAAGCCTCCAGTCCTGCCGAATTGGCCTTTTCTTATGACCAGGAAGTTGGTGCTTGTGCTGAATCTTTTGAACGGTTTGGGAAGGTTGGCAACAATGTATCTGAAAAGGTTGTAGACGGAGTATTCGACTTTGCCCAGAAAGGGAGCGTCAAACGGGTACCCTGGGCCGCTTAGGGCAACAAGCTCCGGATTTTTTTCAAATCTGTCGATAATCTTTTGAAGGAGGTCTTTTGGGAATATTATGTCCGCACATGTGAAAAGCAGGTAGCGGCCTTTTGACATTTTTGCGCCGACGTTCCTTGAGACAAACTCGCCGTGTTCTGGAAGGACTATGACTTTTGCATTGTGTTGGTAGGCAATTTCTGGGGTTTTGTCTTTGCTTCCGCCGTCGACTATCAATACTTCAAAGGTTACAGATGATTGGTCCTTCAGAGAGTCCAAGAGTAGTCCTATGTGGTTTTCTTCGTTTAGCGTAGGCACGATTATGGATATGTGCGGTTCTTCGTCAGCCTGCAATTTTTTCTACCACTTCAGCTAATCTTGTCAAGAAAACTGTTTTATCATACTTTGTCGACCTGTATGAAGCTTTCGCTATGACCCTCCTCTCTCTAGTCCTTTTCAAGCATTAAGACCTCATTGTACGCTGCAGTTTAGATTGCGGGTGAGTCGGAAAAACCTTGTTCCTCTTCCAGCACGTCTTTCCAAATACCCGTATGGGAGGTATGTAACTGGAAGCGCGCTCCAATCAGTTTTCTAAATACGTCGTAGATGACGTTTCTCATTTCAATTCTCTATCTCCTGATCAGTTTCCTCTGTTGATTTCACTTAAGACTATGACATCCCATTTCAACGGAACAATTTTGTCCAAGGACTTCCAAATAGAAAAGAAGAGCCTAGAATAGTTCAATCTCTCCAACTTGCTCATGGAGGGTATGTAGGGTATGGTTGATCCTGTTCTCTGAAGAACTCTGAAGCCGAGAGAAACAAGCAAGTTCTTCAATTCAGAGAAGGAGAACTCGTGAATATGACCACATTCTTCTCTAGAAATGAACTTTCCTAGGGTCAAAAGCTTGTTAGGTGTTTGGATCAGGAATTCCGCTTTAGATTTTAGGACGCGTTTTATTTCATTCAAGGCTTCTATGGGATTCACGATATGTTCTATGACCTCGCTTATCACAGCGAAGTCGAATGAGTTCTCCTTGAAGGGCAAATATCTGGCATCCGCCAAAACGACGTCGTTCTTGACGTAGTGTCTAGCGGTCTTTAGAAATGGAAGGCAAATATCAATTCCGACGGCGTTTCTCAGCCTGCTCAATTCTCTACCCCAGCCGCAGCCAACGTCCAGAATCCTTTCGGCATCCCCTGCAAACTCCATTGTGATATTTCCCTTTCTTATCCAAGAATAGGCGTTTGCGGACGTGGCCTTATTCGTGTCTGTTTGCATTTCTTCAAGGTCACGTTTTTTCCGCAGAGTGAAGTTTCCCGTAACCCAATCGTAAGGGTCTTTCATCATACCATTCGTCCGCTACGTGAACCTAGTCTGCTTACAATATCATTTAGATTTTCTTGGAAAGCTGATTTATCATATCTCAACGCACTTTTTTCAGCGGCTAAGGAGAGCATAAATCTTGCATCTTCATCAGTCATGACATGATCTATGAGCTGGGCGGCTTCTTCAAGCGTGTTGTAAGAGTAGCCGATACGACCCTGTTGCTGACCAAGTATGTCTAGCCATGGACCTCCAGATCTATGTACGATGGGTATGCACCCGGCGGACATAGCTTCGACAATGGATATGCCGAAGTGGTCAAATGGCATTACGTGAAGGTACGCTTTCGCCTCTCCCAACAGTTTGATTAACTCGGGGCGTGGGACGTTGGTCGCTAGAGTCACGCGGTTTCCGACGTCGCATTTGTCAATGAGAATTCTGAGGTCTTCGATGGTCTTGGATGAATACTCATCTGCTTCTCCCGCGATGAGATAGTGTGCGTATCGTGTTTTTTTTGCTATAAATGGAATTTTATAGAGCTGTCTTTTTGGTGTGAACTTCGAGACAGTCATGACACGGTTTTCTCGTTTCACTACCTTGCTCGTATATTTATGCACGTCGACTGGAGGATGCAAGACTGTTGCGTCCCGTCTTAGGTATTTTCTCACGACTTGCTGGGTGAATTTTGAATTCGTCAGAAGAAAACTAGGTCTAACTTTGTCCAAGACGGCGGTTATCAGATTATATGCTTGACAGTAGATTATCCATCTAAGGGGCGAAACAAATGCAGGAGTTTGAGCGTAATCCACTGTGGCTGTCATAGGGAAATGAACATAGGCTACATCGGCAATTGAGTTAAACAGGTCACCATAAGTGTTTATGACCAAGTCATAGCCTCGATTTGACTTGAGTCTAAGCAATTCCATAAGATATTCTGCATATCCCAAGGCCGCAGCCGAAGCCTTTGATAGACTTGTGTGCATGAATGCCGATAATGGGCAATGCTCTTCATCAGGCTTCACTATACCGCCGAAAATGTCCGCTAGAGAATGCCAATCAGTCCTTTCAATTGTAGACAAGGTGACTCTATGACCGCTAGATTTCAGAGCTTCGACTAAAGACAAGCAAAGCCGCTCTTCACCGCCTCTGAAGTTCAGAGACAAATGTGCAATCGCAATGTCCATTCTATTTCCTCTACCGTTGGGAGATTGTGCCCTTTTGCGCCAATATGATCAAGGCGGATATTTAACTTGCGCGCGCTGGCTTGTCCCTAAATTAATTAATGCAGTTGGGGTCTCGTATTTTATGGCTTACGTCCAAGCACAGGAGGTGAATCCCAGCGGGACAAGATGAACACGAGACCCTAGAAACCCTGTCCGAAACGTGGACTTAAGTTTTGCTAAAGTAGCGTTACTCAGATGCTTCCACACGGATGGACCAGGTAGGCATCCTAGAAACCCATTAGGCGTTTTCAGAGCCTTCATCGTCATGAGAATGAAAGGCGTCCGCAGCCTAAGAGAAATGACCCGCCATCTCGATACAGACCAGCGGCTCAGAAAACTGTGCCGCATCAAAAAAGGCGAAGCCGCGTATCCCCGAAGCGTGCTCAGCAGGTTCATCCGAAAAGTCGGGGAAGACAACCTCACCGGAATAATCGAGGAGAAAGTTGTTAAGCTCTTGAAACGGAACGACGCAAAAGACGTTGACGCCGTGCTAGACGCTTCGTTCATAAAGGCCTGGAGCACACGGCATCCAATGGACAATAAGAAAGGCTACTCCGACAGTGACGCAAGGGTTGGAAGAGCAGGCAGAACCTTCGGCTTAGGCTACAAGCTCCACTTGACCATCGATTCTAAGACAATGCTTCCTTTGACCTGCGCATTTGCTTCTGCCAACCAGAACGAGAAGAAACACTCACTGAACACGCTGGAGAAGACGAAACTGATTCTCAAACGATCTGCAGCCAGACTGAGAAGCATGATAGCCGACAGCCAATACAGCGACAGCAAACTCAGAAACGTTGTTGGTGAGGCGGTGATTCCGTATCCGGCAAACCAGAAACGCGACGTCAAAGGCCTCCTGAGGGTGGACAAGAAGTTCAAGACCTACGGGCCCGAAGACCAGAAACTGGAGTATCACAAGAGGCCGCACATAGAAGCGGTCTACAGTTTCCTGAAGACGCAGTACAGCCTAACAGTCAACAAGGTCAGAGGCATAAGAAACGTCGCCTCGTACGCCCTCTACAGCCTGCTATGCTTAGTTCTAAACAGAGAAGCAGCAGAAAACATCAATAGAGTAGACAAAGCGGTCTCACCAACATACTTCAACACATAATAAAGGGACAAGGCAGCGCGCAGAAAGTACGTTGACGCGGTGGGGATGTTCTTGAGTTTCTGGGAGAGAAGCTGGGAAGTGATCTAGCTCTCTCTGTCGGGGATGGTGATTTGTCCGAATTTTTCTTGAAGAAGGGTCCAACTCGTTTTTTCAATGGTCACTAGGGAAACCTGATGTCCACGCGTTTTCAGTGCGTCTATTGTGGCTAAGCAGAGTTTTTCGGCGCCGCCGGCCGGGTTGAGGCTGTGATGGATGACTGCGATTCTCATTGGTTTCCCTTTGGACGGTCTGTAGTATCAATTTCTGCTAATAATAACGGTTTTGCCTAGTTCGTTGCTCGGGTTAGGGTTTGCGGTGGTAGAGAAGAATGGTGTTGTCGTCTCTGGAAGAGAGAAGGTCGAAGTTGTTTTTGACCGCTAACATTGAGAGTATGAGCTCTGTCGCAATGGGGTCAGTCTTGCTGTCTACAAGAATGTATTCTACCTTGTCGATTGTCTGATTGACAAAGGCTACGGTGATGTTGTGAATGCCGCTGTTCAGGAACAGAACTGGCACGACGTATGCGTCGACTCTGTGGGAAACGTATGGGAATATGTTGTCTTGTGTTAGGATTGAAGCGTTCGGAGGTACGAGGTTGATTGTTTCGCTGATTAGTCGTTCATGGTCGTCTATGGAGAATTTAACGTAGTTTGGGAAGAGATGACTGATTACCGGCGACATGGGGTTGACTATGAGAAAGAAAATCAGGCTTGCGGTCGCTATGTAGCGGGGGCGTGAGCTTTTCTTTAGAAAACTGATTATTGGTTTTGAATTTGAGTTTCTTCTTTGGTATTTTGCGAGACCGAATGTTGCCGCGGCGAATATGAATGAAACCATGTAGGTCTCGTACTGGTGTCCGAGCGCGTGGTGCGCCTGTGTTTGTGACAATAGGGACCAGCCAAGCCAGGGTACTGCGGGGATGAGTGCTGAGGGGGCTCTAAGTGAGAAGAATGCAAGTGGGCCAAAGAGAAGTAGTAGGTACAGCAGTTTTATTTGGCCATCGTACACTAGGGCTTGAATGGCGTTTAGAGGTCTTAGGAAGATTAGAAGGGGTATTTCCACAGGATTTTTGGCGCCCAAGATTGAGAAGTTTGATGCTCCCAAGAAGTCTGGGAGGGCTTGGGGGTTTGTTGGGAAAAAGGTGTCTCGTTGCCACAGAGTGAACCAGTACCAGACGCCGCTCACCGCCATTGTAGCCAGGGGGACTAGGACTATTCTTGCTAGTGGTTTATGTCCTCGGATTGTGGAGATCAGTTGTGTCCTGTATTTCCATGCGACGTAGATGCCCATGGCGAATGCGGTCCATGCAGCATGTTCTTCGCATGAAAGTGCAAGAAACATGAAGAGGAAGTATTTGGGCCAGTTTTCTTTGGTTAAGTAGTAGATTGTGAAGGAGAAGAACAGGGGGAGAAAGGATTGTATATGGAAGTCGAACATGTTCACGTATTGCGTGGAAGGATATATCAGGTAGACCGCGGCGAACATTAGGCCTACGGTTCTGCCGCCCGCGTATTCTTTTGCGAGCTTGTAAATTGGGACGGCGGCAAGTGCAAGAACAAATGATTGGAGAACGAGCAAAGTTTCTGGTCGTGTAGCGACTAGGTAGAAAGGCAGGACAAAGAAGAGCATTGGGCTGAAATGAACGCCGAAGAAGCTGCCGCTCGGATTCATGAGAAGTTCGCAGGTGTGATAAAAGAATTTGTTTGCGTTAAGTGTTGTCCATAAAGACTGGGTGAAGATTCCGAGGTCCCAAGCGCGTGCTCGGAAGGCGCCATATCTCAAAATGGTCAGTGCTGAGAAGATTATGCCGTAGATTAGAATTGAGACGTATAGCATTAACGTGCTACGTTCTATTTTGCCGAGCTTAATGCTTAACCATCTTTCCGGTTGTTCGAGAGAAGACGGTTCGTGGATGTTGTTTGTTTTCAATTCCTTGTGTCCGCCCGGGCAGTGCATTTAATGTTGTTGCCAAGTTCCTTCTTGTTGGTGAGAAAACATGCTGCTGGAGGATGTATTTGGCTTTTGCTTGGATATTCAGCATTTTCTGTTTAGGTTGAAGATGTAGGTGAGGAAGTCTTTTATTTCGTTGATTGAGAGTTTGGATTTGCCTTTTTTTCTGTTGACGAATATTATTGGCACGTCTTTTATTTTGTAGCCGCGTACGTTTGCTTGTCTTATTGTTTCTATTTGTATTTCGTAGGTTTGGCTGTGCAGGTGGTTTATCATGCCTTTGACGAGTTTTGTGGAGTAGCAGCGCATTCCGCTGGTGTAGTCTGATATGTCGGCGTCGATTCTGAGTTTTGTTATTAAATTGGCGATTTTGCTTATTGCGAAGCGGCTTATGCCCCATCCTATGGCGCCGCCGCCGTTGCGGTATCTGCTTCCGACGACAAGGTCGCATCCTTGTTTGACTGGGGCTACGAGTTTGCTGATTTCTTTGGGGTTGTGGGAGTAGTCTGCGTCCATTGTGATTATGTATTTGGGCGGGTTTTTTAGTGATAGGAAGATTTTGAAGCCGTCGGTTATGGCGGTTCCGAGGCCGGATTTTCTTTTTCTTACGAGGAGTAGGACGTTGTTGTATTGTTTTTGGAGTTTTCTGATGAGGTCTGCTGTGCCGTCGGGGCTGGAATCGTCTATGATGAGGATTGAAGTGTCTAGGTTTAGGCTTTCCAGTTCGGGGATGAGTCTTCCAACGTTGTCTGCTTCGCAGTATGTTGGGAGGATTATCCCGATGTCAGAATGTATGTTGATGTTTCCTTCTACTGGAAAGTCCATCTGGGACTGGTCACCTTTACGGAATAGCGTTTAGTTTGTGTTTGATCTGCATATAAAGGCTACTGATTGGGAATCTTCTTTCTCGGGGGTTTATGTTTTTCTCTTGAGTTTTCTGCGGTAGTATGTTAGTGGGTGGTTGATTGTTCGGCATAGGTCGTCGGGGTTTAGGCATACACTGTGGGTTTTGAGGGTGTCGCATTTTGGGGGTATGTAGCGTGTGCGGGAGCCTCGGTCTCCGGCTATGTGTTCAACCTGGTATTTGGTTAGTCTTTCGTTGAAGTCGGAGATGTTCTTGAACAGTGCGACTACGTCGTCGGGGGGCATGCCTATGTTTACGAGGAATGATGTGAGTGTGAAGCGGCCTATGTGGGAGAGGTGGCGGCCGGATGAGAAAGCCGCGTACAATGTGTTTATGCATGGTGGGAAGGCGTTTTGCGCGATGATTTTGGGGAGGCCTTCCATTTCGGTCTGGCCTATTTTTTCGGCTACTAGTTTCTTGATCTTGTCGGCTGTTTCTGTTATTTTCGGGGGTAATTTGGGCAGGTCTTTGGTGTCGAGTGTTCCTTCGATGTGTTTTCGGACTTCTTCGCTTAGGAGTCTTGCGGTTTCGTTTTTGGTGAGGTAGACTTGGCCTTTTGTGAGGAGGCGGTTGACGAGTTTCCATTTTTTGTCTCGCAGATGAGTCGTGTTTTTGAGGTAGTCGGTGAAGTTGAGTGCGTATTCGTGGAGGATTTTTGGTTTGGTGTTCGGTGTGAGGCTCCAGCCCATGTCTTGCGCGATGGCCAGAAGCCTTTCTTTGGGTTCAAGTATGAGGTCTTGGTAGGTTTGTTTTGCTTCTGCCAGCGCGTATCGTTTTTTTATGAACTGGTTTTGGGTTGCGAGTGTGAGCATTATTGTGACTGGATAGGAGCTGATTTCAATTTCGGGGTTTTGTGTCTTGTGGGTGACGAATGTGTAGAGGATGGCTTCTGTGAGTCTTTCTTCTGCGCGTTGGAGGATTGTTGAGAATTCGGGGTTTGTTAGGTCTTCGATTTTGAGGTTTAGGGTTTTGATGTACGCCGTGTTTTCTTTTAGAAAAGGGTATTTTGCGAGGTCAGTTTTCGTGAATTTTGTTGTGGCTGTTGGGTTTTTCATGTTATTCTGTTTCGATCCGTGGGGCGAGGTAGAATGTGAGTTTTCCTTCTTTGGCTTGTTGGAAGTCGAGTTTGATGGGCATGTCTGATGAGAATTCGAGTGTGGCTATGTCGCTTGTTTGGCTGGCGGCTTTGATGATTTCTGTAAGGTAGCTGAGGCTGAATGTGGCTTTTTGGGGTTCTTTGGCTTCAAGTTCGAGGAGGGCGTCGCTTCCTTTTTGCAGCGTTATGGTTGCGCCCATGAGGTCGCCTGAGGCGATGAACACTATTTTTTCGGGGTCGGCTTCGATTTTGACGTGGTCGCTCACGAGTTGTGCGTCTTCGATGGCTTGGCTGAGGCCGTCGGTTGTGGCTTTAATCTTTACGTTGAAAGTGATTTTGGGGGTTGGGACTTCTTCTTCTGAGGCTTCCAGAGTGGGCATGGTGAAGTTGCGGGTGTATTTGCCGGCGATTTTGATTTGGAGTTTGCCTGTTTTGTCGTCGAGGGAGAGTTCTAGGGTTTCGCCTTTGCCGGACCTTTTGAGGAGTTTGAGGAGTTCGGTGATGTTTATGCATATTTTCGTGGGTTCTGTGCATGTGTATTCTTCGAAGGCTGTTTTGGGCCATTCGAAGTCTATCATGGCTACGCGTGAGGGGTCCATTGCCCGTAGTTTTATGCCTTCAGGGTCAAGTTTGAATGTGGCCTCGTCTACGAGGATGGATATTGAAGTGATCATGTCTCTGAAGGGTTTTGCGTCGGTTACTTTGAGGTTGAACATTGATGTCACCTGTGTTTGCTGTTTTTGCCTAGTTATTATTGAAGATTAGGCATATTAATCTTGAGCTTAAGCGCATTGTATGCTGTGCGCGAGAAAATGGGCGTTATGAACAGCGAGTTGTTTGCCTCTGCTTTCAAATCGCAAGTCAAAGAAAATGTTTTTTGGCCAGTCAATTCATGTTGTTTGCGTCTTGAGTATTCTTGTGGTGATCTGTTTTGTTGCTT
>Ga0315288_10008777_pt1 | contig 12741 bp, 8 predicted proteins | sample YL17G11_20_MG_FD_203454 | JGI IMG/M metagenome (GOLD analysis project Ga0315288, IMG submission 203454) | Sediment microbial communities from Yellowstone Lake, YNP, Wyoming, USA - YL17G11_20 | ecosystem: Environmental > Aquatic > Freshwater > Lake > Sediment | place: USA: Wyoming | collected...
GAAGGATTTCCGGCTCCAGACAGTCGACCGGGACGCCGTTTTCACCGGGATCTTTATCCTTCCGATCAAGGGACAATCCAACTCCCTCCTCGTTGTGGGCGACTCGCTGGGACGGGTGACGCTCTTCAATCATCGCCTTGAGCCCGTCCGGCGGATGCTTTTCAAGCCGCCGGCCATCGTCCTAGGAACGGGCAAGCTCGGGCCGAATACGGATCCGAGCCGGATTTTCGTGTCTTCCGGATTCTCCGAGTTCAGCATCCTCGCCCCGGACCTTAAGACGGAGTTCCGTTTCCCCTTTAAGGGAAGCTATGGCGATCCGCCCCTGATCTACGCCCCTCTTTCGCGCGAAACCGTCTCGGCCGGCGTCCTCAATATCGACGGCCTCTATCTCGTCTCCAAGGAGCGTTCGACGACCGGACAGGCTCTCTCCGCCTTGTGGACGGCCCAAACTCTCCCGCTGGCTCTCCTTCTTCTTTCCGTCAATCTTTTGGCCTATCTCGCTCGCCGACCGAAGTCCGGGGAAGAATCCGACGTCCGGCCGATCCTGCCGGAGACGGTCCAGGAACTCACCCACAAGATGAAAAATCAGCTCTTCACGATCGGCCTCGAAGCGGAGCGGCTGAGGGACGCTCTGGCCGGCCCCCTGGCCGCCCAAGCCGACGAAGGCGCAAGAGCCGCCCCGGGATCCATCCTCGAAGACGTTCAAAAGCTCAAAATGACGACAAGGATGCTGATGAAGATGTCCGAATCGCGGGAGCCCAGCCTGGAGGACGTGGACCTCAATCGACTTCTCCGCGAGATCGGGGAACGCTATCGGGCTCTCCTCAAAGGAAGGATGGAAATCCTCCTGAACCTTGACGACGAACCCGTCCAAGCCCGTCTCGATCCCCGGCAGATCGAGGAAGCCTTGTCCAATATCATCGAAAACGCGGTCGAGGCCGTCCCGGACCGGGGGACGATCAAGATTTCCTCGACCGTGGTCTTTTCCCCCGGGCGGAAAAGCCGCCGGACCGTGGAGATCGAAATCGAGGACAACGGGAGGGGAATCCCCGAGGACAAACTGGAGGAGATCTTCAAACCGTACTTTACGACCAAGAAGGACGGGAGCGGGATCGGCCTCCCGATCGCCCGCCGGATCATCGAAACCCACGGAGGCCGGATCGAGGTCCAGAGCCGGATGGGAGCCGGCACGCGTTTTGCTGTCTATCTGCCCGCGAGCGAAAAATAATTCCTGAGGGGAACACCAGTGAATCGGCCCGAGGAGCGGGGAACGGTCCTCATCGTCGACGACGACGTCAAGGTCCTCCGTGCCCTGGCCGATATTCTCAAGAGCCGGAAATTCGACGTCCAAACGGCCCCATCCGGCAAGGAAGGCCTCCGGGCCATCGCGAACGTCAACCTCGATGCCGTCCTGCTGGACCTCGTCCTGGGTAAGGAAGACGGCCTCGATATCCTCCGCCGCGCCGCCGAGATCAAACCCGGCCTCCCCGTCATCATGCTGACCGGCCACGGCACGATCGCCAAGGCCGTCGAAGCGGTCAAGCTCGGGGCCTTCGATTTTCTGGAGAAACCGGTCGAATCGGAAAAAATCATCGTCGTCCTCGAAAACGCCCTGCGTCGGCGGCGGCTCGAGCGGGAGCGGTCGGTCCTGATCGAGGACGCCCTGAGCCGTTACCGGATGGTTGGCTCGTCTCCGGCGATGAAGGAGATCGGGGCCCTCATCGACCGGGCCGCTCCGTCGGATGCCCGGGTCCTGATCACGGGCGAGAGCGGAACGGGCAAAGAACTCATCGCCCGGGCCCTCCACCTGCGCGGACGGCGAGGCGGCGGTCCCTTCCAGGTCGTCAATTGCGCCGCGATCCCCGAAGACCTGATCGAGTCGGAGCTCTTCGGCCACGAAAAAGGCGCCTTTACAGGGGCGGTCCAGCGACACGAGGGGAGCTTCAAACGGGCTTCGGGAGGGACGCTGTTTCTCGACGAGATCGGGGACATGAGCCTGAAAGTCCAGGCCAAAGTCCTTCGGGCTATCGAGGACGGGGAAGTCCGCCGGGTGGGGGGCGAGGAGCCCGTTCCGATCGACCCAAGGATCATCGCCGCATCGAACCAGGACCTCCGCGAGGCGGTCCAGGAGGGACGCTTCCGGGAGGATCTTTTTTTCCGACTCAACGTCATCGACATCCGCGTTCCGCCGCTGAGAGAGCGCAAACAGGACATCCCCGTCCTCGCCGGACATTTCCTGGCGCTTCTGAGCGCGGAGAAGAAAACGCGGATCCCCGAGATCGATCCCGCGGCCATGGAATTGCTGATGAACCACTCCTGGCCGGGGAACGTTCGAGAACTCAAGAATCTCCTGGAAAAAGCCCTCGTCCTTTACCCCGCCGAGGCCATCACCCGGGAGCGGATGGTGAGTCTTCTGAGAAGTTCGTCGATAGAAATCCCCAAAGACGATCCGGGACGAACGCTGGCCGAGAGACGGAAAGCGGCCGAACGGGATACCCTATTTTCCAAGCTCGTGGCGACCGGATGGGACTACGAAAGGACAGCCCGGGATTTGGAGATTTCGCGGGCGACGCTCTTCAACAAGCTGAAGGAATTCGGGATCAAGCGCGAAAAAGACTAGACTTTTTTCGGCGGCAATAAGTCTAATTTTTTAGACTACCGTAAAGCGATAAGTCTATTTTTTTGGACTCCATTCTTTCCTTTCTCTCTTTTTTCCCAGGAAATATAAGGACTTTTTTGGCACGCCGCTTGCATTTCAAATGCCCTGCGGATCCGACTAACCGCGGGTCGAAGGATGATGGATTCCCATTAGGTGCGGGGCTCTCCAGTTTATTTCCGCCGGCCGCCGAGGATCGAGCCCATGATCCCCCGCATGATCGACCGGCCGACCTGGCTGCCCATCGATCTCATCGTGCTTTTGGCCATCGACTCCAAGAGTGTTTCCCGCGAACGTCCGGCCGGACGGCGCTCTCGGGGCTGCGTTTCGTAGGGCGGATAAGGCGCGGGCTGGGGCGGATAGCTGCGGTCGTACCGGGAATCAGGCTGAGGCTGGGGCATCCGGGGCGCCGGCGGTTCCGGCGGCCGCACCCTTTGCTCCGCCCGTTGTTTCAGCAACTCGAAGGCGGACTCCCGATCGACCAACCTCTCGTAGTGCCCGTAAATATACGACCGGCCGATGATCTGGCGCCGGGCGTCCGGTGTGATCGGACCGATTTGACCGTGGGGCGGGAGAATAAACGCCCGCTCGACGATTCCCGGCTGTCCCTTTTCATCCAGGAACGAGACCAGGGCTTCGCCTACGCCCAGCTCCGTGATCGTTTTCTCGACGTCGAGCTTGGGGTTCGACCGGAACGTCGTCGCCGCGACCCGGACGGCCTTCTGGTCGCGCGGGGTGAAGGCCCTGAGGGCGTGCTGAATGCGGTTGCCCAGCTGGCCGAGGACGATCTCCGGGACGTCGAGCGGATTCTGGGTCACGAAAAACACGCCCACGCCCTTCGATCGGATCAAGCGGATGATCTGCTCCACCTTTTGGAGGAGGACATCGGGCGCCTCGTCGAAGAGGAGATGGGCTTCGTCGAAAAAGAAGACGATCTTGGGTTTATCCAGGTCGCCGACCTCGGGCATATTTTCGTAGAGCTCGGCCAGCAGCCAAAGAAGGAACGTGGCGTAGGTCTTGGGCTGGAGCATGAGCTTATCGGCGGTCAGGACATTGACCATGCCCCGCCCCCGGTTGTCCGTCTGCATGAGGTCGTCGATATTGAGCGCCGGCTCGCCGAAGAGCTTGTCTCCGCCTTGGCTTTCAAGGTCGAGGAGGGAGCGCTGGATGGCCCCGACCGACGCGGCCGAAACCCGTCCGTACTCGGTCTGGATTTCGTCGGCGTGTTCGGCGGCGAACTGAAGCATCGACCGCAGGTCCTTGGTGTCGAGAAGGAGCAAGCCGTCATCATCGGCAAGCTTGAAAACGAGCGAGAGAACCCCGCTCTGGATCTCGTTCAGGTTGAACAGGCGGCTGAGAAGAAGCGGCCCCATGTCGCTGACCGTCGTCCGGACGGGATGTCCCTGCTCGCCTAAAATATCCCAGAACGTGACCGGCGAGCCGTCAAACGGAAAATCGCCGAGATTGAGCAGCTGGACGCGATCGGCGACTTTGGAGGTCATCGATCCCGCCTGGCTGATCCCGGACAGGTCGCCCTTGACGTCGGCCATGAAGACGGGCACGCCGGCCCGGCTGAAATTCTCGGCCAGGACCTGGAGCGAGACGGTCTTGCCCGTGCCCGTGGCGCCGGTGACGAGGCCGTGGCGGTTGGACATCTTCGGCAGAAGGAAAAGATCGATCTCACCTCTGGCGATGAGAAACGGATTCGCGCTCATGGAGGCCTTCCTTTCGTACCCTCGTTATAACCCGCCCCCCCTTATCTGTCAAGAAATGCCGCGGGCTCGCCCTTAACATTTCCCCTCTCCCCCGGATATACTCAAGTGTGAAATGGAATCCCAGGAGAAAGCCTTGATCGAACGCGTCCTCGGCGGGGACGGGGCCGCCTTCGAGCCCCTGGTCCTCCCCTATCGTCGCACCCTCCTCGCCCTGGCCTTCCGGATCGTCCAGGATGCCGAAGACGCCAAGGAAATCGCCCAGGAGGCTCTTTTCCGGGCCTATAAATACCTGGGTCGCTGCGACCTCGAGCGCGGATTCCGAAACTGGCTCTACCAGATCCTTGTCAACGCCGCCCGGGACCATCGTCGCAAACGCGGGCTCGAGACCCAGTGGCGAAGCGACGAGCCGCTCCCGGACGACAGCGCCGCACCCGGCGCCGGCCCCGAGGACGCCCACCAAGCCGGGGTCCTGCGGGCCCAGCTTCTGGACTGCCTCGACGCCGTGAGCGCCAAGGAGCGCGAAGTGTTCCTCCTCCGGGACATCGAACAGATGAATGTCCGGGAGGCCGCCGACGCATTGGGGTGCTCGGCGATCTCGGTCCGGGTCCATCTCTCGAGGGCGCGCCAAAAGATCAAGGCCCGGATGATCGAAAAATATCCCCATTGGCTGGAGGGCGGACGATGAGATGCCGGATCGCCCGAAAAAAGCTGGCTCTTTGCGCCGGCGGCGAGATCGGCGGGCGGAAGGCCCGGGCCGTCGAGGCCCACTCGAAAGCGTGTCCCGGATGCCGGGCCGAACTCGAAATTTATCGGGTGGCCTTGGCTCGAGCGAAATCACTCGCCGCGTCCGCCGAGCCGCTCGACTGGACCGAAACCGAATGGCGGCGGATGATTTCAGAAATCATGGCGGTTCCCTTGAGGAAGCCGGCCTCCGAGGTCTTTTCCCTCAAGCCCGCCCTGGCCGTGGCGGCGGCCTTTTTTCTCTTTGTCCTCGGGATGCAGGTGGCGGTCCACTCTCTGCTGAGGACATCCGGAATTTCCACGACATGGCCCGCTTATTCGGATGCGCGCCCCATCGGAGCAGGAAAAATCGATGATAAGATGGCGTCGGTCGAACTGCAGAGGCCGGTCGCCTCATTCGATCGCGCTTCCCTTCTTGCCGTGGCCAAGATCGCGGGCCTTCAGGATCCGAAATTTCCGGTGCTGGAATCGGCCAAGCAGGACGTGCCCGCTCTGACCATGATATCGCCCGAAACGGGGACAAAGATCGTTTGGTTCATCAACGAAAATTTTAAACTGGAGGATTGACATGAAAAAATCGTTCACTCTTGCTCTCCTCGCGGCCGTTGTCCTGGCCGCGACGCCCGCTTTCGCCCAAACTCAAGAAACCCGTCCGCCCACGCCGGTCGCCAAAGCCGCGCCGCCGGTTCAAGCCGTGGAACCGCCCGCGACCGCGCCGGTCGAGCAAACCGCTCCTCCGGCTCGCACCGCGCCCGCACCGTCGGGCTCCGACGGTGCCGAACCCGCCCCCCCCCAAGCAGCCGCAAAGACGCCGACCAACCTACGGACAGAACTGATCAAGCTCTCCTACCTCGATATCGGCACGGCTTCTAATCTGCTCCGGGCCTACAGCACAACCGGTAAAGTTGCAGCTTCCGGCGGACCGACCGCGACGATGATTATCGTCACCGATACTCCCGAAGTCGTGGCCAAAATGCTCCAAGTCATCAAGGAATATGACGTCAAGCCGACGGAGATTCAATTCGCCGTCCAGATCGTCCAGGGCGGCGACGGCGAAAGCGACGAAGCCTTGAAAAACGACCCGGTCATCAAGGACCTCCGGAACGTGTTGAAATACAAGGGCTTCACCCATCTTGACGGAACGATCCTTCGGGTCATCGAAGGCGAGCGGGCCCAGGCCAAAGTGGGGCCCCGGGGAGAGTATGAAATCCGCATCCGGCCGAAGTACATCAAGGACAGCACGGGCGACGTGATCCAGACAGAGATCGAGTTCCGGAAGCAGACGGTCGTCAATACGTTTATGCCTATCTCGGATAAAACGACACCGATGCCAATTCAGACCACCGGCTCGACCGACCTCATCTCCACGACCTTGATGCTCAAGGCCGGCGAGAAGACCGTCGTCGGCGTCTCCAAGAGCGACGGCGACAAGGGGCTCATCCTCATCCTCTCGGGCAAAGTCACAAAATAAACCGTTCCGACGGCCTCCCGACGACAGAAAAGAAAAATCCCCCCCTCCCCCCTTTTCCAAAGGGGGGGAACTCTTCCCCTCGTTAGGAAAGGGGGGGAACTCATCTCCCCGGAAAAAGGGAGATATATTCTCCATCCTAAAGAAGGGGGGTGGAGTTCTTTCACGGGGGATTTCCCGTTTCTGCAAAGACGGGATCACTTGGAACCTATCCGCCGTTCATTTATAATGGATTTATCAGAATCCCTGCGGGAGAACGCCCATGAGAAACCGAATCTTCGTCATTCCAATCCTTCTTGTGTCGCTGATAGGACTCGCCGCCGCCCAGTCGACCCCGCAAAAAATCCCAGGCCAGAGGCCCACGCTCCTCATCCAGGACACCTTCAAGCTCATCCCCGGCACCTGGGCCCTCTACGACGTCCTCGACAAGGAAAAAAACGAACCCTTCCTGATGACCATCTCCGTCCTCGACCGCGAGGTTTTCAAAGGCAAGAACGGCCTCTGGCTCGAAATCGAAGTGAAGATGAAGGACATGCCCCTCGTCATCACGGACGCGCTCGTGGAGGAAGGCCCCGGCGGCCCGGGCGAAGTCCTCCGGGCCGTCGTCCAGGTCGAAGGCGTCTCCCCCTTCAAGGTCCCGCAGAAATATCTCAAGGGCGATAACCGGGAAGTCGGGCAATTCGAGCCGGCCAAGATCGTCAAGCGGCTCGATCAGAAAAAGATCGTCCATAAGGGCCGGACCATCGACGCCCTCGTCGTCGAGGCCGAAAATTCCCAAGGCCAAAAGGTCGCGGCGACGGTCAGCCTGGAGATCCCGCCCCTCGCGCTCTATTCCGCCGAAACCGACGAGATGAAGCTCACCGTCAACGACTGGGGCGCGGGAGCGAAATCCAAGCTCCAAGGCACGCCCGTGAGCTTCACCCTCTGGCTCATCGAAATGGTCGGCAAGGAGCTCGTCAAGATCAGATAGGCGAAGTCAGTTTCGGTGGTCCGTTCTCCGCCGAGTCCGCTCCCGAGAACGGCCTTCACTCCAGATCGGGTTTGAAGGTCCGCTCCTCGACGCTCCTTCTCGGCGCCTCGGGTCACTCTTGGGGCGGAACCCTTTAGGTGGTTTCCTCCCCAACGGGCACCGGGAAGACCCGGTCGCCCTGAGGCTCTCGGAAACGCTGACGAATTTCGGGGCCTCCCCTTTTTCGAGGGGAGGCAGGAGGGGTGAATATCAATAAAGCCGAAGTCTGGGGAGCGTTTCCGTCATGAGAACATTTCGCGTTGCCTTCGCGAACTCCATGATCAACGGATCTCGCCGATGTCATCGCCAAATGTTCCTCGGAAGGGAGGCAGTGAGCGAAGCGAACGTTGGAGGTAACCCATTCAATGGGTTGCTCCTCCAAGAGTGCCCTGCGGGGCGGCAAACCCTCATCACGTTCCGGCCGTGTGCGGACTTTTGGATATTCCCCTCGATCAAGTGAAAACGGAATGAAATGACTGCTGCCGGTCAGCGGCGGATGTCTTTGATGACCACGCCCTCCCGCGCGTCCCGGCGGGCTTCGGCATCGAGCCCGTCGGCCGTCGTCCCGGAGCTCAAGGGGCTTTCGTGGCCGTCGGCGTCCAAGACAGAGACCGCGTAAGCATATTGCCCCGTCCCGGAGATCTTCGTATCGCGCCAAAAGAACGTGTTGACGTCCGTATCGGCGACGGCGGCGAAGACGGCCTCGTCGTCATCGATCTTTTTCCGGTAAATCCGGTACTTCGCGATCGCGGCGATCGCGTCATTGGCCGGATTCTTCGCCCAGGTCACGTCCGTAATGTAGCGGGTCATGAAGAGGCTCTCGTCCTTGACCGTCTTCCAGGCGACGTTCAAGGGCGGCTCGAGGCCGAGGACTTGGATGGTTTTCACAAGCGAGGCCGTTTTCCCCCGGTCGTCGATGACCGTGAGTTTAACGGGGTACGATCCCTTCTTCAGGAAGATGTGGGATGCCGTCCGGCCGGATCCCGTATCGCCGTCGCCGAAAATCCAGTCATACTGGACGATCCGGCCGTCGGGGTCGTGGGACGCGGACGCGTCGAAGTTCACGGTCAGCGGGGCGAGACCCGTCGTCGGAGAGAAAAAAAACTCCGCGACCGGCGGCTGGTTGGGGATGACGATCGTCCCCCCTCCGGAGACGTAAAGGTAAATCTCGCCCGAGCCGTCCCAAACGACATATCCTTTGCCCGTAGCATCGATCGCGGCGTCGCCGAACGTGCACCCTCCCGAAGACGGGACCGCGGTCGGGCCGCCCCACTTCCCGTTCTGGTAGGCGTTCATGTAGATCGCCGATCCCGCTCCATATGCCCCGACCTGCCAGACGGCGAGACGAGCGCCCGATTTTTCCGCCAGGGAGGGGTAGTGAAGCATGGTCGTATCGGAGATATTTTGGGGGGTCGAAAAGCCCCCGCCCGTCCAGAACGAGTGCTGGACGGAGCGGTTGGGTTCGAAAATCGGAGTGAAAAGAACGTGGGCGGTCGTCCCGCCGGCGTATTCGGCGACGGGGTGTTGCTGGGGGTCTGAGGTTGAATAAACCCTCCGAACTGAGCTCCAGCCGCTTCCATAGCTCCGGCCGCGGGTGACGTATACGGCTTGATAAAGGTCGCCGTTCTTCTCCATCCAGCAGGCCAGGGTTTCGCCGTTGCCGACGGCGATATCCGGGAATTTCGACCTCTTTCCGCCCTCGCTGATCGCCCGGGCGCCCTCCCAGGAGCCGCCGATCCTCGACCGGGCATAGATTGTTCCATCGCTCGACCACCAGACGAGGAAAACGTCCCCGGTGCCGGCCACGGCGATCCGGACGCCGTCGAGCGTTCCGCCCGACGCAATTTGATCCACCCCTCCCCACTGACCGCCGCTCCAGACCCTCATCTTGACCGAAGTCTGGTCGGTCCAGGCCGCATAGACGCGGTTCGCGTCATCGACATCGGCCGCACAGAGCATGAGGGTCTCGCTCCAAACCCGGCCGGAATTGCTGACGTTTTGGGGGGCGCTCCAGCGGTTTTCGCTCTTGGAAAATCGGGCGGCGTAAATGTCGCCGTTCCCGCTGCCGTAAAGCTCGAGCCAGACAACGGCGATATTGCCCTCGCCGTCCACGGCGACGCGGGGATACCAGGACGCCCAGTTAGGCGAGTTGGAGACATTGACTTGGGCGAAGGAGAAAATCGCCCCCCCTAAAATGGCCACACCAAACACAAGAGCGCGCGCCGTTCGATTGGGCGTGACCGTCCTCCTTCGGCCTTACTGGAAATAAACCAGGTCGGTCTCGATGCCGCCGATTCCGATCGTCGAAAGAGCGAAGGCCCGTTTCTTGCTGAGGTCGGTATACTTGAACGTAGAGGCGAATGTCGTCTTCGAGACTGTGGCCAGAACCTTATAGCCGCTTCCCTCGTTTACGTACAGATTATAGCCCTGGACGAGGCTGTCGATGTTCGCCGGGTTGGCCGCCCAGGTCAGGCTGTAAGTGATTTCAGGGTTTCTCCGGATGCTCTTCAACGATATCGACGAAGCGAGGTTCAGCGGCGTATAGAAGACCTTGGGCTCGATCTTCAGGAGAGTGTAAACCCAGATATCCGACCCCTCCGGGGCGGCGAAGATGATCGAGGACTGGCAGACGGCGACATTGCCGAACGGATCGGCCGAGATCCCGGGGAGCTTGGGCCAGGTGGCGGGCATTGTTTGCGGGTCGTTCCATTTGCCGCCGATGTTGTTCAGGTATTTCGTCCCGTCGCCGAAATCGCCGCCGCCGAGTTGGATGGCGACATGGATGTTATTGTTGGCGTCGACGGCGGGCCGAGGGTAATGCTGCATGCCGAAGGGAACGATGATCTCCCGGGTCTGGCTGACCTCGATCTTCCAGAGCCGTATTTCGGCGCCGGTTTCATTAAGGGGATCGATATCCCCAAAGACAAGGACGCAAACGCCGTTGGGGCCGACGCCTAAAAAGGGATGAGAACTCGATCCGCCGCCCGAAGTGACCATCTGGCCGGGCGTCCAGAGGGTGGATTTCGTCCTTTTGGAATAGTAACTTTTATAGTTGCCGTTACCCTGTTTTTCCCGCCAAACGGCCCAAACCGTCCCATTCGGCGCCACGGCGACCCCCCCCTGCTTGCCGTAACCGCCGGTTAAGCGGTAAACATTCTCCCAAACGCCCCCGATCTTGGAGCGGCAATACGCCCGACCGCCGCTGTCATCCGAGAAAAAGACATGGATGTTGCCCTCGGCGTCGACCGCTGGACAGGGTTCGTCCCAGCCATACCCTAAAGCGACGGCTTCGACCGCCTGCCAGGCCTTCAGTTTTGGGTCGTAAATCCGCATATAGATGTTGTTACCCGAGTCCTCGCCCCAAACGACAACGATATGGCCCTTCGAGCCGACGTGGATACCGGGGCGTTCGGCCCGGCGGTCGAGGGAGTTGGTGACGTTGAACGGCGTACTCGCGGTCGTTCCGTCGTAGCTGACGTAAAAGATCGGATGACCGCGGTCGGTATCTTCCTCCCAGATCGTGTGGAGGATTCCGTCTGGACCGAAAGCGCATTGGGACCAGCGGACGGCGCCGCTCGCATGGGCGACTTTGAACGAATGGGGAAGCGTCGTCTGGGCATATGGCATAGATACCGTCAAGATAATAGCCACGACCAAAAGGGCGACTCTCTTCATAAGGGACTCCTTCATGAATTGGGCCTACATGATGCCAGAGGGAAGAGAACTTTGTCAAATTATGCTATAGTATCGGCCATGAAACGGCAGGCATCCCGCAGAGCGATCATCGCCTGGAGCGGCTTCCCGGCCTGTTTTCTCTTGGCTTTTTCGCTCTCCGCGGCCGCCGAGAAAGATAGCGTTCCCCAGGTCTCCCGGCCGATCTTCGACGCGACGGGACGCTTAGTCTATCTTCAAAACTCCCCCTCAGGCCTGGAACTCGTGTCTCTGGCGCCCGAGTATCCGGAGGATCGCGCGATAACGTCTCTTTCTTCCGGCCCCGGGCTTTCCCGGCCCGAAATCCGCCTGTCTAGAAGCGGCCGGATCTGGTTGACGGCCGAGGACTGGGAAACCGGCGCGGGAGTCCCCATCGCGGGCGAAGTGATGGGACCCTTGTCCCACATCGCCCCCTCTTCGGGGAACCGGGGGGCGGATGTCTGCTTCGACGCGTATGACCGGCCCTGGTTCGCCTGGCGGACGGCCGCGGGTTCCGTCGAAGCCCTCTTTGTCCGGGAAGGGGGAACGTCCGTCATCAGACGGTTATCGGGCTTAGCCGATACGGCCCTCTCGACGCCGCGGATTCTGGCCGACCCGGCCGGCGTAATCTGGGTCGTTTGGTCGGGCAAAGACCGGAGCGGATATGGCGTCTTCGCCCGCCGCTTTGACGGCGGATCGTGGTCTCGGGTCGAGCGCCTCGCCGCCACGGGGCCTTTCCCCTGTCTTCAGCCCGACGCCGCGGCCGACGCGGCCGGCCGAATCTGGGTCGCCTGGTCGGCGTATGACGGCTCGGATTACGAGATCTATTATGCCCATTCCACCGGCCTCGGCTGGACCAAACCCCTCCCGTTGACCGCCGACGAAAGCTCCTCGGATGAGTTCCCGTCCCTGGCTCTTCTTCAGAGCCTCCATCCGGTGATTTCATGGACCCGAACGGACGCAACCGGATTCACCCTCATGGCCGCTCTTCTCGACGGCCTTCGTCCGGCCGAGCCTCTCGTCCTCGGCCGGGCAATGGATATTCGGCCGATCGTCAAAACGGCCGCGGAGGGCGGGAGGCTCGCGGCGCTCTGGATCGAGGCCGGACGCGTCGAAATCCGGGTCCTTGAGGCCTCCGATCTCTATCAACCGCACCGAACCTCACCATGGCAGCCGAAGATCCTTCCTCGGCCCGCCGCCCAAGCGACCCCGACGATCATCTTCAATCCCGCCCTCAGCGAAAAAGGATACATCTGCTTCGGAGACAGCATCACCTACGGACATCTCGCCGGAGAAAACGATCCTACGAAAGGTTACGTTCCGCGTCTGGCCGCCATGATCGACAAGGCCTTCGGCTCCTCCGACGTCTATAACGACGGCTTTCCCGGAGAGTTCACGAGTACAGGGCTGGCCCGGATCGACGCCCTGCTCGCCGGCCGAAAAGCCCGCTACATCCTCATCA
>Ga0315288_10008779_pt1 | contig 12739 bp, 5 predicted proteins | sample YL17G11_20_MG_FD_203454 | JGI IMG/M metagenome (GOLD analysis project Ga0315288, IMG submission 203454) | Sediment microbial communities from Yellowstone Lake, YNP, Wyoming, USA - YL17G11_20 | ecosystem: Environmental > Aquatic > Freshwater > Lake > Sediment | place: USA: Wyoming | collected...
GCCAGTAATATTAAAATTTAATTCTCTTGATGCTCCCGCACCTAGAATAAATACTCTTTTCATGCTTTTCTCTTCTTTATTCCTAGTAATGTTTAACATTCGGGCTTCTACATTTTGGACATTTTACCTGAACTGGTCTTATTCTTTTTTCTTCTGCTTCTCCCGGTTCGAATATTTCTACTGTAAAAACTTCTCCACAATTTTGGCATATAAATCTTTGTTTTTCATTTTTTACCTCCTAAAAGTTAAACGGTTTGTAAAACGAACCCATAAATATTTAGCAGCCTCTCCCGAAGATAGCAATTTTCCTTCTTTATCATTATTAATATTAATAGAAAAACCCGATGCTGTTAATCCCAATTTAAATCCATCATCATTTATCGTAAGCCAATCATTAAATGAACTATCATTTTCATAACCAGAACTTCCCTCACTATACGCTATTGAATTTTCAGAAAGAGGACCACCAATCCAAATTTTACATTTATTAAGTAAATCTCCATTTTGATAGATCGAACAAACAAATTTAAAATTGCTAATTTCAACTAACTCAGAATCTAAGTTGGAATATTGTTCCTTTAATTTATCCAAAGCTGTTTTAAAATATTTTCTTATGATGTCAAAGCTGTTTCTTATAAAACGATCTTTATCTAATTGTGGAAATTCTTTGGGTATTTTAGGAATTGGAATGTCATAATCTGACTTTTCTATTACTAAATTGTCATCTTTAGAAATTTTATTCGTTTTTCCCAAAATATTTTTTAAGGCATCAACAATTTTTTTTGCATCATTCTCCCAAACTAAATAGGATTTATCATTGAGAATCGGGTACTTTTGAAATATCTCCTTTCTTGCTTCATCTGTTCCGACAACTAAAGGTAATACTCTTACTTTTCCTGTCGATGCTTCAACATTTAGTGCTGAGTTCAATTCTTTTTTTGGCCAATTCTTTGACAAAAAAGATTCACTAATTACAACAATTACATAACGTGATATTCTAAGACCTTCATTAATTTTATCAGGTATGCTATCTCCCCAATTAATCTCTGCTTCATCATACCAATATGAAATACCTTCTCTTTTAAAAGCAACTACCAAGGGTTTAATGATATCAGATTTATCCTCACTTGCATGACAAATAAAAACATCTTTTAGTTCATTCATTTTTAACCGCCTTTGTATTCTATTTTAATTTTAACAAAATAAAAATAAGTTATTAAATATAGGTCTATAATATCCAATATTCAATTCTATTTTTATGACCATCTTCGCAATATTTTTTAAACAACTACATTTTAATCTGACATTAGCTAAGTTTTATCGGCACGAAACTAAAATACGGGTCAGTATGCATGCAGTATAGGATCAGATCAGGTTGCCAAGATTTGACATAACTACTGCTAATCTAATCCCAGTTAATTAATTACTCTAATACTTTTTTGTAGCTTTATTTGTAGATTATTTCTTAGTTTAATGATCTAGAATGGATCTTATTTTAATTTTCAGCAATAAATTAATATGAGACAATTGCTTTCCAATTGTTAAATACGACAAAGTTTTTCTAAGTCCCTCTTTTTAAAAAGAAAGTTTTATTTCAATTATTTTGTTTTTCAGAAAAATAAAAATATCAATAGTTTTTAAACATTTCAAATGTGACATTGTGAAGCCTGAACCCTAAGTATTTTTTTCCAGAGCTAAATGCTCATTTCTTAAGATCTTTAATGAACTTATAAATTCCTTTTAACCAAAACTTTGTATCCACAACGAAGGCTTTTACCAAAAAGCATGTTGAAATAGTAAATAATCCATCTATGATAATTTTATCAAATGGCAAATATAATAATGGCTCTTCTGAACCAGGGGGTATCTTAGTAATATTGTGAAGAAAAGTCGCTATGGTTGCAAGCAAAATGAACAATATAAAATCAATGATAGATCTTACTTTTCCTGAATATAAAAACTTCCATTTATATCCAAAAATCTTTCCTTCTTGAAGTTTCGATATTAGTTTATTAATGCCATCATTAGGTATAACAGCATTTATAACTTGCCCATTATAAACATCCCACGAACACATAACTGTATTAGCAGGGCAATTATTGACTAATGGTATTTTTTCGATTGTATTTCTATTTGCTATAACAGTTTTAAAAAGGCTCTTTAAGTGAATTTCAATAGGCCACCATTTTTTTGCATGAATATTTTTACCTTTAAATCTTCTGATATGAAATGATTTTAATGCAGCATGACTATCTCTGCAAGCTGTAAGAACATCGTCTTCCAAAACTGAATTGTCTATAGACACTGTGTTTTGATTGGTTTTCAAATCATTTAGCAGTTCATTCATATGTCTGTTAATCTTAAATTCAATATCTGGTAGACGAATAAAAAATGTAGCATATAAAGATTTAAAATATTTATCATTAAACACGCCATTATTATGGATAACAATAATATTGCTATCTTTTATCGAGATATCAAAAAGAATAAATAAAAATAATGTTGAAATCTGTTTTAAATTACAATTTACGGAATAATTAAACAAATCTTGACCATTATTTTTCAACCGAATTAAATTATTTATAATCTTAATATCTTCATCACTAAGTTCGAATGAATATTTATCAATCTTTACAGTTAATTTTCTATCGGACGGTAATTCTTTTATTATTTTATCTGAAGATTTAATTCCTGATCTTAATAAACATATTATTTCTATACAAAAAATTGCATAATAATTAAGCAGATTGACTAAATTAGTATATACACAATCTATATTTCCACTCTTAAAAATACCCTCCACATTTAATAAAATGTTTAAAAGCTGGATTGATAAATAATGAAAATTACCAGCATATTTTCGTTCCATGATAATTTTATTTTTATAATCTACATTATTAAAGTCAATACAGTTAAAGCTGATCCCAACTTCTTTGTATAACAATTCCAGAGATTTGCAAATTGATAACCAGTTTATATTTTCTTGGTTTTTTGTAAAGAGAATTGCTTTAAATCTCTCATAGTAATACATTGCACTTAATTTAAATTTATAATTAGATTCTGTATCTATCTGCTTAATTTGACTTATTAAATAGTGGAAACGAGGGTATGTATAGGGTTTATTGGATGATAAACTTTTAATAAAATGATATAAGAAAAGTCTAATCCCAATTTTTGATGATTCCTTAAAGTCATTATATTCTTTCTCATTTGCAAATATAGCTTTCTTTACCATATAAGAAATAAGTTTTGGAATATTATCAGAATTGGTATTATTAATAATGATAGAGGAATCAATTACGTAACTAGAGCACAATATGCTTCCAATATTTTTAAAAATAACTTCATTTTTTAATGGATTGATAAATAATTGGTTATCTCTAATTAAGGGAATAATCCTAAATTTTTGATAAAAGTACTGTGCTTTTTTAAATAAATTATCACTTACTAAAAATAGTTTTAAAATATCCTGCTCATTATCAGTAAATAAATCACGATTAAAATCTACAAAGTCGTTAGGTTTTGAATATCGAATAGTAATTTCCTCTTTCGAACTATCAAATTCAACATTAATATCTGGTAAAATTTTGTTTGCTGATAAATCTTGCATGTAACTCTTTAAACGTTCTAAATTATTTAATTGATATTCTTTTAATTTACTATATGAGATTATTTCTTCATATTTTAATATATTATTCTCTTCATCTAAATATTGTCGTAAAATGCATTCATTATAAGTAGTTGATCTAACGTTATTTTCTTCGGGAATATTCAATTCCTCATCTATTTTATTTATAACTTTTATCAACTCTCGTTTTAATTCAGTATCTTGAACTTCATTATAAAGCGTAACTCTGTTTTTTAATATAACCTTGCTTGAATCTTTATATAGGTCAAAAAGTAATGATTTTAGATATTCGATAGACAATTTCTTATATTTTGTTGTTTCAACAAGGAATCTTCTAAGCTCAGAGTACAATTCATTTATTTCTTCAATCTTTACAAATAGTTTGCAACATTCCGGTAAAAGTAAATACCCCTCCGATGCAATTAAATTTGATAAAAACAAATAATCACTATGCCCTACGTTTTTATAACATGAATTTGATAAAAAATATTTTCTTATGATATAATTATCTGAAGTTTTTAGGTAATTTTGAACTAATGATCGCAATTCTTCGCTTAATTCAAAATAATTTATACAACTGAAAAATTTTAATTTTGGAAAATAAGATTTACTGCTTAAAATATCTTTAATATATTCTTCATTTAAAAAAGTACTATCCATGTTCATCTTATGGGCAAATGCTATAGCATACCCTCTAAGAAAAGAGTTTTCTGATTTTAAATTAATTAGTATAATTTCCTTCAGCTCTTCTTCATATTTTTTTTGACTTACATATATATAATAAAGGCATAAAAAGAAATATATTTTATGGCAGTTGTCAAGATTTTGGTAAAAAGTCACTAAATTAATATTTAATGTGGGGAACCAGTCGATTAGATCATAAAAAATAAATTTATGTATTCTAGATTTTAATCTCTTCGGAAAGAAAATTTTATTTTTTACTAAATAATCTACTATTGCTGGTATTTTTTTCTTTAATGGTATAGAGAATGTAAAATTTTTTGAAATTAAATAAATAATCGATGGGATATCATTATTTATTTCGATTATTTTTTGAAGATTTTGAGGATCATGAGGAATTGCCTTTCCTTCAACAATTTCATAAAAATTTTGTATTTCTTCCTCTGTATTTAGAACATCAATGAATTTAAATTCTTCAAAAATACCGTATCTAATACTATCTAAATAATTTACTAAATCACCTTCCTCTGATGCTTTAACAATTTTTGGGCTTTTATTAGCGTCTTGTGATAAGACTAGGTCAAGTTTGTTTAACAAAGCAACGATTTTTTCTAAGCCATTTTCAGCATCCTTTTCATCTTTAAAAAACAAAAATATATCGTCAACATATCTATAATAACCTGTTGCATATTGAGAAATCTCTTCATCGAATTTATTTAAGTATAAATTTGCTAAAATACGTGCATACGCCGGTCCTTGAGGTAAGCCCTTTTGAACTTCCTCATCATATTTATATAACTCGACAATTCTTTTAACAGTTGCAAAAATATAATCATCTTTTATATATTGCTGTATTTGTTGTATAAGAATATCATGCCTTATGTTGTCATAAAACTTACTAATATCACAACTTATTCTGTATTTTGTTTCGCTTTTTCTATTTTCATTCAAGACATTGTTTCTAAATTGAGGATAATATTCTCTCCAATCCCTAAATATATCATTAGCATTCATAACGTCTCTGTTAAATCGATAACCGTAGGATGAATCTTGAAAATTTTCTTCGAAAATAATTGAAATAACATTAAATATTGACTGAATGATAACTTGATCAAAGATTGTAGAATAAGCCATTTTTCTGTATTCTACCTCCCCATCCTCGTTATTTTTTTTAGGAAAATTAACTTCTAAATATCCAAGAAAAGGGATTTCTTCTTTTTGTTGGAAATAAAAGCTAATATATTGAGCGTAAATACCAAGATTATCTTCAAATTGTTTAAAATCAAATTCATCAAAGAAAAGTGCATCCTCATACTCATGATATTTTTTTAATTTCCAATATGCGCTTTTAATATTCTCAATACTAGATATAGCATCTATCAACTCTTCATTCTTGATAGAACTTTTTCTTTCTATTGGTCTAAGCCAAAATGATAGCGGAGTAGTATTTGAAAGCAGTGGATCAAAATTTTCTTCTTCAATAGTTTTGTTACAATATCCGTCACAAATGACTTCTTGAATTAATTTGTTACAAGAAGTAGGGTAAAATTTCTTGATAATTTCTATTTCTCGCTTGGTATAAGGATCACTGAAGTTTACACCATATGATTTTCTTATAATATTAATAAGGAATTCTTCTGAATTTGGTATTGATAATATAACATTTGCAAAGTGAAACATTTCCGCATGTGTAAGTTGGATATTATTTTCTGCTTTATTCTTCAATTGATTTAAAGCAGGACAATGCTCAAATAGGAAATTTAGATCACCTTTATAATAAATTCTTCCGCCTTGAGGTATCTTTTCATTCTTAATTTCCAAAATGACTTCTTTTTTCAATAAAGCCTCGTTATTTTTGATTATTTGCTCTACCTTACTCTTTTTAATCTTCTTAATACTTTGTAGGTGAGTAAAATTCTTTTCACAGGGTAATATGGCTAATTTTTTTGAATCACTAATTGTAAAGAATGTACTTCTACGATTATATTTTTGGTGTATACCTAAAGGCAATTTTATTAGATTTCCATAATTACGGTTTTCAGTCAAGTTAGGTTGTTTTGGGAAAAATTCAAAATCTAAATCTATATCTTTCTTAAGTATATGATATAGTTTACGGGCATCTTTTCCTGTAATAGCTTCTTCAAAAAATACCCAAATATGATAGCCTCTCCCGCCAGTATCTTCAAAAAGTATTGAGTCTTTTTCAATATTTAATTTTTCTGTAATATTTTTTTGAATAATGATTAACTTGTCCTTTAGATGTATATACTTTTCTTTTTGATTTTTAAATTCAATATTATCCAATTTGCTTTTAGGAATATCAATATCTATACAGATAAAATTACATTGACTTAACTTAGTAAGAACATAAATACCAAAGGTAACAAAGCCATTAAAATGTTTTTCTAAATAGTCTTCAGATAATGGTTGATTTATAGGTCGGTAATTGTCATCACCCTGTAATGCAAAATAATCTTCGCGACCTTTAAAAAAATTTAAAAAATTTAGTTTATCTTTTTTACCTATATTGTTCATATTGTCCTCATTAAAATAAAGTATGATTGTATTGAAAATACGTAAATGGATTACATGTCAATATTTGACATTTATTTCTCTTTTAAGACACTTATTACCTTTTACCAGCTTTCTTTTATTTCACGATTCTCTTTACTTTTCTGTTCAAATCTTTTGGTAGATTGAGTGACTACTAAATAATTCCTCTTAAAAGCTTACTTATCAAATAGAGAAAAAGTAAAATAAGATGTTTCTCTTTCTTTGATTCCCTCGAGAAGTAATATGATAAAAGTTAGAAAAAGTTTCCGAATTATTGAGTTATTAAAACCGTCCCATTAACATTGGAATAGTATTAAGGACAACCTTCTGTTAGGTTTCCTTTCTAGGTGTTTGAGGGTTATCTTTGGTATATCGCCAACTGTTAGTTCTATATAGAACTAACTTGGTTATTTCTGTAAAAGCCATAACTGCTTCAACTTTAAATTTTTCTGGAATATGGTCATCTTTATCTGAAATTTTAGAAGTGGTAGTTCTCTGTTTAGAATCTAATTCGGTTATATTTATAAACATGTGCTTATCTGAAAGATGGATGTACCCAGAGGTATTCTTATAAACACTTTTAATCCACTTATATTCTTTGCTAAATTCATCAACAAGAAAACAATCTGTCATTCTCTTTCCTTCTTTTGTTTTTATGTTCCTTATGTGTTCTCCAGACAAGATTTTTACAGCAAATCCATGGGGATCGGAAACTAGCCAACCTGCTGCATACCTCAGAAAATTATCGAGCTGTATTCTAATAAGCGGGGTCGCTGCTACAAAGTTATCCTTTCTCATCAGTGTGATGAACCCAGAAGTCAACAACATGGAACGGTTAAGCACTGCAAAGGAGAGTAGATCAAATGCATATACAGCCCCTCCAAATGCTTTCATAATGGCCTCGCCTTGTTCTAAATGTGCATCATTTAATTTCTCTAAATCTTCTAAAAGTTGAATTATCATTTAACCATCAAGCCTACCCTATGTTTATCTATATTAATTAAATTACAATTAAGTTTTTTCAATCATAAAAAATTCTGTTACAACTTTAAATTTTATATAATTATTTATATATTGAAGACTGGGGGTATCTACTCCTTATGAAAAGTTAGAAAAAGTTATCGAATTATTGAACTGACACAACCCGCTCCTATTTATTCAATTTAAAATCAAAAAATATTAATTGTCCAAGAAAATGAGATGTGCCGTGTCCTTATTTTATTTTTTAATTTCATTATAGGTGTAAAATTGTAATTTTCCCCATATATTAAAATAATAAAGAATATTTACTTTTGTATTGTCCTCAGCTTTTATTCTCTCAATAATAATACTATTTCCTAGATTATTATGTTTATTACTAAATTTCTGAAATAATTCTTCTACAAAATTGATATTTTTCTTTTCAATTATTATTACTTTTATTTCATCTGTTTTTCTGACAAGTAAATTGTAAAAGATATATGTGAATCCTTTAGTAAGTTTTCCCCCAAATTTTTCTAAATCAATTGGACTTATCCGAATTGTAGTATATCCAGGTAAAACTATTTTTGTTGTAGGGCCAAAATTTGGTAGAATTCCATATGGTGGTATTTCTTTAAAAAATGAAATATCTGCAAGTAATTTTTTTCTTTTTTTAGTTCTACTAATTATATCTTTAGTATTTCTACCATATTTCGGATTAATCGATCGTAATATATTTCTCTGTATATCTTTTTCATCATTATTATCTGTATTCAAACATAGACCTAATTGTGTAAGTAATTTTTCTTCTAATTTACTATAGATATTATTGCATTGGGAGCATGAAGGTACTTTCCATTTTTCAATATTTTTTGGAACACTTTTCAAATACCAAGATTTTGGAAAAACATGATCCATAGTGATAGAATCAAAATATTCCAAACAATAAATACATCTTTTCCTCATATAATATTAAATAATCTCACTTTTATTATTTTATAGAAAATGATAGAAAATGGGACCTGCCCATATTTATTGTAATTCTTTGGGTCTTCATTATTAATTACTAAATTATATTGTTTAAGATTCATCCCGTGGAAAATATTGTAATAAGAGACGTCCAAAAAATATATGCTGTTTTATGAAATATAATATTTATGTCTTTTTATGAAAATTCTCTACAATTTTTATTTCATCATCGGTCAAGCCATATAATTTATAAACCATCTGGTCAATTTGTTTTTCGTATTCTTTGACTTTATTTTTTTTCTCCGGATTTGTTAAATAATCCTCAGATTTTATAATGGCGAAAATTTCGTTGACGAGATCCATGAATAGTTTTTGTTCTTGAACTGCTGCTTTCTTAATTGGAATATTTATCAACGGTTCTTTATCTATCTGATAAATATTTCCTTGCCTTTTACCCTTATAAAATAGCCAGAATTCAATTAACTTTGAATTTAGTAAGGCAATAAGGTATTTTAAATCAACTACATTAGTCTTAATGACATAATATTCGGCAAGAACATAACAATCATAATCTGTATAGGTGAATACAGGCCTTTCGCACTTCCTTAAAGACAATATCTTCTCGCCTGTAAAAAACTTCTCTTCTCGACTTCTGTGCAAACCATAAGGTTTGTTATCTGATGTTATTACTTTCTGAAATTTATCCAAGTGTTTTCTAATATTTAAATACGGCTCAATTGCTTTTTTGTTCTTAAATTTTGAACATGTATAAATAATCGAATAAAAGTTTTTACTATTTCCACAATATTTACCTAATTCTTTACTTGTATAAACGGGTTTTAAAAGCTCTCTTTCATTATCATTTAAATTAAGTTTATTTTTCTCTTCTTCAGTTAATAAAAAAATACCATCGCCAACTTTAAATTGACCCGCCAATACCTTTAACATTTTTCTAGAAACAACACTATGATGCGGATGAATACCATTTGCTACTTCATTGCTTTTAAGAAAAATTATCTTTTGTTGGGATTTAATCTTGTCTAAAATATTTAAAATCTCCGGCTCCAAAAAAGAAATGAAGCTGTCTTTAAAGTCTGAACGGTTAAAATTTACATCATATTTTACAAACTTATCATCCAACTTCTTTGTATTCAGAAATATATCAAGAAAAGTATTTGGAACTTTATCATCTAGTAATTTGGAATACCGAACCGTGTATGATTGATCTTCTTTATTTTTTTGTAAAAGAAAGACCATAGTTTGAATATCTGCTGTTTTAAATATTTTATAATTTCCAAAATCTATATACTCAATAATTTTACTCTCCTCAATAATCTTATTTCTGAATCTTGAAGCACCAGCATTACTTACCCAATTATTTGTGGCAATAAAACATTCAACACCCTTTTTATGTAAAAGATCTAAACTTATACTTCCAAAAAAATACCATAAATCCATTTTCCCCTGATAATATGAACTTTTTCTAATTCCATTAAAGGCTTTTCGATCAGTGTATTCTTTTATATATGGCGGATTCGCAATCACTATATCAAACCCATCCTTTATTCCAAACATCCACTCGGGATCAAACCATGCGCAAGATTCACCTAAGAATGGATTCCATTGCGAAAGTTTAACTGTTTGTGAATCTTCACTACCCCAATTCAAACTGTTCAGAAACATCTCACTTTGTATCTCTTGAAATTTCTTCTCAATCAATTTCTTTTCATTACCAACACATCTAAGATATTCTTCACGTAACTTTTTTAGTTCGGTTATGTTAGCGACTGCTTCAAATAGTTTTGGTTGTGGTTGTAATTCTTTTTTATATGATCCGACAAGAGTACTAGGCAATCCAATAAGAGAATTAGCACATACAAATTTAAACTCCAAATTTGGAAGTGAATCAATTCCTCTATTGTCTTTTGAATCGTCTACTTTTTCATCAATAATAAGTGATAAAAAGAATCTTAATTTTGAAATATCAACCGCAATGGGTTGAATATCCACTCCATAAATTGAATTCTGGATAATACCGAGTTTATGTACATAATTCCAATTTTCTGCTTCGATTTTTTTCTGAAACTCTTCTCGTACTATAGTATTTTCTATTTGCGATATTTTCTTGTTTAGCCATTTTTTTGATTCAGGATCAATTTTTTGTAAAATTAAAAGCATCTTTTGAAGAATTCCCATCGGAAATGCACCACTACCACAAGCAGGGTCAATAATTTTTATAACATCAAGGGCATCAATAACAGCATCTTTCTCTGACTCACTTAGACCAACCTCTTCTTCCTCATAGGCAAGCAAAGAAGATATTTTATTTTCATTAAGATTAGTTTTGGTAAGTAAATACTGCTTCAAACTTTCATCGACCATATATTCTACTATCGGTCTGGGAGTATAATAACTTCCGGTTGATTTACGCGCAGTATTACCTGTCTCAGGGTTGATTTCCGCTAAAAGGTTTTCAAAGATTCGCCCTAACATTTCAGGTTCAATAGAAAGCTCTACATCCACAGAAGTGTTTTCATCAATGGTGAAGTTGTAAATTTCGAAAATCTCAAATAATTCTTTTAGCCAACTATCAGGCACCTTCAAGGTATTAATATATTTAGATATCCCAAGTTGATCAATTTCATAATAATCATTATATTCATTAGCAAAAAGGCCACCGTTTAGAAAAGGTATTTGTGACCAAGGGGGTATTTGGTATTCTTTTTTACGTTCCTTTATAGGGGTATTAAGTGTTTCGAAAAAGAGAGGTTCAAGGATGTTGTGATAAAAACCAGGTTTTTGGGTAACCGCTTTCGAAGAAAGTAGTTCTTCCGGAAGTAAAGGCGTACCTTTATCAGAACATTTTTTCTTCAGGAACCAACAGAAAACCAAACGGCCGATCAGACGAACGGAAAACTCTTTTTTTATTTTATCATCAATAGTGGATGGCAAATAAAGACTACCTTTTCCATCAAATTGCGTCCTGCCAATTGTTCTCTCTCCACCGGTTAATTTTGTAAAGCGAATGGCTATTTGTTTATAGAAATCCTTATTTACTATTTCTAAGGAAAAACGTTCTTTTAGGTCATCAAAATCCTTAACCCGGCCTTTTTTAATTAAATAGGTTTCAGGGGTATGTGTTTTGGTTTCCGGTCCTAAAAAGAAGGAATATCTACGGGGATTAGAATATTCTTTTTGGACTCTCTTCCCTTCTTCCCATTTTAAATCAATGGTAACCAGCGATAACCTATAATTAAGTGAATTTTCAGAAATAAATAAGATGAGAGCTCTTTTTACGCCATAGCGGGCTAATAATCGGAAGGAATCCCGAGAGAGAGAAATACGTGGGTCGTTTTCTGAACGGTGATTTACCTCGTATAGGTTCATTTCTAAAGAGCGAACTTCACCGATCTTAACAATTTTTTGAATAAATTTGGGCTGAAAATCAATTCCTATTTTTTCATCATATTCCCCAAAATCTTCCGGCAAAAGCTGGTTTCGGAAAAAATTTATATATTCGCTACGATTATAGGGTTTTTTAAAATCTATAATTTAAATCAACTCCTCTGATAAGATTAACGATTCTTTACCTTCATCAATTTTCTTTTCTCTATCAATAATATTTAGAAGATATTTATGGGGAACTTCTTTCTCTAACTCTTTTATTTCTTTATCAAGATTTTTTAAATCAATAGCCCTAATGACTTTTGCATATCGATCAGGCAGGGCGTCCAATTCTTTTAAAACATAATAGAGATCTTCTAAATAATCTTTTTTCTCCGGGAGTTTTATTTTTAAGGCTTCTACTTTGATTATTGCTTCCGCCTTGCCTCTATTTAAAGCAATTTCTTTCTTTTTAGAAAATAGATTATCCTTTAATTGGGTATAAATTACCTCAAAAGTTTTACTTGTTTTTTCCGCATCTTCAGAAATTTCTGCTTCAAACAA
>Ga0315288_10008782_pt1 | contig 12737 bp, 5 predicted proteins | sample YL17G11_20_MG_FD_203454 | JGI IMG/M metagenome (GOLD analysis project Ga0315288, IMG submission 203454) | Sediment microbial communities from Yellowstone Lake, YNP, Wyoming, USA - YL17G11_20 | ecosystem: Environmental > Aquatic > Freshwater > Lake > Sediment | place: USA: Wyoming | collected...
TTCGGCTACGCCTTCGCTTCGCAAAGCGAAAGAACAGTATAAACCGTTACAACTCACACCAAATACAGACGACAATCTGGTCTTGACGATGGGGAGGGGTTAAAGGCTACCAGGAGGGCGAGCCTCCCCTCGACCCAGTCGAAAGGCCGAAAATCTCAATATCACCCCCCTGTCGGCCCCCTGACCGAGCGGGGCGAAGATTGCCCAAAGACCTCACTCGGTTTAACACCCCCTGAAAGTCTCAAAGGCGAACACTTTCCTTTGAACAATCATTTATCCGAATGTCCTATTTACCGGTAGGGCAAAACCTATTTGACAAGTTAATATCGGCAGCAAAATAATCTGACTATAGGTCAAGTTTTTGCTTGACATGGCCGAACAGAAGGGTATACTTTAAGTAGAAAAAGTGATAATCACGATGGGAGGCTACCCAAAGGGTCTTGTCCCGCGGCTATGCCTCTCTCTTTTTTTCCAACTTTCCCTTAAGGTTGTTCATGCTTGCTATATAATCGTTAAAGTCACGGAATAACGATGAATAACTGTGTGCATCGGGGACCACTAATTTAAGTAGTTTGTCTTTGCTTATCAAATACTTTACGAGACAGCAAAAATCCCCATCTCCGGAGACGATTACAGCCTTGTCATATTTGGGGTACTCAATCATAGCTTGCAAAACAAGTTCTGCATCAGTGTTTCCCTTTATCCTGCCTTTGATTTTCAATGTGGGCTTGAAGATCAGGATGTATCCATCTTCCTGCAAGGACTTATACAAGTGTTGGTTTGTTTGGATATACCCAATAAACATGAACGCTTTGGTTACATGATACTTGTCTGTTAAGTATTGTCTGAATCTTGTATAATCAAGTGTCCACTCTTGGCTCTTGATGCCTATGTGAAGATTTGTACTATCTATAAAGGCGTAATTGCTATTAGGCATGTGAAGCTGTTCCCATTAAGTAACTACTAAGTACCTACTCTTCTTCGTCTTCGGCCCAAAATTTCAATTGTACCGTCGATAGTCCACTTTGCCTTTTGGCATAGTCTTTGAATCGCCTAAGATTAGGCGATATTTCCATCAAGCCAAGCACTCTACCCATCTGGATAGTCAATTGATTAACACCAAATTCAGTTAGCCATTGATGGAAACGCGCTCTGCGTCTTCCTTCATCTGTGATGTTCCTCTTATCCAGCTCTTGTTTTACGTAGCCATGCTCCAACGGTTGATAAATGTACTTGTTGATGAATTTGCCATAGTATTGTGGCCGTTTCGTGGGCTTAGTGATCGGGTTGTGATATAGGCGATCCATTTCCTTAAAGAATTTGTCTGGAAAGCGCTTGACCCATTTTTGTATGCCTTCCTCTATATATCGTTCGAGTAGTATCCGAAGCGCGTTGTATTCTCGGTCGTATTGGAAACCCGTAGCTTCATCAATAAGGGCGGTGATGCCGACCTTAGCAAACGAAGATAGCAGAACTTCAGCCTGCACTGCCAAGGGCTCTTGTTGCGGGACAATCACTCCTTGCCGACGGACCTCTAAGTATAGGTTGCATAACTCCGGAAGTATCTCGGCCTTATAGCCAAAAGCCTTTTTTGTTCCATCTAAGTATTCAACAGGCTGGAGCACCTCAATTAACTCTTTGCCAATAAAAGGTTTAAGATTACTGGCGGCGACAAAAGCAGGCAGTTGGAGCACCCCGTCATTTGTTTCGATTTTTGCCTCGTCTTGGCGTTTCTTGCTGAGTCCTCGCTTGCTTCGGGAGAACGCCTTGAATACTGAGGTTTGCAATAGAACGCGAGTACCGTCTTGTAGAACAGCACAACTTAATTCAATCCCACCAATTGGCAGGACACCTTTTAATAATGCCTTTTGCCTACTCATACTCCTATGCCTCTTTGAATTGTTAATGCGAAAATATCCTTGTGGTCGCGGTGATTAAAACGATAACTAAACTCAGCAATATATCTTGCCAAGTGTCGGACGCTAACTTTGTGGAATTGCCCGATGATGCCTCTTTTGAGCAAAGCCCAAAAGGATTCGATTGAGTTTGTGTGAATCCAGCCGTCTGCGTACCAAATGCTGTGATTGATAGTCTTGTGGGGCAGTAAGTGCTGCATTTTCTTGTAGTAGTTGGCTTCGTCTGTTATAAGCAAGGCATTCTTTGTGTCCACGTTCTCGCGGATCATCATCGAGAGTTTGCGGAAATTGATGTCGCGTTTTCTGAAAACTTTGGCTTTAACTTTTCCGCCGCGCTCTATCATGCCGATTACAGGAGTTTTCTTTGTAATGTGGTATTTTTTCTTGCTGTGCCTATGTGTATAGCCGGGGCGTCTTTTGCCGCCGACATAAGTCTCGTCCATTTCCACAAGGCCAGTAAGCAAATTGCGTTGTTCTTGCTCCATCATTGCTACTCGTATCTGAATAGACATTCGCCAAGCAGTATTTCGATGGACTTTAAGGTGTCGGGCAAGCTGGCGGGCTGAAATGCCCTTTTTGGCGCTCAATATCAATGATACTGCCAAGAACCATTTTTGTAAAGGCAAATGGGTTTTATGGAATATTGTGCCAACAGTAACACCATAGCTGGTATTGCAGTTGTTGCAATGGTATCGCTGCTCTTTAGGCGATGGCGTCTGTTTAGGCGATTTGCAGTAAGGACAATGTGGTTGCCCCTTCCAGCATATTTGCTCAAGGTATGCAATACAGGCGTCTTGTGTTGGGAATACCTCGAATATCTCAATAATATCCATGATTCGACCGTTAGACTTACTACCTGTAATTGTGCAAATCATCACAATTATAGTATGGCTGCCGATATTGACAAGAACAAAATTGGAAAAATGTAAAAAAACTTTCTACCGCAAAATGGGACATTACGCATTTGTCCGAAGCTACACGGAATCGCCGCTTTTGTCGTCTGTCAATCCGCAACTATCGGCTGTACCCTTTCGGGGGATTGTACGGCCATTATGGGCGATAAACGGCGAATTGCAGGCGTTGTGCGGTTTTTTCAGGGGGGGATGCAATGAAGCCGGAGCGGAAACTCAGGTCCGGCTTTTGCGTCAAACAGGATAACCAAAGGTGTCCGGGGAGATACGCTGCCAAGGCCCCTCTGCCCAAAGCCCGGGGTCCACCCCAGACTCCACCGCTTGGCGGCGGTGGGCGCAGTGATTGCAAGTGGGAGAACAAGCTTGACGATGGCGGTTGAAGTGATAGTATCGGGCGGTGGGTGAAGAATAAACAGGTACTTTTTAATCAAAAACGGCGTTTAGAGGCTGTAACAAAATGAGTTTCTCCAGAAAACCAAGACTTCTGGATTCCCGCCTTCGCGGGAATGACACGGAGGGGCGTTTTTTTGATAGGTGCTCTTAGTGAACGGTGGATTCCAAATGGCAAATAGAAAGCGAATACTGTTAATCGTCCCGATAGCTCTGGTAACGTTCTGCCTGTGCGCGGTGTTGTGCCCGGCCCAGGAAAAAAAGGCGGAATTGAAACGCGATTACAACGTCAAGCCGGTGCCTTTCAGCGAGGTGCAGGTCAGCGACGATTTCTGGACTCCCCGCCTCGAGACCAGCCGAAAGGTCACTATCCCCTACGCCTTCGATATGTGCGAAGAGACCGGGCGAATCAGAAACTTCGAGAAGGCCGCGGGACTCAAAGAAGGCAAGCACGAAGGCATTTACTTCGACGATTCCGACGTCTATAAAATTATGGAAGGCGCCGCCTATTCGCTCCAGATCAATCCCGATGCCAAGATGCGGCAGCGCCTCGATAACCTGATCAAGGTAATGGCCGCCGCACAGTGGGACGATGGATACTTATACACCTTCTACTCCATACCGCAAAGGCAGCCCGAAAAGCGATGGACCAACATCGGCGCGATGCACGAGATGTACTGCGCCGGCCACATGTACGAAGGCGCCGTCGCACACTACCAGGTCACCGGCGATAAATCCTTTCTGAACATTGCTACGAAAAGCGCCGACCTGATTTGCAGCACCTTCGGTCCCGGCAAGCGGACCGACCCGCCCGGACATCAGGAAATCGAGATCGGACTGTGCAAACTATACCGCGCCACCGGCGATGAGAAGTATCTGAGCCAGGCCAAGTTCTTCCTCGACCAGCGAGGCCGCACGGGCAACCGCGGGCCCGACGGCAAAGGCGGACTCTACGGCGCCTACAGCCAGGACCATATCCCCGTTATCGAGCAGACCGAGGCCGTCGGCCATTCCGTCCGCGCCGCATACCTCTATACGGGTATGGCAGATGTGGCCGCACTGACCGGAAATATGGAATACATCAAGGCCATCGACGCGATATGGAAAGACGTCGTCGGCACAAAGCTCTACATCACCGGCGGCATCGGGGCAGCCGGCGGACACGAAGGCTTCGGCGGACCCTACGAGCTGCCGAATATGACCGCATACTGCGAGACGTGCGCATCCATCGCCAACATATTCTGGAACCATCGAATGTTCCTGATGCACGACGACGCCAAGTACATCGACGTCCTCGAGCGCATCCTGTACAACGCTGCGCTGTCCGGTATTTCGATGAAGGGCGATACGTTCTTCTATCCGAATCCGCTCGAATCGGTCGGGCAGCACGCTCGCAGCCCCTGGTTTGGCTGCGCCTGCTGCCCCTCCAACGTCGCGCGCTTCATCCCTTCGGTCCCCGGCTATGCCTACGCCCACAAGGATAACGATGTCTATATCAACCTCTTCGTCAGCGGCGGCACCACAATCCACACGGCGACCAACAAAGTCACCCTGAGCCAGCGGACAAAGTACCCGTGGGAAGGCGCGGTCGGCATCGCCGTCCAGCCGGAGAAAAGCGAGAAATTCGCCGTCTATGTCCGCATCCCCGGCTGGGCGCGCAATGAGCCTGTCCCCAGCGACCTCTACAAATTTCAAAGCACCAGCGCCGAGCAGCCCGCCATAAAGGTAAACGGCGAATCCTCGCCGCTGGATCTGCAAAGAGGCTTCGCTCGAATCGAGCGAGAATGGAACAAGAGCGACGCAATCGAATTGCACCTGCCGATGCCGATCCGCCGAATCATCGCCAATGAGAATATCGAAACCAACCGCGGCAGAGTCGCCCTCCAGCGCGGGCCTATCGTATTCTGCCTCGAAGCGCCTGACAACGACGGCAAGGTCCTTAACCTTATGATCCCCGACGACGCGAAGCTGCAAGCCGAATTTCGGCCCGACCTGCTCAACGGCGTAGTCGTAATTACCGGCCAGGCCGGCCTGACCAAACGCACCATCGACGGCGAAATCGTTCCCGCAGGCAAAAAACCATTCACCGCCATTCCCTACTACGCCTGGGCGCACCGCGGCCCCGGCCAGATGACCGTCTGGCCCGCACGCATACCGCAGGCCTCTAAGCCCGAACCCGCCGACACTCTCACCTACACAAGCAAGACCACAGCCTCCTTCGTCCACGCTTCGCTCGACGCCATAAAGGACCAGGCCGTACCGCAAAGCTCATCCGACTCATCCGCCCTGCAATTGGACTTCTGGCCCCACAAAGGCACGACCGAATGGCTGCAGTTCGAATGGGACAAGGAGCACGAAATCTCCGGCGTCAAGGTCTATTGGTTCGACGACACCGGCCGAGGCGAGTGCAAAACCCCCCAATCGTGGAACGTCCTCTACCACGATGCGCAGGGCGGCTTCCAGCCGGTAAACAGCAACACCCCTTACGGCGTAGAAAAGGACAAATTCAACAAGGCCGAATTCAAGCCGGTAAAAACCAACGCCATCAAAATCGAAATCGCCCTCCAGAAGGACTGGTCCGCCGGCGTGCTGGAAGTCGCAATTGAATAGACGCCGCCATCGGTCACCCCTGCACAACCGCCACCTACTGTCACCCATGCCTGGGAGCATGAGTCCAGGAAGTGTCACCCAATCGGAAGCGGGGTGGCAACGGTATCGATAGGAGATTCTATAAAGTTCTATTTTGTACACGAGCGACTCCCAGAGTTTCAAACAGAGTTGAAATTTAGTGTTGCCGCCGTTGCCAGCTCGTGCTGCGTCCAGCCGCCACCTTGCAGGCCTTCCCAGCCGCCGCTTGTCACCTCTGCACAGCCTCCGCCACCTCTCATCCCCCCACGGCCCCCTCGTGACAGAGCGGGCCGGCAGAAAAGGCGATGTCTATTTATCAAGACATAGCTTCCAATTGCTCAGGATGCGGCAGGGATAGGCGGGGGCACGGCGTGCGGACAAACACTGCTGCGTGTAGGCGCCACCGCCTGTCGCTGCTGCCGGCTAGCAAGGTCCCCGCAAGTCTCAGAAGCAGCTTCCGACAGAAAAAGCTATGTCTATTTAACAAGACACCGCCTTTAATGGCTCAAGATGCGTGAGAGAGAAGGAGCTATGTCTATTTAACAAGACACACCTTCTAATTGCTCGATATGCGTGAGGGATAGGTGGGCGGGCGCTCGCGGACAAAGACTACTGCGTGCAGGCGCCGCCGCCTGGCGCCCCTGTACAGCCTCCGCAACCTCTCAACTCCCACAGCCCCCTCGTGTAAGACCGGGCCGACAGAAAAATAGCTGTCTATTTATCAAGACATGCCCTTGAATTCCCCGATATCCTGGAGCAATAGTCGGCGGATGGTGCGGCAGAAAAAGGGGTGTCTATTTATCAAGACATCGCCTTTGATTGCCCAAGATGGGCGAGGGGAAAGTGCGGTGCTCGCGCGCGGGGAGGATGGCGGGACAGGTTCCGTAGCAATGACAACGCATAACTTCAATTTTGACAGGCTGATAGTCCCTCTCGGTCCAGAAAGCGAAAGAGAGACCCCCCGCACTACACACCGAATGTGCGTGCAAACTGCAAAATTTCGCCCAAGAACGCCTATTCACGGAGTTTTTGCCTGACGTATGACGTTAAAATAGGTAAATTGCACTTACTCAAGGGGGGCGGCGGACTGCCGTTTCAAGCTTTCCCGCCCAAAAGTTGGTATCGTCCCAAGATTTGTGGGGAAACCACTATCGGGTAAGAAAGCGTTCCTTCGACGCTATTGGCTGTTCCGGAACTGAAGAACCAGATTGCCCCAACCTTTGGGACGTTAATAGTCTCTTTGGCGCATAGTAGCGAGAATTATGAAACACGATAATAGTCCACCATTGCTCTTCGTCGGCCCCGGCCAGAATGACCCGAATTCGATTGAATAGCGAGGCTAAGGACGTGTATAATACGAAGTCTAATAAATTCCGAGGCGGCGCCAGTTTGCCATCCTGAGCCCCCGCTGCTTCGTTTTGTGAAGCAATAGCGGTAGGGGCGAAGGATATGGGCTTCAAATGAGGTCTTTTCAAGCGCTTAGCCCAGATCCTTCACTCCACTGCGTTTCGTTCAGGATGACACGTTGCTGGCCTTGGGCCGTGCGTCGATGGTCGGGTGTGAGGTGAGTATGGCATTTTGGGATGGAGAACCGAAAATGTTCACAAAGAGCAAGCAAATCATCGTCGTGGCGTTGTGTCTATTTCTGTCTGGGTTCGGCGGAGAAACGAAATCTTATGCTCAGGAAGTCCGGTACATATCTCTAAATCCGCCGGTGATCCTTCCGAACGGAGGCGAGTTCAAGACCTGGGAGCACCAGACTGTCTATACAAAGACTTACTACGTTGACCGGCATCATCCCGCAGCATCGGATGACAACCCGGGCGACAGGGACAAACCCTTCCTCACAATAAACAAGGCCGCTCAGGTCGTCCAGCCAGGCGAGAAAGTCGTTGTCAAAACGGGCGTCTATCGCGAACTCGTCCAGCCGCGGCTCGGCGGCGACGGCCCCGAAAAGATGATCAGCTACGAAGCCGCGCCCGGAGCAAACGTGATACTGAAAGGCTCGCGCGTATTCAAGCCGCAGTGGAAAGAATCAAAGAAAGGCGACGCCGCGCCCTCAGCGAACGTGTGGATGGCGGCCTTGCCGGATGATTACTTCGGCCCGTACAATCCATTCCTCACCGAGAACGCCAGCAAGGAAGACATCGACCTTATGCCCTGGGCGGCGGAGTGGGCGGGCAAGCTGCCATACACCTTGGGCCGGGGCCTTGTCTTCCAAAACGGCAAGCGGCTCGTCCAGCAGGCAACATACGAAGACCTGGCCAAAAAGCCCGGCTCATTCTTCGTCGAGAAGGAAAACCGCACGCTCCATATTCATCCTCTCGACGGCGTCAACCCCAGCCGCGCGGACTTTGAAATCACCACCCAGCAGCACATATTCAAGCCCGCCGTCGCCGACCTCGGATATATCCGCGTAAAAGGATTCATCTTCGAGCACGCGGGCAACGGCTTCCTGCGGACGGGCATCGGCGCAGTATTCACAATGGGCGGCCACCACTGGATCGTCGAAGATAATATCGTCCGACAGGTCAACTCCGTCGGCATCGAAATCGGCGCGAGGACCGATGAGAGCAGGCCCGCCGGCCGAGGAGACGCCCAACGCGCCGGCCAAAGCCCAGGATATACGATCGTCCGCAACAACGAGCTTTACGAGTGCGGCAGAGGCGGCATCCAGGGCCTGACCAACAGGAACGCCCTCGTCGAGAACAACCGCCTCCACGACATCGGCTGGCAGGACGTCCAGCGATACTGGGAGACCGGCGCCATCAAGCTGCTTTTGAACGAGGGCACGCTCATCCGCCGAAACATCATCACCGATATCCAGGCCGCCCCCGGAATCTGGCTCGACTATAACAATATCAATTCGAGAGTCACCCAGAATATCCTTGTGAACATCGAATCGGTAAACGGCGCCATTTTCATCGAGGCCTCTCAAGTCCCCAACATCGTTGACCGCAACTTCGTCTGGAATGTCACCGGCTCCGGCATATATCAGCACGACTGCGACGAGCTGACGGTCGCGCACAACTTCGTCGCCCACTGCACAAAGCAGGCCGTCGAGATGCGCATCTGCGAGGGCCGAATGGTGAACGGCAGGCTGTCCACCTGTAAACGCAACCGCGTGCTGAACAACATTCTGCTCAGCTCGCCGAACGGCGTCTGGTTCATCGACGACGACAACATATCCGACCGCAATATATTCGTCGATTGCGGCCCGCCGTTCGATTTCGCCGCCTGGCAGAAAAAAGGCTTCGATAAAAACGGCCTCACGGCCAAAATCAACGTCGCTTTCGATGTTAAAAAGCTGGCCTTCACCTGGTCAACTGCCGAGAAGCTCCCCGTGTTTGAAAGGCTCGAACCCTGTGGGTATAACTTCTGCGATTCGCCCTGGAAGACCGACAAAGTCCCCGCAGGCCCCTTCCCCTATCCGGGTGCCGTCCCGACCACAATTACCCTCGCCGACTTCTGACCGCGCAGAACCATCGCAACTATTACCCTGCGAACGACGAATTTGTAGGATATCATTCCATGTCGTGAAAACGCTATGTCTATTTATCAAGACATCGTTTCTGCGCACACCCGCGACCGCGTTGTCATCCCTGCCCACCTTTCGCCCGGCAGCCGTGCCCAGCGCCTGCCACCTCTCAATCCCCCTGCAGCTCCCTCGTAAGAGACCGACCCCACACAAAAGGCGATGTCTATTTATCAAGACATCGTTTCTCATTCCTCAAGATATATGGGGGAGAAAGAGTTGTGTCTATTTATCAAGACATAGCTTTTAATTGCTCAAGATGGACGAGGGAGAAGAGGCCGTGTCTATTTAACAAGACATCGCCTATTATTGCTCGAGATCGGTCATGGATAGCCGGGGGAAGATGCGACGCTGGTCTGATGCCAGGTGATCTTCAACGCCGCCAGCGCCAAATTGACATCGCTTGGCGCAGCCGTCCTGCTGTTATTTGTGCATTTCCTGGAGCATTTCTTTTCTCTGGTAGCACTGCTCGGTGAAGACGGCGATTTCGGAATCGAGGTTGGCGCTGGCCGAGTCGCCGAAGAATGCGTGGACGATGGGGAAGACAAGGTCCGGCCTTTTCTTGCGGAGCTCTTTGGCCATCGCCTCAATCTTGGCGGTGGCGACGCCCTCCTGCATACAGGTAAAAGGTCCGACGTGAAATATGCCGGAGATGCAGGCGTCGCCGTTCGGCTTGACCAGGTCGTGCATCAGATGGTACGCGATGCCGGTGCTCAGCGGAGATTCCCCTTCGATGTTGCCGTGACATTCGTGGTTCTTTTCGAGGGTCTCTATCATCTGCATCGGTTTGGGCAGGACGTGTCGCCCGTGGAGGACCTCGTGGAACGGCTCGGCGATTTTCTCCTCCGCATAGGCCATATACTTTGCCTTGATGAGCGACTTGAGGACCCTTTTGAAGGTCTGCAGCGCCCTGCGGAGATCTCGCTGCCTGATGCGAAGTATGAGGTCCCGCTTGGCGTTTCGCAGGTTCATTTTATTGACGTAGTCGAGCCAGTCGCTTACGGGGTCGCGTACTACTTCAAGGCCCTGATCCTGGAGATGCTGGATCACAAAACCGGTGTAGGGGTCATGCTGGCGCATATAGATTTCGCCGATGTACAGCACGATTGGGAACCTGTCGTGATTTCGCAGATTGACGGCCTTGAATTGGCGCACGGTTTCCTTGCCCCATTCCACGAGCTGCTTGGTTTCGGCGCCGGCTTCTACGATGCTCTCGAGCTCATGCAGCCTTTGCGCCTTTAGTTCGAGTATCTGCTCCTTATCGCCGGCGTACGGACGGAACCGCAAATATATGTCTTCGAGCATATCGGAGGCCTTGATCCCCTTGAAAAGCATCTGCTGCATTCTCATCTTTTCCGAGGAGCTGAGCTTCTGCGGAAAGGGTATGTCGAAATAGTCGGTCTCGGAGGATGGCCCTGCGACGGGGATCTTTTCGAGGCCCTCTTTGTCGAGAAAATCTCTCATAAGCTCGGTATATTTTCCGAACCTGCACGGTCCGCTCGTCGTGGGGAGCATTACGAGATAATTGCTTTCGACAAACTCTCTGCCCTCTTTTTCGATTTGCTCGTGGAGGAATCCAATCGCGTCGCCCACCACTCCTTTTAGCGGGTGGCAGACCTCGGTGTATATATGCCGGCGCGCGACTTCGTAGCCGCGTTCGGTGGCGGTCGGAAGCACCAGGGCGTTGACTCCGAAGTAGCGCAGGCCCGCTGCGCCGATGTAGCTGGCGTCGCCCATATAGGGCAGCAGCCAGGTTCGGCCGTCTGTATTGCCGCGCGGACGCCTCCTTATCTTGTCAAGTTTGAGCTTCTCGCTCCTGCTCTGATTCACGACCCTTTCGTGCGCCTCGGTTCGCGTGACAAAGGGCGCGTTGTTGGTCTGGGCGTCGGTGAGCAAAACGAGCGTTGGCTTATTGGCGGCCTGCTGGATTTTCTCCTCCTGGTAGATTTTCAGGCTGTCCGGCCCGCAGGCGAAGTTCATCATCCGGATGGCGAACAGGTTGGGGTGGTCCGCAACGAATACATTGGCCTTGAGAATCTTGACGCTCTCGACCCAGAATTCGTTCTCCACTATTGGGGCAAGGTCGATATCGCCAAATTTGTGCTCAAGGAATATTTGCGGTATGTAGTCGAGGCCCCTGACCTGCGAGAACATCGCCCCGGAGTTGGAGCTCGCTTCGGGATCGAGCAGTACGTAGTCGCGCCCTATTCCGACGTAGGCCTTTTCATTATTCTCCACGATTCTCTCTAAGAACTTGTCGCCTTCCGCGTAAAGCTCAGCGTTGAACTGGGCTTCGGCGTCGTCCGCGTATTTCATCGCGGCCTTTATCTGCCTGCCCGAGATTACGAATCCGAGCCTGTCGAACTCGCGCTTGAAGGCCTGGACGATAAGCTCATCGTCTCCGAAGTGAAGGATGGGATTTATCTGCTTGCTTTTATCGAGCGAGAGGACGTCGTTCAAGACATAGCCTTCGGACTCGGTGTAGATGCAATACTTGAGGTCCGGGGGCTTGCCGGTCCTTTGCTCGATGAAACTTGGGTTGAAGAGGTACTCGATTTTAGGGTCGTTGTTGAGAACTGCTGCGTGGCCGGTCGCGAGCTTTCTGGCAATGCAGAACTCCGTCCTTGAATTATCGACCCCTATCTTGGCGATTTCCTTATCGCTTCTCGGCGAGACGACGGGGTAGAAGCCGAGCTTGCGCAGCAGCGCTGCGCTCCAGATTCCCTTCTCACCGAGGGTAGCCGTGCTCCTTTTTATGCCGACGGTTACAGCGTTATCCGGCAGTGCGGTGGAGCCAAGCTCGGCCTGGAGGGCGCCCTGCTTTTTGAAGTGCTTTTCATAGACTTTGTGGTACTTATCAACGTAGTTGGTTTTGGGCCTGCGCGAGGCCTCAGAATTGCCTCTCGGGCAGAACCCGCCTGTGATTATCTCGTCCTCTTCGATGGAGAAAACCTCGAGCTGGCAGTCTCTTATGCCGCAGGTTTCGTCGCCGAAAAGCTCTTTGCAGGGCACTTTCCTTTTCTCGAAGGGCATGTTGACGATTTCCCAGCCCCGGAAGGCTGAGCCGTACTTTTTGCCCTGCTGTTCAAACTGCTTTATGTTCTCGATGATGTCGAGGGCCTGGCCCCACGCGCCGAACATCTCCCGGTGCGGGTAGCCCTCTATCTGTTTGTTGGTGACCTGAGCGAGCGCCGCGAGGAAGGCCTTCCCTAAGGGCGGCCCCCCCTGCGCGGAGCACTTCCGGCCGACGTGCTGCGAGCCCCCGACGAACTTGTAGTAGTAACTCGCGGCGGTGCCCCTTACTATCGCCGCGGCGATCTCGTCCCTGCTGAATCCTTCGGCGATCAGCCTGTTTTC
>Ga0315288_10008784_pt1 | contig 12736 bp, 7 predicted proteins | sample YL17G11_20_MG_FD_203454 | JGI IMG/M metagenome (GOLD analysis project Ga0315288, IMG submission 203454) | Sediment microbial communities from Yellowstone Lake, YNP, Wyoming, USA - YL17G11_20 | ecosystem: Environmental > Aquatic > Freshwater > Lake > Sediment | place: USA: Wyoming | collected...
GCTTCCAGAACCTGGTCTACGACAGCCCCCTCTTCCCGGAGAGCCTCCGCCAGGAGATCCACGCCTACCTCAAGGAGAAGCACGGCGGCGAGTGGAAGGAGGGCCAGACCGAGGCCCAGTTCATCTATAGCAACCGCAAGCGGGCGATCGGCCCCTTCAAGCGTCAGGTGTGGGAGCTGCCAGCCGACGTTCGCGCCGCCCTCCGCCAGCAGCTCGAGGACCGCTTCGCGTTCCTGTTCCAGCAGATAGGCGTTCCCAACACCCGCGACATCCTTCGCCGCTACGTAGGCTAGGGCCCGCCCAGCGCCAGCCTCTCCCCGTCGGGCAGCGCCATCTGCTCTGATTCAAGCGGAAAGGCATGCCTCACGGCGTGCGATCCACCGCCCGTGCATATCCCCCCATCGGTTTAAGGGTTCTCCCCCCAAAGGTTCAGGGTTTTCCCGAAAGGCGCCAAGCCTGTCGCGCAGCGCAGAATTGACGGCGAAACGACTGGCTGCGTTGGCTGCGCGATCCGAACCCGGCAAGACCCAGCCCATCGCCGCATCGACCGGATGGCGCAGCCCCAACGAGCCCCGAACTGGAAGGGGGTTGACGCTTGCGCCTGACCTGGCACCCAGCCGCCCAGCGCCGGCTCCTCCGCTGCGCCCTGGTGCTCTCGGAGGTGCTGCTGGCGCTGCTGATAGCCCAGCCCGCATCCCTCTCGGCGGGCTCCCCCCGGTCATCTGTCAGGCCGTCTTCTGAGACAGCGCAAGCGCCGCAGTCGGAGGTCGCGTCCTGGGCGGTGTCGTCCCTACACCACAACACCGCAACGCCGTCGCCGACTCCCACCTGCACGCCGACCCCTAAGCCGCCGGAGCCGACGCCGTCTCCCACTCCCGAGCCGCCGCCGGCGCGGACAGCGCCCGCTCAGACCGCCGTTGTCGTCCCGGAAATACCAGCGCCAGCAGAGACGCCCTCGCCGGTGCCGACAACAACCGTCCTGCCCACGCCCGTGAATGCCTGCGGGCAGGGGCTGATCCCGCTCATCAACCAGGTGCGGGCCGAGAACGGGCTCCCCCCTCTCGCCGAGAGCCCTCTCCTGAACGCCGACGCTCAGCAGTACGCCGACTTCATCGCCTCCCGCAGCATACTGAGCCACACCGCCGACGGCCGCACGCTCGATGCGAGAGCAGAGGCAGCCGGTTACACCGGTTGGAAAGCGCTCGGTGAGAACCTGGCGGGAGGGTACGACACGCCGGAGCAGGCCGTGACAGCCTGGCTCGCCAGCCCCGGCCACCATGACATCATCATGAGCCCATCCTATACGGAGACAGGTGTCGGCTGCGCCTGGAACGCCGCCAGCCCTTACGGCTCCTTCTGGGTCCAGGAGTTCGGGGCACGGTAGCAACTGGTATCGCATCTGAGAGGACGGTGATATCGACGTCAAGGCTTATCAAAACGTATTGACACCACCCATCGATCATCGGATCATGAGTCTCCAAGAGCCATCAAGTACAAGACCGCTGTAGGGAGACAATGGTGATAACGTGCAAAGGAGGATCGTAGCTTGCGTATCGGTGTACTTACAGGCGGAGGCGATTGTTCCGGTCTGAACGCTGCTATTCTAGGGGTAGCACAGCGTGCCTGGTCGCTCCAAGACGAGGTCTACGGTATTGGAAGGGGGTGGGCCGGCCTGATGGGGGAAGGCGAGGTCTTTCCCCTGGCAAAGGAAGACGTGGTCGGTATCATCACCCAGAGTGGGACGATCTTGGGCACCTCCCGCACAAACCCGGCAAAGATCGAGGGTGGGTTCGATCAGGCGCTGGCGACGCTGAAGCGCAACGGCATCGAGGGCCTCGTCGCAATCGGTGGCGACGACACCCTGGGGGTGAGCGCCAAGCTGCACGAGAGGGGCTTCGACGTAGTGGGGATCCCCAAGACGATCGATAATGACCTCCCGTGCACCGAGTTCTGCATAGGTTTCGACACAGCCGCCAACATCGTGGCAGAGGCGCTCGACCGCCTGCAAGGTACGGCGCGCTCCCACGCGCGTATCATGGTGGTCGAGGTCATGGGCCGCGAGGCCGGCTGGCTCTCCATCGTCGGCGGGACAGCCGGCGGCGCCGACTTCATCGCCATCCCGGAGGTACCGGTTCACATCGACGAGCTGGTAGCGCACGCCGAGCAACGCGGCAAGACGCACCGCTTCGGGGTCATGGCGATTGCCGAGGGGGCTGAGGTGGACGGGATGGAGGGCCCTACCGACGAGCAAGGGGCAGTCGACGCGTTCGGGCACGTCCGTCTTGCCGACCGGGGCGTCGCCCAGCGGGTCGCCGATGAGATAGAGCGGCGCACAGGCATTGAGACCAGGGTGACGGTGCTCGGGCACGTGCAAAGAGGTGGCACACCCACCGTCCACGACCGCTATGTGAGTATGCTGCTGGGCGCCGCCGCCGTCGATTACCTGCACGGCGGCCTGGGCGGCAACATGACCGCCTACAAAGGCCAGGAGATCGTGCCCGTCCCGCTGGCAGAGGTGGCAGGGAAGAACAGCCTGGTGACCCCTGAGATCTACGCGACGGTGAGACAATTCTTCGGCACAGTGCCGGCATCGTGACATACAAGCAGAGGCGGCCAAGAACCGGCGGTTGACGTCCGGCCAGGCCGCGCCTAGAATGCGAGCCAAAGGAGGTGGGTTATGCTTAACGGAAGGAACCGTCTGCACTATCGGTTGGTCATCCCCATTGTTCTCAGCGCGGCCGTCGCTTTCCTTCTCTCCGGCTGCCTGTGGGGCTTCGTAACGGATGCCGGCACCAGCGACCCCATAGGAGGCGCCACCGTGTCCTACACCGACTCCAAGGGCCACACGGGGTCGACTACGACGAACGCCAACGGCCTCTATTCCTTCGACCAGGCCGTGGGGCCGTTCCCCGCCGCCGGGACGGCCGACTTCGAGATCAGCGCGCCCGGGTATGATACGCTGACGACGACACTCTTAGTCGCCTACGACGATAATCCCAACGCCACCCTGGCCGGCCTCTCCAGCTTCTGGGAGATCCGGAGCTTCGGGCTCCAGCCAACCGCCGCCGAGCCCGCGAAGATCGTGTTCTCCAGCCACCGGGACGGCAACTACGAGATCTACGTGATGGACGCCGACGGCAGCGGTCAGACGCGGCTCACCAACAACGCAGGGAACGATGACTTCCCCACCTGGTCGCCGGACAGGAGCCAGATCGCCTTCCATAGCAACCGGGACGGCAACTACGAGGTCTATGTGATGGACGCCGACGGCAGCGGTCAGACGCGGATCACCACCAACCCAGCGGGCGATGGTCAGCCCACCTGGTCGCCCGACGGCTCCAAGATCGCCTTCGCCAGCAACCGGGACGGCGACTACGAGATCTTCGTCATGAACGCCGATGGCACCGGGCAGACGCAGATCACCAACAACGCAGCGCAGGATGTCTTCCCCGCCTGGTCGCCCGACGGCTCCAAGATCGCCTTCACGACCGACCGGGACGGCAACCTCGAGATCTACGTGATGAATGCCAACGGCAGCGGACAGACGAATCTGACCGGCAGCGCGGGCGAGGATTCGTTGCCCGCCTGGTCACCGGACGGGTCGCAGATCGCCTTCACGACCGCCCGCGACGGCAACAGCGAGATCTACGTGATGGACGACAGCGGCGGCGGTCAGACGAACCTGACCAACGACCCGGCGGAAGACCGCCATTCCACCTGGTCGCCGGATGAGCCGCAGATCGCGTTCCACAGCGACCGGGACGGCAACCTGGAGGTCTACGTGATGGACGACAACGGGAGCGACCAGACGAGGCTGACGAATAACAGCGCGGCCGACTATGCTGCTGACTGGTAGCCACCGGTCGGCGTGAAGCAGAGGTAGCCGGAGCCGACGGCTGACCCGCAGCTAGACCGCGCCTAGAATGCGAGCCAAAGGAGGTAGGCTATGCCCAACGGAAGGAACCGTCTGCACCATCTGTCGGTCATCCCCATTATCATCCTCAGCGCGGCCTTAGCTTTTCTTCTCTCCGGCTGCATGTGGGGCTTCGTAACGGATGCCACCACGGGCGACCCCATAGAGGGCGCCACCGTGTCCTACACCGACTCCAAGGGCCACACGGACTCGACCACGACGGGGGCCAGCGGTCTCTACGCATTCGACCAGGCCGCGGGGCCGTACCCTGCCCCCGGGACGGCCGACATCGAGATCAGCGCGCCCGGGTATGACACGCTGACGACGACACGCCTCATCGGCTACGACGATAACCCCAACGCCACCCTGGCCAACTTATCCAGCTATTGGGAGATCCGGAACTTCACGCTCCAGCCCACGGCCGCCCCACCCGCGAAGATCGCGTTCTCCAGCAATCGGGACGGCGACAACGAGATCTACGTGATGGACGCCGACGGCGGCGGCCAGACGCGGCTCACCACCAACGGCGCGAGCGATGAGTTCCCCGACTGGTCGCCGGACAGGAGCCAGATCGCCTTCCATACCAACCGGGACGCCGGCAACTACGAGGTCTACGTGATGGACGCCGACGGCGGCGGACTGACGCGGCTCACCACCAACCCGGCGGCCGATGCCTACCCCGCCTGGTCGCCCGACGGCTCCAAGATCGCCTTCGCCAGCAACCGGGACGGCAACTTCGAGATCTACGTCATGAACGCCGACGGCACCGGGCAGACGCGGCTCACCAACAGCGCAGGGTACGATGGCGAACTCGCCTGGTCGCCCGACGGCTCCAAGATCGTGTTCGTGAGCGATCGGGACGGCAACTTCGAGGTCTACGTCATGAACGACAACGGCAGCGGCCAGACGAACCTGACCACCAGCGCCGGCGAGGATTCATTGCCCTCCTGGTCACCGGACGGGTCGCTGATCGCCTTCACGACCGGCCGCGACGGCAACGATGAGATCTACGTGATGGACGACAGCGGCAACGGTCAGACAAACCTGACCAACGCCCTGGGGAGCGACCGCCATCCCTCCTGGTCGCCGGACGGTTCCCAGATCGCGTTCAACAGTAGCCGCGACGGTGACCCCGAGATCTTCGTGATGGACGACAACGGGACCGCCCAGACGAAGCTGACGAGTAACGGCGCGGCCGACTATGCCGCCGACTGGTAGCTGCCGGTCGGCGTGAAGCAGAATCAGCCGGAGCAAGGGCCTGCAGCAGCAGGTCGCCGATCTCAGCGCCCGGCTGGCAGCGCTGGAGAAGCGGCTCGGCCCGCCCTAGTCCCGATGGGAGCCGACGGATAAGAGACACAGACAGGGGGCCTCGCGGTCCCCTGTCTCGTTGTCGCCGTGGAGCGGGGGACGGGATTCGAACCCGCGACGTCCTGCTTGGAAGGCATATCGCCCTAAGCGTTGTGTCAGAGCATACCACGAACGGCCAGCGGGGCAAGCGAAAAGCCCGCAGTTATCATCTGAAAAAACGCGCCCGGTGCTGCGCCGAGTGGCGTTAGCGGCGGATGGGCCTAAAGTTCCAGAGCCTCAATCCGCCATGCTGATTGCGTCAGTGCTTCCACAGCGTCCACCAAGCAGCGGCATTACGAGTCGCTCGGCCGCCTTGTGGCATGAAGGTGAAGCGAATGCCCCGTGATCGCAGATCAGCCATCAGGGGTTCGAGTTCCTTGCCTCCCAGAACCCACAACGCGCCTCCCTTTGCCCTCTTGTCAACAATCTTCGACCCGGCGGAGGTGGTGAAGGATGTGGCGTTCTCCGGCGATGCTAAGCGGTCGCGCTGGCGGCAGACGCGGCGGGGAGCCGTCATCGATCTGACGGTGAAAGGCCGCGCCGTCGTAGAGGCGAAGCTCTGAATAGGCGGCCCGCTCGCGTCCCCTACCACGAACACCTGAGGCTCGTGGCGTCACGCGGAAAGAGCCCCCACCGTTGATGGTGGGGGCTCTTTCCGCATTGGGCGTCAGTCTGTTCAACTTACCCCTACTCTGGCAGACAAGTGCTGTGTGGCTTCAGCAGTGTCGAGTTCTGCGCCGCCAGCAGCACGTCGACAATGTTGACATCCCCGCTCTTGTTTATGTCGAAGAGGGGGTCGGAGTTGCTGGCCCCGATAACGTTGAAGGCGCGCTTGGCGAAAAACAGGACGTCGACGATATTGGCAGAGCGATTGCCGTTGATGTCGACAATCTCGATCCAGTCAGCGCAGCCATCACCGTCGCTGTCGGTGGGGTCTGTGCAGGCGCTGTAGCCTGGGAAACTGTCGCCGGCGAAGATGCAAGTATTGTAGCCGGTTCGCTCCACTCCGTCTGGGAAACCATCCCCATCGCTGTCTCCGCCGCCCTCCCACGTCGGCTTGCTGGCGTCCGAGCAGGGGTTGTACCCGGTCGCCACTTCGAATCCGTCGAGCACTCTGTCCCCGTCACTGTCTCCAACTAGTCGGAAAGGACACACTGACTCGTTCTCGCTGGTGTCGGGCAGGCCGTCGTTGTCGTCGTCGGGGTCGCAGGCGTCGCCGAGCTTGTCCTGCGCCGGATTGCTCGCCCAATCGCCGTCGACTTGCGCGCCGTTGGGCCTGCGCTGCCCGTCGGTGTTGGTCTGGTCGGGGTTGTAGACGGCTGGGCAGTTGTCGAGCGTGTCCGGAACACCGTCGCCGTCCGAGTCACCGGTGCCGGACACCGTCAGGTTGGTGCTGTCCTCCAGTGGGTCCCAGCGGGCTGTTACGGTGTACACGCCCACGCCCAGGCCGCTGACCGTCACCGTCGCCACGCCGCTGCTCTGCGTGACAGCCGCGAAAGGCGATCCGGATACCGGCGTGCCGAGCGAATCCAACAGGTCGAAGTGGACAGTTACGCCGGCGACAAGGGGCGTCGTTCCGCTGGAGTTGAGGAAACGCGCCCTGAGGTTCGCTGCGCTGCCCACCGGGATAGACGTATCACCCACGTACTCAATCGCCTTAACCCAGGGGTCGAACAGCACTCGGTCGCTGACTTTGTTGCCCTGGCCGGTGGGGTTCAGTGTCGGGTGCTCGGGGCCGGTCGCGTGACCCCACCAGTTGCTGAGCGCGTCCACTACTTTGCTTGTGGTGTTGTCGATGCCGTAGGTCCCGTTCCCGGCGATCTGATTGAGCCGGAAGACGATGCCGCTGGGCTCGACGCCGTAGTAGGGTTGTACCGTGACACCGGTGCTCGTGTTGTTGAGGATCTTGCTGTCGGTGAAGGTGTCGTTTTGAGAGTCACCGTCGATGACGACGCCATCGCCGTTGTAGCTGATCGTGTTCAGCTTGGCGGCGATGCCGCTGGAGTCCGCCAACCACAGGCCCACGCTGCCGGACGAAATGCTGTTGCCGGACACCTCGGAGTTGTCCACCAGCAACAGGTACACGCCGGTGTCGCGGGTGTCGGTCACTGTGTTTCCGGACACCGTCAGGTTCCGCAGGGTATCGGCGTAGATGCCCTCCAGGTTGTCGTGGACGTTGTTGCCGGAAATGACAACACCGTCTGCCGCCTCGGTCACCAGGATACCCGTTGCCGCCCACCAACTGCTGGGCGTGTAGTCGTAGTCGTACAGGCTCGCCTCGTTGCCGGTGATACTCCCGCCGGCGCCGGAGCCGATCTGGATGCCGTTTTGCGCGATCTTGTCGGTGAACCCCCAGCCGACGACGGTGTTCCCCGAGATGATCGCGGTAGTGGCAGAGCCGTTGGCCGTGATGCCGTTCTTCTGCACGGCATGCACGGAGTTGCCGTGGATGGTCACGTTGGTGCTGCCCGTGCCTCCGCTCTCGGCGAAGATGCCATTGGCGCCCTGGCAGCCCTCAAGACCACTGCCCCACTCGATGTTCCGCACCTCGCTGTTCTCGATGGTCCCTGAAGCGTTCCGCCAGTACACACCGAACAGGGCAGGGGGGTCGCACACGGTGAGGGCGTTGCCCGCGCCGTCCACCGTGAGGTCGCGGATTGTCACGCCCGTCGTGCTGTCGACGACGACGATGCCCGCGACCGCTGAACCCGGCGAGCTTCCGCCCACGCGCGTGGTGTTGACCGCTATCGGCGAGGGCGCGATTACCGTTACGCCCTGCCCGGCGCCGTTGACGGTAAGCGGCTTGTTGATGATCACCTGCTCGTTGTAGACCCCCGCCAGCACCTGCACGGTGTCGCCCGCAACCGCCTTGTTGATCGCGTATCGCTGGATGGTGCTGTAGATTCCCCGGACGTTGTAGAACTGAGGCGCAACGTCCCAGGCCCGCATCTCGCCGCCCGGCGTCCAGGTGATCGCGGCCTTGTCGAAGGTGTTGTGGTTGTCCTCGACGATGCCGTGCCAGTCGATGTCTCCGTAGCCCGGGCCTCCCAGGTAGGAGCCCCAGGCAACGACGTGCCGCCGGTCCGACCGACTAAAGTCGTTCCCCGTGATAGTCGCTGCGCCCACCGGGTAGACGTCCCAGGGGTCGCCGCCGGGGCCGACGAAGGCGATACCGTCGATGGTATTGGTGAACGTGTTGTAGCTGATGACGCGGCCGCTCACGTCGCCGCTCCAGCCCGCGCCGTTGCTGATCCGGATGCCATCGGCGTTCGGTCCACCGCCGTCCAGGAGGTTCTCCGCAACGTGGTAGGACTGGACGTACGAGGTCTTTGTGCCTGCATTGAAGTGGCGGTCGTCCAGGTACAGGGCGGCGGCGCCGTCTATGCCGTGAAGCTTGTTGTACTTCACGGTCAGCTTGTCGCCGACCGACTCGACCGTCTTGTTGTTCTTGTAGCCTACGCCGGTCCAGCCGGTAACGTCGAGGCCGGTGATAGTGACGTTATCCGCCTGGACGAAGATGGCAGAGGTGCCGAACGTCGGCAGATTGCGCTTAGAGCTGACGTAGGCGACAACGTTGTTGTAGTTCGTGATCGGCGCCCCCGAGTCCTTGACACCCTGAATGGTCAACGCCTTGCCGACGAAGATGTTGAAGTCGTTGCTGCCCGCTCCCCCGGTGTCCGGATTGCGGCCGTTAGCCTCGTCCTGATTATAGGTGCCGGGGTAGACCGAGATGGTGTCGCCCGCGGAGGCCAAGTCTATGGCCTGCTGGATGCAACCGACCGGCAGGCACACCTGCGGCTCCACGATGAAGGTCATGGGGCTCGTGTCGGTGTCGCTGCCCAGCCAGGGGCTGTAGGCGACGTTGTCGCTGACGGCGTCGCCAAGACCGCCCGAGTTAAGCGCGTGCGTGGGACCAGTGTCAGAGCCCCACCAGTTGCCGGTGGCGTCTGTCTGGTACGAAGCGTCGTTTCTGACACCGTAAACCGTGTTACCAGCAATGCTGTTGAAGTTCGCGGCAGGCGCTGAGGAGGATGCAGAGCGAGTGCTCGGGACCAATATCCCCACCTCGCTGCCGCTGATGATGTTGCCGGTGGCTGTCACATCTCCCTTGCGGAAGACAACCCCAAAGTAGAGATTATCTTCCACAGTGTTGTTCTGAATGTTTGCAACCCCACTGGCTAGCCTACTGTAGATTCCCATGTCGCTATCCGTCACAGTATTGCCGGCGATGCTGAACGTACCGGCAGCATCGTAAACGTTAATGCCCGCCGCCTGAGTACCGCTATAGAAATCGTTCCCGCTTCCAGCACCGGTGTACCTGCACCCGCTCACCGTGTTGCCAGAGATACTCCCGTTTGTTGCACCGTAGAACGTTACTCCATTCGCAACGGTGTAGGGACTCTCCAACCCTGTAATGGTGTTATCTGTGACCGTTGCCGTTGCGGCCGCATCGCGAACCTCTATACCGTTCCTCTGGGACTCTGAAATCGTGTTGCTATCGACGGTAACGGTCGAACTGTCGCCGATCCAGGCACCGTGGCCCCTCCAAGAAGCGCTGCCAAGCGCGAGCGGGTCTTGCCGGACCTTGGTGATGGTATTGTTTTGTATGGTGCCATCGGCGTTCGAGTAGACGATACCGGCGAACCACGTCGAACTGATTGCCGGGGCAACGTAGTTGCCGTCTACAGTGAAACCGCTGATGTCAACGGTTATGCCGTGAGCGCTCCCGCCTACTGCACTGACCACCCCCTGGATGGCCTGCGTTCCTCCCCTGACCGACACGGTGCTCATGCTCGCAGGTGCCTTGATGATGGTCGTTTCCTGTCCAGCCCCGACCACGGTCAAGGACTTGTTTATTGACACCTGCTCGACGTACGTGCCCGGCAGCACCTCCACCGTGTCGCCCGCCTGGGCCGCGCGGTCGATGGCGTACCGCTGGATGCCGCTGTAGATGCCAACGATATTCTTGAAGACGTGGGTTCCCGAATCGTCAGAGTACTCGGTCTCCCAACTGCGCATCTCGCCCCCCGGCTTCCGGGTGACCGCGCCCTTGTCAAACGTGTTGTCCTCAAGGATGCCTTCCCAGTCCGGGTCCTCGTAGCCGAGTCCGCCTTTGTACTCGCCCCAAGCGACGACGTGCCGGCGGTCGGAGCTGCTGAAGCTGTTGTCCGTGATCGTGGCGGCGCCGACAGGGTAGTCGTCCCAGCTGTCGCCGCCCGGTCCCACGAACTCGATGCCGTCGCAGTCGTTTTCGAAGGTGTTGTTCTTGATCTGGCGGCCGCTGACGTCGCCGCTCCATCCGGGACCGCTGGAAATGCGGATGCCGGCGGCCCAGATTCAGCCGCCGTCTAGGAGATTCGCCTCAACAAGGTAGGACTGGACATGCGACGTATCCGTGTCCGGGTCGAAGTGCGGATCGTACATGTACAGGGCGGCGGCGCCGTCCATGCCGTGCAACTGATTGTACTTCACGGTCAGGTTGTCGCCGATAGACTCGAGCGTCTTGTTGTTCTCGTAGCCTTCGTCGGTCCAGCCGGTGACGTCGAGGCCGGTGATGGTGACGTCATCCGCTTGGACGAAGATGGTGTCGGTGTGGCCGCCGCCCGTATTGCGCTTTGGGCTGACGTAGGCGGCAACGTCGTCGTAGTCCGTGATCGGCGCCCCCGAGTCGTCGACTCCCTGGATGGTGAGCGCCTTGTTCACGAAGATATTGAAGTCGCTGCTGCCTGCTCCCCCGGTGTCCGGGTCGCGGTCGTTCGCCTCATCCTGGTTGTAGGTGCCGGGGTAGACGTCGACGGTGCCGCCGGTGGTGACCGCGTCGATGCCGTCTTGGATGGCGGCAAAAGCGTTGAGCCCGAAGAATTTGCCGGACTCGACTTCGACATTGGGGTCTGTCCCAGCCCAGTCGTCGTCAACGTAGACGTTCGACAGGTCAACACCGTCCGCTGTCGGAGCCGTGAAACAGAGCGTCCCACCACCGCCCGCGTCTATCCCTACCGCGACGCGTGTCTTGGTGAGATCAAAGGCGGCTGCTGTGACCCAGGAGCCGTCATAGAACAGCGTCCAGTCACCGCCGGGAAGACGGAAGTACGGCGATATGTCCCACTTATCGTCGGCTCGCTGGCTCATTACGACGCGCAGATCATACGTTCCCGGAACGTCGCCGGGGTTGAAACCGTGACTGCTCCGCACTGTCCAACCGTTGTCGTCGCTCTGGAGCAGGTGTCCGCCCGCGCCGTAGAAGTCGTGATGGGTTTGGGTAGGCAGCGTTTCCCAGCCCGAGCCCGTTCCGTGGTCCTGAATGAGCAAGTGATACACCCTGTTGCCGGTGACAAGAGAGCCGTCGATATCCGTCAACGTGATGACCCACGGTTGACCATTGCTCAGGTTGAGAGTGCCTTTGTTGTTAGCGACATCGAAGTAGTAGGCGGCAAGGCCGCTCGCCCCGTTGACGCAATCGGGAGAGGCGAACGCGACACGGTTCCCTCCGTCGCTCCACTGAGTCATGGGGCCAAGTCCCACAAACACAGCCAGCATCGCAACTAGCGTGACCCAGCGTATCCTTTTCATCTTTCTCCCCCTAATCAAAGCTAACCGGACGGCCGTCCGGACGTGAAGGTCGCAGCGGGGATTCTTGTGGCGGGGATAATTGTGCCGGTCCCTGGAAAAGACGGCGGGTAAGCTTGCTCTCCTTCTCCAGCAAGAGACGAGCTAACCTGTCCTTCAACCACCCCTTGAGTTGGGGCATGATCAGACGAGTGTTTCGGGCATCTCAGGGGATGGTATCGGGAGCCTCAACCTGCCGGGTCTAGTTTGTTGCAGGGCTAGTTCTTCGCCTTGAACCCCCTTTCGCTTCCCTACTCTGGGGATGTCGAGCCGGCGAAATACCGTCAGATAGGCTTCTATAAAATACCCGATGCGCAACACTGCGAGGGGAGATGGGTTTGCACCAGCAACTTACTTATAGCGCCTGCTCCGTGGTTTGTCAAGCCCAATGCCGCACAGATTTGAAAGAAAGGGAGATATTGGTGGCGGCAAGACGCGATAAGGCGGGAGCTACGGCATGACGCCGACGGATCAGAACTCCGCCCGCATATTCTCATGCTGAATACGCGCCGCCACCATGCCGTAGCCCAACCGCGGTAGGAGGCACGCGGCATCCCTGCCACGCCGCTTCCCCTGGGCACGCTATTCCGCTCGTCCCAACGGAAACGCTAGAGCCTGCCCCAGCATGGCAGGCCCTATTTCGCCCTGTCAATACCTCTCAAGGCTCTGGTGACGGCCGGAGTCAAAAGACGAGACAAATGTACGGGAGAAAATGCTGCCCGCCGCCGGTGATGTGCAGAGTTCCCGCTCCTTACTGCCCACCTCCTGTCAGGCTGTCAGCGGCAATCACCATGATGGCGGGCCTACCCTTGTAGCGGACCAGGCCTGCGCTGGCTACCGTCAACTCCTTTATCTCTCCCGTTTTGCAGA
>Ga0315288_10008786_pt1 | contig 12736 bp, 8 predicted proteins | sample YL17G11_20_MG_FD_203454 | JGI IMG/M metagenome (GOLD analysis project Ga0315288, IMG submission 203454) | Sediment microbial communities from Yellowstone Lake, YNP, Wyoming, USA - YL17G11_20 | ecosystem: Environmental > Aquatic > Freshwater > Lake > Sediment | place: USA: Wyoming | collected...
CGGTGCAACGGCCACGGGAGGGTGGACGACGAGCGTTCCGGGTGGGATGGAGGCTCTTGGAGCGATTTGAGCCAGGGTGACAACGCGAACCATAGGTAAAGATGCTCCGTCGAACTGTGAATCCTTCCAACTGAAGAAGGCTTCTTCCTCGCCAGGCTGGATAAACGGAGCGAAGCCTCTCTCATTCAAGTCTCGTTCGAGCAATTCCTCGATTTCGGCTCTGTGCCATTGTACTTCGATCTTGACGTCCATGAAAATCCTCCCTGTTGAAATTCACTCTCTTTTACCACCTTTTAGATGGGTTTTGGGACCGTTACGATCCGATCGATTCTCGCTTTGAACTTACACCCTTTCTGGTAAATTTGAACCCCTTGCGCCATGCAGGCTATCATCTGAGGACAAGTAATACAGGCCAATTTGTCGGCGAGGGTTGTGGCGACCTCTTCTTTCTTCTCTAACGACTGGTACAGAAAGTCCAGAACCGACCCTCGGCGGGTCAGTCGGTAGACAGTTACTGGCTTGTCTTGGCCGATACGGTAGTTTCTGTCCAAAGATTGGAGATAACTCCCCAGGTCGTAGTTCAATCCGTAATAGATCATGTACGAGGCCCCGGTGAGGGTGAGGGCCACTCCGGTCGAGATCTGGGCAAGCCAGACACGAAGTTGGGGTTCAGTATTGAAGCGATCAGCGAGTGAAGGTGCCCGCTGACTATTCGATCCATCGACACGGATATATTCGATCCCTTTTTCTTTGAGCATCGCTTCAACCAGATTCAGTTCTTCTAGGAAATGAGCCCAAACGATGATTTTATTGCTGTCTTCTGCAAGAATACCATCTAGAAGTTCGGACAGAGCTTCCGCTTTGCCCCCGTCCTTGAAGTGGGCCTTCGACCCTAGAGTATTTACCGGGTAAATTCTACAGCCCCCCGTTAGGGGGGTGGTAGAGCTCTGGACGCAATTGGGAAGGTGCTGGCAGTAGTCGCAGATCTCTTTCGGAATACCATGAATCACAAAGCCAGATAACACTTGCAGCAATTTTTGGATTAGGACGCCGCCGGAAGCGGCAGTGACGGGATGCTGAGAAACGACCGTGTGCATGTTTTTGACCAATTCGTTGTAGACTTTCTTCTGTTCAGCGGTAAGGTCAAACTCCACGTCTACGATCGTTCGGGGTGGGAGATCAAGACACTCTTCTTTCTTTTTTCGCAGAGAAATAGGATCAGTTTTCCATTTCAGGATGTCCAAGTTTCGATAGCCAACGACCAGATGAATCTTCTTTTTCTCTGGGGCCTGCCCTGGTACACGGGGCTTTTTTGGATCGCGGATCTCTTTATCAGTGATCACGCAGAATCGTTTTTGAAAATTCCAGAAATCGAGTCCCGCGATGTGGTTCCCCAGGAAGGTCAGTTGCCCCCAGAGGTGTCGCGGGTCGCCCAGTGATGGGGTGCCGCTTAGTAATGTCCGCCGAGAAGCCTTCGTAGCCAGTGCAATAGCCGCTTTGGTCCGGGTCGAGTTGTGGGTCCGTAAGTAGTGTGACTCGTCGGCAACGATATAATCGTAGTCGAAACTTGCTCGGATCAGTTCATGGTAGAGCTTGGCAGTGTCATAATTGACGATGAGAATATCGAGCGCTTCGGCATGGGAGAGAGTCCGAAGCTTCGCTTTTCGATCCCCAACCAAAGCTTCGAAAAGAAAGGCCCCCACCCCGGCATGACGAATAATTTCTTGGGCCCAGTTGTAGATTCCGACGGAGGGGGTGAGGATGAGGGTACGTTCGTGGGTGTAGCGTATGGCATCAATGACAGCTTTTGTCTTTCCCAGTCCCATGTCATAGAACACCGCCGTTCTGAGCACCTGGGTGATGAACTTTGTTGCTTCTTCCTGGTGCTGGTAAGGGACTGTCACGTAGGTAAAGCTGGGATCGAGATCGATCTCGAAGGTCGGCATCTTGTCATAGAGTCGATCTTGATTCTTGATGAACGCAGTTGCTTCATTCGAAAATTGCAAAGTCGGTTCGACGATCATCAGATCGTTGGCGACCTGACGGGTATAGGGGTAGTAGGCTGGAAACAGCCAGCAGGCCATGGTCTTGGGACGTATGGCACCAAGCACGCGTTTATACTCGTGGCTTGGACTCTGGACGAGGAAGGCAGGTGTCTTCTTGATCCAGAATAGGTTTCAAGTAGTTGTCGGCATGACGGGATCCTTTTCCTTTTATTTTTCTGAAAGTTGGCCTAAAGTTACCTAAGTCTCGGAAAAATTTTCAAGGAGCTACTGCTTATGACCAATATGATCAGCACCGAAATCGACTTTGTGACTCGAGGTGTTCAGCATCCCAATCCGCTGTTTGATTACCTCACCACGTTTGTTCCACGCCGATTGAAGTCGCTGTTTCATTATTGCGAGTACCTCTACTTCAACTGCCCTCAAGTCTTTGCCGCTCTCAGCAAATTTGCAATATACCCGATTACGGACTTTGTCTACGAGACCGATAGCGAAGTTTTGAAGAACAAGTACAAGCGTCTCAACGACAAAGTTCTGAAGCTCAAAACCATTCTGATTCAAACGGGTATCGATCGGCATGTTTACGGAAATTCGTTCATTTCCATGTACTTTCCATTTCGACGCTTTCTGGTGTGCCCGGACTGCAAAACGAAGTACAACCTGCGGTATGTAGAATTCAAGTTTCGAATTCATATGAAGGAGCCGCAGTTCACTTTCCACTGTGAACGATGCGACAAGAGTGTGAAAGCGGAGGTCGAGGACGTTAAGTTGCGCATGCCCTCTCCGCGGGATATCCACGTCATTCGTTGGGATCCTAAATGCATCGAAATCGATGGCAATCCAATTACGGGAGAGCAAGAGTTCTATTACGAGATCCCCAGCGTTATCAAGCAGCAGATCAAAGACGGTAACTCCCATATGTTGGCGACGATGCCAATGGCTTTTTTGAAGACTATCGCTCAGGACAAACTGTTCAAGTTTGCCAAAGGCAAGATTTTCTTCATGCGAGCCGAGGGACCAGCTGGAGTGGATAACGATTGGGGATTCCCGCCACTACTCTCAACACTCAAGCAGTTCATGTACGTCAGCTCGCTGCGCAAGGCGAACGAAGCTATCGCCCTTGAGTACCTGACCCCGTTTCGGGTTCTGCATCCGGCCCAGGCAACTGCTGCTGGGGACCCAACGATTACGATCTCGTTGAACAACTGGATCAACGAAACCAAGATGAATTTGCAGGCGTGGCGTCGTGACCCTCTCCATTTGATGTTCTCACCAATACCTCTGGGGGTGACGATGTTGGGTGGTCAGGGTCGCGCGCTTATGGTGACAGGAGAGATCGTCGAGGCTGAAAACTCGATTATCGCGTCTTTGGGGATTCCTCGGGAGTTTCTCTATGGTGGGTTGTCAGCGACAGGATCCGGGGTAACCCTGAGAATGCTCGAAAATCAACTCTTGAACTATACGACCCAGCTGATCGCTCAGGCTCAGTGGATCGACGATAAGTGTGCCGAGTTTCTGGGTTGGAAGAAGACCAAAATTGAGCTCGAGCCGTTCAAGTTGGTCGATGATGTCCAGCAGAAAGCGATCCTCTTCCAGGCCAATCAGGCGTCTGGGGGAACACTTATCTCAAACACTTCAACTGCCAATTTGCTCGGTCGGGACATCAAAGACGAACGGAGTCTCCGAAAGCAAGAGACCTTGGACGAGCAGAGGTTTCAGTTCGAACTTCAGCAGGAAATTCAGAAGATGCAGCAGAGTCTTTCCACTCAGGCTCAGAGCGCTGTGCAGGCGAATCAACCGCAGGGCTACGATCAACAAGCGATCATCGCTCAAGCTGATACCATTGTGCAGCAGATGATGACCATGGATGATAGCTCACGAAGAAGCTTGATGCACTCTCTGCAGATGGAAGACATGGTCATGTACTCTGTAGTCGTTCAGCGCTGGGAGGAAGTCCAGACACAGCAGCGAGCATCAATTCGGGAGCAGATGAATCAGCAGATGGCTCAAGGCGGAATGGGTGGAATGCCAGGGATGCCCGCTGGGATGCCAGGTGGCATGCCTTCTGGTGGGACCCCCATGACAGGAGGCATGTAACGTGGATATCAAACCCGCTGGTGGTCCAGAAATTCCTTTTGACAATTCGTTCGCTGATGTTGCGAGTCGATTCGGGTCAGCGTCCTCTCGGGATGTTCCGCCGGTTCATCCAGCAGATAATTTGTCCTACGTCTCGGATCAAGAGGTCCAAGATTACGTCGATAAAAAGACCAGCCGAAACCTTTTTACGGTTGGCAAGTATCGATGCTGCGCGGCGGTGTTCACGTTGAACAAACAAGATGATCTCGATGCGTACGAGCTCATCATGAACAACTCGCTGCAGAAAGGGTGGATTATCGCTATTGAGGAGCGTAACTGGTCCAAGGACGGTAGCACGCTGATCTGCTTTTTGAAGTATTTGATACCTGAAGAGCGGCCTGGGGTCGCCAAGAATCCTATACCTTCGCCATGATCTTGATGTACGCGGATTCATCGAAATGAAACGAGTCGGTGGGCAACTCTTCCATGTAGACCGTGTCCACGGTCACTTCGCACTTGTCTTGATTGGCTTTCCAAACGGCGATGGCGAGATTCTGAGAGAAGATAGCGATGGGGTCACTTATGTTCCCTTCGCCTGTGGCTTGAATCATATTCCCTGATTTTCCATGAGATAAATCGATATCAGATCCGTCAAAACAACCCCAAAAAGCTTTGATGGCGTTAGCGATAGGGAGGATTTTTTCTTCTTGAATCCCTTCAACAGTAACAGCACAGCGATAATATGCGCTCATGGGCCCTCCAATGAAAAAATATATGAACCCCAGGAATCACATAATGTGATCCCTGGGGCGCATTTGTTCAGTAGCAGTTAGTCGTCGTTGTCGTTGTCGTCCCCCTCGTCTTGGTTGCTGGTCTCGTCGTCTTCGTCATCAGGTAGGTCCCATTCGCAAATTTCACACACGACTTCGTCCTCCGTTGTGCTGCTGTAAAAGATTTTTGAGATACAACTAGGACTATGATTACTGCATATTCTTTTACCCGATTTTGAGGGGATTTTCTGGGTACTATTTGAGGTGAGCGGCGTTTTCTTCCGCAAAATTTGGAAACATGGGTAACGTCTTGTCATCGACGTTGGCTTCAAAGAGCTTGGTCGGTTTGGCCTCGGTGATCTCGGGACGAAGCTCCATCTCGGCGTCAATTCGGTATATCGTGCCCAGGGGATCCATGGCGAGAAGAATCATGGGCCAGTCATCTTCTTTATCGTAACCGGATTTGTAGATTTTGTAAGCAATGGTCATAGCAGCCCAAGCAGGACCTTCACGGCTAATATCCGTGAAGATCTCTTCAGCCCAAGCAGGACCTTCACGGCTAATATCCGTGAAGATCTCTTTACTTTTTTTGAACTCTTCGCGAATCTGTTCTTCTCCTAATTCCACCTCCCTGTCGTACAAACTGTTCGCTACTATGAACCGATAGACTACGTGACGTTTTTGGTTTTTGGGCGAAATCGTTGACATAGTATCTGTTCAGCTCCTTTCTTTTGGTAAATTTGGGAATCAAGATGGCTATCATCATGGCTCCAGTGGCGACGGCGATAAGTGCGCTCCCATCGGCATAGATTGCATCGATGAATGCGAACAGAAAGGTGGAAATGCAGAGCACTGTGGCTCCTGTATAAATGTAGCGAAAAATAGTCTGCTCATTCATTAGAACCCCTTGTCTTGAAAAAAAGAAAATCGAATCCGTCCAGTCTCTTCTTTCTAGTCTGTGTCTCTTGCGAGTCACTTTCTTTCCAGATGAGTCTTTTCAGATTCATTAGCTTATACCAGATAATCGCTAATTTTTTGAAAAGATGGAACTTTCCAAGCGACCACCCGATGGCCTATAATTCGGCCATGACTGAGCCGAAAAAAGACATCCGGATGCTGTTCACGACTGCGGAGAACAAGCGGGAAGAAATCCGCGATAAAGTTACGCAGGCGCTTCAGGAAGTTTTCCCCTTCAAGGGGTCCCACTACACGCTGGAGGCCAAGGACATCAAGGTCGATCCTATCGAACTTAGTCCTGATGACCATAAGCGTGCGTTGCTCCAAGCTCGAACGATTTCAGAACCAGTGAGAGGCACGCTGATTTTGAAAGATACGGAGACTGGGAAAGTAGTTGATACTCGCGAGCGAACGACGTTAGCACAGATCCCGTATCTCACGCCGATGCATTCGTTCGTGATCAACGGTATTCCCTATACAGTGAACAATCAACTGAGAGTCAAGCCTGGGGTCTATACGCGAAAGAGAAAGAACGAAGTTCTGGAAGCTTCTTTCAATCTAGCCAAGGGTGATAATTTTCGGATCTCCATGGATCAGGAGAAGGGTCTGTTCAACATGGAGTACGGGACCACGAAGATTCCACTCTACTCAGTGCTACAGAAACTTGGAATACCGGATGAGAAGATCGCCAAAGCTTGGAACCCAGATCTTGTGCGGATCAACCGCGAAGAATTTCAGGGCAAGGGGGATAAGCATCTAGAGCGGCTCTACAATCGGATGGTGTACGATTCCGCTCCTGCCGGAACCATTGAAGAAAAACTCGAAAAAGTCCGGGCCGAGTATGATCGGACATCGATGGATCCAAAGGTCAATCAGAGAACTTTGGGTAAGGCTTACGACAAGGTTACCCCTGACGTTCTTCTTGATGCTTCGGGTAAGCTCCTGCGAGTTTATCAGAACCCTGAGGATCTCGATGAGCGCGAATCAATGGCCTTCAAGCAGGTGAAGTCGGTCGATGACTTCTTTGCGGAGCGAATCAAGCTCGATGCTCGTGATTTACGACGTAAATTGATGTACAAAATCGAGCGCGGGTCGGGCAAGCTCGAGGACCTCCCGGCCGCTCCCTTCACCAAGGGGATTCGTACTTTCCTGACGACCTCATCGCTGAAAGATGCGCCCTTGCAGATCAATCCGGTCGAGATCATCGATTCGGCGGCGAAGGTCACGCTCTTTGGCGAGGGCGGCATCGGAGACATCTACGCAGTCCCCGCTGAAGCCCGTAGGCTTCACTTGTCGCAGATCGGCGTCATCGACCCGGTACGAACTCCCGACACCCAGAAGGCCGGGGTGGACCTGAGAACGACCCTGTTCACGGCTCGAGATAGGGACGGAAATATCTATACTTTACTACGTGATGCGAAGACCGGTCGGAACAAGTTCGTCCCGGTCGAAGAGGCAGCCGATTCGATCGTTGGTTTCCCAAATCAACATAAGACCGGAAATGTCGATGTCATTGAAAAGAGTCAGATTCGGTCTGTCCCTGCCTCCCGAGTAGATTATTTTATCCCTGTGACTCAAGCTATGTATTCCCCGTCTACGAACTTGATCCCATTACAGGAATCTGTAGATGGCAATCGTCAGATGATGGCTTCGAAGATGATGACCCAGGCCCTGCCTCTGGTCCACCGGGAAGCCCCGCTTGTTCAAGTCGCGTCCTACTCTGGATCCAAGTACAAGACAATGGAAGAGGAGATCGCTGTCCGGGCTGCGCCCCGATCGCCCTTTGCTGGAACGATTCAAAGCATAAAAGACGGATATATCTACATAAAACCTTCCCCAGGGAAGTTTGCCGAACTGGACGAAGAGACGAGCTACTTCGAAGGCGACTTGGTCAAGATCGCGGGGGACTCCGCTAGGGTCTCGTATTATCAGAATTTTCCTTTGGCTTCGAAGACCTACTTGGACAATCCGTTGCTGGTGAAGGCAGGGGATTCCGTTCGGAACGGCCAGTTGCTGACCGACTCACCCTTCATCAAAGACGGCACGCTCGCCCTTGGAACAAATCTGACTACGGCCTACTTGCCCTACCGCGGGATGAACTCTAACGATGCGATCGTCATCTCCGAGGGAGCAGCGAAAAAACTGACCAGCCTTCACATGTACAAATTAGGCACAGACGTTCTGAACGACATGGAGGTCGATCGGACCAAGCATCAGTCGTACTTTGGCAACAAGTACACAGCCGAGCAGTATGCAAACTTGGATGATCAGGGAGTCGTAAAACCCGGTACCCGGGTGCGTAAAGGCGATTTGTTGATTTCGACTTTACAGAAAGCTCAGGTCTCTCCTGAAGCCGAGATGCTAGGCCGACTTCACAAGAGTCTGGTAAAGCCCTATCGAGATGCTTCAGAGACTTGGGAAAAAGATCATGAGGGCGAAGTCATCGATGTCATGAAGCACGGAAACAAGATTCGGATCACTCTGAAAATGCAAGAGCCAATGGTGGTCGGAAGTAAGCTTTGCTACACAGAGGATACTGAGATTCTGACCAAGCAGGGGTGGAAGCCCGTTGCTGAAGTCACGCTCGAGGATAAGTGCTATACGATTACCACAGAAGGGAAGATCGAACTTCACTACCCCCAGGAGCTGCATCAATACCCTTCAGCTGGTACGCTGTATTGTTTGAAGTCCCAACAAGTCGATCTGCGTGTAACTTCCGAACACAATTTGCTTATTCAGATGCGAAACAGCGACAAATACGAGTTGATTCCAGCCGAGAAAGCGATTGGAAAATGCTGCCGACATCGGAAAAATGGGGATTGGGGAAGAAGCACTCCACTTGTTTACAGCCTTCCGACAATTGATTACGCGGTAAATGGCAAAGGATGCCGCATGCAGGAGAAATGCGCCGACCGTTTTTCAGCCATTCCGATGCGTCCGTGGCTCGTATTCTTGGGGGCTTATATCGCCAATGGGTCAACAACGATTCATGATCGTATGGATCGTCCTGGTGAGATAATTTATCGTGTGGATCTGCATACTCGAAACGATCAGACTCACTCCGTTTCAGGGCACCAACATACATGGCTTAAAAAGACGCTCGATGAGTGTGGGATTCCCTTTACCGAACGGGACGATCGTCTCTGTATCCATTCGAAACAGCTTGCTTTATTTTTGAAGCCACTGGGGCACGCCGCCGAAAAACGAGTCCCTCGTGAAGTCTTCGAATGGGGGAAAGACGCAGCGGAGTGGATTCTGGAAGGACTTATCGGCTGCGATGGGCACAAGACAGTGAGCGGTTGTATTGGGTATACCACAATCTCCAAACAACTGGCGGGCGACTTCCAACAACTCGCTCTGCACGCTGGCTTTTCGGCTAATTCGTTTCCGCAAAAGCCTGCAAACGAGAAGTGGTCGCTGCGCTATTCGATTCGTTTGATCAAAGCTCGGTGCAATCCTCACGTCAATTTGCACCCCAAAGCACAGAGAGTTTACAAAGAAAAAGAGGAGATTATCATTTCGGACGAGCCTGTTTATGGGATTACCCTCCCGAATCATACTCTCTACGTTCGGGTCAATGGGAAGCCAGTTTGGTCTGGTAATAGTGGACGATTCGGAGACAAGGGTGTCGTCTCGAACATCGTGCCAGACGACCAAATGATCAAAGACGAGACGGGTCGGCCGATCGATGTTCTCTTATCTCCGGCGACAGTTGTTTCAAGATTGAACCCGGCCCAGGTGCTCGAGACTGGCATCGCCAAAGTAGCGCAAAAAATCGGCAAGCCAATCGCTGTCGAGAATTTTTCGGGCCGGAGCAACGTCGAGTGGGTCAAGCAGCTAATGAAAGAGCACGGGGTCAAAGACGCCGAGAACGTTTTTGACCCAGTGACCGGAAAGACCATCTCGAACGTCATTGTTGGGCCCAGATACTTTCTGAAACTCTTCAAGACGACTGACACGAACTACTCGGCCCGTGGTGTTGAAAATTATGACGTCAATCAGCAGCCGTCCCGAGGCGGAGACACGGGGTCAAAGTCACTGGGTCGCTTGACCTTCAATGCCCTGCTCGCCCATGACGCGCGAGGAATTCTGAAAGAGTCGGCAATCTTGAAGTCGCAAAAGAACGACGAGTTCTGGAGAGCCTATCAGTTGGGTTTGCCGCTGCCGCCGTTCAAGACAACTTTTGCTTATGACAAGTTTGGCGCGATGCTCGCGGGTGCTGGCGTCAAGATGAACAAGAGCGACAATACTATCTCGCTCGGTCCTTTGACCGATCGAGACATAAATGCTGTCAGTGCAGGGAATATACGGAATTCTTTGATCGTGCGAGCCAAAGATCTCAAACCTGAAGAAGGGGGCTTGTTCGATCCGAATCTTACGGGTGGGGTGACTGGAACAAAGTGGAGTTCGGTGGCGCTACGGGAACCAGTAGTAAATCCGGTCTTCGAACGACCAGCCCAGACTCTTTTGAAAATGACTCAGAAAGAGTTCGAGGAAACGATCCGAGCCGAAGGCGGCGGTGGGATTCGTAAACGGCTGGCGACAATCGATCTCGCCAAGCGCCAAGCTGAGCTCCTCGGCAATATCGATTCTCTCAAAGGAAACAACCGAGACAATGCGGTAAAGCAGCTCAAGTACATCAAGACGCTGAGGGAGAACAAGATCGGCGCTGATGAAGCGTATACGTTGAGCAGGGTCCCAGTCATCCCGCCAATGTTTCGTCCCGTGATTCCGGGTCGCAAGGGAAACCTGTTGGTTTCGGATGCAAATTATTTGTATCGCGACGTAATCCTGGCCAATGACGCTCTGGGGAATGCAGGGTCACTCACCCCCGAGATTCAAGGGGACGCCCGAAAGCACTTGCACGATTCGGTTGCGGCGTTGTTCGGAACGAAAGAGCCCTTGAGCCCTCAACTCCAAAACAAGGGCGTGAAAGGGTTCATAGACCGGATAGCAGGCACTGGCGCTGGTCCCAAGTTTGGTTACTTTCAGGAGAAGCTCGTCGCTCGGAAGCAGGACTTGTCTGGCCGTGGGACGATTGTTCCTGACCTGACCCTGGGAATGGACGAGATCGGCATCCCCGAAGACGCGCTCTGGGACATGTACCGGCCATTTATCATGAAAGGCTTGGTTCTTAGAGGGTATCAGGCTACGGACGCCAAGAAGATGATCGACGACAAGGTGCCGCTGGCCAGAGACGTCCTGCTGGCAGAGACCAAAGATCGACCGATCTTGTTCAATCGCGCACCGGCATTATACAGGTATAACGTTCTTGCCGCGTATCCCAAACCGGTGCCCGGGAAGACGATCAGAGTCCATGAGATGCAAGCGCCAATTCAAGCCGGGGACTTTGATGGCGATGCTATCCAGCTCTATGCTCCGGTGACCAACGAGGCTGTCAACGATGCACGACGCATGACCATGTCGAACATGCTGATCTCGGATCAAGAGAAGCATTCCTTGACCAAGGTCGCCCCCCATCAGGAGGCTGTAACCGGAATCTATCTGGCCTCAATGGCCAAGCCTACAGGGGCCATTCACAAGTTTGAATCCAAGGCCGATGCTCAGGCCGCTTACATGAGGGGCGAGATCAATCTGAGCACGCCCGTCGAAATCAAAAAATAGGAGAGAACAATGCACCTCAAAACGGCATACGAACTCGGTGTGCAGTTGGCAATGGAAGAGGCAGGATTGGTGAAGGAGGCGAGTAGGTTTCGGCAGTGGCTCGCGCAACATGCAGGGAATATCGTCGGGAAGAGCCACGGAGGCGAGTATGCTGCGAGAGAATCTGTTGAAGCATTACAGCCCCTTCTTGCTGGAAATCCCAATCAAGAATTGGTGCGACTTCTTTCCCTAAAGAATACTGGAGTAGTTTCGGACACTGCGAATCCGATGCGGACTCTCTTGGATCCGAAACGACTTGTTTCGGAATTGACCCCCAAGACATCCCCAAGTGGTCTTGCAATGAACTGGACCCCAAAAAATGAGGCGTTGAGAGTACACGACTATCCTGGGGAAGTGGAAAATAGGCATGTGGAACGTATAGTGCATTATCCACAAGTGTTGCGGGACAAAAAATTGGGCAAGACTTTAGTTTCTACGAGAAAAACCAAACCAGCGAACGTTCCGCTTCCATGATGTGTAGTAAACCAGCAAACCCGGCCCCAGCGAGGACGTGACCCGTGAGCGCACCCGTACGATTGGACGAAAGGATATAGAATGCACCTCAAAACGGCATACGAACTCGGTGTGCAGTTGGCACTAGAAGAAGCGGGTCTCGTCAAAGAGGGAATGGGCTCGCTTCTTGACAATCTGGCTCGTAACGTTGCATCCAAGGGGAGAACGTCCTTTGCCGTTCCCCTCCGTCCGACCGTGAAGGCAGTAGAGGCAGTGGCCCCAGCCGCTGAGAAGATTATTCCTCAGACTGTGCCATCTGGCTACCAGCGCTTCAGCAAGATGGATTCCCCTATGTGGTGGGAGCGACCAGGAGCACTTGACCAGCAAGCAACAGTTCCGAACTTGTGGGAGATGGCTGCTCGTCGAGGCTAGGAGGATGCTAGGGATGAAAGACCCCACTCGCTGGCAGGATCCGATCAGTCTCTCGGCCGAGACTGAGCGCATAGCTGCCCCTGTACGATTGGACGATTTGGCCAAAGTGGAGCTGGGGGACTTTACGATTGGGCAAATCGTCAAGAAGGCTTCGGAGAAGATGACCGGCATCCGCTACGAGAATTCCAAGGGCGAAGGGGTCTACGAGGCCCTTCGCAAGCAGGACCCAAACATTCACAAGGCTCTTTTGAAGACTCGAATCTACAATTGGCTTCGAAAGCCTGAGAGCTACCCTAAGGGGGCCAAGGCCTATTTCACTGATCGAGGCGACCGTGCCTATCGAAACAAGACTCTCCAGACTCATCGAGGGACATTGAAGCA
>Ga0315288_10008787_pt1 | contig 12736 bp, 14 predicted proteins | sample YL17G11_20_MG_FD_203454 | JGI IMG/M metagenome (GOLD analysis project Ga0315288, IMG submission 203454) | Sediment microbial communities from Yellowstone Lake, YNP, Wyoming, USA - YL17G11_20 | ecosystem: Environmental > Aquatic > Freshwater > Lake > Sediment | place: USA: Wyoming | collected...
CCAGCGCACAATCCGGCGGCCAATGACGTTCGTGGCGATGACGCCGACAATAAGTATCAGGACCACGATGACGCCAAAGCCGACTCCCGGTATGGGCCGTCCGAAGATCGCTTCGATGATCGGTTGGAGTAGCTCATCGATGCGCTCAAAGAGCCAGGCCAGAATCCAGATAGTCAGGCCGATGGGTACCGTCACCACCAGCCCGGCGATGACGATAGCCCGCATTTTCCTCAGGAAACGTTTCCAGAGTGCATCTGCCCTTTTCCTCAGGACTCTCTTCTCCCGGGGCGGCTGGTTATTTTCCAGATTATCATTCATGGGTCTCACCATCATATTAGCACAATACATAATGCGGATGTCGCATGGGATTATGCCGCCGGCGCCCGTTGAAAAGGATGTCCTTCCCGTCCGAAATCGGGCTGGTAGCTATCGGGGGAATCGAGTTCCTGGATCCAGCCGTTCTCCATCCCCAGTCTGTCCATGACGGCCAGAACATCTTCGTATTCCGCGGGCGTAATGCGGCGCGCCAGTTCGGGGAAACGGGCGGCACGGTGGGCGGGGTAGTACTGTGCCATGATGCTGACATGTACACCACGCGACACGTTTTCCGCCAGCCATGCCAGTGACTCTTCACTGCCGGCCAGGCCGCCGGGCAGGATGAGGTGGCGGACAATCAAGCCGCGCCGGGCGATTCCGTCATCATCCAGAATGAGACCGCCAACCTGGCGGTGCATCTCTTTGATGGCGGCACGGGCGTTCCCGACGTAATCAGGCGTTCGGGAGTATTTTTCTGCGGCAGTCTTCGAGGCGTAGCGGATGTCCGGGAGGTAGTTATCGATGATGCCGTCAAGCAGTTTCAGCGTTTCGATGGAGTCGTAGCCGCTGGTGTTATAGACGAGGGGCAGATGCAATCCCAGCGGCACGGCTTCACACAGCGCCCTGACTATCTGCGGCACAAAATGAGTGGGCGAGACCAGGTTGACATTGTGGCAACCCAATTCATTCTGAACACGGAGCATCTCGTGCGATAGCGCCGTCACGCTTATCTCATGGCTGCGCATTTTGCGCGGGTCCTGTGAAATCTGGTGGTTCTGGCAGTACACACAGCGCATGGTGCAGTTGCCAAAGAATATTGTGCCGGAGCCTTTTGTGCCGGAGAGCGGCGGCTCTTCCCCGTGGTGCGCACAGACGGAGGCGACGATGGGCTGTGCACCGGAGCGGCAAAATCCAATCTCTCCAACGAGGCGGTTGACGCCGCAATTGCGTGGGCAGAGGTCGCAGTGGGCAAGGTGCGCCTCCAACGTTTCCGCGCGCTTATCCAGTTCACCGGAAAGGTAAAGGTAAATATAGGCGGGCTGAACAGAATACATGTCCACTATGCTATTTTACGACAAATAGTAGCAGGAGGAGTTGTTTCTCGACTGCCTGTTAGATACCTGAAACCCCCTAAATCCCCTTCAGAATGAATCCCTTTGCTAAAGGGGGAAGAATAGTGACCCTATTTTGAGAAATTACAGGTGATGGGCCTCTGTCATTCTGAGGTTACGGAGTACCCGAAGAATCTCCATGTGGTAAGCAGACACCCCCGTTGGGAAAAGGGGATTTAATTACTGACGCATTCCGCCGGTGTGCGGCGTCCTACGGGTTCATGCCAGCTTCTGGATGCCTTCCTGGATGCGCCTCAGGCACCGCTCCCGCCCCAACACCGCCATCATCTGGAATAGAGGCGGCGTGGCAGTTTCGCCGCTTACCGCCGTCCGTAACGCCCCGAAAAGCTGGCCCGTCTTCAGACCCAGCTCCTCCGCCAGTGGTCTCAGCATGGCTTCCAGCGCCGCCGCGTCAAAAGCGGGCAGTTTCTCCAGCCGCTCCTTTGCCGTGGCCAGCGCCTGCCGTGTGGATTCAGCTGTCATTCCCTTGCTGATGAGCAGGCCGGCATCATATTCAAGGCGGTCCGAGAAGAAATATTTCGTCAGTTCCGGGACTTCAGCCAGCAACTTCGCCCGCTCCTGCACCAGCGGCAGGACCTGACGGACATAGCCCGGAAAAATCTTTTCCGCGGAGAAATTCTTTTGCAGGAAAGGCTCGCACCGCCGCGCGAAATCATCGGCCGTGAGGTTGCGGATGTAGACGCCGTTCATCCACTTGAGCTTTTCGTGGTTGAAGATGGCGGCCGTCTTGCTGACGCGCTCGAGGGAGAAGTGCTTTATCAATTCCTCGCGGGAGATAATATCGGTTTTGTCGTCCAGCGACCAGCCAAGCAGGGCGAGGAAATTGACCAAGGCCTCCGGCAGGTAGCCCTGCTCACGGAATTCGAGGACGGATGTGGCGCCGTGCCGTTTGCCCAGTTTACTGCGGTCTGGGCCGAGCACCATGGGCAGGTGTGCAAATTTCGGCGGCGTATAGCCGAGCGCCGCATACGTCATCATGTGCAGAGGCGCGCTCGAAATGTATTCCTCAGCGCGCAAAACGTGCGATACCTCCATGGCGTGGTCGTCCACCACGTTGGCGAGGTGATAGGTGGGATAGCCGTCCGATTTTAGCAGGACCAGGTCCTCGATGTGGCTGTTATCGAAGACGACGTCGCCCCAGATTTCATCGTGGAAGCGCGTGCGCCCGGTGAGCGGCACCCTGAACCGGACCACGGGCGTGATGCCTTCCGCCTCTTTTGCTTTTCTCTGCTCCGTCGTCAGGTTGCGGCAAGAGCGGTCGTAGCCGGGCGGCATTTTGCGCTTCATCTGCTCCTCCCGCAGTGCCGCCAGGCGCTCTTCCGAGCAGTAGCAGTAATAGGCATGGCCGCTTTCCACCAGCCGGCGTGCCGCTTCCTGGTACAGGGGCAGCCGCTCTGACTGCACGTAGGGTCCGTAATTGCCGCCCGCTCCCGGTCCCTCGTCCCAGTCCATGCCAAGCCAGTGCAACGCGTCCAGTTGGTATTCGAGCGACCCTGCCACAGTACGTTCGACGTCCGTATCCTCGACGCGCAGGATAAAGGAGCCGTCATGATGACGCGCGAAAAGCCAGGCAAAAAGCGCCGACCGGATATTGCCGACATGCGGGTAGCCGGTGGGGCTGGGCGCATATCGGGTCCGGACTGTGCCACTCAATAGACCTGAACCTGCCCCGTAGGTGCTTGCCATTGTTTCAGCTGTTTGCCCGTCGGGATGCGGATGACGAAGGTCTCGGCGATTTTATCGTGGATACCCTGGCGGCGGCCGTCGAAAGCGACCCAGAAGAAGCCGATGAAAATAATTATTGTGGAGATGATGTAGCCGCAAAAGCGCAGGGATGCCCCACCCCACCCGATGGGCTCGCCGTTGAAGCGGACTACTTTGATACGCAGCGCCATCTTGCCCGGCGTTTGCCCGCGCCATGCCCAGAATGCGATGAAGTACATGACCAGTATGACGAAGAAGGTCAGCGCCCGCACCTGCCATAACGGCACAGTGGTGATGCCCTCCTGGACAAGCTGGTCAGTAATGCCGCTCCAGGGGATGCCGCTTGCCAGGTTCCACAGGCCGGTAATAAGATAGTTGATTCCCCAGAGAATGAGACCGTCAACGGTCATGGCAGCCAGTCTCAGCCAGAAACCGGCATAATCAACTATGTAGCTTTCTCTTGTGAGTAACTGTTGCATGATTTTCTCCGTATGGATGTTAATTTCACCCGCCCCAATTCTATCATATCTGGGCGATTTCTTTCAGCGTCTGCTCCAGGTCAGCGGGCAAGGGCGAGGTGAACTCCACGTATTTCCCCGTTGACGGCAGGCTGAAACCCAGCCTGTGGGCGTGCAGGAATTGCCGGGAAAGCAGGGGCGATTTCACTCCGTACGTTGCATCTCCGACCACCGGGTAGCCGATTGCCGCCAGGTGCACACGTATCTGGTGCGTGCGGCCCGTCCGCGGCATCACCTCAAGGTATGTGCAATTGCCGATGTAGCGGGTAACCCGGTAGCGGGTCACCGCCTGCCGGCCGCGGCTTTCGCCCGTCACCGCCATCTTCTTGCGGTCGCCCGCATCCCGCCCGATGGCCGCTTCGATTATTCCCTCTTCCGGGGTCAGATGCCCGCGCACCAGCGCCAGGTAGACCTTGGTCACTTTGTGCTGTTTGAACTGCGCCGCTAAATTGGCGTGCGCGGCCGCATTCCGGGCGATGACCATCACCCCGGACGTGTCCCTATCCAGCCGGTGTACGATGCCCGGCCTTTCAACGCCGCCTGGCGCGGACGCAAGGTGAGAAAGCACGGCGTTGACCAGGGTGTGGCCCCGGTGTCCGGGCGCCGGGTGCACGGTCAGTCCCGCCGGCTTGTCCACCACCAGAACCTCGTCATCTTCATAAAGGATGGGGACCGGGATATCTTCCGCCGCGAGGTGGCTGGGGGCGGGGGGCACAATTCTGATAAGCACTTTGTCGCCGAGGGCGAGCCTGTAGCCAGCTTTCTCTGGCCTGCCGTTAACGGTAACCTGCCCGTCTTCGATCAACCGTTGCGCCTGCGTGCGGGAGATGCCGGGGCAATTATCCGCCAGGTACTTATCAAGCCTGGCGCCCGGCTGTTCGATGGCGAAACGGAATTCCTGATGTGTATCCGACATGCGTAATGTGTAGAAAAACCGGAGGACTACTTCTCGAGCAAACGCACAAACCGATCGGGGCTGAGGTCAATCACCCAAGACAAGATTACTTTCTCCATTGTCGCGAAATCGACAATGGGCAGACGGGTCATACCCCAACCTCAATCTGCTGAAGTCCCACAAATTTCGGCAGGTCGTCCGCAGATTGTCCCAGTTCCGCTAGACACAATTCCAGCACTTCCTTCAGGTTCCTCTGCAATTCATCCAGCGTCTCGCCCTGAGTATGCGCGCCTGGAATCCCCGGCACAACGCCAACGTAAACACAGACTTCCGGATCATATTCTACGTACGCCGTAAAGGTCTTCATCTTCACTCACCCCACTACTGTCGGCTACATTATACCACGCATGAATCAGCTTTTTTCTTTCCACGCCAGGCGGAGGAAGGTGATGGCGAGCATTACGGCCCCAATGCTTATGCCCGAATCGGCGGCGTTGAATGACGGCCAGAACCGGGTGTCAAGAAAGTCCGTCACTGTGCCAAAAACCAGGCGGTCAATAAGGTTGCCAATCGTTCCGCCCAGTATTAGCCCGAGCGCAATCCTGTTCCACGTCGTGACCAAGTAAGGGAGACGGCGGTAGACCCAGAAAGCCAGCGCCACCATGACCGCAATGCCGGTGCACGCCACGACAATCAGCGGCTTGTTCTGGCCCTGGAACAGCCCGAAGGCGGCGCCGGTATTTTGCAGGTGCACAATCTGCACAAAACCCGCCTTCCAGACCACATGGGACACTGGGTACAACCGTATCCACGCCTTGGTAAGCTGGTCAATGGTAGCAAGGGCGAGGATGGTGAGCGGAATGACGAGGTTGCGCAGGTCGGTGAGAGGATTACCTGACTTTTGCATGCTTGGCTTGAAGAGCTTTGCAGTTCATGCAACGGCGTGCCTGAGGCAGAATTTCCAGCCGGGCAGGTTCAATTGCTTTGCCGCATACCTCGCACCTGCCGTACGTGCCAGCGCTGATCTTGGTGAGGGCATTTTCAGTATCGGCAAGCTGTCCTTTAATACCCTGCTCGAGTGCCATCCGGCGTTCCAGTTCCAGGCTCTCGGTGGCTTCTTCTTCGCGCTTGCCAAAAGGACTACCTTCGCGCCGTTCCTCGGAAGGACGGCCGGCCGCACTCAGCTGGTCAAGCTCAACGAGTAACCGCTGTTTTTCGTTTTCCAGTTTGGCGCGAATCTTGGGAATATCAAGTGCCACGGTCTTTGCCCTGCCCCTATCAGTGGTTAAGCTATTATACTGAAGCCACCAGTAGAATAGCAACAATTATGAGAAAATACAACCGTCACGTGGACGGCCGTCGCTATCGTATACGACATTTCAGGGGGCTCCGTCCACGGTTGCCCCTTTCAACTCCGGGGCGCTTTCAGCTTGGCTTCTTCCCAGAGCTTGTTCTGTTCATCGAAAGATAGGTCGCTGAAGTCCAACCCGCGTTTGCGGCACAGTTCTTCCATGTAGCGGAAACGGCGGAAAAACTTGTGGTTGGCTTCGCGGAGCGACACCTCCGCATCAACGCCCTGCCGCCGCGCGATGTTTACCAGGGTGAAGAAGATATCCCCGAACTCCTCGGCTTTCTGCGCGGCATTTTCCGCCTTTGCCAGCTCGCCTACCTCTTCCGCCAGCTTCTCTATGACGCCACGGTCGTTTTCCCAGTCGAATCCGGCTTCCGCCACGCGGTGCTGGACCTCCTGGCTGTAGCTGAGCGCGGGCATGCTTTTCGGCACGCTGGCGATGATGGACTTGCCGGCGCCCTTTTCCTCGCGCTTCAAGCTTTCCCAGTTGTGGATAATTTCCTCTACGTCTTTCACCTTACGCTCGCCGAAAACGTGCGGATGGCGGTGGATGAGCTTGCGGTTGATGGCGCCAATGACGTCGCCCATCTTGAACTCACCGGCTTCTTCCGCAATGCGCGCCTGCAAAACGATGTGGAGAAGCAGGTCTCCAAGCTCCTCCCGCAGTTTCGCCGTGTCACCCTCGTCCAGCGCCTCCATGGCTTCATAGCATTCCTGCAGAAAAGTCTCACGCAGGGAGGCATGAGTTTGGGCTTTGTCCCAGGGACAGCCGTCGAGCCCCCGCAGGCGGGCGATGATTTTTACGAGCGCGGAGAAGCGGCTCAGGTCTTTTGGCAGTGTCATCGTGGCTCTTTTTTTCATCTTTCTCGCTCACCAGTCAATAGCGCGCCCACAAACTGGCGCTGTCCTCTCAAGAACTCTCCGGAGGTCATGACGCGCTTTCCTTCCACCTGCAGGCGAACCACGCCCAGGATGCCCGAACCGGTCTCGACGCCGAATGCCGTTTCGCCCACGAGAGGCACCACCCGGCCCGGCTTATCGGTCTGCCCCGGAACCACAGCGGCTTCAATAATCTTTACCTGTTTGCCCTGCCACCGCGTGTAGCCGGCGGGCCACGGCTGGTAAGCCCTCACCCGGCGCCAGACATCTATGGCGGGCCGTGTCCAATCGATCTCGCCGTCCTGTTTCGTAATCATCCGCGTGTAGCTCGCAGCGGCGGGCCCCTGCGCACGCGGAGCGATGTCACCCCTGACCCAGCGCGGCAGTACTTCAAGGAGCATCTGTCCACCGATGCGGGACAGTTTTTCTGTCAGAGTGCCGGTGGTGTCCCAGTCGGTAATTGCAACCGCCGCTTGTGCCAGGATTGGTCCCGTATCCACGCCTCTGTCCAGCAACATGATGCTGACGCCGGTAAAGGCATCGCCGTTCAGGATTGCCGCGGGCACCGGCGAAACGCCGCGGTAGAGGGGAAGCAGGGAGGGGTGGATATTGAGAAAACCGCGCGCCGGAAGCTCCAGCACGGCCTGGGTGAAAATCTGCCCGAAGGCGGCTACCACGACCACATCCGGCTTCAGCGCCGCCAGCACTTCCCTTTCCGCGCCCGATTTCAGAGTCTGCGGCTGGTAGACCGGCAGTCCCCACTTCTGGGCTATGGTCTTGACCGGCGGCGCCACCAGGACGCGTCCACGTCCCGCCGCCCTATCGGGCTGGGTGTAGACCGCCACCACTTCCGCACGGTTCAGCATGAGGATTTCAAGCGGGGCTACCGCGAACTCGGGTGTACCCATGAAAACAATGCGCATCCGTCCCTCCGACAACCGCATTTTACCATCTATGTTTATCCGCCAACAATTTGCCATGTTTTCACAATGTGATATTCGCTAGTCGGCACGGTCTGTCCGACCATCACTGTGGCGGTCAAAATAGTACTTTGGTACCTCGTAAATAGGGACATCGTGTATTTTCCCGTGCCTTTTTAGCGTCCCCTGGCAAAGCCATTCTGTAAGCGAGAGAACTGGTGAAAGAGGAAGCCCTGCAGAGCTATTGAGTGAGAAAGAGCGACTTTTTTGGCGTCAAGGATTTCCAGAAGTGATTGCCAGAACCCTTGCGTTGCATAAAACAGGCGTATTATCCTTAATATCGTTGCCCGTTAGCGCTGGAACCCACGGATAATTTTTCACCAAGTCGCACCAACGCCCCTAAGCAGGTATTTTTGTTTCTTTTTCCGGGCGTCTGCGACCTGGTTCAGGATAGTATACATGAAATTCCGGTCTGCCCAGGAGATCTGGGAAACTGCCCTGGGCGAGCTTCAAATAGAGGTCAGCAGAGTCAATTTCCAGACCTGGTTCAAGAGGACATCCGGCCTCAGCTTTCAGGACGGGCAGTTCGTCATCGGCGCGCCGAACACTTTTATAGCCGAGTACCTGGAAAAGAACCAGCGGTCTCTAATCGAAAGGGTCTTGGCCGGTATTCTGCGCTCGGAAGTAAAGCCGGAGTTTCAAGTGGCCGGAGATGCCGGCAGGGCGCCCGCCCCGGAGACGGCTCTGCCGCTTTTCAATCCCCGCTACACCTTCGATACTTTCGTTGTCGGCAGTTCCAATAATCTTGCCTTCGCCGCCGCGGAAAAGGTGGCTGAAAGCCCCGGCCAGAATTTCAATCCACTTTTTATCCACGGCGGTCCCGGGCTGGGCAAGACTCACCTGCTCCACGCCATCGCGAATGACGCCGCCCACCGCAATTACCGTGTGCTGTGTGTAAGCGCCGAGCAGTACACCAACGAGATGGTAACCGCCATCCGAGAAAAGACCACCGATGAGTTCCGCCGCCGCTACCGCTGTATCGACATGCTCCTGGTCGATGACGTGCAGTTCTTCAACGGCAAGGAGCAGACCGAGGAGAGTTTCTTTCATACCTTTAACGACCTCCACGGGAACAACCGGCAGGTGGTGGTTACCAGCGACCGGCCGCCTAGGGCAATGCCCGCGCTCCAAGAACGCCTCCGCTCTCGCTTCGAATGGGGGCTGGTGGCAGACGTCCAACCGCCGGACTTCAACACCAGGGTGTCTGTCTTGCAGGCCAAAGCAAGGCGCGCCGGCATTGATATTACGCCTGACGTGCTGGAATTCATCGCCCTCCAGATCAAGGAGAATATGCGCTCGCTGGAAGGCTCCCTCAACCGCGTCATTGCCTACTCCCAGCTTCTCAGCGCCATCATCACCCCGGAACTGGCGGCGCGCGCCCTGGAGGACATCTCCGGCAAAGAGCCCAGGCTGGCGCCGGTTACTCCGGGCCTCGTCATGGAGTCCGTGGCCGGCGCTTTTCAAACAACCCTCACGGACCTACGCGGGCGCCGGCGGGACGAGAACACCGCCCTGGCACGGCAGACCGCCATGTACCTGATGCGCGAGGAGACCGGCGCGTCGCTATCGCAAATAGGCAGGGAGCTTGGCGGGCGTACCCCAGCCACCATCAGCTATGCCTGTGAAAAGATGGCCGGCGCTCTCAACAACGACCCCCACCTGCGCCGCCAGGTATTCAATATCCAGCAGAAGCTTCACGCCACCCGGAATAGCTGAACCCATAAATTCGCCCGCCGCTTTTTACGCCCGCCGCCGTTTTTTTGATAACCCACCGCTGTTTTCGATAACTCCCGGCGTCATCATGCTTCTATCAGCCACCCGAATTGTGACAACTGCCGCACTTAACGCCTGACCCTCATGCCCCTGTGCTAATATAAATAGAGTCATACTCCCCTTTAACCTGAAAGAAAATAAATGAACTGAAGTATACGTTTTATCAAGGATAATACGTAAGTCGGCAAGAGGGTGTATTAGTGAGGATAAAAGACAGGTTGAATTGTAGCACTTTTGTTTGTGATGATGTAAAGCACGATTGCTACATTGTCTTGGATATTGATACTGAGCCTGCGTGCATCGGGGTTGCATTAATATCCGAAGCGTGGAGACTACTGCGCGGGAAGACAGGCTATGGCATCAGACCGGCGACCGTTAAAGAATGTTCGCTCATACTGGAAGGTGAGGTAAGTACATGTTCGATGTGGTGAAAATCCGGGTGCAGGCGGGAAGGGGTGGGAAAGGCGCCATCACTTTCCGCAGGGAGAAGTATGTGCCCTACGGCGGCCCGGACGGTGGGGATGGTGGCAACGGTGGGGAAGTCATTCTGACGGCGGACCATGCAGTCATGAGCTTCAGGGAATTCATCAGGGGCGGCCTGTATCGTGCCAGGGACGGCCAGGACGGCAGGGGGCAGAAGCAGGTAGGCAAGAGGGGCGATGACCTGTTCGTAAAGGTGCCGGTGGGGACGGTGGCATACGAAAGGACCGGTGAAGACGGACGTAACGTCATTGCGGACATGGCGCGGCAAGGAGACCGGGTGACGGTGGCACAGGGGGGCAGGGGTGGTTGGGGGAATATAAACTATGCCACCTCCACCAACCAGACACCGCGCCTGGCGCAGGTCGGCGAAGATGGCGAACACAAGGAGCTTCTCCTGGAATTGCGGCTCATTGCCGACGTCGGCATCATAGGTTACCCGAATGTGGGCAAATCGTCCCTGCTGGCGGCGGCTTCCCGCGCCCGGCCAAAAGTCGCCGATTACCCGTTCACCACTACAGAGCCGGAGCTGGGCGTTGTCGAGATGGATAACGATACCTTCGTCGTTGCCGAGATTCCCGGTTTGATAGAAGGTGCGCACCAGGGTCGCGGTCTGGGCCACGAGTTCCTGCGGCATAGCACGCGGACGCGCGCCTTTATCCATCTTATTGATGGCGGGTCTGTGTCACCTGCGGAAGACATGATAAAAGTGAATAACGAATTGAGCCTGTATGACCCGGGGCTGGCGCGCAAACCTCAGCTTGTGGTGGTCAATAAGGTTGACCTTCCCATAGTGCGGCAAAGGATGGAGGAGATACAAGCCGATTTTGCCGCCATCGGGGTGACCGTGCGGTTCATATCGGCGGCGACCGGCGAAGGCGTGCCGGAGTTGATGCGGTCCGCCTTCGAGCTTGTCAAACAGCCCGCCGCGCAACCGGAGGCTATGCCCCCGAAGGTCTTCCGCCCCCAGCCGAGGCGGCGCACGGGCGTAACTAAGGAAGGCGATACCTTTGTAATATTGTCGCCGGACATCGCCAGGATCGCGGCCCGGATTGACCTGGAAGACCCCACCATAATGTGGCAATTTCACGGATTTCTGGTGCGCAAGGGCATCGGGCGGGAACTGGAAAAAGCCGGCATAAAAGGAGGCAATAAGGTCCGCAGTGGTGATACCGAATGGGTATGGTGAGAAGAAGCGGGTAGGCATCCTCGGCGGCACGTTCGACCCGGTGCATAACGGTCACCTGGCTATTGCGCGGGAAGCGCGGGCGGAGCTGGAGCTTGAAGAAGTTATCTTTGTGCCGGCGGGCAGGCCGTGGATGAAAGCGGGTCAGGACATCGCGCCTGCCGCCGACCGTGTAGAAATGGTGCGCCTGGCAATTGCCGGACAGGACTGGTGCCGTCTCTCCACCATCGAAATTGACCGGCCGGGTCCCACTTATACTGTAGACACCCTCGAGGCGCTGCGGGTTGAATACTGCGGCGACGCGGAGCTTTACTTCATCATGGGCTGGGACAGCCTGCCCGGACTGCCGCGCTGGAAAGAACCGTTGAGAATTATCCGGTTGTGCACGCTGGTGGCGCTCCCGCGGCCCGGTTCGCCGCGTCCAGACATCATCGCCCTCGAAAGGGCGATCCCCGGTCTGCTCGGCCGCCTCATTATCCTGGAGAGACCGGAAGTGGATGTCAGCGCCACGGAAATCAGGGAACGGATAGCGGCGGGACTGCCCGTCAGCGACCTGGTGCCTGAGGCCGTGGCGGAGTATATCGGGGAGAAGGGGTTGTACCGGTGACCGAGTTTATTCCGGGCCTGAAATTGAGCAGGCTGTTTTATGAAGAAGCCGTGCGGCCCGTTCTGGACAGGCATTTCCCCCAACTGCGTCATTCCGCCGCGCTCATCGGGCACGGGTCGGAGGTGTTTGGATTTGACACGGAACGCTCCACCGACCACCACTGGGGCCCGCGCGTCCAGATATTCCTGAGCGCTGACGACAACGCTCGTCATAGTTCGCTGGTGCGCGAAGTTGTGAGCGAGGAGTTACCCGTCAGGTTCAAAGGCTATCCCACGAACTGGGGGCCGCCGGATGAAAAAGGCGTTCAGCTTCTCAATGCAGTGGAATCGGGACCCGTCAACCACCGGGTAGAAACCCTGACCATCAAGTCGTTCGTTGAGAATTTGCTGTCTTTCGACCCTTTCAAGGAAATTGACGTTCTTGACTGGCTCACCTTCCCCCAGCAGGAATTACTCTGTCTTACGGCCGGCGAGGTGTTTTATGATGGGCTGGGAGAACTGGAGAGAATCCGCAACAGGTTCAGTTATTACCCGCATGATGTCTGGCTGTTCCTTATCGCCTCGCAGTGGATGAAAATCTCTCAGGAAGAGGCTTTCCCCGGTCGTTGCGCTGAAGTTGGCGACGACATTGGCTCGCGGATAATCGCCTCCCGGCTCGTCAGGGAACTGATGCGGCTGTGTTTTATGCTGGAGAAAGCCTATATCCCATACAGCAAGTGGCTTGGCACAGCCTTCTCACGACTGCGGTGCGCCGGGGAGTTGGCATCGGTGTTTTTGCAGGCGCTGTCAGCCGGTTCGTGGAAGGAAAGGGAAGAGTGGCTATGCCGCGCCTACGAGGCAATTGGCGGCATGCACAACTCACTGGGAATCACAGAATACATTGAACAGGAAGTTTCGCCGTTTTACAGCCGGCCTT
>Ga0315288_10008789_pt1 | contig 12735 bp, 20 predicted proteins | sample YL17G11_20_MG_FD_203454 | JGI IMG/M metagenome (GOLD analysis project Ga0315288, IMG submission 203454) | Sediment microbial communities from Yellowstone Lake, YNP, Wyoming, USA - YL17G11_20 | ecosystem: Environmental > Aquatic > Freshwater > Lake > Sediment | place: USA: Wyoming | collected...
ATTTTGTGTGTGAAATAACTTCACAACCTATGGAAATTTTTTCCATAGGTTGTGAAGTTATTTCACTACCTCTGGAAATTTTTTCCATAGGTTGTGAAGTTATTTCACTACCTCTGGAAATTTTTTCCATAGGTTGTGAAGTTATTTCACTACCTATGGAAATTTTTGCATGACCTCCATCCATTGTTTTTTCCATGATTTGGTTTTCTTCATTGATTAAAATACTGAATAATTTATTAGGTTTTTCGTGTGTTTGACATTCTGTGCATATAAAATCTTTTTGTATAGACACGGATTCTAAATTACATTTCGGACATTGGTATTTTATGTAAATCAAATCTTTTTCAATAAGAGATTGCGTAGAGTTAATTATTTGGCGATTTGATAGCCCTGTGTATTCCATCAGTTGGCTTATACTGAGATAATCAAAATCTTTATGGAATCCAAATGTCTTTCGCATTACTACTGCTATAATTTTGGTTTCTGCTCCGGAAAGTTCTTTGAGGTAGGTATCAACAAATTCATTCGGCACGTTGTGGTAATTTGGTTTCTGAAACATTGAAATCTCCTTGCCTAAGTTGAAGGAGACGTGCCGCTTAGGTCGGCACGTCATGTACGAAAGTGATCAGCTTCCGCTACCTTTTCTCTTTTTGCTTCTTGCCTTGTAATAGCCTGATTTACACTTGGGGCACCCACTTATCACCTCCCGGCGTGGGATCCATTCGTGGTTACATTTAGGATTGACACATTTTAGTTTTTCTATTTTTATTTTCATGCAAACCACTATAACCTATAAAGAAAATATTGTCAATAACTATTATGGCATTTGTTTTATCAACTCAAACTCAATAACCCAAACTTTTCTATCATTCCCCATTGCTTCTTGATACGCTTTTCCGCTGCCCCAAAGCCCCCCTTCCTTCTTTTCATCCTCGTCAGTAACATCATGCAGCCATTGAAGATAAGGCTCGGAAGTAAGTTTTATGTAGGCTATTCTCTTACCACCCACCCGTGCGGATTTGTTATATGCCTGTACAACATCGCCCTTATGGAATGTCTTTGCATACTTATCGTCCCAATCCCTTCGAGTAACCGTCTTTTTCCCCTCCAGAAGCGCCTGTGTTGTCCACGCAAAACTGATTATCTTCATTCTCACTCCACCTTCCTATATCCCTGAAATGATAATAGATATACTTGCGACCTGTTTTCTCTTTCTTTACTATCTCGTAATCTATAAAATCACAATCACATCTGTATATCATGTTATAATATAACCACTATGAGTAACTAAGTGCTTTACACTGTCAACTGGAACTAAACAACCAAGCGTTTTGTACGTCTTATTGTTTGCCTTAAAGTTTTTATATTCCCTATAATTATTTATCACGTATTCGAGAAGTGGCTTGAATTTATATCCCAAAACCTTTTTACTTTCTGCAAATATATAGAAAATATAATCAACTTTTGGATAATTAAATTCTGCACCAATTACACTTGGACGATCTGAATAAGCCTGACTTATTGTCTCAAATGGTAAATTGTTTGTTCTGTCTATCCAAAAGTCCACTTTAACCTGAATTGCATATATTTTATTTTTATTGGTTTCTATATAGCAATCTATACCATTGTGCCAGTCGTCATCAAATTCAGAATCCCAAACTCTGATTATATTTGGATTCAGCGATAACCATGTTTTAAGTAAACTATAACACTGCTCTTGTAATTCAATTTGCTCGTCAAAACTATATATTTTATTCAAGAGAAATTCTCGAATGTTACAACAGGAAAGAGTTTGTCTAAATCTGGAAACGCTACCCATCCATGCTTTTTGAATTCATCTCTAAATGCTATTGGATTATCGCCAACGTAAACTATTGCCTGACCTTGTAATGGCGCACCTTGTATTCCTTCTGGACACCAAAACTTAACCCTCCCGAAAGTAAAGCATACAGCAGTTGCTATCTCTATTAAAGATTGAAACCACTTTGTCTCTGTGGCATTGTTTACTAACACAATAGCTTCGTCAACATCTTTGTTTGTATAAGATTCTACTAGAATGTTAATAAATTGTGAAACTAAATCTGACGAATATGGCGGATTCAACCATATTTTACCATACCAAATCGACTCTATTCCATTCATCTCTACTGTGAAATAATCTTCTGCTTTAACTACGGTATTCGCTAATTCACTGGATGCAGGATCAAGTGTTATCTCACCCATAACCAACCTTGCTGATTCAATATATTCCGATGGCGTATACCATTCATTGTTGCCAGAATTATTGGATACGTGAGGTCTATTCTTTATTTCATTGTAAACCTCATTAATACTGGATTCCATGCTTTTCAAACGATTAATCTGATCGATTGTTGCCTCTGACGTAATTTTTTCTACTCTTGAAATAGTGTCATGCGAAACACCTGCTACTTTAGCTAATTCTTCCCTGGTATCTACTGGTATTAAACTTTCCGCAGAATTCTGCGAAATGTCTGTCCTAGTTCCCTGATTCTCTTTAGCCCTGACCTCTATTAATGGCTTTAATTGCAAAGCTAATTCACTACGCTGGAACAGCGAAAGATTACGCCGACTAAACTGATTCCTGATTATCCATTCCTTAGCCAACTCCCTTGAATCAAAAAACATGGTCCTTGTTTCATAAGGCAAGTTGTGCTTAGTGCATATCTCGTATCGGTTATGACCATCTACAATAAGTAATTGTGAATCATAAAGCCATACCAATACAGCATCCCTGCACCCCTCTGCCAAAATACTTGCCTCTAATCCCGCACATTCCTCTGAACTCAAAGGCGGTATCAAACTATGAAACTCAGTATCAATAATTAATCCCATCGTCACTCCACCTTCCTGTATCCAGCACTCATTGTCACTGGATCGTAAACTAAATCATCTATCGTTCCAGTCTCTACGGGTTACAATCTCCTGAATCAGAAAGCCAACGAACTTCAGTCGTTGGATGAATGATTCCTGCATTTTTCCCAAATGCAGATATTATATGCTTGACAACTACATAACATTATGCTATAATTAATAGCATGGAAAATAAACGTTGGACTACAAGCAATAAAGCTGTTTATAATCTTGGATACCACATTATCTGGTGTCCTAAGTATCGGCGAAAACTGTTGACTAATTCGGTTGAAACACGCCTTAAAGAATTGTTATACCAAAAAGCCGATGAACTTGATTTGACAATCGAAACTTGCGAAATAATGCCTGACCATGTGCATTTGTTCATTAAATCATCTCCTGTTGATAGCCCACATTTCATTGTTCAACAACTTAAAGGATATACATCAAGGATTCTTAGACAAGAATTTCCACAACTAAAAACAAGAGTACCAACTCTTTGGACTCGAAGTTATTATATTGAAAGCGTTGGTCATATTTCAGAAAGTACCGTTAAGAAATACATTGAGGATCAAAAAAAACAGTGAAAACCTTTTGTTTCAAAATCTACAATTCCAAAAAGAATAGGTATCTACATAACCAAATATCGCTTGCTGGTGAAATATACAACCATTGTATTGCCTTGCATAAACGATATTATCGGATGTATAAGAAATCTCTGAACGCCTATTCTCTACAAAAGCACCTGACAAAACTCAAGAAATTAGATAAATACTCTCACTGGAATCAACTAGGCTCTCAAGCGATACAGGATATAGCTGATAGGATTGACAAAGCCTACAAGCTATTTTTTAGGAATCAGAAACTTGGAATCAAGTCTGGAACACCTAACTTTAAGAAACGCAGAAATTATAAATCATTCACGCTAAAACAAGCGGGATATAAACTGCTTGGAGATAACAGAATTAAAATCGGTAATAAAATATTTAAGTATTTCAAATCTCAAGACATTCAAGGTAACGTAAAAATTCTGACTGTAAAACGTGATAAACTAGGTGATATTTATATCCACATTGTGACGGACTTTATTGAGACTAGAACCGCACCACGCACAGGTGAAATAGTCGGGTTTGATTTTGGTCTCAAAACTTTTCTAACAGCATCCAATGATAATGATATAGAATCTCCTTTGTTTTTCCACAAGAACAATGTCGCTATTCGTAAAGCCAGTCGCAAGCTATCAAAGAAACAGCGACTTTCTAATAACAGACGCAAAGCACGTAAGAGTCTGGAACGACTACACAAACGAATCGCTAACCAACGCAATGACTTCCACTGGAAACTTGCTAATGAACTAACAGACAAATATGATTTCATGTTCTTTGAAACTCTCAATATCAAAGCCATGCAGATGCTTTGGGGTAAAAAGATATGCGATCTTGGTTTCTATTCGTTCATGTTGAAACTCAAATATTTAGCATCAGTTAAGAGTAAAACTGTATTGTGTCTTGGTCGCTTTGAGCCTTCGTCTAAGACCTGTTCTGTCTGTGGATATGTCTATAAATACCTTGAACTAAAAGAACGAGAATGGCGTTGTCCTGAGTGTGATACATTGCACGATAGAGACCGTAACGCCAGTTATAATATATTAAGAGTTGGGGCATCAACTCTTGGGCTAGGAGATGTAAGTCCATTGGCAACAATGGCTATCTCTGCTTGAATCCAGAATCCCACGAGCTTTAGTCGTGGGAGTGTGTCAACATCTAAAAGCGACTGAGTGGTCCAATTGAATGAAATTATTTTCACGCCAGATTGCCCCTTCTTTGCGTAATAGTCTTTTGCAATTCAACAAAAATCAATTCCGCATTTTCCGCACTCATACCTGGAATGTCACTCGAACCTGTGAGATTCTTGGTAAGGATGTCCAGGTCGTCTGGTGAATAGCCCAGTTGTTCGGCTAGAGATTTGATTTTGTTATACTGCTCTGTTGTCGCCATTTGTATTTCTTCTGGTGGCTTGCTTAACTGATCCTTCTTGGCGTTGAAGGTTTCAACCACTTTCTTTTTCTCGTCTGTTTTCAACTTGTTAATCCAGTTGGAGTTTTTGTTGTACCAATTTGAAAGGTGCGTGATGGATTCTATTGATTGTAAGTGTTCAATAGCGGAGTCAACAGACATTTCACCTACGTTATCGCTTTGTTTGTCACTTGGCTTGTCTTTTGGCTTGTCTTTTGGCTTTGTGCCTTCCACGTAATCTTTTATCCAGCTTTGTTGAAAGTTTCCAGGCACAATTTTCAATACTATATTTCTGATAGCTTTTGAAATAGCGATTTGTGGACCGTATTCGTCAAAGTTGTAATAATTACCGCTTTTTTTCAATACTGGCTGCATAAATGGAAGTGTGAGTTTTGTCTCTGTCTTGCTATTGATTCCTTTCACCGAAACATACCAATATGACTTTGTAACCAGTTTTCCGTTTTCCATAATGGTATATTCCTTAATTTCCGGGTCGCTAGGTATGATTTCAAGTCCCATGTATGCGTTCATAATCACCATAGCGCCGTTTATGGTGATTCCAAGTGTGTGTACATGTTTGGCTTTATCAGCCCGATATTTGCAGTATCCACGGGGCATTTTATCGCACATAGGACCGCAATCAATCTGTCCATATTCGGCTTGACGTGGTATGTTGTATATATACTCGTCACTTGATTCGCCAAGCGCAAGCCTTGTCGCTTCTTTGGATAGCTCTAACTCGATGATATGAGATTCTCTTGTATGCTCGAGTATCTCGTCAAGTGTTTCAGTTTTTTCAGTATCTTTTGTCTCGGTCTTTAGTCCCTCAATCGTTGCTTTTCCCATTTTCGTTCTCCTTACATTTTTTAACAAACTCAAAGACTGCCTCAATAGTAAGTTGCTGCCCGGTATCTCACTGATTCAAAATATATCGGGTCTACTCCGTACTGTTGACGTTTCTCAACAACCTGACCATAATATTTCGGCAAGGGGACACCCGCATTTATGCGGGGGTAATTGACTGACTCGGATATTTCGAGTACTCCAATACAATCCAATCGTATATCATTCCCCTTTAACCTTTCCGCCGTACTTTTTCTCACACAGATCGGCATAACTACAATACCTGCGGTTACACATATAGCTTGATCTGTTCGGCATATCCAATCCCAGTTTAACAGCGTGTTGGTATCTGCCAATCAGGTTCAACAACAATTCCACGTCTGAATCTTGTATAATATCCTCATAGCTAACACATTCCGGCGTTTTTTTATCCACGATATAGTCAATTATCACGCCCTTCGGTTTCTCTTGATGCGCAACCATATAGCCAATCGAATATCCAGTCATGGCTAGATGATGATCGTTTTCGATAGCTGAAGGTCTTGCCTTTTTCGTTTTCTGGTCACGTATAATATTCTCATTGGTGATGAGGTCAACACGACCAGAGAACACCTCATCACTACCAGATAATATGAGTTCAAACGGCATTTCCACTTGCGCCGGTTGAACCTTTGGCGCAATCACGCCTTGATATGCCTTCAGGAGTCCGTAACCTGAATCTTTTATCTCACCGATTTTCTCGTCCTCAAAGAATTGAGTGTCGGGAACGCCGGCGTCAAATTGAGAACCGAAAACGTCTAGCACGTCTGAAACAGGCATATCTTTCTCTGTCTCAATCTTCTGCGCATAATTGGTTTCCACCGCACTATGAAAAGCAATGCCTTTCAGAAGTGCAGACCTTGAAGGCGCTCTAATTTTTTCGATGTAAATAAAAAAATGCTTCGCTTGACATATTATGTATGTGTTTATTTTCGACATAGTGATTTTGTTGCTTGCCATACCATGATACTCGTTCATATTGCCTCCTATCTATTGTAGTAAAACTTATTCAGCATGAGATTACTAGCGTTTTCACTGTCTTGATCTGTTATCTTTATCCCAAAACGTGCAGGATCATGCAAATATTGTAAGTCGTTTTCCCATACCTGCAAATATTGTTTTAATACTTTGAATGGTATCTTTTCGAAAGAATCAAACTTGCGTATAATGCACTTCGGTACAATCTCACGTATATTGAAATACAGAGTTTTTGCCATTCCAGTATCATCTACTGAAAGAACCACCATCAGCATTTTATGTTCTTTTGAATCAGAATCATGTATTACTATATCTCCACTTTTCCACCGATCTGTTGTGTTATCTTCAATCATGATCTTTTTTGGCTTTTCCTCTTGGCAGAAATAAACGTGCTTAGTCAATATTTTACCTCCCAAACTTCGCAAGTTTCCAGCCATCATAAAAAGCTGGTATCAACCGCCGAATGTTCTTTTTGAGATAGACTTTTTCTACTCCGATTATGTCATAAAGTGAATAAATAAGGTTTATTACGCTTGTGTCGCTAGGCTCGTTAAGCTTTACCTTGCTTGTATTCGCACCGATGAAAATAAGGTCGGGTTCTAGTTCATTCATCCAGAATAATAATCTTGGACTAAATTGCATAATAGGTTCTATTGTAACGAAAAACCTATATTGTTTTCTATGCTTTTCTTTTAATCGAACTAGATTATGGATTCTATTTGGGGTATTTGGCGCTTTACTAATCTTTAATTCGTTATACATAACAACGTCATCAGTCTCAATCGTAGTCCCTAGCCAACTACCATCAGGGATTATATCCAGATAGTTAAAGTATCCTTCAACCCTTTTAGTCTGGAATATGAATTGTGTATCAGCGTTAGCATTGCATACACCCAAAATTTGCTTAATGTCACCATCAGGAACAGTCATAATGTCATTATATGGACTGATGAATATACCTGAGTTCCCGAATATTCTATGCTTGAGATTATCGCCCCGCCACTCACCCTTTAGCCTTCGTATCTTACAAGGATCTCCACCAAATCGAATATTGTATTTCTTACTGCTACAATAATTACAATCGTGCCAGCACCCTCGATGTGTGGAGAACGGATAATCACAATGCCACTCCGTCTCTGGTATCTCAACGGGATAGAAATTGTTTGTATCATTGTTTTTACTTAACGGCATTTTATACCCTTGACTTTCTGATTTGCCTTGCAGTTCTCATTAGCTCTAACACTCCTTCAATTTTATCCTTGCTTGGCTTTTCAATCGGATGTGCCTTGCAGTATATCAGAGCGTCAATAATATACATGAAACTTTGGATAGGATAATTGCAATTCAAATGCTTACAATTCCAATATCCATTCAGGTTAAATATTTTCCAACCGTGAAATTCCATGACTTTCGTACCTCTTTGTTGCATGTAGTTTCGCCATTTCCTTATCGTAACACTCTGGACACAAAGTATGCGTTTGCTCACCAGGCGGGTACGGCGGATTTCTCCACTGACTTCCATCCCACCATAATTTTTTTTGGTTTATGCCATGCACAGATCACTATTAGGCTTTCTGATTTCTTTTCCATAATAATTCTCCTAAATTGTCTTTTTTATCTTTCCCTTCATACCATGCTTTCAGATTCACGATATGCGCATTTGCGAAACTAAGTATCACGTCAAGAGCAACGCCCCTGCCAACATCGGTAGAGGTAATCTCTCTTGACAGCTTATCCAGCAGTGCCTTGCCCTCTTCACTCATATAAACCGTAACATGCTTATTTGCCATTTTTCACCGCCTTGATATGGTATTTAAAACACAAAAAGGACGTATTTCTACGTCCTAAACGACCTCGTATTCTTCTTTATAAATCTGAAAATTTTCAATACTATGACTGTTATGACAGCCATTCACCGTGATCTTACTGCCTACATGGATAGCGAGAAGAATCTTCGCTATTTGTTCGGCAACAAAATTCTTACGTACGGCTCCGAATCGTCTGCCGTCAATCGTGCAATCCCTATGCCCGCTCCATGGGTCCAGAGGCAAAAAATTATGGATTATATAATCCTTATCAATCTCTATCAATTTAACTTTAACTTTCATTGTCTTACTCCATTATTGAATAATATTGTTTATTCGTTCTCATACTTGTATTATACATTTAATACATTCATTTGTCAAGGTATATTTTTTACATCATCATATTTATTTTTAGCTTGACAATACATTTAACTAGACTTATAATATCAGTGAAAGGTGGTGAGATTATGCTTTATAGGCTAATGACAGTAAGGGACGTTGCTAAGTTTCTCCAGTATTCGGAATTTCAGGTTCGGAGACTGGTGGCAAAGGGCGATATACCAAGTATTAGGATAGGCGGCACGAACAGGCAAATCAGAGTTGTGCCGGGTGAGTTGGCAAAATGGATTCAGAGTAAGAGTAAACAAAAAGAGGAATAAAAAATGCAAGATTATTTATTCACCGAATCAGGCAAATCAAAATCATTTAGTAGTTTGGGGGTCTCACAAATTCAGCATAGTCAATATAATCCAAGAAAAAACAGAAAAAAAGAAAGTATTGATAAACTAGCAGAACGTATCAGTAAAAATGGGTATGAGATCACAAGGTCAATCTGGGTTCACGCAGTTGATGATCATTATGAGGTCTTTGCCGGTGGCACACGATTTGAAGCGTCCAAACTTGCAGACTTAGCAGAGATACCAGTAATACTCCATGAAGGGTTTACGGAAGATGAGATCGTTAAGTTATCCGAAGAAGATAATGAGAATGACGAGTATCATACAGTAGTCAACATCGTGGACGTGTGGATGTCGTATAAGGCACTTGCAGACGCAGGCTGGATACAACAACGCATTGCGAAGGCTAAGGGGGTTGCACAGACATTTGTGTCATTCAGATTGAATCTTGCAGATTTACCAGAAAAGGTAAAAGAATATTTTATTAACAAGGAAAATTTGAATGAGAGAATGGCTATCGAATTCTTGAAATTATTAACTGTTAATAATTTATCCTCATGGTTATCCAGAGAAACGGCAATGATTGAGATAATAGAATCGGTGTTGAAAAACAAGGCTGACAAGGTTACTGCTAAGGTATTTGTCAAAGAGGTCGAGAAATATAATTCAGTATTCAAGACTGTTCAGGAAAAGGTTGAGGGACTGGAAAAGAAATACAGTCAATTATATTTGAGTATGCTGATAAAAGAAAAGGTTAGATCGGTTTCGGGGGCGGAAACTCAATACAGTATAGTTTTGAAACAAAAAGAGTTAGACATTCAATTAGAAAAGGAACGACTTGAATCGGAGCATAACAAGAATATTGAAGAACAAGAAAAAATAGAGTTAGCAATATCAATCCAATCCAAGAAGGATTACATCATATCACGAGTAGTCAATGCAGATTTTAGGGTTGCGATGGAAGGACTTATTGATAATAGTGTAAGCCTTATCTTTACCGATCCGCCGTATAATGAGGAAAGTATATCCCTATATGGTGAATTAGCAGAGATAGCGTCAAGGAAACTCAAAGTCGGGGGGTCATTAATCACTTATGCAGGGCATTATGCCGTTCCAAGAATATGCAATCTTATGGAGCAACACCTTCGATATTGGTGGATAATTTCATTGGTTCATTCAGGCAACTCGGCTAGGTTAATAGGAAAAAATGTTTTTATTGGGTGGAAGCCGTTGACATGGTTTGTCAAAGAAAAACGGGATGTTGAAAATGCTGATTTTATAGCAGACATTTTTGTATCAGAGCAACCAGATAAAGAGTTGCACGAATGGCAACAAGATACATCAGAGGCGGAGTATTATATAGAGCATTTAACACAAGAGGGCAATCTAGTAGTCGATCCGTTTGCTGGATCAGGCACTACGTTGGTATCTGCATATAAATTAAATCGTAAGTTCTGGGGATGTGAGGTAGACAATGGTCATTGTGAAACTGCAAGGGGGAGAATTCTTGACTACAAGATATGTTCCTAGCGTTGATCATGTGTCTCACCAAGACTTGCAAATGGAAGTTACAAAATTTTTGATAGCGAATAATTTTATTATTTACGATAATACTTATGGCACGAATGCGAGTGAATCCATTAAACAATCCATAAGTCGTAGGTTTAGCGCTACTGCATTGAAGATAAGAACAATGGCGGACTTATTTGTTATCCATAAAATACACAATTCAGAGTTTTTTTTAGAGATTAAAACGCACGAGAGCAAACAATATAATGATTTATGTATAGAGTTGTTTCCGTTGTTGTGTCATTTGCGGGATTGTGATTTAGACATAAAAACTTTATATGTTTTTAAAGTGTCAGGAGTTAGAGGCGGTTTTTGGGTTAAGGATTTGCCAAAAATTAGACAGATATTTTTCCCACAACGCATTGAATATTCAGAAATAAATTTCATGTTAAAAGAAATGGTAATCCAATTATTACAGGGTGTGCCGATAATAGATAAACAACAGACCAATGGATCAGGTGATCCATTTTGTATTATTGATAATTTGGAAATAAGGAAATGTTTAAGTTGGGATAAAATGATTCTAAATAGCATTGCATTTAATGGCAATATCAATATCGTAGAACTGCCAGAGGAACAACCACAAAAGGTTTGGGATATTGAAGGCGATCTTTGGGATTGATTCAATACATTCAATACATTCAATACATTCAATACAAAAAGTGAATTTAAGTCAGGTCAAAATTTCAGAATTTATCTAACACAAAGACCTAATCGCTAAAGAAACAAGAGAAAAATGGTTTGACAATCTGAAAAAAGGAAGGAGAAATAAAATGCCAAAATTTATTAAGAAACCCATCGTGATTGATGCTATTAAATGGACGGGAGAGAATTTTTTTGAGATTCTTAAACTTGCCAATGGTGATGATAGCAAAATTGTCTGCAACATAACAGATAAATTGTTAACAATAGTAACACTTGAAGGCGATATGACTGCCAGTATGGGTGATTGGATTATCAAAGGCATAAAGGGTGAATTTTATCCAATAAAAAATGACATATTCTTGGAAACATACGAGGAAGTTATTGAATAATTGCTTAGAAAGGTAGGTAATGTAATGACGATTAAATTAAAGGGTAAATGGTATCAATTTATCTGGTGGGGCTATGTTCAAGACCTAGTAGGATTTGGAAAGGATGTCGAATATCTCAGAGAGAATCTTTCCAAGATATATTCTAAGTCGTGGCGTTTCTATATTTTTGAGCTAAAAATAATATATGTCAAAAATTTTTATTCTTAAAAAGTATCATTTGTAGTACTCAAAAATAAGCGTCTTATTAGTGTCATAAAATGATTATTCTCGTAAAGTCTTAAAACATTTTAATACAGGTTGTTTGATCAATAACCCACGACTAAAGCTCGTGGGCTTGTAAAAGCCATTGTTGACTAGCCTAAGTCGTAAACGACTACGTTGTTTTGGTCATAACACCTGCGAATATTCAGTCTAGTTTGTAGCACTGTTGTCTAATATTAAAAGTCCTGAGAGGTAGGGGCGGTGTGTTAGGCGTGACAAGCCATTACAACATTGGCGAAGACTGCTAACCTGTTTTGGTAGTTTCAGGGCAAGTTTTATTTTAGCTTGTGTCAAAACTACCTCTTATTTTTAACATTAAAAAGGAGAGTGGCTTCCTCTCCCGTATAAATGCGGGAGTATCCGCCACGAAAATATTATGAAAGAATTTGATTCAATAGAAGAATTAAAAAAGTTTGATTGGTCCGATGATGTACAATTAATTGGGATCAATGATTATGAAATTAGACTGCGTAATAACATCACGATTATATTAGATAATTCAAGCCCAAGAATCGAGGCTAACGATAGTTCAAGCCCAACAGTCGTAGCTAACGATAGTTCAAGCCCAACAGTCGTAGCTAACGATAGTTCAAGCCCAACAGTCGTAGCTAACGATAGTTCAAGCCCAACAGTCGTAGCTAAC
>Ga0315288_10008790_pt1 | contig 12735 bp, 3 predicted proteins | sample YL17G11_20_MG_FD_203454 | JGI IMG/M metagenome (GOLD analysis project Ga0315288, IMG submission 203454) | Sediment microbial communities from Yellowstone Lake, YNP, Wyoming, USA - YL17G11_20 | ecosystem: Environmental > Aquatic > Freshwater > Lake > Sediment | place: USA: Wyoming | collected...
CAGGCTATCTACCCCTTGGTCATCGTCCACTAAAAGTATATTGCGTCCAACCAATACCATCACGGTAGTATCAGCTGTATAGGTCACGCCAGCAGCAGAATCTCCAGCCACATGAAAGGTGAAATCAACCCTTCTGGCAGGAAAATCAGCCGGCACTTGAAATTGCATCGGATCAGAAGAGTTATTTCTAATATCCTTAGAAGCCATATTCCCCAAATAAGAGTAACCATCGGTGATCACTATACCACTGGTATCGGCAGTGGCAGTTACTCTAACATTGCCCAGAGCACTCCAAACATTCTTCAAGGTGAAATCCAAACGGACGGTTTCTCCAGCTTCCGCTCTGCCATCTCCATCTCCACCAGCTTGGTCGTCTATGCCGTAATTCTCCAAACGAACACGGGGACGGTGGAAAACGTAATTTATCTGAAAAGAATAAGAGCCTATTCGAGCGATACCATACTGGATATAGAAAAACCCGCCCAGACCACCCCAGCCTGCTCCCCAGCTATTTTTAACTATCCAGGCTCCTTGCCCGTTGCACATTCCATCGTCCCAGCCAATGATCAACACCGCATGGTTAGTGGGATCAAAACAGGGTTTATTATAGCACCCACCAGTATAGCTCTGGAAAGTATCTTCCACCGTAAAACTGGTTTTTACCGGTCCAGCAAGAAGAGCTTGCTTAATGGAGTTCACATCGTTGTTTATCGCAGTATACCCACTGACTTTAGCCCATTTCTCGCACTGATTTTGAATACAGGGATCGGTATCATTTTCATGGTAAACCATGCACGATTCATCTACCGCACCCTTAGTCCTGAAAAGATCATAGCAGGACTCTGAATACCACCCATCGCATCCCTGCCACGGTCTTATACAGGAGACACTCTGTTGTTCGGAAAGATCCATTTCCGTCTCCCCATAGATCTTCACAAATGACTCCAATTGCGCCACTGGAGCGAAAGCCCAGCATGAGCCGCACTGTCCTTGATCTTTAACCGGGGTTACACCAGTGGTTCCATAAGGACCTACATGGGTCCGCCAATCAAAAGCTGAATCATACTTCGCTCCTTTTGGTGCTTCCATCTTCGGCAAACTATCCCACCAGGCCTGGTACCAGTCAGGAAGAACCAAACCCAACCGTTTATGTCTTTCCTCCAGCGAAAGCTCCGTAAGCGATGTCTTCCCAGCAGTCCAGGTGGGTTGGTAATCCTGGTTTGGGCTATTAGCCAAATCTTGAGCGAAGGGTGATCTATGTGTGTTTACACCATGCAAATTGACCACCACCAGGAAAAATAAAATCATACAGAGAACATACAGTTTCTTCATGAGTTACTCCTAATACTATTAGAGTTGAACTCTTTTTTTGTATTTCTTTCTTTTAGAAAAATTCAGAAAAAGGGGAGAATATGTTCATTTTGTTTTGTTATCCTCCAAAAGCGGCTGAGTCTTTAATCCCAAAAAATGCAATAGCATTTTTTCTGCTTCGCAGCGACTAAGCAACCCTAAGGTTTTCACATTATTATAAAAAACCTTCGTGGTGAAAACCAAGTGTTGCTAAGTCCGAATTCTGGATCTTGAGATCGGGATTAAACCCAACTAATGCATTAGTTCGCTTCGCTTCTAATGCATAATTTGGGTTAATAAAATCGGCAAAGGAATATAATTTCTTATTTTTAAACCTCTCTTTTAGTTAAGCAAAAGTGACGTTACACACAAAAGAGGCTGGAGTAATCTTTGCCCTGCCTCTTTTGTGTATCATTTTTTTCTCACCTTAACCATCATGTTATATTCTTACGCACATCCCGGCACAGGGGGTGGACCACCTTTATAGAGATAAGTTATCAAATAGACTAAATCCCCTAATTCCACCACACAGTCGCCATTAACGTCTATAACTGCCAGAGGAATCGGAGGAGGACAACCCTTGTAAAGATAGCAGATTAGACAAACCACGTCTCCCAATTCCACCAGCTGACTACCATTGCAATCTCCAGGAACGTAGTTGATTATAGAAAAGTAGAAGTCGCTTTGGTCAACCGGATTTTCATTCCCCACATCTGATATTCTGACCAGACAGCTATCCGAGGGAGTATTGGGAATGAGCCAGGAATAAACCCCATCATTAAAGGTAGTCTCAGCTTCGGTAATCCAGTTAGCTTTGGCACCGGTGGAATATTCAATCTTCACGCTGTCGGTGAAAGAGACGGACTGCCAGGTGATGTCATAAGTGCTGCCAATTACCCAGCCCTCTCCACTATTTGGCGCTATCACACTAATAGATGGATTGGGAAGTTTAAACCAATCCAGCACCCTCTGCATCACGAAATGCGGCTTACTGCAATATTCCCCGTGGAAGAACCCCCCATCCGCTCTTATAGATTCAAACCCAAAACCAAATACCACCACTTTAAAACCGAGGGTCTCATCGAAATATTTAGTGCCAGCTACGGAGTCAGTAGGAGTCCACCATCCATCGCTTCTGCTCATGGTGTAGAACAAAACTGGATCAGACACAGGGTCAGGAACCAAATTATCCATAGAGGTCTGATTGGTCACTGCTACGTTGGGGACAATATACAAAGTATCTCCAACCTCATCTCCAGCATCTCCCACTATCATCAACCGATTACAGGTCTGACCATACCCCACATGCAGATAGTTTTTCAAGAACAAGGTGTCCCAGGGATCAGAAGAGCCGGAAAGAACCTCCGCCGCATCCTGGCTGGATAGGAATAGTCTGCCTCCTTTATTTAAGAAACTCATCAAGCTTTCCGCCTGAGCCTGGGAGAATAAATCGGTCTTATGATCTCCCGTGTACCAGATTATGTATTTATACTTATTGAACGAAAGAGCCGGATTGGCAACTGCAGTCCAGCTATCGTAAATAGTTCTCAGAGAATCTAAAGCCCTGGTATAGTAGCTTCGGTAATCGGAGGCTGAGCCGGCATCGTCGTCTGCTATCAATATCTCCGCATTTCCCGCCCAAATCTCTTTGTTAAAATCCAAAGCATAAGCTCCAGAGGTAGTATTACCTGCTACATGGAGGGTGATTACAACCGGTTTCCCTATGAAGCTGGGATCTACATAAAACTGCATTGGATCGGAATAATTATTGACTGAGCTACCCGTTCCAATGGTGCCCAAACTGGAGGTGGAATCAGTGAAGTACATTCCCGCCTCACTTATGCGTCCGGTCACGATAGTGCTGGTAATAGGGAGCCAGATATTCCTGATCCTTATGTAAATCTTCGGACTTTCCCCTCCTTCTGCTCTTCCGTTTCCATTTCCATTAGGAGCAGAATCATCTATCCTGAAACTGTCCAAATAGAGACAGGGACGGGACCAGGTGACGTCCAAGTTGGCATGCATGGAGGAATCTGAATCGCTGATATTCCATACCGCCACTTGAGTGGAAGCGCCAGTGTAGTTCTTCGAGTTAGGGGTGGTGGTATCATCGAAAGCTCTCTTATTCCAGTATCCGGGGAAGGGATCACCCCCATCTCCCTCGTTCATGCCATAGTTACAACTGTCCAAATGATAAAATCCATCCGCCTCCTCTAAAGCCACTCGGTAATGCGGTGAAGAAGGACCCCCCGGACACCATTCATATTGATTGCCAGCGGTCACGCTCGCATCCACATGGTAGATACACAACCCTCCGGCTGGCAGGTAAGAATCAAACATGGTTTTCTGCCGGTTTTCTACCATGAAATACATCGCTCCACTTCCCCCTGAGGTCCAGAGTCGATAAGAAACCGGTGAAGTTTCGGCTTGAAGAATTTGCACATTGGTTTGATTGGATGAAAGTGTGTTGACGCTAGCCCATCCCAAGAAATATTTGTCATAACAACAGAGGTGAGCTGGAGTTATTCCATCATGATTATTCGATCCGGAAGCCATCACGCACCACATTCCCAAGCCGGCAGAAGTGTAATCCTTATCGTATTCCTCCCAGTTCATGCCCAGAAAGTGTCCCCACTCATGACAGAAAACACCGATGCTAACCAAACTACCACTTGGATAATTCTTCTCCGGCTGCATGGTATAGCTTTGAATTTGCACCCCATCCAGAGTCACTGGAGACGGAAGGACCCACCGATGTGACCACATGTCCCAAGTATCTCCGGTCTCCGCAGCATCGAAACCAGCATGGACGATATTCAAACCGTCGATCCACCCATCGTGATTATAGTCATAATTGGCATAATTCACATACGGATTAGCCGCATATATCGCATCATAGGCTAATCCCTGGCCATTGTGAGGATAAGTGCCTAATCCACTCGATCCCCAGGTGTAATAGCTATCCGGGTGAGCTACTGTAACCCATCCATAAGCACTCCCCCGGACGTCGTGTTTTCCATAAGAATTCTCCAGAAAATAATCTCTTAAACTGCCGGTGGGAACCACATAGTTTTTGGTGTAAAGGAGCGTATCGAACTTACCTACACTATAAGTGTGCACAAGGTTGGTGAACTCGACACATAGAACCAAAGGTTTCAGAACCGTGTCCACTGCGTATGTTCCCTTGTCCCCCAAGCGAAGAGGTGTGTCGGGCGTAATGTCATACATCCCCCGCTGGGATGCAGATTCCCAGCGATCTATCCATTCCTGCAGCTTCCCCTCTTGCTGGAGTTTTTGAACCACGTCTGGTTTCAGAGCTGCTCCCCATACGTCAACGGAAATTACCAAAAGCATGGTGAGCAAAAAAATGCCCCAAATGATAATTTTGTGAGGAAAACGCATATCTCCTCCTCTTTGGGTTAAAAGTTTCAAAACAACCCCTTCAGATTGTCTTTGCCCCCAATCTTTGACGAGCTTCTTTTCACTTCTCGAAATAGAACGGTGAAAAGAACTTCAACTCTTTATATATAATAAGAAAATAAACAAAAAAGTCAAGCAAAATCCTCTGGTATGAACCATTTGACTCATACTTCTGTTATATTGTCGGCACGAGACCGGAAGTCATAATCCTGTGCACCCAATATGCTTTCTTTGGCTTATGCTCTTAGTGTTCAGATCTACAGGATCGGATGATCTAAAACAGCGCCTTACGTGGTTCTTGCAAAAGGTTAAGTCACTGATCCATTGACTATAACTATTCGGAGTAATAATACATCCTTACTCCTCTTAATACTTCGGAAAATATGGCTAAAATCTTTGAGGTTTGATTACAAAATTCAAGATCGTCAACTTAATTGGGGCTGATATTGACCCATAATAAGTAATTGCATGAAGTCATTCTTTGTCTTAAGCTCTGATAAACTTCAACCAGTGAGTTCACCGTCACCAATCACACATTACATCGAATTCTCCATGATAAGTCATAAAAAAAGCCAATCAGATAACCTAGTAAAACCTTTGCTGTTAAGGGGTGGTAGAAAATGTTTTGTATAGCATCCAGACGGGTCCGTAGGATAGCCTGATTGACAATCCCTACACCCCAAAACCCAAATATTACTTGACTATCGTAGTCAAATGTGTTATTATATTAATAAGAAAAAGCATGGAGTTCTTGGACTCTATGCCACCCTCTTTCATAATAAACAGATAAAAATAAAGATGATGCTCTTATCTTGTTTGTAAAGTGTTAACGGATTTGATGCTTACTAGCCGGGTTGCTATGGATGAACTCATAGGAGCAAAGGAGGTGAGGTAAGGGGATTAAGTTATTAAAGCATTGTTCTGTATAAGCCATGTATTTTAAACATCTTTGAAGGAAGGAGAGAAAATCATGAATTCTAAAATGCTCATTTTGGCAACGATCTGTGTATTGTCAACAGTTTTATCCCTGGCTCCGGTAAAAGCTCTGTCCACGACAATCGAAGTCAGCGGCTCAGTTCAATTAACCAATAATAACGACCGGTATGATCGGAATCCCTCCATAATCCAATATGGTGGGCAATATTGGCTCTTCTACACTAAGGGGGATAATGGGTCAACCAATGGTGTGCGTAACCCCAGTTATAATCCAGACAACGATAGTTATGTCATCTGGTATAAGACCGCATCTACCATCGCTGATTTGGCTACTTCGACTGAAACAAAACTGGAACTATCGGAGACTGATCGCCCCGTAGGTTTCGACCAGAGAGACGTCTCAGCGGCTATCTTTAACGGCAATTTATACGTTTTCGCATCTGCAGGGTGGGGAGGATCGCCCCAGCCAATATATTATTACATGTGGAACGGTTCGTGGAGCGGACCTACTTCGTTGGGGAACGGTGGAGGGGGGCATGCGAATGTGGCTTATGATGCCAATCGCGTTTACCTAGTGGAAGAGACCGGATTTGACGTAACCCTTCAATCCATCATTTATACCTGGGATGGGACTACGCTTAACGGTCCTTATACCATTACCAGCGGAAATGGAGTTCCTAAGATTACTCTCATGAGTGGTAACCTATGTGTCGTCAGTATCGCCCCGGGTGCAACCGCTATTAATCTGCACTCTTCACCAGCCAGTGTCAACCCATCCACCTGGGCTTATGTCTCAGATCCCATTAGCGTTTCCGGTTCGTATGTTTGGGATCCCTGTATTTTCAATGACGGCACAAACCTTTACGTGGTGGCGGCACCATCCACCGGTGTGCCAGACCAGCAGTGGCTGGTGCAGACGAAGTCTACGGATAATGGAGGCACCTGGTCGGCACAAAAGAAGGTGAGCAATGGCGGGTATGGCACCACTTATTGGTGGGATTTTTGGCCTTGTGGTTATTACGACGGAACAGACCTCTATCTATTCTTCACCACTGAAGGTAACGGCACAACCTATGGTGATGGAGAGGTCTCCTACACTAAAATGGATTGGAACTTGGGTAACGATCACTACTTCTATATCCAGAGCGGCGTTGACCAAGCTACTGCTGGAGATACCATCCACGTGCTAGCTGGGACATATAACGAAACCATAGTTATCGACAAGTCTCTGACCTTGTTGGGAGTGGGGAATGATCTGGTGTTGGTTTATCCGGATAGTTCAGACATTGGTCAACCTAATCCTCAGGACCCTCCCAGCTTCAGAGGCTCACAGATAGTGGTAGTTCAAGCAGATAATGTTACCATTGACGGATTCACCTTTGATGGCGATAGCCCGACTTTGACTCCTAAAAGCATAATAGATGCCCGAAATGGAATCATTTCCGATTACACTTTAGGCGATTGGGACAGTCTGACTATAAGAAACTGCACCGTAAGAAACGTTTACTTACGAGGAATCTATGCCCCCGCACAGACTGCTGTTACCGGGATTAACTTTGACCATAATACGGTTTATAACGTCAATGGTGTTTATATGCAGTCCGCTGGAATTATGCTTTGGGGGGGTGAAGGTTACGTGGATAATAACGTGTGCACCAACGCTTCAGTAGGAATATTCCTACGATCAGGTTCTTGGGCGTTCGTAGGACATAGTACTTTGGATAGCTGTGAGCTGGGCATAGGAGTCAACGAGAATAGCAATACGACCAATCTTTATTTTAACAGCGTAACTAACTCCAACCAGGGCATTCAGACTATTGCAGTCAATGATCCCGTCTTAATCTCAGGTGACTCCATCAAAAACTGTGATTATGGATTAGTCCTTTACGGATTGGGAAGCACCACCACCGATCTGTTTAATAGCATCATAGACGGCATGGGTGCTCCCTGGTCAGTGGGAGTCTATGCTTCCACCGATGTATATCCCTGGGGGGCGGGAGATGTAACAAGTTTTATTGCCTCGAATCAGATCACACATAACTGGATGGGGATAGTGCTGAATGAGCCAGGTGTAGACACCACCAATGCCTATCATGTGCTGGTTGATATCGGAACATCTCCTGGTTTTGAGAATCTCATCTACGATAATGACAGCTTAGCGCTCTACTTGGAATATTGCAATGACAGCATCAATGCCACTTACAACTATTGGGGAAAATCTTTGATTCCTCAAATCGAGGAGGACATTTATCACCAGGTAGATGATCCTACTTTAGGTTTGGTCGATTTTTCTCATCCTTATCTTTTGGGAGACGTGAACACAGATGGTGTGATCGAGCTGGGGGACGTGGTTTTTTTGATTAGCTATCTATACAAAAGTGGATCTGCACCTTATCTGCTAATATTGGGTGACACCAATCGGGATGGAGTGGTCGACCTCGGAGATGTGGTCCTTTTGATAAGTTACCTCTATAAAGATGGTCCTCCACCGACCGAATCTATTCAATTCACTAAGCCGGATATAACCAAAGTGAAGGTTTCCCGTCCCACCCCTGCTTATGATCTGATGAAATAGAGGATTCATGTTCGGGCGGGGGTTAACCCCCCGCCCGATCCGAGAAAAGATGATTTTCCCGCCGCTGGCGGGATCTGCCCAAGGCATGAAAGGCGTAAGCCTTATATTCTCTTGCACCAATTGATGCGTCAGGAGTGGGGTACCTAACGCAACTTATAAAATTTCCTTTGTGTCTTTTTAATCCCCCTTTGATTCCCCCTTTAAAAAAGGGGGAATTATAGCAAGTCCCCTTTAAGAAAGGGGAATTTGTTTTTTACTCCCCCTTTGATTTCCTGCGGACATCGGGTGGTCGGCGGCGGTCGTTAAGTTAACAGCCCGGTGGCGGTCCTCCTTTGTATAGATAACTTATCAGATACACTAAATCACCCAGATCAACTACTCCATCACAATTAATGTCTCCCAATTCCATAGGATCAGGAGCTGGACCTGATTTGTAGAGATAATTGATCGCAAATGTCACGTCTCCAATGTTGACTAATCCATCTGCATTAAAGTCTGCGGGAAGAACAACAATCCCTGTCACCATGAAGTAGCGAATCTGTTTTGACCATCTCTCTGCCCCATAATTATCTTTCGCTTTCACCTTCCAGTAATAAAATCCAGCATCAAAAGCCTTGGCATATTCGCTTTCGGTTATATTACTGTCGATGGTAGTGGACCCTGGAGGGAATTTATAGGCTGTGCTCACGTAAAAGTCATATTTGACCTGATCGAGTGTATCCGGATCGGTGGCATCTTCCCAATCGAAATGGACTACCCGCAGGATGGAAGCTTTATTCGGAGGGAAAAGCAAGGAAAAAGAATCAGGGGGTCTATTGGTTTGATGGTATTTTATGGTAGTAAAATCAAAATGCGACCCAGTCCCGCGACTATCACCGGTTATGTATACATTGGACGAATCGTCGACAGCGATGGCACGAGCGTAATCAGCTGAATCTGCAGGACCATTGTATTTTCTAACCCAGATAGTATCACCATCCGGATAATATCCGATGGTCGTATAATCCTCAGTATTCAACCCATCGGTCCGAGCATTACCTGTAACATAGACATTACCATAACCATCTAAAACCATATCATAAGCAGATGCTTTTTCGTATCTTCTTACCCAAACAGTATCTCCATAAGAGTTATATTTTATAGTGGCGTATCCCGAACCAGTTCCCACGCCAGCACTTGTTCCCGCCACATAAACATTACCGTAATCATCGACCGCCACAGCGCAGGCCTCATCAGTTGAGTGGGCTGGGCCGTCATACCTTCTGGTCCAAGCAGTATCTCCGTTGGGGTAGTATTTTATGGTGACATAATCAAAAAACGTTCCACTTCCTTGACTGAATCCGACCACATAGCAATAGCCGGAAGCGCTTGTGGTTACGGCATAAGCTGCATCGCTTGAATCGGCTGGTCCATTGTATCTTCTGACCCAGGCAGTATCTCCATTGGGATAATACTTTATGGTGGCATAGTCAAAGTCTGTCCCACTGCCGTAACTATATCCGGTCACATAAATATTGTTAGAGCCGTCTACAGCGATGGCTTGTCCTATGTCCCGCCAGTTTCCCGGTCCATTGTACCTTCGTAACCAAGCAGTGTCTCCGTTGGGATAATACTTTATGGTAACATAGTCAGGATTAGCTCCGGTGTCGTAACTCTCTCCGGTCACATACACGTTGCCAAAACCATCTATGGCTATGTCGCTGGCGCGATCCAGAGAGTCTCCTGGTCCGTTGTATCTTCTTACCCAAGCAGTATCTCCATTAGGATAGTACTTAATGGTTAGGTAATCTTCGGTATAGGTTCCACTTCTTCTCGAACTTGATCCTGTAACATAGACATTACCAAAACCGTCTAAAACCATCGCCATAGCCCAATCACTGAGATTGGCTGGACCGTTGTATCTTCTTAACCAAACTGTATCTCCATTGGGATGATATTTTATCGTGGTAAAATCACCGTAGGTCCCAATACCGTAACTTCCTCCTGTCACGTATACAAAACCAAGACTATCTACCACTACGTCACGTCCCCCATCCACACTGTTCCCCGGACCATTGTACCTTCTAACCCAGGCAGTGTCTACCTGGGCAACACTCGGTGCTATCCACAAAAAGAAGATCACCAAAGCAAAAAGCTTGGACTTCATGTGGCACCTCCAAAAAAAGTTGAGGGTTTAGAGTTAAAAAACGTTCAATGTTTAAAGATCATGTTCAAAGTTTTAACCTTACACCTATCACCTTTTAACAACCTGGTGGTGGTCCTCCCTTGTATAGATAAGTAATCAGATAGACAATATCTCCCAATTCCACTACTCCGCTACAATTAACGTCCCCAGACTCCAAAAGATCAGGAGCAGGACCACTTTTATATAAGTAGCTGATTAAATAAACCACATCCCCCAGCTCGATAGTCCAGTTTTTATTAGCATCTCCTCGCAAATACCAGGGGGCATGGTAAGAGTAAGCATCCGCTTCACCGGGAGGGGGAGAAGTATGACCTGATGCCAACAATGCCAAATTACCTCCATCGATCCTTATCCCTAAACTATATGTCGCCTTTTCCACCACCGGTTCAGCTACTACCCGAATCGAGTAATTCCCGACTAAACGATAGGATATGGTGATTATGTCATCCAAATCGCTATCCTCATTCCAATCACTGGTGGTATCATAAAACGCATACGGGATGGTGTTAAAGCCAAGTCCAATTGAATCTCCTTTGGGATCGGTTACAATTAAATCCACCGGAGAAAATGCTATGACGGTCAGGGTGTCTGAAATATAGGTGCTATTGAAGAATTGAAAGGTCGCCTGTGACCAGCTATAAGCTCCCCAGTTATCCTTAGCTTTCACCTTCCAATAGTAAGTTCCGAGATCAAGATTTTCGGTTTGGTGACTAACTGTCAAATTACTATCAACTATGGTGTTTTGAGGCTCAAAACCTGGAGTTGTGCTGATGTATAAATCATATCTGATCTGATCCCCGAGATTCGGATCGTAGGGAATTCGCCAAGCGAAATTGGCAAACACTTGAGTAGTATCTGTCGGACCGGGGGAAATAAGGTGAAAAGCCCAAGGGGGCTGGTTAGCGGGAATCTGGGTCAGATTTTTTAAGATGGAGACATTGTCGCTATTATAATTTGCTACTGCTAAATCTAAATCACCATCTCCATCTAAATTCGCACAAAAAACAGAATTAGGATAATCTCCTGCTCCATAGTTGACCGCTTCCTTGAACGTCCCATTCCCGTTGTTCTTTAAGATGGAAACATTGTCGCCATACCCATTTGCCACAGCTAAGTCCAAATCAGTGTCCCCATCTAAATCCGCACAAAAAACAGAATAAGGAGCATCTCCTGCACCATAGTTGACCGCGGTCTGAAAAGTTCCATTTCCGTTGTTCTTTAAGATGGAAACATTGTTGCCACCATAATTTGCCACGGCTAAGTCCAAAGCACCATCCTCATCTAAATCCGCACAAAAAACTGCTTGAGACCATTGTCCGGTTCCATAGTTGACGGCGGTTTGAAAAGTCCCATCCCCGTTGTTTTTTAAGATAGAGACATTAGAGCTACCATAATTTGCCACAGCTAAGTCTAAATCAAAGTCACCATCTAAATCCGCACAAAAAACAGAACGTGGATTTGGGCCTGTGCCATAGTCAGCTTTAGTTTGAAAAGTCCCGTCCCCGTTGTTCTTTAATATTGAAACATTGTTGCTCCCAAGATTTACCACGGCTAAGTCCAGATCACCATCTCCGTCCAAGTCCGCACAGAAAACAGAAACAGGCTGCGATACGACCCCATAGTTGACCGGATTTTCAAATCCCCCATCCCTATTATTCTTAAAGATGGAGACATTAGTACTACTATTATTTAGCACCGCCAAGTCCAAGTAACCATCTCCGTCAAATTCCGCACAGAAAACAGAAATAGGACCATCCCCTGCAACATAGTCTATTTTAGTTGGAAATGTCCCATCACTATAGTTATTCAATATGGAAACATTGTCACTAGACCAATTTGCCACGGCCAAGTCTAAATAACCATCCCTATCTAAATCTGTACAAAAAACAGAACGAGGACCGTCTCCTGCCCCATAGTTTACTGCCGGGGCGAAAGGGATAGAATCGGGACGAAGTCCCACGAAAAAGGGCATATCCCCATCAGTGTTAGGCTCGATAAACATGGGGGAATTGAAAGGATCCAGTCGAAGCGTATCGATCAAGACCCTCCGGTTAATGGGTTCTGGATCAATGGAAAGGTAAAGAGTGTATAAAAGACCTGAACCCGGGGGAAGAGAGTCTGGGTCCATGATCCAGATGAAGCTACTATTCACGGTGCCAGTGATGTTATCTATAGATAGGTAAACAACCGTATTAGGTATCCGTACTCCCAAAATTAAAGAGTCGATATTCGGAATCTGTTCACCCACATTTACCTTTAATGGAAGATC
>Ga0315288_10008792_pt1 | contig 12731 bp, 9 predicted proteins | sample YL17G11_20_MG_FD_203454 | JGI IMG/M metagenome (GOLD analysis project Ga0315288, IMG submission 203454) | Sediment microbial communities from Yellowstone Lake, YNP, Wyoming, USA - YL17G11_20 | ecosystem: Environmental > Aquatic > Freshwater > Lake > Sediment | place: USA: Wyoming | collected...
GGCATCGAGAAGCCGAAGGTCCACCTGCCTGTGTGGCTGATGCGACCAGTCTCCGCCGTGCTGAGCCGGTTGAGCTCACGCTTCCCGCTCACACCCGATCAACTCACCATGCTGCTCGAGGATAATGTCTGCGACATCGGGGAGATGCGGGAGACGTTCGGGGTGGAGCCGGTGTCGGTATTGGGCCATCTTCAGGAACAGTAGTGTAGACGGCGGCGATTCGCCGCCGTCCGCCACGGCGGACTCCGCCGTATGGCCGCCCTACAAGCCGGTCGCCCCGCAGAACGGGCGCAAGCTCTTTGGGGCGCACAGCGGTGCGCCCCTACAGGGCGCTGACCGCAAGGGGAATCTTCAGGCGGATTTCATCCGGCGGCAGGCACGAGGTGTTGTCACAGGCCTGGAAGCGGAGACTGATGGAGAGCTCGGCCCCGCCCGGCTGCGCCGCGGCCGCGACTGTGAATGGGACGGACAGGCTGACCTTCCCCTCGTAGACCGACAGCTTCTCGCCTGCCAACTCGATGTCGTGCGCGGCTGGGTACGCGATCTCTCCGACCTCGACGGGCAGGCCGCTTGCGATGTGGAGATTGGCCGGGACCATGTAGTCCTGATGGGGGCGGTGTGAGTTGATGTGCCATCCGTTCGCGATGTCGATGTCGAGCGTGACCGAAAACCGATCGCCGGGCGCGACCTCGGCCCGCGAGGCGGTTGCAGTGAACGTGACCGGGCGCCGCTCGACAGTCACCGGATGGGGCTTCGGGGTGGAGGCGTGAGCTGGCTGCGCCGCCCCGGCGCGGGCCTTCTGCTCGATGTCGAGAGCGGTGGCGAGCACGAGGGTTTCGGTGCCATAGGGGGCGCGCTCCATCCACGGGGCCAGGGCGTGCAGGGTTCTCTCGGCGTAACCGCGGTAGCGGTCCTCGCCCGTTGCCCTGGCGAGCCGCAACAGGACCAGCGCGGCCATGCCATTGCCCGATGGCAGCGGATGGTCGAGCGCCTCCTTCGGCCGGACGAAGAGACGCTCGGAATGCTCCCCGGTGTAGAAGAAGCCGCCGTCCTGGTCGTCCCAGAACTCGGCGATCGCCGCCTCCATCAGCTCACGTGCGCGGTCGAGCCACTCGCGATCTCCCGTCGTCTCGTGCAGCTCCAGCAGCCCGTCTGCGAGGTAGGCATAGTCGTCCAGGTACCCCGGGAACTTCGCCTCCCCGTCGCGCCAGCGGCGCAGCAGGCGGCCGTCGGCATAGAGATTGGCGAGCACGAAGCGCGCGGCGCGCTCGGCCATCCCGGTGTACCGGGGCTCCTGCAACTCGCGCCCCGCGTAGGCCAGGCTGGCGATCATAAGCCCGTTCCAGGAGGTGATGACCTTGTCATCGCGATGCGGACGAGGCCGCTGGTCTCTGGCGCGGAGGAGCTGGGCGCGTAGAGCGGGCAGGACACGAAGGTCCTGCCCAACGCGCTGCTTCAGGTAGAGGATATTCTCGTCCGTCCGCTTCCCGGTAGCCTCCTCGGTGTAGTTCCCCTCGGAGGTGACATTGTAGACGCGGCAGAAGATCGCGCCCGGTTTCTCGCCCAACGCGGAGATGATCTCGTCCCGCCGCCAGAGGTAGAACTTTCCCTCGACGCCCTCGCTCTCGGCGTCGAGAGCCGAGTAGAACCCACCCTCGGGGCTCGTCATCTCGCGCTCGACCCAGGCGTAGATACCCTCGGCGGCTTCGCGGTAGAACGGATCGTGTGTAACAGCGTAGAACTCGAGGTAGCTACGAGAGAGGAGCGCGTTGTCGTAGAGCATCTTCTCGAAGTGAGGCACGAACCAGCGCTCATCGGTGGCATATCGATGGAAGCCGCCGCCGATGTGATCGTGAATGCCGCCGAGGGCCATCTGGTCGAGCGTCGCTGTCCCCATCTGAAGGAGGCCCTCTTCATGCGCCTTGCGGTACTCGTGGAGCAGCAGCCGCAACGCCCCGTGAGGCGGGAACTTGGGCGCGCCGCCGAAGCCGCCGTGGGCGGCGTCGAAGCTGCGGTGGAGCACCTCGAGCGTGCGCCGGACGAGCCGCTCGCCCACCTCGGTTCCAGCGGCGCGCTTCGGGACGCCGGCCATGCTCGCGACGGACTCAGCGACGTCGGCAGCGGATTCGTCGAGCCTGACGCGTTCCTCGCGGTACATCCTGGCAACGCGCGTGAGTACCTGCCGGAACTGGTCAGGCGGAAAGTAGGTGCCGCCGTAGAACGGCCTGCCGTCCGGCAGAAGGAAGACGGACATCGGCCATCCGCCGCGGCCGGTGATCGACTGGACCGCGTCCATGTAGACCTGGTCGATGTCTGGGCGCTCCTCGCGGTCGACCTTGATGGGGACGAAGTTGTCGTTGAGCAGCGTCGCGAGGGACTCATCCTCGAAGCTCTCGCGCTCCATGACATGGCACCAGTAGCATGTCGAGTAACCAACCGATAGGAAGACGGGTTTGTTCTCGCGCGTCGCCTTCTCGAAGGCCTCGGGCCCCCAGGGATACCAGTCCACGGGGTTGTGCGCATGCTGTTGGAGATAGGGGCTCTTCTCGTCGATCAGCCGGTTGGTGTGGGTCATCTTTGTGCCTCGGCCCGTCACTCCGGCGGGGGGGCAGCCGCGTGCGAGCCCTCGGCGCCAGAGTGACGGTTCGAGATGCAGCGCCGGCTTCCCTACAAGGCCAGGCGATGTGGCCTGTGTACACGAGCAGGCAGGATTCCCGCAGCGGCTGCGCCGAAACAGGGGGTGCAAGCGCGGGTTCGGACCGCTCCCCATCCCATTTCAGGAGTCCACGACGTGAGCGAAGACAAGACTGCCTCTGCTGACCCGAAGACCTATGGGCGTGAGCTTTCGGGCGACGCCCTGGATCAGCTGATCGTCAACACCATCCGTGCGCTATCGATGGATGGGGTGCAGAAGGCCAACTCGGGTCACCCGGGAATGCCGATGGGCATGGCCGATGCCGCTCACGTGCTGTGGTCGCGCTATCTCAGGCACAGCCCATCCAACCCCGACTGGCCGAACCGCGACCATTTCGTGCTGTCGGCCGGCCATGGATCGATGCTGCTCTACTCGCTCCTGCATCTCTATGGCTACGATCTGACGATGGATGACCTGATGCAGTTCCGCCAGTGGGAGAGTCGCACGCCCGGGCATCCGGAGCGTGGATGCGCGTGCGGGGTCGAGGTGACCACCGGGCCGTTGGGCCAGGGGTTCGCGAATGGCGTAGGGATGGCGCTCGCCGAGAGGATGCTGGCAGCGCATTTCAACCTGCCGGGTGAGGAGATCATCGACCACCGGGTGTATGCGATCTGCAGCGATGGCGATCTCATGGAGGGCATCTCGCACGAGGCCGCCTCCATCGCCGGTCACCTCGGGCTTGGGCGCATCATCTATCTCTACGACGACAACCACATCACCATCGAGGGCGACACGGAGCTGGCGTTCAGCGAAGATGTCGGGCGGCGGTTCGAGGGGTATGGCTGGCACGTGCAGCACGTCAACGGGCATGATAGGAAGGCGGTCGCCGCCGCCATCGAAGCGGCGCAGGTGGAGATGGAGAAGCCGAGCATCATCATCTGCCGCACCCACATCGGATACGGCAGCCCGCACATGCAGGACACGCCGGAGGCCCACGGTCAAGCGCTGGGCGAGGAAGAGGTGACGCTTACTAAGCAGGCGCTTGGCTATCCGACGGAGCCGCTGTTCTTCGTGGCCGATGTGGTGAGAGAGCGCCTGGCAGCGCGGCGCAAGGAACTCGACGCCGAGGCGGAGTTGTGGAAGAAGCGCTTCGCCGAGTGGCGCGAGGCTCACCCGGAACTGGCCAAGCAGTGGGATGCGCGGATGTCGCGCACGCTGCCCGCGGGCCTGGCGGAGCGGCTGCCGAAGTATGATGCCAGCAAGCAGGTTGCGACGCGGAACGCGTCAGGCGATGTGCTGCAAGTACTCAGCGCCGAGATCCCCGCGCTCGCCGGCGGCTCGGCCGATCTACACCCGTCGACGAAGACTTTCATCAAAAAAGAGAAGAACGTCGAGAGGGGTGACTTCAGCGGCCGGAACCTGCACTTCGGCGTTCGCGAACACGCGATGGGCGGGATCCTCAACGGCATGACTCAGCACGGCGGGTTCATCCCCTATGGCGGAACCTTCCTGATCTTCTCCGATTACATGCGGCCGTCGGTCCGCCTGGCCGCGCTGTCCCGGTTGCCCGTCATCTACGTCTGGAGCCACGAGAGCGTCTTTCTCGGTGAGGACGGCCCGACGCACGAGCCGATCGAGCACTTCGCCGCTCTGCGCGCCATGCCCAATCTGACACTCATCCGGCCGGCCGACGCGAACGAGACCGCGGTGGCGTGGATGATGGCACTCGAGCGGAGGGAGGGCCCGACGGGGCTGCTTCTCACGCGCCAGAACATCCCCGTGCTCGACCGGAGCGACCTCGCGCCGGCGGAGATGCTGCGCAAGGGCGGCTACACGTTGCTCGACGCGGAGGACCCGGAGATGATCCTGATCGCAACCGGATCGGAGGTTTCCATCACGGTTGCGGCGGCGAGGCTGCTGGCGAAGGAGGGGCGTCGCGTGCGCGTCGTCAACCTCGGCTGCTGGGAGGTGTTTGAATCGCAGCCCGAGGAGTACCGGGAGCAGGTGCTTCCTCGCTCGATGACCTGCCGCCTGGCGGTCGAGGCGGCATGCTCGTTCGGCTGGGAGCGATACGTCGGCGACAAGGGCGCGGTCTTCGGCATCGACAGGTACGGCTGGTCAGCCCCTTGGAAGGTGATCGCGGAGAAGCTGGGGTTCACGGCGGAGGGGGTTGCGCAGCGAGCGCGAGGGCTGATGGGAGGGAAGAAGTAAAAGGAGAAAGGCAAAGCCGGAGTGAGGCATCATGGCGGCGGAGCGAGGCCGATGGGCATTGGGGGTGTGACCGCCTGTCGTTGGTCTGTCTGTTTTCCTCACCCCTCGTTCCCCTCTCCAGGCTTGGAGAGGGGATGTCCGAAGGACAGGGGTGAGGATCAGGGCTGCCGCTCCCACTCTTGGCGGTCAGACCCGGGCATTGCGTGCATTTGACCGTCACGCCAGGGGCAGGTAGAATCACGTTGATTCTCAGGGGTGGACCATGGCGACGTCACTCGACCAATCGCTGATCGATGAGATCGTGCGGCGCATCGTGGAGGTGGCGAATCCGGACCGGATCATCCTGTTCGGCTCCTATGCGCGTGGGGAAACACAAAAGGGCTCGGATATCGACCTTCTCGTGGTAAAGCGGGAGGTGGCCTCCCGGCGCCAGGAGGTCATGCGGATACGGGACGTGCTTGTGCCGCTGGGCATATCCTTCGATCTGCTGGTAACCAGCAGCACCGATTACGAGAAGTGGAGTGAAGCGCCCAGCACTACGCTCTACTGGGTCAAGCGGGAGGGGGAGGTGTTGTATGAGGCCGCCGCGTAGCCTGCGCCAAGAGCAGGCTACGCTGCTGCTCCGAAAGGCTACCCAGGACGAGGTGCTGATCGACGCTGTGCTCGAAGCGCGGCAGGTCCACGATGAGACCATAGGCTACCACGTCCAGCAAGCGGCGGAGAAACTGCTCAAGGCCGTACTTGCAGCCCACGGTGTCGTATACAGGCGGACCCACAATCTCGACGAGCTGATCCTTCTCTTGTCGGGAAACGGCATCTCCTTTCCGGATGACCTCCTGCCGGTACGCAGCTTCACCACATTTGCCGTAGAGCCGCGCTATGGGGATCTCCCGCCCGAGGAGGTCGTGCTCGACCGCTCGGCCGCGCGCGACTGTCTTCGCCGACTGCGGACGTGGGCGGAGGAGCGGATCGAGAAGTCGCCGTAGCTCAGGGCACCCGATCCAGTTGACTGGACCGAAGCCGAGAGGTGATGATGACGCGACTCTCGACATCCAGGGCGTTCCCTCTGCCTGCTGACTCCTGCCTTGTGCGTTCTCCGGCTTCCATTGCTTCGGGAGCGACAGAGGACTAGATGGTGCTGCCGGTCCCGTGGGTGCTGCTGGCAGGCCTGGCATTCGCGCTCGGCTGGGTGACCGCCACACCTGCCTTCTACTGGCTCGGCTATCTGATGATCGCGGTCTGGCTGATCGGGGCGGCCGCAGGCCGGCTTGCCCAGCGCAGCCTCAGCGCGGTCCGGAAGCTTTCTGCCGATCAAGTGGCGCATGGCGGGGAAGTCAGGGTCGAGGTCACCGTCACCAACGCCAGCTCTCTGCCCGTGCCGTGGCTGGTGGCGGCTGAATCGCTCCCCGCCGGGCTTCCGATGACCGGGGTGCGGGGCCGGGTCGGCCCCGTTGGGGCGCACCGCTCCTTCAGCTTCCGCTACACGCTTCATGCGGGGCGGCGCGGCTACTACCATATCGGGCCGACGGTGCTGCGCACCGGAGACATCTTCGGGTTGTCGCGGAAGGAGATCGGTGGCGCTGGAGTCGAGGCGCTGACGATCTTCCCGAGGGTGATCCCAATCACCCACGCGCGGATGCCCTCCCGCCGGCCCGCCGGGGAGGTCAGGGCGCGGCAGCGCGTGCTCGAGGATCCGACACAGATCGTCGGCATCCGCCCCTACCAACATGGCGACGGGCTCCGGCGAATCCACTGGCGGGCGACCGCGCACACCGGGCGTCTCCAATCGAAGCTCTACGAGCTGTCGGCACAGGTCGAGACCATGCTGGTCGTCAACCTTCGCCGCAGCGACTACCCCGGTTACCCCGCCGACGCGGCGGAGGCTGCCGAGCTGACTGTCACCGCCGCTGCATCCATCGCCGATCACGTGTTGCAGCGCAGGCACCGGATCGGCCTGCTTGCCCTTGGCAGGGATCCTGCCGGCGAGGCCGATGGCGGCATCCTCCGTCTGAGAGCCGACAGAGACCGCGACCACCTCACGGCGATTCTGTCACTGCTCGGTCGGATCCAGCTCGGTCAGGCAGAGGACCTGGTCTCGGTGCTGGAGCGCGAGAAGGAGGACTGGAGTTGGGGCGCGCTCGTCATTCTTATCACGCCCACGCTGAGCACCGGCGCGCTCCGATCTGCGATGGGCCTACGCTCATCGGGATTCGACGTGAAGGCCGTTCTTGTCAGCCGGGGCGCTGCCGTTGACGCGGCCGGACTCGAGCCGCTGGGGATCAGCACGACGGTGGTGAGATCGGAGGCGGACATCCATGGGCTCGACATCTGAGAGCCCCACCCGGCACAGGCTGCGGATCGAGCTGTGGTCGTGGTCGGCCTGGCTGGTGCTCGCCATCGTCTCGTATCCCGCGCTGTTGCTCATCTGGGTGGCGCCGCGGGCTGGCTTGCTTTCCGGGCTGATAGCCGGTCTGCTGGTGGCGTACACGGCGAGCCTCGGCTACTCGGGACGCAGGGAGCTGGAGCACTGGTTCGCGGCGACAGCGCTCTCCGGTGTGGCCGCGGCGGTGGTGGGGGCAATCGCGTTCTACGGCGACCGGGCGGCAGCGCAGACGGCGGTGCTGTGCGGGCTGATCGCGGCGGCGGTGATGATCTTCGCCTGGAACTTCCTGCCGTGGCTGGTGCGGGATGCGGACGCGCCCGAGCCCTCACCGACGACACAGTCCTTCCTAAGCCGAGGCTCGCGCAGACAGGAGCCGGTCCGAGCAGCGCTCGGTCTGGTCCTGATGCTGGCGCTGCTGGCGCTCGGGCTGGGGTCCGCCTGGTCGAAGGGAGAGGCGCGCGTCCCCAATCCGACGGCGTGGATCGTCGCGCTGGGGGTGCTGTGCCTCGCGTTCATGTTCGTGGAACGAATGGCGTTCTTCGAGCGGGTCGCGCGCGAGGGCAATCTGCTGATGGCGCCCGGCTCGTACCGGAGCTGGCTCGGCGTGGCGCTTGCAGTTCTGCTGGTGGCGGCGGCGCTGGCCGCCGCCCTGCCGCTGAGGCGCGCCAAGGAGGCGAAGGAGGCTTCGCGGGTGGGCAGTGCCGCCGCGGCGTCGGCGGCGAGGTCCGCCGGCGAGAAGCTCGGCGAAGCCGCCGAGCGCCTTGCCAGTGCGGCGCGGAACGCGGCCGCAGGCGCGAGCGGCATGCCCCGCGCCATGTTCCCGCTCCTGCTGCTTCTGCTGCTGCTTTTGCTGGCGCTCATGCTGATCTGGGGATTCCGGCGCAGCCGGGCCGCCCGGTGGCTGGTGCGCGTGATGACGGCGGTGCTGGCGGCGATTGCGCGCGCCTGGATGCGGCTCGGCAACCTACTGGGCAGGAGGCAAGCTCCTGCCCTACAAGGCATGGCGATTGGCCCGCAGACCGATCCCCTGCGCGATATCTTCGCCCAACCCGATGAACTGGCAGGCCTCACCGCGCGCGAGATCGCCATACGCACCTATCACCTGCTGCTGAGCTTTGCGGAGATGCTCGGCCACGGCCGCCGCCACGGTCAGACTCCATTCGAGTATGCGCGGGCGTTGGAGCAGGCGGCGCCGTCGGCCGCCGAATCGGTGCGAGCGCTCACCTGGGCGTATTCCGGCGCGATGTACGGCGGCGAGTCGGCCTCGGTTCCCGACCCGAGCTCGGTCCGAGATTCGTGGCAGCGGATCAGATCCACGCTCGCCGGTGGGATGACCGAGGAAGAGCTTGCTCTCCGGAAGAGGGCGTATCTTGCGGCGCGGCACAGCGGCCAGGGCCGGTGACCACGGCGCAGTCCGGCAAGGACAAGCGCCCCTCGGGGTCGAATTGCATCTGGACCCACCGGAGGACATCATGGTTGAGCTTACCGATCTCGATCGCGAGATGTTCAAGCGGCAGATTCAGATCCCGGGCTTCGGAGAAGAGGCGCAGTGCAAGCTGAAGAACTCGTCGGCGCTGGTGACGCGCGCCGGCGGTCTGGGCGGCCCGGTTGCACTCTACCTGGCGATGGCCGGCATCGGCAAGCTCATCATCGTGCACGGCGGGACGCTGACCTGGTCGAACCTGAACCGGCAGATTCTCATGCGACACGACCACGTGGGCAAGCCGCGCATCGAATGCGCGACAGAGCTGTTCGCGCGGCTCCACCCCGAGTGCGAGGTCATCGCTGTGGGCGAGGAGGCGAACGAGGCGAACGTGCGCCAATGGGTATCGCAAGTGGACATCGTGTGCGACTGCCCGCCGAGTTTCGAGGAGCGCTACGCGCTGAACAGGGCGTGTGTCGAGCTGCGCAAGCCGATGATCGAGGCGGCGATGTATGGCATGGAGGGCAGCATGACGACGATCGTGCCCGGGGAGACGCCCTGCCTCGCCTGCCTGGTGCCCGAGAAGCCCGCCTGGTGGGAGACCTATGGCTTCCCGGTGCTGGGCGCGGTGTCGGCCGCGCTCGGCTGCCTCGCGGCGGTCGAAGCGGTGAAGGTGTTGACGGGCTTCGGCGAGAACCTGAAGGGCAGGATGCTGGCCTATGACGCGAACGCGATGGAGTTTCTGAAGTTCCCGGTCCAGCGTCGCAAGGACTGCCCGGTCTGCGGGCAGCTGTGAAGCGGAGCGGATGTCTGCTAAGAAGGGCGCTAAGAAGGCCGGTAAGAAGAGCGCTAAGGCGAGTGCTAAGCGGGCCCTAAGACAGACTCCTGGGCGAGCGTCAGGCAGGGGGGGGAGCGGCGACCCCAAGAAGCCTGTGCCTCGGGTTACGGCATCTGCTGCTGCACCGGTCCTGCGTCCTCTCCCCGTCTTCGAGTTCAGCGCAGGCGGGATCGCGGGGTACCTCCGCCTCTGCGATCCGGACCGCGGCTTCGAATTCTGCCGCGGCGCCGACGGCAAGTCACTCCCCGCCACCTGCAAGGAAGTGCTCTCGCTCCGCCACTACCTAGCCCGCGGCGACGGGGGGCTCCTCATTCCGCGCGAGGAGGCCAAGTGCGAAGGGAAGGTGGAGAAAAAAGGGATCGTCTTCAGGTACGGGATGACCGGCCGGTGGCCAGTCGAGGCATCGGCGCGCTATGAGCTGCTGAGCGCGGGCGGACTGGACGCGACGTTCGCCTTCGACTTCAGCAAAGACCTGACCGGCTTCGAGGCGGGTGTCGAGACGCTGGTGCCTCGCACCTACGCCGGGGTCCACATCCATGCCGGCGGCCGCTGGACGCTCGCTGTCGCCGGACCGAGGCTGAAGCGCTTCTACCCTCGCAATCTCGGCGCGGCGGAGCTGATCGCGGACGGCCGCTGGAATGGCCTGCGACGGGCGGGCATCGGCCTGAACGTCGAGCCGCAGGGGTACGATTATCCGATGCTTGTCATCTGGGAGCCGAACACCGACTCTGCCCTCGCCTGGATGGCCCTCACCGAGGAGTGCAGCTCGATCTGGATCAATGGCGCCGATCGAACGGTGGGGATGGGCCTCGGTGGGTCCAACGTGAAGGCGGCGTCAGCGTACACCTGCCGGGTTCGGGTGGCGGCCTGCCACATCTCGCAACTCGACGACGTGCTTCCGTACTACCGCGAGTTCGTGCAGGAGGCGCGCAGCTCGCGGACGCGGTGAGAGGGCAGGAGGCCCTTCGGCTTCGCTCAGGGTGAACAAGCTCCTGCCCTGCGGCTGTTCGCCCATAGAAGTGTCACGCACTCAGCGCGTGACGAGGCGCCCGTGGGGGTGTGGCTTCCTCGAACCTCACCCCCCTTCCCCCTCGCCGCGCGCGGAGAGGGGGCGCCGAACCAATAGGAGGCACTCAGGAGAGACGCGGGGTGAGGTTCCCAGAACCGCTCGATGGTGATGGACAACGACCCTGACTCCGAAGCTCAGTCGACGTTTCGAAGTCACACCCGCCCGTGGCGCCTGGTTGCGGCAAAGCCGCAACTGACGTAATATGGGCGAACAGCTTCCGTTCAGTACCTACCTGTGCTTCTACGGATTCTCTTGCATTGCGGTTGCGACCGCAAGGCACGAGAATCTGCTGTGTGAGCCTCATGCCGTGCGCTGTAGAGTTTCTTGCATTATGGGTGCTCCTAACCATAATGCAAGAAACCCCCCAATGAGTTCCGCCCTTACTTCTTTGGGCGAAACTCATTGGGGGATCAAAACTCCGGCCTCCACCACGCCCCACTCAGGCGACGCAGCGGCCACGACAGCAGATACCTGATGAGCGACCCAGTCGTGCCCCGTGGCGTGTCCGGCAGACGGGGGACGATGAGAAACACATGCAGAAGCCGCACCACCAGTGACGCCGCCATGAGGACATGGAAGTTCCCGAAGGCCCTGCCCGCGATCAGAACGTGCACATCCTTGAGAGCTTGCGCGACTGCGCCACTGAGACTTGGCGCGATGACCCACCCGAGCGATGACGCCACCGAGAGCATGGCGATATAGGCAGAGCGGTTCAGCCTTGGCGTCAGGCCCATCAGCATGTTCATGTCGGCGATCTGGATGCCCGCGCTGAAGGTGCCCCCGATGATAGCCGAGATGGCGAGCGCGGTGTGGAAGTGGCTGTGGGTGGCGAGCAGCCAGCAGATGGGCCAGACGATGGTCATGAACGTGCCGACGCTCACCAGCGGCCGCGATCCGAAGCGGTCGCAGGCGCTTCCCCAGAGTGGGAGCACCACCGCGGTGCAGATCGCCGGCACCATCATGATGTAGAAGTTCGACCAGAAGCTGCCGATCTTCAGGTCCTCCAGCGCCATGAGCCAGAAGAACGGGCCTGCGATCCCGAACATGAATGCTTCGCTGAAGGCGTAGACGAGGTACCGGCGGAAGGGCGGATTGCCCAGCGGCTCCATGACCACATTGCGCAACTGCCAGGGGGGGCCCTCGCGCTGGACCATCGCGGTCTCGCGCACCGCGAAGAAGAGGATGATGTCCATCATCCCGAGGAAGGCGGCGATGCAGAAGATGACCGTGAACGCGGTGTAGCTTCCAGTCCGGTCAAGCACCCAGCCGGCGGCGCCCGATGTGACCACACCGGTGAGCGTGGCGAGCGCGGCGCGGTTGCCGAGGTAGCGGCCGCGGATCGTGACCGGGACGAAGTCAGCGAACCAGGAGAGCCAGGCGGGCGAGCCGGCGTTGCCGAGGGTCGATGAGAGCATGAGGAGGAGAAACAGCGCGCCGACGCGCAGGTCGCCGAACTGGCGGGGGATCAACCAGGGGATGGCGGCGACGAGGAACCAGAGTGAACGTTGGACGATTCCAGACGCCAGGAAGAGGGGCTTCCGCCGCCGGGTACGCTCGACGATGTATGATGCGGGGAGCTGGAGCAGCACGCCGAGGAACGGGAGCGAGTTAAGCAGGCCGAAAACGAAAGTCGACGCGCCGAGCTTGCGGGCGAAGTTCACAAACGGCGCGCCGCTGATGAGGTTCATCCAGGCGGAGCCGAAGATGCCCCAGGCGATGGCGGCGACGAGCAGGGCCCGCCGTGTCTCCGCGGGGGAGAGGACGTCGGGCGGGGAGGTGTCGGCGATCTGATTTGTGGTGGGTTCGTCTGGCATAAGTCAACGAAGGGGCAGGAGTCCCTCGACTTCGGTCGGGGAAGCAACTCCTGCCCTACGGGTGGGAGTATACCACACGCGGCGGGGCATCATCCCGGTCAGCGCGCGAAAACGTTCGCGGCCCGCGTGACATATCGTCGTCGCACGCGTCCTATATGCAAGGATGCGGCCGTGACTTTGGACCACGGAAGGGCAGTTGCGGCAGTGGAAGACGCGGAGTTCGGGGCTCTCTTATTGAGTCTCGCATAATACAGTTACAACTCCGGGTAAAGTCCAGAGTGCTTGAGGAAAGCGAAAGCCAAGTCGTCTGTGCGCCGCGCTTGGCGGACGCCGCGTCGCACTTGCGCCTCCAACTCGG